>ENA-ORXI01000312-ORXI01000312.1-sediment-metagenome-genome-assembly--contig:-NODE-312-length-39343-cov-3.082081_pt1 | contig 39343 bp, 39 predicted proteins | sample MGYA00237861_ERZ511468 | MGnify/ENA primary metagenome ERZ511468 (study PRJEB26299, sample SAMN06266213) | sediment metagenome | isolation source: Hudson Canyon methane seep mesocosm | place: USA:Hudson... | reverse complement strand
GGAACAGCGAGTCCGACTCGTTGCCGGCCAACAGGCGGTGCTTCACCTTCACGTCGCCCAGGTCGGCTTCCAGCTCCGGGTCCATGAGCAGCACCTTGGCGCCCGAGTGGTCGACGATGTACTGGACCTCCTCGGCGTTCAGGCGGAAGTTGATCGGCACGCCTACACGCCCGAAAGCGCTGGTACCGAACAGGAACACCAGCATTCGAGCGGCGTTGTGACTGACCATCGCCACCCGGGCTCCCATGTCCAGGCCCATGGCGTCGAGGCCGGCCGCCATTGCCCTGGACAGGTTGGCGGCTCGTGCGTACGTCAGGTCAGGGAGCGGAGCCGCCACCTGGTCCGGTTCGTCGACGATGGCGATCCGGTCGCCGTAGACGACCTCGGCGCGGCGCAGGTGATCGGCGATGGTCAGCGGTATCTCCATGTGGGGCTTCCTTCCGGGATGTGCTTCCGGTTGTCGGGTCCTTGAGCCGCCCTGAACCCGGTAGGTCCCGACCGGATTGAGGGCGGTCTGGCCAGCGGGTGCGGCGAGACTAGTTCGGAGGCTCCGACTGGCCTGCCCCAGGCCCTACGCTGCGCGGGCCCGGATGCTTCCGGGCCCGCTGGTCGGCGAACCGTCGGCTGGACGACAGGTTGAGATGGCGGGCCGGGGCGGCCTGTCGGGAAGGGCATGTGAGTAATGGACCACGACGAGGTTCTCGACGGATTCCGGTCGAGCATCGACAACATCGACGTCGCCCTGATCCACCTGCTTGCCGAACGCTTCAGGGTCACCCGGCAGGTGGGTGACCACAAGGTCGCCGTGGGTCTACCGTCTGCCGATCCTGACCGCGAGGCCCAGCAGGTCAAACGCATGGGCGAGCTGGCCGTGGCGGCCGGGCTGGATCCCGTGTTCAGCGAGAAGTTTCTGAGGTTCGTGATCGACGAGGTGATTCGTCACCACGAGCAGGCGGGTAACGGGGACTGACGGGCCTGGGGGTGGGCTGATGGGCCTGCCGACCGGATCTACCGCTGGTCAGGGGCCCTCAGGCTCGTGGGCCAAGGAAAACCTCAGCCTGCTATGGCGCTGCTGACCCTGGCTACCGCTTAGCCTTCGGCCAGCGCCCGGTCCTTTGCTACCTCGTCCAGGTCGTCGTACTCGTCGACCGTGTCAACCCAGTTCTCGAACTCGATCACGCCGATGTCGGTGAACCGGTCGCGCAGCCAGCCGTCGCCAGCGTCCAGCAGGCCCAGCTTCTTGCAGTTCGGCACGATCTTGGAGAACAGCATCTTCTGGAAGATGCGTAGCTCGTCGGGCATCGCCAGCGTGAACTTCACCATGTCCTTCACGTCGACGCCCATGCGCTCCCATACCTCCTGGCGCATGAACCGGTCCCGCATCTGCAGGGCGGCCTCGAAGGCGAACTCCTGACGGTCGCGCAGTTCGGCCACCGTGAGCTCCTGGTACACCTCCTGGAGGCTGAGGACGCCGAAGGCCACGTGGCGGGCCTCGTCTGACATCACGTAGCGCAGCAGCTTCTTGAGAAGCGGCTCCTCTGTGGTCTGTTGCATGAAGCCGAAGGCGGCCAGGGCCAGGCCCTCCACCATGATCTGCATCCCGAGGTAGGTCATGTCCCAGCGGCTGTCCTGGATGATGTCGTCCAGCAGCGAGCCGAGGTGGGTGTTGACCGGGTACTTGATGCCGTCCAGCTTCTGGTCCAGGTACTGGGCGAAGACCTCGACGTGGCGGGCCTCGTCGACCACCTGGGTGGCGGCGTAGTACTTGGCGTCGATCCACGGGACCGTCTCGACGATCTTGGCGGTGCAGACCAGGGCGCCCTGCTCCCCGTGCAGGAACTGGCTGAGGCTCCAGTTCATCGACTCGACCCCGAGGTCCTGCCACTCCTTCTCGTTCAGCTTGTAGAGCGGTGACTCCGGGTTCTCGGCGAAGTAGGCCACCTCGGCGGGGTCGGCCGGGGAGAGCACCTTGTACGGATCCACGTCGATCGACCAGTCGAGGTCGGTCTGGCCGTTCCACTGGGAGACCTTCGCCTTCTCGTAGAGCTTGTCCAGGCGGGCCCGCTCGCCCTTGTCGTAGCCCCATGTGAAGATGGCGTCGGCGTTGTCCTCCACCGCGTGGATGAGGGTCGTCACGTCATCGTTGTATACCGAGAATTCGGAGATGCGATCCGGGTCGTTGGCGTATGACCGGAAGTCGAACGCCTTGTCGGTGATCTCTCCGCTGGGCATCGGCTCTGTCGTGGTCATGGTGGTTCTCCTGGTGCGGGGTGTAGGCGGTCGTTGGTTGTGCGGGTGGTTCGGGCAGTTCAGCTGGTCACGGGACCGGCGGCATCGGTGAGGATGGGCTCAACGGCGTCGCCGATGGTGAGGGCCTCGGCGGTGTTCTCCCAGTTCTCGTACTGGATGATGCCCATCTCCTGGAACCGCTCTCGCAGCCATCCATCGCGGAGGTCGAGCAGGCCCAGCTTCTTGCAGTTGGGGACGATCTTGGAGAACAGCAGGTGCTGCATGCGCTGCTGGGACTCCTGGCTGGGCAGTAGGGCCTCGATCTCGGCGTTCGAGATTCCGAAGCTGGGCCAGAGCTCCGAGTTCAAGGTGCGCCGCCGCATCATGTTGCAGGCCTCGTAGGCGAACTCCTGGCGTACCCGGAACTCGGCTGCGTCCATGTCTTCGTAGAGCTCCTGGAGGGACAGGATCCCGAAGGCCACGTGGCGGGCCTCGTCGGCCATCACGTAGCGGAGCATCGCCTTCAGGAGGGGTTCCTGGGTGGTTCCGAGCATCAGGCCGAAGGCGGCCAGGGCCAGTCCCTCGATCACCACCTGCATACCGAGGTAGACGAGGTCCCAGCGTTCGTCGCGGAGCACCTGGTCTATGAGCGACTTGAGGTTCTCGTTGATGGGGTAGGTGGCCGGCATCTTCTCGTCGAGGTACCTGGCGAAGGCCTCCACGTGGCGGGCCTCGTCGACCACCTGGGTGGCGGCGTAGTACTTGGCATCGATCCACGGGACCGCCTCCACGAGGCGTGCCGTGCACAGCAGGGCGCCCTGCTCGCCGTGGAGGAACTGGCTGAGTGAGGCTGACTGGGCCTGTACGGCGAACTCGACCCACTTGTCGTCGTCCCAACTGGCGACCGGCGAGCCCTTGACGTCCAGAAGGCTCCTTGCCGGCATTCCCGCGGGGATGCCAGTGGCTTCGGCCTGTAGTCGGACGGCGCGTTCCGGGTCGACGTCGATTGACCAGTCCAGGTCATCGCTGACGTTCCACTGGGAGCGCTTGGCCTTCTCGTAGAGACGGTTCAGGCCATCCCGGGAGCGTTCGTAGTCCCAGGTGAAGGTGGTGTCGAACTCGGACCGGACACGGTCCAGCAGCGCGTCGAAGGCGGTGTCGACGCCGGGCTGGCCGCCGTGCTGGTTTGCGTCGTGCTTGCTTGCGTCCAGGATCGTCATGCGTCGCCTCCGGGCGTCTGGTTTCCTACTGGTCGTGCTGGTTTGGCCAGGCCTCCGAGGACCCGGTCGATGACCGTGTGCCAGTGGTCCGGCGAGGGGAGGCTGAGGCCCATGGAGCGGGTCAGGAGCATTCCGAGGCCGATGGCGTGTGCCAGCCGCACGATCGCCTGCTCGTCCAGGTTGGCGTCGAAGAGACCGTCGCTGGTGGCCTCGTCGACGAGCTTGCCGAGACGGCGGTCCTCGTCCTCGACGCGCAGCCGCAGCCGCTCGGCGAGGTCGGGGTCACGCCTGGCGGCGACTATGGCCTCCAGGAACAGCCCGTGTCCACCGTCCAGCGGGTCGAGCAGGTGGTCGCCCAGCATTGAGAGGACCTCGGTCGGGGAGCCCGGGTTGCCGCCTCCGTTCAGGACGCTGTCGATGGAGTCGGGCACGTGGTGGTCGACCGCCTCCAGCAGAAGCTCCGCCTTGCCGCCGTAGCGGGAGTAGATGGCGCCGGTCGTGACCCCGGCTCGACGCGCGATTTCGGCCACCCCGGCCTTCTCGTAGCCCTTCTCGGCGAACACCTGGGCTGCAGCGCGTAGGAGCCGGTCGGTCAACCCGTCTCCGGCGTCCTGCTGCGTTTCGGGCCCGTCGGAAATAACGGGAACATCGGATGCCATAACTGGATAATAACCGTTGTTATCGACAGGTCAAGCACGCCTGTGGGAGACCAGGTCTCAGCCCGGGCGCCGAAGGCAGGGCCGCCTCGGTACTAGTTTCCCGCCCGGGACTCCCACCAGGTGCACCACTCCGGAGTTGTTGCCGGTGGGGCCCGACAGCCCTCCAAGAGACCCGGACACCCACCCCCAAGAGAAACGATCCGTCCTGTGCACTTCGGCGCCTGCTTCTTCCCGACCTCGTATGCCATCAGCCCCACCGAACTGGCCGCAGCGCTGGAGGAACGGGGCTTCGAGTCGATCTGGCTGGCAGAGCACAGCCACATACCGGCGTCTCGAAGATCGGCGTGGCCGGGAGGCGCCGAGCTGCCCCAGATGTACTACGACACCCTCGACCCGTTCGTGACGCTGGGGGCGATGGCGTCCGTCACCACCACCCTGAGACTCGGCACCGGCATCGCCCTCGTCGCACAGCGCGATCCGATCCACACCGCCAAGCAGGTGGCCAGCCTCGACGTGCTGTCCGACGGTCGGGCGCTGTTCGGGATCGGGGCCGGCTGGAACTTGGAGGAGATGTCCGACCACGGAACCGACCCGGCGCGGAGGTTCGGCCTGATGCGCGAACGGGTGGAGGCAATGAAGGCACTCTGGACCTCGGAGGTCGCCGAGTACCACGGCAGCCAGGTCGACTTCGGCCCGACCTTCCAGAACCCCAAGCCGATCCAACGACCCCACCCGCCGATCCACGTCGGCGGGGTGGCGCCGGGCGGGCTGCGGCGGGCCGTGGCCTACGGCGACGGCTGGATACCGATCGGCGGAAGGACGGCCGTGGATGGGCGCGGGCTGTCCGACCTGCGTGCCGAGGCGTGTGGTGAGACGGGCCGGGACCCGGTCAGCCTGGAGATCTCCATCTACTACGCGCCGCCGGATGTCGCGGTCATCGCCGACCTCGCCGAGCATGGCATCCAGCGGGTCGTATTCGGCGTCCCGTCGGAGAGCCGTGACGCTGTGCTGCCGCTCCTGGACGGCTACGCCGAGGTGGTGGCGTCGCTCTAGGCAGGCACCGACCCCTTGGGCAATGGCCAAGCGGACAGCACCGAACCTCAGATGGTTGATGGCCTCCCAGAAGTGGCTAGCCGCGCTCCAGGATGATTGTCCGTCGACGAGGGCATCAGAGGTGAGCGCTCGCGGTGGGTCTGGTATCGGACGAGGTCGCCTTCAGGCGTGCCCCGGCGTCAATGTATTGAGATCAGGCGAGGTCGAACCGGTCGAGGTTCATGACTTTGTGCCAAGCGGCAACGAAGTCATCCACGAACTTCGAGTGGCCGTCGTCGCACGCGTACACCTCAGCGAGGGCTCGCAACTGCGAGTTGGAGCCGAATACGAGATCGGCGGCAGTGCCGGTCCAGCGCAATTCGCTCGTCTCGCGACAACGCCCCTCAAACACGCCTTCTGATGACTCGGAGGCCTTCCACTCCGTGCCCATATCGAGCAGGTTGACGAAGAAGTCCGTAGAGAGCTGGCCGGGCCGGTTGGTGAACACACCGTGCTGGGCACCGTCCACATTGGCGTCCAGTGCCCGCATACCGCCGACCAGCACCGTCATCTCGGGCGCGGTGAGGTTCAGAAGGAATGCCTTGTCGACAAGCAGTTCCTCGGCAGGACGCTTGTGGATGGGCGACAGATAGTTGCGGAAGCCATCCGCTGTCGGTTCCAGGTACGCAAACGAGTCGACCTCGGTCATCTCCTGGCTGGCATCTCCACGGCCCGGGTTGAACGGAACAGAGATGTTGTGACCGGCGTCGGCTGCGGCCTTTTCGACGGCGGCACACCCACCCAGCACGATCAGGTCGGCGATTGACACCCCTTCACCGAAGTTTGATTGGACGTGCTCCAACGCCGTGATGACATCGGCGACACCAGCAACCTGATTCACCTCCCAGTCCTTCTGCGGCGCCAGCCGGATGCGGGCTCCGTTGGCACCGCCCCGGAGGTCCGTGCCACGGAACGTCGACGCAGAGGCCCAGGCGGTTGCGACCAACTGCTGGACCGACAGGCCGGTGTCGAGGATCGCGCCCTTGAGCGCGCCGATCTGGTCGTTGCTGAGCTGCGGTCCTGCGGGTACGGGATCCTGCCAGATCAGATCCTCGTCGGGAACCTCAGGACCGAGGTACCGGTCGCTGGGCCCCATATCCCGGTGCAGCAGCTTGAACCACGCCCGAGCGAACGCATCCTCGAACTCCGCTGGGTTCTCGAGGAATCGCCGTGAGATCTTCTCGTACTCCGGATCGAAGCGCAGCGCGAGGTCTGTTGTCAGGAAGGTCGGATGGTGGCGAGAGTCGGGGTCGTGCGGATCGGGCACGCGGCCATCGCCGGCACCGTCTCTCGGTCGCCACTGGTTGGCGCCTGCCGGACTCTGGAACAGCTCCCACTCGAACTCGAACAGGTGCTTGAAGAAGTCGTTGTTCCACTGGTTCGGCGTGGACGTCCAAATGCCCTCGAGACCGCTGGTGATGGTGTCATTGCCCATGCCGGAGCCGTGAGGGTTCTTCCATCCAAGGCCCTGTTCCTCCAGGCTCGCGCCCTCGGGCTCCGGTCCCACGTCGGTGTCTGGCGCAGCACCGTGGGTCTTCCCAACCGTGTGACCACCAGCGATGAGGGCCACCGTCTCCTCGTCGTTCATGGCCATCCGCGCGAACGTCTCGCGAATGTCACGCCCGGCCGCCACTGGGTCGGGGTTTGCGTTGGGCCCTTCCGGATTCACGTAGATGAGACCCATCTGAACGGCGCCGAGTGGCGTCTCAAGCTCGCGGTCGCCGCTGTATCGCTCATCGGCTAGCCACTCGCGCTCAGCACCCCAGTAGATGTCCTCTTCGGGCGCCCAGATGTCCTCGCGCCCGCCGCCGTAGCCGAACGTCTTGAACCCCATTGACTCGAGTGCAACGTTGCCGGCCAGAATGAGCAGGTCGGCCCACGAGATAGCGCGGCCATGCTTCTGCTTCACCGGCCACAGCAGGCGTCGTGCCCTGTCCAGGTTGGCGTTGTCCGGCCAACTGTTGAGGGGGGCGAAACGCTGTGCGCCGGTCCCGCCCCCACCACGGCCGTCGCCGACGCGGTAGGTGCCGGCCGCGTGCCACGTCAGCCGAATCATGAGTCCGCCGTAGTGGCCGAAGTCAGCAGGCCACCAGTCCTGCGAGTCCGTCAGCACCGCGGTGATGTCGGCTTTCAACTCCTCATAGTCGAGGGAGTTGAAAGCACTGGCATAGTCGAAGTCCTCGCCCATCGGGTTCGACTTGCGATCGTGCTGGTGCAGGATCCTCAGATCCAGCTGTTCGGGCCACCATTCTTCGGTGGCCGTGTTCCCTTTCGTGGTGTTCGCGCCGGAGAATGGGCACTCACTTGCGTCTGACATGGATTCCTCCAGAGTCGGTTCGGGCGGGTTATGTGGGTCTTGGTGTTGGTATGGGTGCGGGGCCACGCTGTTGGCGGTGCGTGGGCTCTTGGTTCTCTGGACGGGTTCGGCCCGGTGGAGCAGCGGTGATCAATCTAGACGACGGCGTTACCCAGTCCTCCAAGCCGTGGGGCTCATTTTTCGCCGTAGCGGGGTACGTCTGATCCCATGAGATCCGTGAACAGCTCCAGGACCTCACCGGGTTCAGCCTGGCGGCCGGTCTGGGCCTTTGAGTAGATCAGGTCCCCGTCGACGGCCACGTCGAACACGCCCTTGTCACCCGTTACGAGGCGCAGGCCGGAAATGACGTGCTGGTAGTTGGTGAGTAGGTCCGAGGCCGCGCTCACGGCGCGGGCCGAATAATCTCAGGGGACGCAGTAGGTGATCTCGATGTGGTGGTCTGCCATGGATGAACCCTAGGCGCGGCCTGGGGGAGTGGTTCGTGCTCCGGCGACCCGGATGGCTCCGGGACTGGCGGCGAGGCTGCACGGAAGCGAGCCGAAGGGTTCTCCGTCGGCCCTGAGGCCGGGCTCGGCATCCAGGGCCTGGATCCCGACCGTGGCCGCCCGGAACATCGAGACGTCGGGATGGTCCAGGTGGGTTCCCGTTCGGACCTTCGCGAAGGACCTCAGCAGGCTGAGTCGACCCACCTCGCCCACGACGCAGACGTCCAGCAGGCCGTCGGTCGGGTCGGCGTCCGGACAGATCCGCATGCCGCCACCGAAGAACGCCGTGTTGGCCACGACCACGACCGCGGCGGTCAACTCCACGACCTCGCCATCCAGGGTCAGGCGGTATCGGTCGGGCCGCATGGCGGGCAGCTCGGCCAGGGTGGCGAGCGTGTAGCGCGAGGGTCCACGGGGAAACCGCATCGCTTCGGCCCTTACGTTCACCGCGGCTGGAAAGCCGGCTACGCAACTAGTGACCGCATTGCGCTCTCCGGTCCAGATCAGGTCGATGGGAACCGGGTCTCCGAGGGCCCGATCCACTCGATCCTCCAGCGAACCCGCCCGCAGCCCCAGTGCCTCGGCGGCGTCGTTGCCGGTTCCACCGGCGACCAGCCCGAGCACCGTGTCCGAACCGGCTGCGGCATCGGCGGCGATCTGGACGATGCCGTCCCCCCCGAACACCACCAGGCGGTCCACTCCGGAAGCCACGGCGTTGGCGGCGGCGGAGGCCGCCTGGCTTGCGGAGGTGGCGTCGATGATGAGTGGCTCCACGCCAAGGGTCCGTAGCCGGTCCAGCACCATCTGGACGTCACGTGCGGCCCGTCCGGACCGCGCTGCGGGGTTGGCCAGGAGTGCCACCTGCGACATTGGGTCATCTTCACCCATCGGTAGCCTCAGACCGGTGACCGGCCCCAGCCGGCCAGATTCGACAGGAGCCGCCATGCGCCCGAAGAAGACCGCCATCGTCAAACCAGTCGGAGCAATCGTCGCTACAGCACTCCTGGTAGGTGCTTGCGGTGGAGGCGGCGACTCGGGCGGTTCGAGCATCGCCGGGGAGCCGGAAGAGGGCGTACTGCGGATCGTTGCCGACGACACCAATGACTTCGATGCGGATTCCTACCAGGTCGCCGCCGGCGACATAAGGGTCGAGTACGTCCACTCCGGCTTCCAGAACCACACCCTGGTGATCGAGGGGTTGGAGGGCCAGCTGCGCCTCGAGGTCGAGAACGGTGGTCAAGACTTCGGAACCGTGACTCTCCAGCCAGGGCGTTACATCATCTACTGCGACGTCGCCGGCCACCGTGACGGTGGTATGGAGGCCCGTCTGCTCGTGGAGTAGCGGACCCGGTTCAGGTCAACGCCGATCGGCCATCTCCGACACTGCCGACGCCCGAAACCGCAACGCAGCGGCGCTTGTAATGTCCGGAATTGAAACGACCCGCCCATCAGGGCGGGTCGTTTCGCGTTGGTGGTCGCCAGATCAGGCGAGGATCTCGAAGAGCAGGTATAGGACCAGGGTTATGCCCAGCCCGTAAGCGATGGTGTGCTGGTGCTTGTCCAGGACCTTCTTGTTGAGGAAGCCGTCGTAGCCGCCCAGCTTGCCCAGGGCAGCGATCTCCATGGCGACCCAGATCACGAAGAAGACGATCCAGATCGTGATGCGGGCACCCGGGTCCAGCGTCAGCGAGCCGGAACTTCCGAAGTTCATCGAGAAGTGGCTCGGGAACATCATGAAGAAGACGAGTGGGATCGAGAACAGGGTGTTCACCCGACTGGCCCGTGCTGCCCGCTTGGCCGCTGCGGGGGCCGCCGGATCAGGCTCGCCGCCCCCGGACACCGCTACCGATGAACCGATTGCGATCTGTTGTGCCGGCCAGATGACCATCCACACGTTGGCGGCCATCGTCGTACCGAGGAGGAAGCCGAACGAGATGCCCATGCCGGCAGCGGACCGGAAGTAGTCGCCGCGCACCTCCTGGGCAATGAGGATCCAGATTCCCGTGAGCCACGTTCCGAGAGCTGCCCAGCGGAACCACCAGAGCGTGCGCCATGTGATCTTCCGCAGGGCCTCACCGCGGGCTCCGTCGCTCATTTCGGCGAAAGCGGAACCCTGGATGAAGTTGAAGAAGTAGAGGAGACCTATCCAGGTGATTCCAGCCAGATAGTGGGCGTATCGACCAATGGCCTGACCGCCTCCGGTCATTCCCATGAAGTCACTGAACAATTCCACGAAGGTCTCCCTCGAGTCGGTGTGGACTGACCCTCAGATCATGGCATGAGACGCGCGCGCCGACAACGTTCCTGCGCCCATTACTCCAGGGTGTCGGCGACCCCCCGGTGCCGGCCCGACTGCCGGTGCAGGAGGTCCGGTCGGCGGATCCTCAGTCGACCGTCAGGTCGGCGAACCGCTCGCGGAGGGTCTTCTTGGAGAACTTGCCGACCGAGGTCTTGGGTACCTCGTCGATGAACTCGACACGGTCGGGCATCCACCACTTCACGACCCGTCCGTCCAGCCAGGTGAGGATGTCTTCAGCCGACAGGACGGTGCCCTCGGTGGCCACCACGCAGGCCATGGCCCTCTCGCCCCACTTCGTGGAAGCGATGCCGATGACGGCGGCCTCCACCACGTCCGGGTGGGCCATGATCTCGTTCTCCAGTTCCACCGAGCTGATCCACTCGCCGCCCGACTTGATGAGGTCCTTGGTGCGGTCCACCAGGCGGATGTAGCCCTCAGCGTCGGCCGTGGCCACGTCGCCCGTCTTGAGCCAGCCGTCGGCGGTGAACGACTCGGGCGAGCGGTCGTCGTCGTAGTAGGTGCTGGCGATCCAGGGCCCGCGGACCTGTAGCTCGCCACGCGACTCGCCGTCCCACGGCTGCTCCTCGTCGGTCTCCTGGTCGGCGATCCGGAAGTCCACTCCCGGGGCGATCAGCCCCACGGCCGTGCGGATATCGGCCTTCGCATCGTCATCGAGGTGGTCCAGGGTCGACTTGATGTTGCATACGGCGGCCAGCGGGCTGGTCTCCGTCATCCCCCAGGCCTGGAGCAGGGGTAGTCCTGTGGTCTCCCTGTAGCCCTCCGAGAGGGACCGCGGGACAGCCGAACCGCCACACGGGATCGCCCGCAGAGCGGAGACGTCGCGACCCTCCAGTTCGGGCAGCACGCCCATCCAGATCGTGGGCACTCCGGCAGCGACGGTCACGCCCTCGCTCTCGATCAGGTCGGCCAGCGAAGCGGCCGAGAGGTCGGCGCCCGGCATTATGAGGGTCGCCCCGGTCGCCACCCCGGCATGGGCGAGGCCCCATGCGTTGGCGTGGAACATCGGAACCACCGGAAGGATCACGTCCCGCTCGTTGATGCCCAGCATGTCGGCCATCATCGCCCCGAAGGTGTGAAGGACCATCGAGCGGTGCGAGTAGACGACCCCCTTGGGGTTGCCGGTAGTTCCGGACGTGTACATCATTGAGCCGGCCCGGTTCTCCTCCACCCGGGTCCAGTCGACCGGCGATGCCGCGCCCAGGAGGTCCTCGTAGTCGTGGACCTCCGGTCGAATCGTGTCCGGGTCCGGAGCGGGGGCGCCGTCGTCCATCAGCACCACATGGCGGACCGTCTCGAAGGCGTCCATCAGGGGCCAGATCAGGCCGGCCACCGAGTGGTCCAGGAAGATCACCTCGTCCTCGGCGTGGTTCACGATGTAGGTGAGCTGCTCGGGGAACAGCCGCAGGTTGAGGGTGTGGGAGACCCGGCCGGTGCATGGAGGGGCGAAGTAGAGCTCCAGGTGGCGGGCGGTGTTCCACGAGAAGGTGGCCACCCGACCGTCCTCGCTGATGCCCAGGTCATCCAGGACGCCGCCGAGTCGGCGGGTCCGCTCGCCCCATTCGGCGTAGCTGACCCGTTCCCGCCCGGTCGGGGTGGCGGTCACCACCTCCTTGTCGGCGAAAAGGCGGGTGGCGCGGTCGAAGACGTGGATCAGCGACAGCGGTGTGTCCATCATCAGGCCATCCATCAGGATCGTTCCTCTCGTTGGTGCTGGCTTCGTTGGTGCTGGGGTTCGTTGGTGTCGCGGTTCTGGATCTCCTCAGGCGGCGTAGGCCACCGCCGCCTCGGCGAGGGAGACCAGCTCGGCTCTCTCATCAGGGGTCAGCACGTCGAAGTCGGAGGCGTTGGCCAGGTCAGTGGCCGATTCGACGGCCAGCCGGGCGGCTTCGTCCTGTGGTCCGGCGGACAGGTCCTGATAGCCGTGCATGGCGGCCCACCTTTCGCCGTCGACGGCCAGGACCATGCCCATCGGGTCGACGCCGGCGGCGCGTGCGGCCAGTACGTGACGGCAGAGTCGGAGTTCACGCGTGGCCTGGGTGAGCAGGTAGGCCCGACCCGTTGCGTCTGGTGGGCGGGCGGCGTCACGCCATCCCATCGCCAGCGCCAGGCCGAACATGTCGGCAGCGTCCAGTACGCCGGCGAGGAGGTCGGCCAGGCGTTCCACCCCTCCGAACCCGTCCAGGTACGTCCGACCCAGCTCAACGCATACCAGCGCGTAGGCGGTGCCACATTCGGACCGGGTCAACTCGCAGTCTGCTTCCCAGCCGGTGGCTATCAGGCCCCGATCGAAGAAGAAGGCGGCATCGGCGGCCTCATCGGCCGAGACGTCGCCCATTACGCCGAGCCGGCCCTGCACGTAGCCCGACATGCCGTCAGGGAGGCCAAGTTCGACGCACCATCCGAAAGTGGAGCGATCCAGCATGAACCGTGCTCCGAGGCTTCCGATCGGGTCGGCCAGGCGTCGGGCGGTTGTGAGGGTGTCCACGGGCGCTGCTTTTCGGAAGGGAGGATCTCTGGGCGGGTTGCTCGAACGGATTATGTGCGTGGTTCCCGATCGGATCAGCGGACCGTACCAGCCGGCCTGAACCTGATACCTCAGCCAAACGCAGCGGCGATGCCGAGAGCGATCAGGGCAGCGTTCCTGGCCAGGTCGCGCCACGACAACGGCCGTACCGCCCAGGTGCCGAAGCAGCCGCACGACTCCCGATGCCCGGCCAGCAGGCGACCCGCCATGAGCGTGGTAAAGGCCACCAGGATGGCGACAGCGCAGGGACCTCCGGTACGGGGGTCCACCACGAGGAGTGCTGCGGTTGCCACCTCTGTCACGGGTACGGCCACGGCCAGCAGGCGTGGGCTGGGAAGGCCGAAGCCTGACATGGACCTCCGGGTCGCCACCGGATCCCGGAACTTTGCTGCTGCGGCCACGACGAAGATGACGGCCAGGAGGGCGGCGGCGACGGTGGCGGAGCTGGGCATGGTCTGGCCCCTCAGTATCCGAGGGCGACGTCGACGCCTGCAAGGAGTTCCCGTCCCTCGCAGAACCTCCGGACGTTGTCGGCCACGAACGCCTCCAAGAGCCTGATCCCCATCTCCGGGGTGTTACCGATGTGCGGGGTGATCAGGCAATTGGGTAGTGACCAGAGCGGATGGCCGTCCGGGAGCGGTTCCGGGTCCGTCACGTCCAGGGCCGCCGCGGTGATCTGGGCACCTCGAAGCGCGTCGACAAGCTCATCGGTCACCACGTGACCGCCGCGTGCGACGTTGACCACTATGGCCTGGTCGGGGAGGGCCTCGAATTCGGGCCGGCCCATGATCCCGGTGGTCTCAGCGGTCAGGGCCAGGGCCAGCACCAGCACGTCGGTCATCGGCAGCACCTCGTGGAGCCGGGCTGAGGTGATGGTCCGGTCGGCGCCCGGGAAAGGCGTGTCCGAACGGCGCACCACGGTTACGTCGCATCCCCACGGGGCCAGCAGGGGTAGGAGGTGGCTGGTGATTCCGCCACCGCCCAGGATCGTGATCCGACTTCCGGCCAGTATCCGCCCCTCGGGACCACTCCATGAACGCATCCGCGCATATCCGTGAAGGTTCTTTCCCAGTGCCAGGATCAGTGACAACACCGTCTCGGCCACCGCTGGGGCGTAGACGCCCTTGCCGCACGTCCACGTCCAGCGGTTGTCCAGGTGGTGGGCGAACGGCTCGATGCCGGCGTACGGGAGTTGGATCCACGAGAGTCGCCCAGCGTCGGCGACGATCTCGGGGAACTCTTCGGTTCGCCCGGGGTCGGCCCAAATCAGGCCCTCGGCCTCCCGGGGTTCCACCAACTTGGCGCCCGCCGCCGAGACAGCGCGGCACATGGCCTCGTACATGACCGGTCGACTGTCGGGTGCTACGGCGATGGGTCGGCTCATCGGGTGGTCTCCCAGCGTGGTCAGGTTTGCAACGGCAGCAGTTCGTCGGCAACCTCGACGACGGTGGCATGCCAGTCGTCCGGTTCGTCCAGCGGAAATGCCACGAACTTGGAGGCGCCTGCCGAGACGAGCTCTTCGAGGCGGGAGCGCAGGCCACGGATCCCGCTTGCCACGACGTCGGCAGGATCGACGTCCGGCTGGCGGGTACGTAGGCGCTGGGCGAAGCGTTCCGGGAGGGCGCCGTGGACGAACGGGACGAGGGCGCCGAAGTGCTCCGGGTCGATGGACCGTCCGTGAGCGGCGGCCGTCTCCGATACCAGACGGATCCCGTCGGTGACCGCCGCCGGAGTGGTGAACGACGGAAGCCAGCCGTCCCCGAGCCTGCCGCACCGTCGGAGCTCTGAAGGTGCCTGTCCGCCCAACCACACCTCGAACGGGTCCTGTACCGGTTTCGGCAGGATCCTGACGCCGTCGAGGCTGAAGCGTTCGCCGTGGTGGTCCACCACGTCCTCTGTCCAGAGTCGACGGATCAGCGGTAGGGCCTCGTCGAACCATGCGGCCCTCTCCGAGCGCTTCACTCCGAAGGCCTGTTGTTCGGCGTTGTCTGCAATGCCCAGTCCGAATGCCGGCAGGGCCCGACCGTTGGAGATGCGGTCCAGGCTGGCGAGCGCCTTGGCGCAGAGCACGGGATTGCGGCCGGGCAGCACCATGACGGCTGGTCCGAACTTGAGCCGCTCGGTCCTGCCGGCGGCATAGGCCATTGCGACCATCGGGTCCAGCGTGGCACCACCGGCCCGTTCGCTCACCCAGAGGGAGTCGAATCCCAACAGTTCAAGGTCGTCGACCAGGTGGCCGAAGGTCTGGTGGTCGTCAGGGCGTGCCGCTCCTCCGAAGCCGAAGCCGACGCGGATGTGCACGTCGACCGGCGGGTCAGCCCAGCGCAGCGGTTCCGGCGTAGGGCGCCGGATCGCCGGCTGCGGGAATTTCTGGTCGTGACCAACTGGTCATGTCGGCCAGCTCCGTGGCGGCCAGACGCCAGGTCTCGGGGTCCCAGCCTTCGGCGCTTCCGATGATGGACCCGTTCTGGCGGATCGCCACGAACGCCGGCAGCGTTTCGAGGCCCAGCGACCGGATCAGGGAGCGGTCCGGGTCGGCCAGCGTGAGGATCTGGTCGGTGAGCGGACCCAGGAACTGGCTGGCACCGTCGACACCGGCTCCGGCGACCAGGAAGGCCACCCGCACGTCGGCCTCGCGAAAGATGGTCAGGATGCGATGGGCGGTGTCCAGCAGCCAGGAACTCTCGTGGGTGAACGGGTCTAGGACGACCGCAGCAAGGGGAAAGGTGGTCAGGAACTGCGACAACGGGCGTGCCTCGCCACCAACCGGATGCAGTTCGATCGAGAGGTCAGGTGCGTTCGCCACGGCGGGTGACGCTAGCAGTGGTTGGTGGGTCCGAAGGCTCCTGATGGTCACTGCGTGGGGGCTGGTGCGCCTGTCAGGGCGCGGGTCAGAGCATCGAGGGCTTCGTCGGCCAGGGACCGCATCTCGTCGTCCGTGCGGTCCTGGATCGGGTGTGCCACGAAGACCCGCGCCACCTCCAGGCCGAGTGCCCGGGCCTGGCTCTCGGCGGCCTCGGCGAACGGCTCGGACGCCACGAACACCCCCGGCAGGCCTCGGCGTTCCAGATCGTCGATGTCGTGCACACTGCACGTCGTGCAGGATCCTCAATCGGCCAGTGCCTCGATCACGGCGTCGCACTGCGTGGCGATCTCGTGGCGCAGGTCCACGGGGGCCGGCTTGGTGAAGGTGGGCTTGGCGTAGCGACGGACCATCGCCCCCTGCGCTGTGAGGCGCTCCTCGAGGCGGTCCAGGAACACGGCGCCCTTCGGCTTGGAGATGTCCAGGAGCCCGACCGTCAGGCCCTCCAGCTCCGCCGGTCGTGGATTCAGGGAACGCTGGCCGGGCGTGGCCTCGGATGTCGGGTCCAGAACTGTCACCGGTTCGGTCATCGGATAATCTCCCTGCTGGTCGGTTCGCTGCCCATCTGTCCGTTCACCCAGCCACCGATGATGGCCGAGAAGAGGCCGGCCGGTCCTCCGGCGTGAACGACCAGGAGGCCGCCCGGTCGGAACTTGGGGAGGGTGAGCCCAGCGAGGGCGGGTGGCAGGCCCTCCTCGATTCCGCCGGCGCCTGCCAGGATCCCGTCGGTCTCCACCATGAGGAACTTTTCGAGCTCCTCCATGAAGCGTGGGCGGTTCCAACCGGCATCGCTGAACCGGGCCATGTGCTCGGGTGACAGAACCAGCAGTCCGTCCATGCCCATCACGGTCCGCGGGGACACGCTGGCGAGCAGGCCCTCGGCCAGCATCCGGACCAGCGACTCGGCTGACCGGCTCTGCTGGTCGACCAGGATCCGGGGCCCTTCACCACAGAACGCGGTCACGACGTCGACGGAACGGTCGAAGCCCCGATCCTCCGCGAGGGTGGTCCACGGGGAGTCCTCCTCGTCCTCCGCGAAGCAGAAGCCGAGCTTGGACATGCTCCCGTGGGTGGCCCGGTCGACGCCGCCCGGGGCGCCCCCACCGACGTTGCGGACTACGAGTTGCACGGCACGACCGATGGTGGCGTTGGCCCGGTTGCCGTGGCCTAGGACGTTCACACCGCTGTTCATGCCGATCCGGGTGGCTATGGGTCCGTTCACGACGAGGACGGGTCCCACCCCCATGGTCGTGGCCAGCACCCCGTGCATGTTGAAGTCGTCCGTGCAGATCGCCTCGAGGGAGGCCAGCACGACCGGCAGGTACTCGGGTAGGCAACCGGCCATGACAGAGTTGACCGCCACCTTCTCGACCGTGCAGTCGACGAGGTTCGGCGGCATCAGGGCCACGACCTCGTCACCGGAGCGCGACGTGCTGTCCAGCATCCGGAGTACCCGCTCCCGGGTGGGCGGCACCAGCGGAAGGCCATCCGACCAGCCGCGGTCGTACATGGCCTCGGCCTCGTCCTCGAGGGCACCGATCTGTACCTGCCGAGATGTGAGGCCGGAGCCGGAGTAGCGGGCCCTCAGTTCGTCGATCCGCCCGGGATCGACCGTCAGGGATCCTCAGCCGGGCTTGAAGACGGGTAGGTCGGGTCCGAGGCCGTCAAGTTCCGTGAGGTGCTCCCACCTCTCGCGGTCCCAACCCGCGGTCCTGGCGACCTCCTCACCGTCCACGATCCTGATGAGGGTCGGTACGGCATCGACGTCCAGGTGCCAGCTGACGGCCAGGTCCACGTCGTCGACGACCCAGTCGGCCACCTCCGGGAATGTCGGGTCGTCCTGGGTGTAGACGGTCAGGCCCAGGCGGGTGGCGAGGTCGGACAGCACCGGCTGCACCAGTTGGCAGGCCGAACATTCGGCCTTGACCACCGCCACGAAACCGTCGGAAATGCCCGCGGTACTCACGTCGGCTGCCATGTCCGAAGTATCGCGCCCATTCCCGTTCGGTGCGGTGTCAGCCCGGAGGCGCTAGTGAGAGATCGGTCACAACCCCGTCGAGGTGGCCGACGGTATGCCTAGCCTTTTCCGTCGATGGGCGATTCTCTGGTTCCTCCGATGGACGATTCTCTGGACGTCACCTTCTACGGCGTGCGGGGTTCGACCCCCTGCCCGTGCGATGACAACCGCCGGTATGGAGGCAACACCTCCTGCGTGGTCATCGACGTACCCGGCGGGGAGCCGATCCTGCTGGACCTCGGAACTGGATTGCGCTTCTACGGCGTGGCCGAACCTTGCACCGAGGTGCCCTTTCGCGGCACGGCGCTGCTCAGCCACCTGCACTGGGACCACGTCCAGGGCCTGCCGTTCTTTCCGCCGCTGCACTTTGAGGGTTCCCGACTGGACGTCCACGGCCCGGTCGAGGCGGGCAGGTCGTTGGCGGCCTCCTTCGACACGTTCATGAACCCGCCCTTCTTTCCGATCTGCATCCACGACCTGCCGGGTGAGATCACCTTCCACGACACCTCGACGGGTTCGTTTGACGTAGGGCCGGCCCGGGTGACGGTCCGCGAGGTTCCCCATGTCGGGACCACGTTCGGCTACCGGATCGACTGGGGTGGGGTGAGCGTCGCCTACGTCAGCGATCACCAGCAGCCCGTTGACGATCCACGGAGGGTGGCCGAGGCGGTCCTAGAGCTCGCCGACGGTGTGGACCTGTTGATCCACGACGCACAGTTCACTCCGGAGGAGTTCACCGAGCGGTCCAACTGGGGCCATTGCACCGTTGACTACGCCCTCGAGGTGGCGCATCAGTCGGCGGTCCGGGAACTGGTGCTCTTCCACCATGATCCTTCGCACTGCGACGGAACCATCGACAGGATCCTGGCTACGGCCGTCGAACGGGCGGTCGGCCTGGACATCGGCTCGGTCACCGCTGCGATGGAGGGCCGAACGGTCCGGCTCAGCCCGGCCTCGGCACCGGTCACCACCTTCTGACCCGGATCCCGGGCGCAACCGGAGCCAAGTCTCCCCGCTAGCGTCCCACCTCGATCGGATGCACGAAGGGGAGCGGGGATTCAGGTGGACAGCGGGATCGATGGTGACCTCTACCGCAAGGTCCTGGGGCGCTATCCCACCGGGGTGACCCTGGTGACCGGCATGGACGGTGACGAGCCCCTGGCCATGGTCATCGGCTCGTTTGTCTCCGTTTCGATGGAACCCCCGCTGGTGGGGTTCCTGCCGGGCAGGAACTCGAACACCTGGCCCCGGATCCAGGCCAGCGGCTCGTTCTGCATCAACGTGCTGTCTGACGCCCAGGAGGACCTCTCCAACGCCTTCTTCCGGAGGGGTCAGGATCCGTGGGACGGGACCGGCTGGGTGCCGGCGGCTTCGGGCTCACCGGCGATTCCGTCATGCCTGGCCTCCATCGACTGCTCGATTCACGAGGTGGTAGGCGCCGGCGACCACCTCTTCGTAATGGGGCTGATCACAGGCCTCTCACATATAGACGAAGGATCACCCCTGGTGTTCCTCGGTGGCCGGTACGGCCAGTACCGTCCGATGGGCTGATGGCCGTCTACGCCCTGGGCGACAGGGTTCCCCAGATCGACCCGACGGCGTACGTCCACCCGCTGGCGGTGGTGATCGGCGACGTGGTGCTCGGACCGGAGTCCAGCGTCTGGCCCCATGCGGTGATCCGGGCCGACGACAACCGCATCACCATCGGCGCCCGGACGTCGGTGCAGGACAACGCCGTGCTCCACTGCACGAGCCACTTACCTACCATCGTCGGAGCGGACGTCACCCTGGGGCACCTGTGCCACCTGGAGGGCTGCACCATCGAGGACCGGGCGCTGGTGGGCGTGGGTGCTGTCGTCCTGCATGAGGCGGTGGTCGGCCGGGGGTCCATCGTGGGGGCAAATGCCGTGGTACGAAACGGCCAGGTTGTGCCGCCGCTCTCGATGGCATTGGGCGTTCCGGCGGTTGTCCGCGAGGGCGTTGTCGCCGAGGACGCCAACATGGTCAACGCCATCGTCTACGTCGAGCGGGGTCGCCGGTTCCGCGAAACGCTCCGAAGGGTCGACTGAGCGGGTGGTCACCGCAGGCGTGGTTGCCGATGGAGCCGCGGAGGCCCTCGAGAACCACCGGTTCGCCTCCGGCGACCTGATTCTGGCCGCGCACCTAGAACGTCCACCGGGGGGTGAGACGGGCCTGCCCGGGGTCGTGATCTGCCACGGCTTTCCGAGCGGACCGGACGGTGGCGCCAACTCGGTGACCACCTTCCCGGAGCTGGCCTTCCGGATCGCCACGGAGATGGGCTGGGTGGCGATGGTGCCATACCTGCGGGGCATGGAAGGCTCCGCAGGAGATTTCAGCCTGGACGGGTGGCGGGACGACGTGGTGGCGGCGGTCGCCGACCTGAGGTCCCAACCGGACGTGAACAGGGTGTGGGCGGTCGGCTTTGGCAGCGGAGCGTCGCTGGCCATCTGTGCCGCAGCGGTGGATGTGGCAATCATGGGCGTGGCCGCCCTGGCCGCCCCCGCCGACTGGTCGGACTGGGCGGCCAACCCGCGTCGCCTGTTGCTGCACGCACGCGATGCGGGGCTGCTGACCATGGCGGGCGCACCACCGGACTTCGGTCGCTGGTCGTCGGCGTTACGCGAGATCTCAGCGGAGCGGGTGGTGGAGTCGATGGCCCCGCGTGACCTCCTGCTGGTGCACGGAACCGACGACGAGGTCGTGCCGTCGCTGGACGCCCGGGTGCTCGCCGGCCAGCACGGCTCGGCCGACCTGCGGATGATCGCCGGTGCCGGGCACCATCTGCGCCACGATCCCCGTGCCATCGCCATCCTCCTGGGCTGGCTGGATCGCCAGCGGCGCCAGCACGCCTGACCCGTCGGGGCTGCTTCCCGCTGGTGGCCCTGTTTCTGGCAGGTGGCCCCGCTTCTGGCCCGACCGGGCTGTTCCGATCCTGCGTGTACCGGGTATTCAGGCCCCAGGATTGTTACTATCCACATAGGAGAAATCCTCGTAGTACCGACGAAGGCCTTTCGTCGGTAGCCCGGACCAAGGAGAGGAGTAACCGATGACTGCAACCGATCTCGGCCTTGATCTGAGTCGCTACAAGCTTGGCTGGAGCGACGAGGAGAACTACGTCTTCAAGCCCAGTAAGGGCCTGAACGAGGACGTCATCTGCGAGATGTCCTGGATGAAGGGCGAGCCGGACTGGATGCGGGACTTCCGCCTGAAGTCCTACGACAGGTTCGGTCGCAAGCCCATGCCGTGGTGGGGCGGAGACATGTCGGGCATCGACTTCGACAACATCTTTTACTACATCAAGCCGACCGAGTCGCTCGCCGACGACTGGGACCAGGTGCCCGAGTCGATCAAGAACACCTATGAGAAGCTCGGTATTCCCGAGGCCGAACGCAAGTACCTGGCCGGCGTCACCGCCCAGTACGAATCCGAAGTCGTCTACCACCGCAACCGTGAGGACCTGGAGGAACAGGGCGTCATCTTCTGTGACATGGATACGGCCCTGCGCGAGTACCCGGAACTCGTCAGGGCCTACTTCGGTCGGCTCATCCCACCGGGTGACAACAAGTTTTCAGCCCTCAACTCAGCGGTGTGGAGCGGTGGGTCGTTCATCTACGTGCCACCCGGCGTGAAGGTGGAGATGCCACTGCAGGCGTACTTCCGGATCAACGCGGAGAACATGGGCCAGTTCGAGCGCACCCTGATCATCGCCGACGAGGGCTCCGAGGTGCACTACATCGAAGGCTGCTCGGCCCCCGTCTACAGCACCGACTCCCTGCACTCCGCCGTGGTCGAGATCGTGGTCAAGCAGTCAGCGCGGGTCACCTACACCACCATCCAGAACTGGTCGTCCAACGTCTACAACCTGGTCACCAAGCGTGCCCTGGTCGAGGCCGAGGGACACATGGAGTGGATCGACGGCAACATCGGGTCGCGGCTGACCATGAAGTACCCGGCGGTCATCCTCGCCGGCCCGAAGGCCTCCGGCGAGGTGCTCTCGGTGGCCTATGCGGGGAAGGGGCAGCATCAGGACGCTGGCGCCAAGATGACCCACGCTGCGCCTGAGACGACCTCCAAGATCGTCTCCAAGTCGATCTCGAAAGACGGCGGCAGGACCAGCTACCGCGGCCTGGTCAGGGTCGAGGACCATGCCTACGGCTGCAAGAGCCACGTCCAGTGTGATGCACTGATCCTGGATGACGAGAGCGTCTCGGACACATACCCCTACATGGAGGTCGGCTCTGCCGACGCGGTGATCGGCCATGAGGCCACCGTGTCGAAGGTCGCCGACGACCAGCTCTTCTACCTGATGAGCCGGGGGCTGACCGAGGAGCAGGCCATGTCGATGGTCGTGAACGGTTTCATCGAGCCGATCACGCGGACGTTGCCGATGGAATACGCCGTGGAGTGGAGTCGTCTCATCGAACTCCAGATGGAGGGTTCGGTCGGCTGACCGGGTCCGTCCGGATCCGGGCGGTCACGCTCTCGGCGACCGGTGCGGGGCACACTGGGTTCATGCCGATGCGCCAGGACTGCAAGAATTTCGAGAGCCGGAGTTATCCCAACGGCGACACGGTGCGTAAGTGCAATCTGGACCTCGCTCCGGAAGCCCCCTGGCGCTGCCCCGATGACTGCCAGTCCTTCGCCAAGCGCCGCGTCGATGTGAACTGGAGCCACGGAACCCTCATCACGCCGGAGACCCCTGATGAGCCCTCCAGCCTGGGTGAGGACGGGAGCATCGCCGCCCTGCTGGACGCCGCCGAGGACATCATCAACGCTGCTGGACCGCAGGTGATGGCCGACCTGGATGCCGAACGCTCCGGGAAGGGCCGCTTCCGCCGGAAGAAGAAGGGCGGCAGTGGTTCAGGAGGCGGCCGGAGAAAGGGCCGACGCCGCAGGTAGTCACGCCAGCAGGGGAGAGGCCACACCTGGACGACCCGACCGCCGTCACAGGTCGCAGCCTCCCAGCTGTCGGTCAGGTGGATCTCGACGACGGCGTACCGGAAAGTGTTGTACGCCCACCGGTTAACGCACCTATACCCTGATGACCGCACATGGAGTCGACCGCCGTAACCGTCACCGTTCCCGGAAACGGCCTCATGTCGGACCTCGTCGGCGAGAGCGACGCGCTGCTCCGACGCATCGAGGAGGCGTTTCCCGGATCCGAGATCCACGTCCGTGGCAACAAAATCACCATCGACGGACTCCATGCCACCACCGTCCGACGGGTGTTCGACGAGGTGGTCGCACTGCTGCAGGGCGGGCTCCTGGTGGACGAGATGACCCTGGACCGGACGATCGACATGGTTCGAGCCGACGAACGGCCATCCGAGGTGCTCACAACCGAGATCCTGCGTGGCGCCAGGGGGAAGTTCGTACGGCCCCGGTCGGCCGGCCAGAAGCGCTACGTGGAAGCGGTGGCGGACGGGATCATCACCTTCGCCATCGGGCCGGCGGGAACGGGCAAGAGTTGGCTGGCCGTGGCGATGGCGGTCAGGGCCCTGCAAGCAGGGCAGGTGGACCGAATCGTGTTGACCCGACCGCTCGTGGAAGCCGGTGAGCGGGTGGGGTTCCTGCCCGGCGACCTGATGGCCAAGGTCGACCCCTACCTGAGGCCCCTCTACGACGCCCTCTTCGACATGGTGGACGCAGAGTCCGCCCAGCGGCTCCTGGATCGTGGGCTGGTGGAGGTGGCACCCCTGGCATTCATGCGGGGGCGCACCCTCAACAACAGCTTCATCATCCTGGACGAGGCGCAGAACACCACCCCCGAGCAGATGAAGATGTTCCTCACCCGTGTGGGCTTCGGGTCACGCGTGGTGGTCACCGGAGACATCAGCCAGGTGGACGTCCCCGACGGCCGGAGCGGCCTGGAGGGATTGGAGCCGATGCTGGCTGGGATCGACGGGCTCTCCTTCGTGAGGCTCGGGGCCTCCGACGTGGTCCGCCACCGGATAGTCCAAGACATCGTGGAGGCATACGAGCGAGCCGGAACCGGCAGGCTGGCCGGCGACGGGACCACATGATGAGCCGTGGGCGTGACGGCGGCCCGGCCTCCGACGGCCCGGCGGTGGTCGTGGACGACGAGAGGGAATCTGGCATGTCCGACCACGCCGTGGACGTCGACAGGTGGACGGGCCTGGTGGTCGACGTCCTCGCCGACGAGGGCCTCTCCGGTCGACCGGTCGAGGTGCACGTGCACTTCGTGGACGAGTCGGCGATTGAGGACCTGAACCGCGAGTACATGGGTGGTTCGGGTCCCACAGACGTCCTGGCCTTCCCGGTGGACGATCCGGCGATGGTTCCCGACGGGATCCCGGTGCTGCTGGGCGACGTGGCGGTCTGCCCTTCGGTGGCGGCCCGGCAGGCGCCTACCCACGCCGGCGACTTCGCCTCCGAGATCTCCCTCCTCATTGTCCACGGCGTCCTGCACCTCCTGGGCTACGACCATGCCGAGCCCGTGGAGGCCGAGGCGATGCAGGCCCGTGAGAGGGAACACCTGGCGCGCTACGGGCTGGTCCGCCCGTGAGCCTCGGGGTGGGTCTCCTGCTCGTCGGGCTGCTCATGGCGGCCAGCGCAGTCCTGGTGGCCACAGAGACCAGCCTCCTGTACATACGCAGCGCAAGGGCTGAGGTGCTGACCGACTCGAATGGCGACCTCCATCGAGCCGACAACCGGACCGCGGGCCTCCTCCGACTACTGGACGACCGGGTGCGCGGCCTGGGCCCGGTGCTGTTCCTGCTGATGGCATTTCGCCTCACCGCTGCCGGCCTCCTGGCCGTGCTGGTGGCCGACCATCACGGCACCGAGTGGGCCGCCGCAGCCCTGGCGGCTCTGCTGGTGGCCGGCTTCGCGCTGACCGATGTGCTGCCTAGGACCGTGGCGTTACGTTCGAGCGACAGGCTGGTCCTCCGACTGGCTTCGGTCGCGCTTGCAATCGGGCGGATCCTGCCGGTCCGGTGGCCCGCACTGGGCCTGGTGGGGTTGGCCGAGCGTCTGTTGCCGCGCCCACTCAGGACGGGTGGAACCTTGGTCTCCGAGGAGGAGTTGCTGGCGGTCGCAGACAGGGCCCTGGCCTCGCAGTCGATGGATGCCGACGAGCACGACCTGATCGAGTCGGTCATCGCCTTCGGCGACACGCTCGTTCGTGATGTGATGGTGCCCCGGCCCGACATGGAATGCGTGGCTGCCGACCTGACGGTCGCTGAGGCGATGGCAGTGGCGGCCCGCAACGGCCACAGCCGCGTGCCCGTGAACGGCGACGGTGTGGACGACATAATCGGCGTTGTCCATGCCAAGGACTTGATGCGGGCACACCTGGAGGGAAACGACGATGCCTCGGTGAGTGGGTTGGCCCGACCGTCCCGCTTCGTTCCCGAGACCAAGCAGGCGGACGACCTCCTCCGGGAGATGCAGGCCGATCGATACCACCTGGCCATCGTGGTCGACGAGCATGGTGGCACCGCTGGGCTGGTGACCATGGAGGACCTCCTCGAGGAGGTGGTCGGGGAGATCGAGGACGAGTTCGACCAGGCCGAACCCCTGGCCCAGCCCCTCGCCGGTGGCGGACTGCGGGTCCACGGACGGATGCCGATCGACGAATTGAACGACCTCCTGGGCGAGACGCTGCCGGCAGGAGACTGGAACACGGTCGGAGGTCTCATCTTCGACGCCCTCGGACACGTACCTGTCGTCGGCGAGGGCATAGAGGTGGCTGGCCGGCGATTCGGGGTGGAACAAGTCGAGGGTCGGAGGATCACGAGCATCAGGATCAGCGGACCGGGGGAAGCCCCGTGAGCTCGGTGATCGGTGAGGTGTCGGACGGGTACAGGTCTGGCTTCGTGACACTCGTGGGTCGACCCAACGTCGGCAAGTCCACGCTGCTGAACCGCTTCTTGGGGCAGAAAGTGACGATCGTGTCCGACAAGCCGCAGACCACCCGGACCGAGGTTCGCGGAGTGCTCACCCGCCCCGGTGTGCAGGCGGTGTTCTGCGACACCCCGGGCATCCACAAGCCCCGGACGCTGCTGGGCGAGAGGCTGAACCGGACGGCCCGTGCCACCCTCGGCGATATGGACGTGGTGCTGTTCGTCGTGGATGGCGAAGGCGGAATAGGCAGGGGTGACGAGTTCGTCGCTGCGGGCCTGCTGGTGGAGCGCACCGTCCTGGTCGTGAACAAGGCGGACAGGGTGGGTCGGGACCGGGTCGCCGAGCAGTTGCTGAAGGCCAGCGGATTCGGCTTCGATGAGTACTTTCCAATCTCGGCGAAGACCGGAGAGGGCGTCGAGGCGCTGCTGGAGCACGTCCTGGGTCGACTTCCCGAAGGGCCGCAGTTCTACCCGGATGACATGGTCACCGACGTGCCCGAAGCCTTCTGGGTGGCCGAGCTGGTACGCGAGCAGCTCCTGGCGATCGTGAGGGAAGAACTCCCGCACTCCATAGCGACACGCGTGACCGAGTGGGAGTGGCCCCGGATCCGCTGCGAGATCCTCGTGGAACGCGACTCCCAGAAGGGGATGGTCATAGGGAAGAAGGGTGCGGTCCTGAAGCAGGTCGGGATCGCGGCCAGGGAGCAACTTCCGGAGGGGGCCTTCCTGGAACTCGTCGTCCGGGTAGACAAGGATTGGCAGCGCCGCTCCAGGGCGCTGGATCGGCTCGGCTACTGACCGACCGGAGTGCCTACTGAGCGGACCGGCGCAGGCCCTCCAGGAACGAAGCGACCTCCACCGGATCCGACGTACGTGCCATTGGTGGCATGGCCTCCAGCAGGTCCCACCGGTAGGACCTGTTCGTGGCGAGTCGCCTGTCCAGGACGGCGACGACGCCGATGTCGTCTCCTGTGCGGATGAGGCGTCCGGCACCCTGTGCGAGTTCGGTGGCGGCCCGTGGAAGGTCGATCTCCCGGAATGCCCCGTCTCCCACTAGGTCCCGCCGGGCGCTCAGCAACGGATCGTCGGGGCGTGGAAACGGGATCCTGTCGATGACCACCAGAGAGAGGCTCGGGCCTGGGACGTCGATGCCGTGCCAGAGCCCCTTCGTGCCGAAGAGGCAGCTCGTCTCGTCGTCGGCGAAGTGTGACATGAGGAGCGGCCTGGGAAGGTCGTCCTGGTGCAGGACCGTCCACGGGAGCCGGTCCCGGAGTGCCTCGACGGCCTCATCCAGGGCCTGCCGACTAGTGAACAGGGCGAGCATCCGTCCGCCGGCTGCGACGGCGAGTCGTTCGATCTCGTTGTGGCAGGCCGCCCTGTAGCCGGCTTCGCGCGGATCGGGGAGCGAGGTGGCGCAGTAGAGGAGTGCCTGCCGATCGAAGTCGAATGGGCTGCCGACGTCCTCGAACCTGTGTGGGTGGTCGGTCAGGCCGAGGCGGGCAGCCAGGTTGGCCGGCACGGTTGCGCTGGTGAGAATCACCGTACGGTCCCCCCAGAGTCTCTGGTCGAGCACCTCGGCCACCTCCACCGGTGCAACATGGAGCACCGGTCGATCGGACTGGCTCTCCACCCACGCCACCTTGTAACCGGGTACGGGGCCACCGTCCAGGTCCAGAGCGGCGTCGACGTCACCGGAGAGCGTCCCGAGTGCCTGGAGGGCGCGGGCCCGACGGGCCGCCACGTCGCCGGGACCATCGGTCGGAACGTTCATGAGTTCGGAGCGGAGCCGTTCCATGCGGGTCCCGGCCAGTTCGAGTACGCCCCGGAGGTCTGCATCGTCGGCCGGTACCAGTCTTCGGCCCACGTGCCCGGTGAGGGCGTCGACCAGGCGGCCGCCCATCTCGTCGACGTCGGTGGCTGCCTGGGATCCGGTCAGGATCGAGCGTGCGCTGCGGACCAGTGCCGTGAAGCGGCCGCCTCTGAGTTCGAATCCGCAGGCCTGGGCGAGGACGTCCTCCGTCTGGTGGGCCTCGTCGAGGATCGCCAATTGGTGCTCAGGGAGGATCTGGCCGTCCGTGGCCACGTCGATCCCGTACAGGTGCAGGTTGGTGACGACCACGTCGGCCGCGGCCGCCGTCGCACGGGCCTTCTCGGCGAAGCAGTCCCCACCCCGGGGGCACCGGACGGCGCCCGGGCACTCGTGGGAGCCCACGCTCACTGCCGCCCAGGTGGCGGGGGTGGGTTGGATTGGAAGGTCGGCCCGGTCGCCTGTGTCCGTCATGTCGGCCCAGACGGCAATGGCCTGCAACTGGTCGGCGTCGGCCGTCTCGGCGAGGCCGTCCAGGGTCTGTTGGCCCTCGGAGCCGGCCACTTCGTCGAGCCGCTGGCGACAGACGTAGTTGGAGCGACCCTTCAGGACGGTGAAATCGAACGGGTGGTCGAGGTGCTCAGCCAGGAACGGAAGGTCCTTTCCGGCCAACTGGTCCTGGAGGGCCTTCGTGGCCGTGGCGACGATGGTGGTCTGTCCGGAGAGGATCGCGGGCACGAGGTAGGCCAGCGACTTCCCGGTTCCCGTGCCTGCCCGTATGACCAGGTGGGATCCCTCCTCGATCGCCTCTGCTATCCGACGCGACATTGCCTCCTGACCCGGACGACGTTCGCCGCCGCCCGGAAGGGCCCCGCAGACCTCCTCCAGGGCGATTGCCGTCTCCTCAGCCCTACTCATCGGCCCTGCCACAAGCCGGAGGCTACGGCCGGCCTTCCGCTCTGGGGTCGACGCGGACCGACCCGACACCGGAGAATCGGCGGTGCCGGGTAGTTTCGTGCTGTGCTTTCCTCGGATCTGGACCGGGCCCGAATCCCCGGCCACATCGCCTGCGTCATGGACGGCAACGGACGCTGGGCGCAGCAGCGTGGCCTGCCCCGGACCGAGGGCCACACGGCCGGCGAACAGGCCCTGTTCGAGGTCCTCGACGGTGCCCATGAACTGGGCGTCCGGTGGTTCACCGTCTACGCCTTCTCAACGGAGAACTGGCGCAGGCCCGTCGACGAGGTCCAGTTTCTCCTCCGCTTCAACGAGGAGATCCTCCTGAACCGCCAGAAGGAACTCCACGAGCGCAACATCCGCATCCGGTTCATCGGCCGACAGGACCGAAGAGTTCCGCGTCGACTGGTCAGGCGCATTGAGGAGGCCGCTGAGCTGACACAGGGCAACACCGGCCTGACGTTCACGATCGCCTTCAACTACGGCGGCCGGGCCGAGCTGGTGGACGCTGTCCAGCGGATCGTGGATTCCGGGGTGAAGCGGGTGTCGGAGAAGACGATCGTCCGTCACCTCTACGACCCGGAGATGCCCGACCCAGACCTGGTGATCCGGACCTCCGGGGAGTACAGGGTGTCCAACTTCCTGCTCTGGGAGATTGCCTACAGCGAGCTGGTCTTCAGTGAGACGCTCTGGCCCGACTTCAGACGGGAGCACCTGTACGCGGCGATCAAGGAGTACCAGGACCGCAACCGCCGCTACGGGGGCGTCGGCGAGGTCGGTGGTGTGGACCGGGAGGGTGGAATCCTCGGGTGAGCCTCTACCGCGATGACGGGATCGTGCTTCGTACCTGGCGACTGGGCGAGGCGGACAGGATCGTCGTGTTGTTCACGGCCGAGCATGGCAAGGTCCGGGCGGTTGCCAAGGGGGTGCGCAGGATCCGGAGCAGGTTCGGCGGACGGCTGGAGCCGACGAGCCACGTCGCAGCCCAGCTCTTCGCCGGAAGGGGAGAGCTCGACATAGTCACCCAGACCGAGACCATCGACCGCTTCGAGGGCCTGCGCCTGGATCCCGATCGCTTCGCTGATGCTTCGGCGCTACTCGAGGTGGTTGATGTGGTGAGCCTCGACCGGGAACCTGATGAGCGTCGCTACCGGATGCTGCTGGGTGCGCTGCGCATACTCGAGGAGCGCCCCTCGTCGCTGATAGTGCCGGCCTTCTACCTAAAGCTTCTGGCCAACGAGGGACTGGCACCACAGTTGGACGGTTGTGTGCAGTGCGGGGTCGATGAATCCCTGGTGGCGCTGGACGTCGCCGAGGGCGGGGTCCTGTGTGTCGACTGCCGGAGGGGGCGACCGGTCAGCGAACCGGCCCTGGCCGTGCTGCGGGCGATCCTGGGAGGCGGGTTGACCGATGCGTTGGAGGTGACGGATCCCGGGGTCTGCAGCGAGGTCGACGCCGTTGCCACGGCAGTAGCCGAATACCACCTGGAGAGGCGGCTCCGTTCCCGGCGGGTCATGGACCACGCCTGAGCCTGCCGGCGGGCCGGCTCAGACCAGGTCGTCGCCGGGTATCTGTTCGTCGCCTGGGACCTCGTCCAATCCGGGTACGAAGAAGGGCCGACCGGCCCAGCCTCGATCCACGACCAGCGTTGCCCCGATCCTGTCGCCGATTCGACGGTGGCCCGTGCTGGCGAGGATCAGGCCAGCCTCGATGAACGGAATGAACGGTATGGGTACCACCCAGGGGAGAGTCCGGCCGGCGGCGCCGCGAAATCCGGGAAGTCCACCGTCGTAACGGTTGACGACGCGTAGCCCGGTGACAGCCTTGCCGAGGCTGAACCCAGTGGCCATCGTCAGGCCGACCTGGTTCAGGACCATGAGAAGTGTCGCGGTCCAGATCACGGACGGGTTGATGGTCAGGTTTCCGGCCTCGTCCAGGAACGCCACGCCGCTGCGGTGGATCACCAGGATGATGATTGCCATGAAGAGGCTGTCCAGGATCCACGCTACGAAGCGACGGCTGGCGACGGCCGTCGGGTCGTTGGTGGTGGCGCCACCGCCCCGGAGTCGCTCCATGATGTTCACGGGCTCATTCTGGCCCCGGATCGGGTCGAATCGTCGGCGTCCGCCACGGGGTGCGCCGATACCCTGCACGCCCATGCTCCCCAATGACGAGACGCTCTTAGACAAGGTGGTGAACCTTTCAAAGCGGAGGGGGTTCGTCTTCCAGTCGGCCGAGATCTACGGCGGCTTCCGCTCCACCTACGACTACGGGCCGCTCGGCGTCCTCCTCCTCCGCAACGTCAAGGAGCAGTGGTGGCGGACCATGGTGCAGTTGCGCCATGACGTGGTCGGCCTTGACGCCTCGATCCTGTCGCCGCCGGCCGTGTGGCAGGCCTCAGGCCACCTAGCCAACTTCTCCGATCCGATGGTCGACTGCCGCGAGTGCGGTGCCAGGCACCGTCAGGACAAGCTGGACGACCCGGACGCCTGCCCGTCCTGCGGGAAGTCCGGGTCGCTCACCGAGGCACGTGAGTTCAACCTCATGTTCAAGACCCACGCCGGTCCAATGGTCGAGTCCGCCGCCGAGGTGTACCTCCGTCCCGAGACGGCCCAGGGCATGTTCGTCAACTTCGCCAACGTCCTGAATACCTCGCGCAAGAAGCCACCCTTCGGCATCGCCCAGATCGGTAAGTCCTTCAGGAACGAGATCACGCCGGGCAACTTCGTGTTCCGGACCCGCGAGTTCGAGCAGATGGAGATGGAGTTCTTCGTGCCTCCCGCCGACTCTGATGAGTGGTACCGCTACTGGTGTGGGGCCCGGATGGACTGGTACCGGGACCTGGGCATGCCCGAGGATCGGCTCCGCCTCAGGGAGCACGACGCCGACGAATTGAGCCACTACTCGACGGGGACCTCCGACGTGGAGTTCGAGTTCCCGTGGGGTTGGGACGAGTTAGAGGGCATTGCCAACCGCACCGACTTCGACCTGAAGCGGCACGCCGAGAGTTCCGGGACAAAGTTGGAGTACCACGATCCGGCATCGGGCGAGCGGTACGTACCCCACGTGATCGAGCCGGCAGCCGGAGCAACCCGCGCCGCCATGGCGTTCCTGATGGCCGCCTACGATGAGGAGGAGGTCAACGATGACGTCCGGACCGTGCTGCGCCTCGACCACCGCTTGGCGCCCTACAAGGTGGCGGTCCTTCCCCTCTCCAAGAAGCCGGAGCTGATCGACCCCTCGAACGAGGTCCTGGGGCTCCTCCAGCCGCACTGGATGTGCGACTATGACCAGACTCAGGCGATAGGCAGGCGCTATCGGCGACAGGACGAGATCGGTACGCCGTACTGCGTGACCATCGACTTCGACACGCTCGAGGACAGGGCGGTGACGGTCCGGGACCGTGACTCGATGTCCCAGGAGAGGGTGCTGATCGACGGCCTGGTCGACCACATGGCCGGCCGGCTGCCTGCCTGACGAGCCGTAGGACCGTCTGACCCGGCCTCCCAGCACCCCTGCGTCCGGAGTGGCGGGCCAGACTGACGCCGTGGAGCACCCGGACGACCTTCGACGCCTCGTCGCTGATGCCGTGGCGGCCGACAACGCAGAGGCACGCTGGTCTGCCGTCGCCGCCGTCCCCCCGTCGCTGGTCGAAGCCCTCCTGCATGCGGGCATGCAGGGTGGGAACGACCTGGAACTGCTGGGAACCGGTGTGGCTGCCAGTCCGGGTGCCGCCAGCGGGGTCCTCTGCTTGACCGCTGAGGCGGTCCTGGATGCCTCGGACCGTGGTGAGGCCGCCGTGCTCGTACGCGACGAGACGACTCCGGCCGACGAGGTCGGAATGCAGTTGGCCGAAGGCATCGTGACGGCCCGCGGTGGCATGGCGAGCCATGCCGCCGTGGTGGCACGCGGCTGGGGTGTGCCCGCCGTGGTGGGCCTGACCGACCTCCTGGTGTCCGGCGACCACGCCATCGTGGGGGGTCGCCGTATTGACGAGGGTTCACCCATCTCGTTGGACGGCACGACCGGCGAGGTGTTCGCCGGGGCAGCCGGGGTGGCCGCTGCCGCCAAGGTTCCCGAGCTGGACGTGCTGCTGGGATGGGCCGACGAGGTGCGTGGCGACCGGGTCGGGGTGAGGGCCAACGCTGACCGTGCTGACGACGCGGCCAGGGCCAGGGCCTTCGGAGCCGAGGGGATCGGCCTCTGTCGCACCGAGCACATGTTCCTGGGCGACCGCCTACCTACCATACGAAGGTTCCTCCTGGCAGTGGACCCTGACGAAGAGGCTGCGGCGCTTGACGAGCTGGGTGCCGTGCAGCGCTCCGACCTGGCTGCGGTGCTGGAGGCCATGGCACCCCTGCCGGTCACCGTCCGGTTGCTGGACGCACCCCTGCACGAGTTCCTTGGCGACGATTCACCGCTCGGTGCCGAACACAATCCGATGCTGGGCGAGCGTGGCATCCGGTTGGCTGTGATGAGCGAGGGCCTGTACCGCATGCAGACACGTGCCCTGCTGGCCGCCATGGCCGATGTGCGGGAGTCCGGGAGCCACCCACATGCAGCGGTGATGCTTCCGCTCGTCTCCACTTCGGCCGAGTTGGAGCTGGTCCGGAGCTGGGTGCTGGATGAGATTGCTGCTGTGGCTCCTGTGGAGCCACCAAGGGTCGGCACCATGATCGAGACGCCGAGGGCCGCCCTGCTGGCCGGCGAGATGGCCCGCCACGCCGACTTCTTCTCCTTCGGCACCAACGACCTCACCCAGATGGTGTTCGGGTTCAGCCGCGACGACGTCGAGCAGCGGATCATGGGGGAGTACCTCTCCAGGGGCCTTCTTCCGGACAACCCGTTCGAGAAGCTGGACCCGGGAGTGGTGGCTCCGCTGGTGGCAGCGGCGACGAGGGCCGGACGGCTGGCCCACCCGGACCTCGAGGTGGGCGTGTGCGGCGAGCACGGCGGAGATCCGACGTCGATCCACCTGCTCGTGGCGGCCGGGATCGACTACGTGTCCTGTTCGCCGTTCCGAGTGCCGGTGGCACGTCTGGCCGTGGCCCAGGCACTCATCTTGCTCGACACCTGAGAATTCCGGTTGCCGGGATCCGCTTCCTGGGATGGAGCGGTTCACCGGAGAGCCGGCCGGAGCCCGGTGGTACGTTCGACCCATGGGCATCGTGGACGACGACGTGAGGCGTGTCCGTGACGCAACCGACATCATCAGGATCATCACGGAGCACACGCAGCTCAAGAAGCAGGGCTCCCAGTGGATGGGACTCTGTCCGTTCCATGGTGAGAAGTCCCCATCGTTCTCCGTAAACGCCGAGAAGGGCGTCTACTACTGCTTCGGTTGCCAGACGAAGGGTGATGCGATCGACTTCGTGCGGGAGGCACTCGGCCTCGACTTCGCCGGGTCGGTCGAGTTCCTGGCCTCCAAGGCTGGCATAACCCTGCGCTATACCGACCAAAACGAAGGCCGGAGCCGTAACCGTCGCAGGGAGCATGCCGGGCACGTCGGGCGGGCAGTCGAGTTCTACCACCAGCGACTCCTGGAGGACCCGGCGGCCCGCCCGGCACGCGAGTACCTCCGGTCACGGGGCTACGGCGGCGACGTCGCCCGGCGATTCAACATCGGGTGGGCTCCGGACGAGTGGTCGGAGCTGTCACGCCACCTTCGCCTGGCCGACGAGGAGTGGACGGCGACCGGCCTGGGTGGCATCAACAAGAGGGGCGGCCAGTACGACTTCTTCAGGGCCCGGATCCTTTTCCCGATCTTCGATGCCCAGGACAATGCCATCGGCTTCGGGGGGAGGAAGCTCCCTGACGGGGAGGGACCCAAGTACAAGAACACCTCGGACGCCGCTGAGTTCTACTCCAAGGGCCAAGTGCTCTACGGGCTGAACTGGGCCAAGGCGGAGGCCAGCCGTATAGACGAGCTGGTGGTATGCGAGGGCTACACGGATGTGATCGGTTGCCACCTGGCGGGCATAGAGCGGGCGGTGGCCACATGCGGAACGGCCCTCACCCCGCAGCACGCCCGGGCCATGGCGCGTTTTTCCAAGCGGGTCGTCTTGGCGTTCGATGCCGATGGTGCCGGGCAGGCGGCCGCAGAACGGGTCTACGAGTGGGAGGAGGAGTTCGGCCTGAGGTTCGCCGTGGCGGCCCTACCCGAGGGCAGCGACCCCGGCGATTTGGCCGGAACCGACCCCGATGCGTTGCGGGCGGCGATTCAAGGGGCACGCCCCTTCCTGGAGTTCCGTGTGGATCGGGAGCTGGGTCGCGGCGATCTGGGATCGGCGGAGGGTCGCGCACTGGCCTCCACCGCCGCCATGCGCCTGGTGGCGGAGCACCCGGACTCGCTGGTGCGCGACCAGTACGTGATGCGGATCGCCGATCGTTGCATGGTGAGTGCCGACGAGGTGAGGCGTCGCGGCGAGCGGTCGACTACCGGGCCGGGTGAGCGGGGGCGCAGGGTCGGCATGGACACGGGTGCCCGTGTCGTTGGGCCGGGTCACCTCACCCCGGAGCACCAGGCTCTCCGCCTCCTCGTGCACAGGCCGGAAGAGATCTGCGATCACCTGGTGGCCGCATTGTTCGACGACCCGCTGAACAGGGTGGCCCTCGAGGCGCTCTGCGACGGAGAGGATCTCCATTCGGCCATGGAGGCGAGCGACGGCGTGGTCGCCGACCTCTTGGGCCGGCTGGCGGTCCAGGACGCTTCCGATGACGAACCGCGGGGCATCCTGTCGCGGCTGCTCTTCCTGGCCGCCGAGCGCGCAGCCGTGGCCCTGGAGGCGGAGGCCCGCCTATCCGGTGACCTGGCGACCTACCAGCCGTCGATCTCATACCTCCGTACCCAGATCATCGGGTTACGCGAGATGCCCGCCGATCTGGCCACCGTCGAGCCACTACTACGGTGGTTGGTGGACTACTCGGAGGGGAGGGTGGATGCCTGAGACGGTCTCAGGGCTTTCAGGTTGGCCCGGGGTTTCTGAGTATGAGGTGACCCGCCTACTCCGACGCGGCCGGGCCCGCGGGAGTCTCACCCTCGACGAGGTGATCGACGTGGTCCGGGATGTGGAGCTGACCTCCGAGCTGATCGACGGCATCCGATCCTCCCTGCGCGTCGAGGGCATCGAATACGACGAGACGGTCGCCGTGGAGATCGATGCCGACGAGGTGATGCGCCTGGTGAGGGCCAGCAGGGTCGAGTACAGGGTGCGGCTGGAGTCCGGTGCCGACCAGGGTTCGGGGAGCGACTCGACTCGCCTCTACCTGCGGGAGATCGGCCAGGTGGCGCTGCTGACCTCCGCCGACGAGGTGGAGCTGGCCGGAGCCATCGTCGACGGCAACGAGGCCGAGGCGAAACTGGCCGACCTCGCCGTGTCGGGTGGACTGGATCGCGCCGACCGCGCTGAGGTCGCACGCCTACGCCGCCGGCAACGTCGGGGCGACCGTGCCCGGGACCGGCTGACCCGTGCGAACCTGCGGCTGGTGGTATCGGTAGCCAAGAAGTTCGGCGGGCGCGGCCTGCCGCTCTTGGACCTGTTCCAGGAGGGCAACCTGGGTCTAATGCGAGCCGTCGAGAAGTTCGATGCCAGCAAGGGCTTCAAGTTCTCGACCTATGCCACCTGGTGGATTCGACAGGCCATAACCCGGGCGATAGCCGATCAGTCGCGCACTATCCGGATACCGGTCCACAAGGTGGATGCCATGAACCGGGTGCTGCGGGTCCAACGGGAGTTGGCTCAGGAACTCGAGCGTGAGCCATCGCACTCCGAGATCGGCGACCGCGCGGTCCTGGGCCCCGACGAGGTCGAGAAGCTCCTGCGCCTCGCCAGCGAACAGGACAACCCGCTCTCCTTGGATTCACCGATGGGCGACGAGCAGGACATCAGCCTGGCGGACCTCGTGCCAGACATGGGGGCCATCGCCCCGGCGGATGCCGCTACCCGTCGGCTCCTAGGAGATGCAGTCCTGGCTTCTCTTGAGGACCTGGACGAGCGGGAGAGGGACGTCGTCCGGATGCGTTTCGGCCTGGATGGCGAGCAACCGCGGACCCTTGAGGAGGTGGGGAAGCGCTTCGGGGTGACGCGTGAGAGGGTGCGTCAGATCGAGGCCCGGACCATGGCCAAGCTGCGACATCCCCACCGCTCGCAGAAGCTCCGTGACTACCTAGACGAGGGCTGAGGCGGGCCCCTTCAGGGATCCCGGGACGGGGGTCGCGCTGGTATCCTTCGCTCGCCCTTTCCGGGGTAGCTCAGCTGGCAGAGCGTCGGACTGTTAATCCGCAGGTCGTGGGTTCGATCCCCACCCCCGGAGCCACACACATTCAGTTGAGGGTCGGTCTTTCGGGGCCGGCCCTGTTCGCGTCAGAGCCTCTGTCACGTCAGCCGGGGTTGGCCCACGAGCAGGAGTCTCAGTCGTCGGTCCGGCCCACCGACAGGATCACTCCGCCGACGTCGCTTGGGCGGAGGTGCAGGCTGGTCTTGCAGATCCGCAGATGTTGGTTTCGTAGCTCATCCCTCAAGCCGTCAAGAACGCACACCAGATCGACTTCTCAAGGGTCGCTTCGGTTCTGGAATGCTCCCGCAGAGCAGTCCGCGCCGAGGTGTGAGACGTATGTCGGTGGTCGTGTCGACTGGCGGTCTGGGGTCGATTGCCGGGTGCCTGGACCCGGTCAAATCTCGTGTGACAAGAGACACCCCCACTTGTGATTGCTAATTAGTACTAAATAATGCAAGATGGTGTTCCTGAGGGCTGGAGTTGGCCCGAGTACCGACAAAGGAGCACCGTGTCTACCGAAGAGATAGTTAGTCCTCGACTCAGTTTGGTTAATCGGTCCAAGCTGATCTTTCTGGCAGCAGGACTGGTTTCGTTGGTCCTGGCCGTAAGCCTCTGGTTCACGGGCAATGAGCAACAAGGTCTCTTCGTCGGCCTCTGGGTTCCTGCCATCCACTCGCTCGGAGCACTGGTTCTCGCAAACCCAGGGGTGCCTTCGTGAACGAATCACTTCTCTTGGTAGTTGGAGTACTTGTGTATGCGATCACTTTCTGGGGTCTTCTCGTAGCTGGATATGCAGTCACGAATGCGACGGCACAAGGTGTCCGGCCCGGAGTTCAATCCGCTGAGATTGGTGAAAAAGCGGTCGAGGCGCCGGGTAGGCCGAGTCAGGAGCCCCTGATTCAAATCGCTTCAGGCCCAGTTGCAGGGCGGGTTGGGAAACTGGCCCGATGGGGCGCCGGCGTTAAGGAGAGTTCTCCGGAGCGATCTGGGTGATCCGGGTATTAGGCCGAGATATTCGGTCCAGATGTAGTCAACCCACTTCAATCAAAAAAATAGTACTAATCAACTGATCATCTTCAGAGCCTCCCATGAGGCCGGAAAGTTGGTCGCTCGAAAGGATGAAAGTCATGTTTGACAGGATTGTTGGAACGAGTCTTCGTTCCATTGGTTGCCTTCTGCTTGTCTCCCTCGCAGGAGTCGCCTGTGGTTCCGACGGTGATGGAGCAGCAGTTTCTACGTCGGGATCTGTAACCGTTGTTGAGGCTGTGAATTCGGTGACTGAGCTGGTTCCTGGTGATCTGGTGGATGTGGCGGTTTCTGCGGGCGAGTTCCCGACGCTGATTGCCGCTGTGGAGGCCGCTGGCCTGGTCGACACGTTGAAGTCTGAGGGCCCGTTCACCGTGTTTGCCCCGACTGAAGAAGCGTTCGCGGCTGCTTTGGAGACGCTGGGATTGACCGCCGGTGAGCTCCTAGCTGATGTCGAGACGCTGACCGCAGTGCTGACCTATCACGTGGTTCCCGGCCGGGTAATGGCCGGCGATCTGACCGGAGCAATGGCTATGCCCGTTGCCACTGTCAACGGCGCCGAGATTTCAATCACTGAGGCCGCAGGGTCGGTGACCGTCAACGAAGCCAGCGTCGTCGTCGCAGATATCGAGGCCTCCAACGGGGTCATACACGTCATCGACCAGGTACTCCTGCCATTTTAAGAAGGTAGGCCAGATCTCCCTTCGGGGCGGATCTCTCTTTCGTCCCCCCCCTCCGATTGAGAGAAGTCCGCTCCGAAGGGACCCCATTTGAATACCGATGAAGGACAATCTCTTGAAAGTTGAAAAATCCCTGTTGGATCAGAGAGAGCAGGCAGGCCTGCTTCGACTCAACCTCTGCGCCGCTCTCCTCCACGGGGCACAAGCGCTCGTGGTGATCCTGGTTGCTAATGATTTCACCCTTCCGATCTCAGGCTTCTTCTGGAACGATGCACCCAACGGTCGCCTCGATCCCGATCGCTTGGTCAGGATCATCGATTTCCGGGTTTCTCATGGCCTCGTAGCCTTTCTTGGACTTTCTGCCCTATTCCACTTGCTTGTTTCAGTGGGTTGGGGGCGAAGCCGTTACTACGAGGAGCTTTCTCGTGAACAGAACCGGTTTCGTTGGGTTGAATACTCGCTGTCGTCGACGGTCATGGTGCTGTTGATAGCCATGGTGTTCGGCATAAGTGACGTAGCGGCTCTCTTCGGACTCGCTGGTTCAAATATGGCCATGATTCTCTTTGGGTGGATCATGGAGATCGTCAACAAAGCTGGCCAGAAGGTCTGGTGGACTCCATTCTTGTTTGGTTGCTTAGCGGGGTGTATTCCATGGGCTGCTCTCCTCTGGTACCTGATCGGACCTGGTGGAGAGATGCCTAGCTTTGTCTATGGGATCTTCCTAAGCATCTTCGTTCTCTTCAATCTCTTTGCCCTCAACCAGTTTCTCCAGTACCGGCGGGTTGGCCGCTGGCGCGACTACCTATATGGGGAGCGGATCTATTTGGTTCTCAGCCTGACCGCAAAGTCCGCCTTGGCCTGGCAGATATTCGCGAACACGCTCGTCAGCTAGGACCAGGAGCCAAAGTTCATGAGCAAAACCAATTCAACGACCGTGGTGACTGATGCCTCAGCGCCAGGATCGTTGCCATTCGTAGACATACG
>ENA-ORXI01000311-ORXI01000311.1-sediment-metagenome-genome-assembly--contig:-NODE-311-length-39480-cov-11.588991_pt1 | contig 39480 bp, 34 predicted proteins | sample MGYA00237861_ERZ511468 | MGnify/ENA primary metagenome ERZ511468 (study PRJEB26299, sample SAMN06266213) | sediment metagenome | isolation source: Hudson Canyon methane seep mesocosm | place... | reverse complement strand
CGGGATGGAGCAGCCTGGTAGCTCGTCGGGCTCATAACCCGAAGGTCGTCAGTTCAAATCTGGCTCCCGCAACCAATTTCCCTCAAGTATAAAGAAAAAATCGTCAGTTCCTTCTTCATAAGATATGGGCTCCCGCAACCAATTCCCCTCAAGTTTAAAGAAAAAGTCGTCAGTTCCTTCTTCATAAGATATGGGCTCCCGCAACCAATTCCCCTCAAGTATAAAGAAAAAGTCGTCAGTTCCTTCTTCATAAGATATGGGCTCCCGCAACCAATTTCCCTCAAGTATAAAGAAAAAGTCGTCAGTTCCTTCTTCATAAGATACGGGCTCCCGCAACTAATCTAATACTCATCATAATAAAAAACTACAATCATTTGCAAATACTGAAATTGTATTAAAAATTCTGCCGAAATAAACCAAGAGTTACACTTTAGCCACAGTTAATTTGATCAATAAACCTTATAGTTATACCAATGAAAGTAGTTAATCAACAATATTGAATGATTGTTTAAGTGGTGAATTATGTCCATGCGTTTTTACCTTATTTTTGCTTTGTTATTAACATCGTCAGTAAATGCCTCACAATTTCATTTTCAATTGGAAAATGATGTCACTTTTGGTGAAGATGGCAACTACAGTAACGGCATGATTTTTGGCTGGGAAAGTAAAGCACTATTGTTCGAACCAGATGATTCATTTGGCGTACATAACTGGTTACAATGGTTATTACCCATCCAAAAAAATGCCAAGCAGGCATGGGGACTAAAAGTTAGCCAGCGTATGTGGACGCCTGATGAAATTAAAATTGAAGAAGCTCAACCCTTCGATCGTCCATATGCGGGATTTTTAGAATTTGAGCAACATTCGGCTTTGTATAGTAGTGATATTGCTCAAAAAAGTTGGTTTGCCATTGGCGTTATTGGTCCTGCTTCTGGTACTGAGCAATTGCAAGGTTCAATTCATAAGTTTATTGGGGCGAGTACCCCTTTGGGTTGGCAACATCAAATAGAAAACACACCTACAGTTCAATTTGCTTATGAAATTGATTACCTACTATTGAGAGACTCTGCGCCTTTTAATAGCCAATGGGAGATAAGTACCTTTAATCATAATACACTAGGCAATGTTCGCAGTGATATTAATGTCGGGATCAATTTTCGTTGGGGTACTAACCTAGAACATTCATTTGGTCGATTAAGTAGCCACTTTGGCCACGCAGGTAACTTAACTACAATATCAGAACCGCAATCCGTGCTATTTTTTACTCGCCTACAAGCAGGTTATCGATTTAATGATTTAACCATTGATGGTAACCTTCCCTATGAATCAAAGGTTGAATTTAATCCTCAACAAGCCAATGCAGCAGCAGGCATATCCTATTACTTCTCAGGAGGTTCCGTTACTTGGAGCTTTAATGTTTACACTAGAGAGTATCTTACAGACTCAAAGCGTTGGCATGGTTATGGTTTATTGCAATTTGCGTGGTCAATTTAATGCTTAACTTTATGGTTAATAAAACTCAGGCTTCCTAAAGCACATTAATCGCGTTAAATAACACAAAAAAAGTTAAAACTGTAATGTAAACTATACCTATTAATTAGCTATCCGGTTATCTATTCCCTTTAGCCTTTATTTTATTTTATTTTATTTTATTTTATTTTATTTTATTTTATTTTATTTTAGGAATCATGATGAAACGAATATTTCTCTTTTTACTCACTAATATTGCCATAATGTTGGTATTAAGCATTACATTAAGGCTATTGGGTGTTGATAGCATCTTGGCAGAAAATGGCTCAGACTTAAACATTCAAGCCTTAGTAATACTCTCAGGCGTTATTGGTTTTGGTGGTTCATTTATTTCGTTATTAATTTCGAAATGGATGGCAAAACGAATGACAGGTGCAGTTGTTATTACCGAGCCTAAAACTAACATCGACAAATGGTTAATAACAACAGTAAAAAAACAAGCTGATATTGTTGGTATAAAAATGCCAGAAGTTGCTATTTTCCCCTCAGAACAAATGAATGCCTTTGCCACAGGAGCAAGTAAAAACAAGGCGTTAGTTGCTGTATCTCAAGGGTTACTTGATAATATGGCTCAAGGAGAAATTGAGGCTGTACTGGGTCATGAAATGAGCCATATTGCCAATGGTGATATGGTTACACTTACGTTAATTCAAGGTGTTGTGAATACCTTTGTTGTATTTTTATCACGCCTTGTTGGCCATGTTGTTGACCGAGTGATATTAAAAAATGAACGTGGTCATGGAATTGGTTACTTTGTCACTGTGCTTATATCTCAAGTCGTTTTATCAATACTCGCCAGTGTTATTGTGATGTACTTCTCAAGAAAGCGTGAATTTATTGCCGATACCGGCGGTGCTGACTTAGCTGGACATCAAAATATGATCAGTGCTTTGAAGCGTTTAGCTCAAAAAGAGCCCGAAGCACTACCAGAGCAAATGGCCGCATTTGGTATAGGTGAAAAATCCAAACAAGGTTTTAGTCACTTATGGGCTTCTCACCCTCCAATAGAAGATAGAATTGAGGCATTAGAAAAAAGAGCTTCGAGTAGAACAACCTCTTAAAAAATTAAGTTTTTAAACAATATAAAAGGATTTAACATGAGTTACCGGTATCTACTAATAGTTGTTGTTACAACATTTTCAACAATACTTAGTACATCAGTGAATGCCGCTAGAGATGTGACCCAGATTCACCTTGAACCCGGCTCAGGTTTATGGTCGTTAGGCATGGGGTTTAGGAATGGTACTTTTCCCTATGTAGGTAAGGATGATGTTGACGATTTACTACCGTTGATTACCTACAATGGTGAAAGCTTTTTTATTGATGGTACTCGAACTGGTTTTCACCTTTATCAATCTTCAGACTGGTTAATTGGTACTTATGCCTCATACCGTTTTGCCGGCTTTAATGAAGAGGACGGCACTGAGCTAGATGGCATGGACAGAGATGATGGTATTGATGGCCGTTTTGCCATTACCCGCCGTACTGATTTTGGTAATTTCACCCTAGATTATGGCCACGATATCAGTGGTGCTTCAAATGGTTGGGATGTTGACTTTCGCTGGGGCAAACTATTTACCCATGGTAACTACCGTATTAGACCTTGGATTGGCATTACCTATGAAGACCAAAAACTGAGTAATTATTATTATGGTGTCGACAATAATGAAGTTACCCCTGATAGAGCAGCCTACAGTACTGAAAGTTCATTTGAAATGCGTTACGGTATTGATATGAGTTATCGTGTTGCTCAACATCATTATTTCGGCTTTAACATGCAATATTCTGAGCTCGATTCAACCAAAATCAATAGCCCAATTGTTGTTGATAACGGCCAGTTTAGTAGCTTTGCTAGTTACCGCTATGAATTTAATGATTATCAAGATAATCCTTACGTGAACGGCAGTATCACTAAAGATTTAACAATGGGCGAATGGTATTGGCGTATCGCCGCAGGGCGCCACACTGAAACAACCTTCAATAAATTATTACGCTTTCAAGAGATGTTTAAACCCGAAGAGCGTGGCACGGGATTAGCCAGTGTATTTGTCGGTAAAAAAATAGCGGACAACTTTATGTGGTTACCCCTTGATGCCTATGTTACTGGTGGTTATATCAGACGATTTGAAAAAGACCTTCAAGATAACTTTAACGAGTATGTATTAGGCTTTAAAATATATTTTTCAAAATTCCCTTGGTCTGAAACCGTAAAAACCCGTATAGGCCTTGCTGAAGGTGTATCTTACGCAGCCAAAGTTCCCTTTGTTGAAGGTGAACATGTTGAAGAAAAAAATCGTTCAGCGTCAAAGTTCCTCAACTACTTAGACTGGAGTATTGATGTCAGTATTGGTGACGTATTTAAAGTGCCTAAATTAAAAGAATGTTATTTTGGATGGTCAGTGCATCACCGTTCAGGAATATTTGCTAGCTCTGATTTTTTTGGTAATGTGAATGGTGGTAGTAATGTCAATACTCTATACCTACAATGTCACAATAATGTTATGGGCAGTTGATCCCTAAAACAAAAAATTTGCCAATTAATATTATCTATATAAAACCATATGAAATTAATAAAAATCTTTACTTGCCTGTTAGTATTTGTTTCTTCTGCCCTATATGCCGAGAAAAACAGTGCAGATGAAACCAACGAGCTTATTCGTCCAAAAGCAGATGCCTTACAAAGTAAACTCAATTCAATGATGCAAAATACGGCATCATGGTTAGATAACATCAACTTTAATGATGAGCAAGTTGATGATGGAAAAAATAATGAGGCCTCTGCTTCTGGCTATTTACAATTATCTTGGATACCTCGCACAGCAGATTTAGACGATGTTGACGCCAAATTTAAAGTTTATTTTGATTTACCTAGGTGGAGCGACAAGCTTTCTTTGGTAATTGATAATGATGACGAAGATGAACTATTACTTGATTATGAAACCGATCACTCCCAAACAAACCAAGAGGGAATAAACGTTGCGATTCAATACATAAAACAATTTAACCAACAACGTCAAGTAAGAAACCGTATAGGGGTAAGCCGTAAGCAACTATACCTTAGAAGTGAAATGCAATTTAATTGGGAAATTAAAAAATTTGCCATACGTCTACAACCCCGTATCGACTATTTTTTACAAGATGGTTGGGGCCCCAGTGTAAAGGGTGTTGTTAATTACCCGCTTGATAATAGTTATATGTCTTTATCGGCAACTTGGCAAAAAATACAAAATGAGTCAAGATCCCGTCGAAAAGTTGGCTTTTTTCATATCAAGAATACAGGCCATAATCAACTTCTGGTAAGCGGTGTTCAATATAATAAAAGCATTGATAAATATGATGTTCCTAATGAAAATTACATAATATCAATGCGCCATAGAAACTTAATCTACAAATCATGGATGTATTTTGAGGTTGAGCCTTTTATTGAGTTTAACGAACTGAATGACTTTAGAAGAGAAGTAGGCATTGCGCTCAACTTAATCAGTTATTACGGTGATTAGTAAACAATTACAAGTGGGCACAATTATAAGCTTGGCCTAGAAAGGTCACTGAAGTACCAAAACCCATGTGATCTTCAATATAAAGCGTATCGGCACCTATTTCATTCGCTTGATTTTTCAAATCTATAATACTGGCAAGGGTAAGCTCTGGGTTTGATAAGAAAAAGAAGGTATACCAATGGCCTTCAGAGCCGACCAACTCTCCGATATAATGACAGTTTTTTACTTGCTCATAATTACTAATCACTTGAACATGTTTAGCACCATCGTTTATTTGATGAGTATCTAACAAGCGACATGATGACAGTGCTAAGCTGCTCAATAACAAGATTATTCTTTTTATATTTACTAAGCTCATAAGGCCCTATTCAAGTGAATTCTAATTAACTAGATTCTACCTTCCTAGCAATGTTAATCAAGCTTTAAAATTTACATTTCATTGTTTGAAAGTTAGCTAATAATGATCTTAGTAAACAATTATCACCAAATGAGATTAATAACATTCAGAACAAAATCACTTTAATACTCATGAGTTATGACAACGTCAAGATTGATTGTTTAAACGTACGCTGGTAAATTACAAACCATGAAAGAAACACTTGAAAAAAACACTTATCATCACGGAAATCTTCGAGAAACCTTACTCAACGTAGCTAGTAAAATGTTGCACGAGAGTGGAATTGAAGAAGTTTCATTACGCAAGTTAGCCGCCCGTGTAGGTGTTTCAAGAGCAGCCCCATACCATCATTTCAAAGATAAAAACGCCCTACTTTGCGCCATCGCAGAAAAAGGCTTCATTGAGCTACATAACATCAATAAAGCTCGCTTTAATGCTAAAGATACCTCAACAAAAATCAAGTTCTCTCTATTTATCCATGATTATGTAAATTTTGCAAAAAATAACTCCGAGCTATATGAATTAATGTTTGGCCGTACAATTTGGAAACAAGAGAACAGTACCCAAGAATTACGTGATACCGCCTACCCTTGTTTTGCATACCAGGTAGAAATGACTAGGGAGTGGCAAAGATTAAAGCTACTCAATTACGAGAGTAATATTGATGATGACGCATTAAGAGCATCGCAAGTTCTTTGGGGTACGGTTCATGGTATTGCCAAGCTACTTATTGATGGAATTTATACCGACTTATCTCATGTTGAAGAAATATGTGATTACGCTGTCGAAATGTTTTTAGCTCATTAACTCCCTTTTTATTAACATGACTTAACTTACTTTTTTTATTATCAACCCAATGGATCCCTTGTAACTTATCTTCATCAGTTTTTGGCTGTCGCTTGTTGACTAATAATTGACGCTTTTCTTCAAGTCTTCTGTTAACCATTTTAGTTATTTTAGATTTAATTATAAATAGCTAGTGGCAATTTAACTAACCCAAACTTTGCGTTAGTTATTTTAATAACTAGTATAAAAATGAAGTGTGTTATACACATGGGGAAGATATGACTAATACAACTCGATTTAATAAAAAAGCGATAACACTTGCTGTGCTTGCTTGTCTCAATCATCAAACGGTACTTGCTGAAGAAACAACAGTTAAAAAAGAGAAAATAAAGGCGCTTGAGATAATTGAAGTTACTGCGCAAAAACGTGTGCAAAACTTACAAAATGTACCTGCTTCATTAACAACAATGGATGGTAATAAATTAGCAGATACCGGTATTAGTCAAATGGAAGAAATGTCAGATTATGTACCTAACTTTACGGTAACAAAATCTGGTCAAGGTTTTAATATTTACATGCGAGGACTAGGCTCTGGTCCAAACCAAGGTTTTGAACAAACCGTTGGTACTTATGTAGATGGTATTTATCGAGGTCGAGCGGTATTAATGCGCAGCTCCTTTTTAGATGTTGATATGGTCGAGGTACTACGTGGTCCTCAAGGAACATTATTTGGCATGAATACCACTGCAGGGGCTCTTAACATCACCTCTAAAAATGCTACAGATGATTTTGAAGCCACATTTAAAGGCTATTATGTACCAGAATTTAATAAACAAGATCTAGAGTTTAGTGTTTCCGGTGGCTTAACTGATGACTTTCGAGCGCGTTTGGCGGTAAAAGCTGAAAATGATGATGGTTATATTGAAAATGTCATAACCGGTAATGACGAGCCTTCCAGAGAGAATATTGCCGCTCGTTTAACCCTTGACTGGGACATAACGGATAAATTAAATGCTAATTTAAAAATTCAACATGACAAAGATGAAGTCAGTGGCCGAAATGTTGTGGTGACAGTAGAGCCCTACCTAAAAGATGCAGACACACCAAAAACTGAAGCTTTACTAGCAAGTTTAGTTGAATATGACTTAGATTTTAAAACGGCTAATACTCTACCATCATTAGGAGAGCAACAATTTGAAGAATCAACAGCTGACCACTTAACGTTGAACATTTCATATGAGCTTGGCGATCATATGTTAAATTCTATCACTGGCTGGCAAAGTTATGATTTAGACGGCGCTAAAGATCAGGACAGTACACCTCGACCTTTAATATATTCTCCTGAATTCAATGAGAACTATGAGCAATTTAGCCAAGAATTACGCTTAACGTCACCCAGTGGCCAAACTTTTGATTATATTGTTGGTGCATATTTTCAAACATCCGAACTTGACTATACAGAAACATCATCCGTGTATCCTTTAGCAATAACAGGCTTTCGTGATTTCAAATCAAACAGTGACCTTTGGGCCGTATTTAGCCAATTAGATTTTAAAGTTACTGATAAATTTACCACCTCAATAGGAGCAAGGTATAGCGTTGAAGATAAAAAAGGTCAACGTTCTATGGTGATTATTGATCCAAAAACAGGTCAACGTATTCAAGAGTCTCCTTTAGTACGACCGCCAGCATTGATCCCTGCATTAAATGCTTTTGATTTACCGGGTATACCAGGTAATGTTTATGCATTAATGCTAGGTGATAAATTCCCCTATTTAGATCCATTACTGCTTGGCACCCCAACACAAAACATCCCGAATACCTTATATAACACCATTGATGAACATTCGTTAACGGGTGATCGTACAGAAAAAAGCTTTACCCCATCCCTGACATTAAGTTATCAACTATCTGATGATACAATGTTTTATGCCAAAAGTGCGAAAGGCTTCAAAGCAGGAGGTTTTGACGCTAGATCTAACTTAGGTGGCAACTTTGAATTTGAAGAAGAAGAAGTTATTTCATATGAATTAGGTACTAAACTAACACTTGATGAAGGAGCGGCAGAGCTAAACATTGCTATTTTTCAAATGCAATTTGATGATTTACAAACCTCTGTTTTTGATGGTCAGGTTGGCTTTAATGTTGAAAATGCCGGTAAAGCAACAACGTCAGGTATAGAGGTAGATGGACGATGGGCAGTTGCAGATGAGATTACTTTAGTCGGTGGTTTAGGGCTGCTTAATTTCGAATGGGATGAATTTAAAGGAGCAAAATGTTTTACCAGTAATGTTCTTGTTTCTGATAACGTAGACGAAACAGGTGTATCTTGTGATCTAACTGGTGAAACTAACGCCCTTGTGCCCGACCTTACCGCAAACATTGGCATTGAACATGCGACAATGATCTTTGGTGATTTTGAGTTAATTACTAATTTAGATATCAATCATAGATCTGAGTTTTATACCTCTACAGACCTTAATCCATTTACCATGCAAGATGCTTATACAAAAGTAAACCTGCGCATAGCGCTGGCATACGAAGAAACATGGCAAGTTGCTTTAGTTGGAAAAAATTTAACTGACGAAATTACTAAAAATTTCAGTTTTGACTTACCGTTTACTATAGGTGGGTATGCCAATATGGTTGAACCGGGCAGAAATATAGGTGTGCAGTTTAGTTACAACTTTTACTAAAATTTAATTATTGTTATCAACAAAGAGGTTTCAAAACATTTAATTAAATTCAGATGTTTTAAGCCTCTTTTAACTTTTCTTCAATCGCAGGTATCATCTCAAAGTGCTTTTTATTAATAATATGATAATACTTGGGTAATGCAAAAGTTGAGATTTGAAACTCTCGCTCAAGTTTTTTTGATAGTTAGCTTTTAAGCTTAATCTAGACTTTCAAGGTGCATTATCCTAGTATGGAATCATATTTATTTATAATAGTCATGTATTTATAAACGATGAGTAGTCAAACATTAATTCCAAACACTCCGACAACTATTGGTAGTTGGGCTTTACTTATTGCTAAAGCTATTGAAAGTTATGATGTTGATAGCCATCGTTTATTTTCACTTGCCAATATTGATTTATCTGCAATTCAAACGAACCCCGAAGTACGATTACCCGTTAAACAAATGGCAGTACTGTGGAAATTAGCCGTCAAAGAAAGTAAAGATGAATGTTTTTCCCTTCGACTCACCAAGTTTTTCCAACCCAATACCTACAGCGCAGTTGGTTTAGCCTTTGCTTCTAGCCGCAGTGTATTAGAGGGTCTTGAACACAGCATGCGATATTTCAGGATGACCACAGACGCTTCAATTCCTACCTTAGAAAAAAATGAAGATAGACTTACCTTAAATATTGATATTCCAGCAGAAAACGAGCCAGTAGCCGTTGAGGCTATTGAAGCTTTTATGTCGACATTAGTGTCTTTATCACGGGTAATGACAAGTGAGGACTTCTCGCCTTTACAAGTATGTTTCAAACACGACAAAGCTGCATTTACCACTGAGTTTGAGCGATTTTTTAACTGCCCTGTTTTGTTTAATCAACCCAATCATAAAATTTTGTGGTCGCTCACCGAGATACAGCAACCCCAAATGTTGGCCAACCCAGCTTTAGCGAGCACATTAGAAAGTTGGATTGATGAGCATTTACACCGCTTTAGCCAAGACCTTATTTCAACCAAAGTCAAAGCCTATATTCTTGATAATATTTTAAAAGGTGATATTGAACTTGAACAAATTGCTAATTCATTACATTTGGGGTTACGTACTCTACAGAGAAAGTTAAAAGCTGAAAGCAAAAGCTTTAATGAATTATTAGATGAATGTAGGCATCACATGGCCGTTAAGTTATTGTCTGAACAACGTGTACCACTAATAGAAATATCATACATGTTGGGTTTTTCAGATCAAAGTGGTTTTACTAGAGCATTTCGTCGATGGACTAATAGCAGTCCAAAACAATATAGAGATCAGCACGGCCATAAATTATTGAAAGAATAATTCCTTAAAAGGATATAAAAAAACCGCTCATCAAATTATGAAGAGCGGTTTTCTAATATTTAAACGTTTATATTACACCATTAATCTTGCTTAACGATCCCAGGTAAGAACTGCTCTACACTACTCCATTGCCTTACTTCTTTATTGGGTAAATAAACCCTGAAGTTTAACCTAAAAATACCTTCCTTAGGTGTTGGTAGCCAGTTAGATTCATTGCCTTCTGGCGGTGTTGCTTGAATATATAAATCGAGTGAGCCATCATCATTGTATGTTAACCCTTTCGTGCTTTTACGAATAGAATAACGGTTAATGTCATTGCCGACTAATTGATAGTCATCGCCATACATGGTGATTGACCAAAAACCAAACTCTGCAGTTGTTGGTAATTCATCTTTTTCAAAATGAAGTTTGTATTGGTTTTTTCCGACTAAAGGTTCATTTTTGTTGTCTGAATAACTATGAAAATAAACAGCCTCTTCAGGTGAGTGGACAAAAAGACCTTGAACTGCTCCTTCTGCTCTTGCAAAATAATCAGTGCCATAACTACCACCAACAAAATCAACGTTCCATTTATTGTCTGATTGAGTACCACGAAACTTAACTTTCCACTTAATAATATCAATACCTGCTTGTATTGAACGTGCTAAACCACGTTGTATTGCAGGATCTAATGAATCAGGTTTAAAGGGTTGTTTGTCTGATAAACCAATATGCTTAAATGTATTTAATAATGCTCTGTCGTCACCTACAGGAGGGTTTTCTTTTAACAATTGAGCTGCATAGCTAAAATAAGCTAACTTACCTTTTTTCATAACTGTAGTGCTAAGTTGTGGCAAGTCATAACTGCGTTTTTCTTTTGCTAACCCCCACTGTGATAGAGGAACCGCATCAAAGCGTTGTTGATATGCCTTAATTAATTCAACATCAGCATCAGTTTCACTGTAAGTAGCAATTCTCAGTGCCACTAAAGCTGAGTTATTTGGCATTCTTAACTCGACAACACCTTCTGGTAATGAACCTTGCCAATTAGGACCAACTAAAGCGTAGTTTCCACCATCGCTTCCTGTTGCTCGTGTACCAATATAGTGTTGATTAACAATATATGCATCACCAATTTGCAACGAGTAATAACGGTCTTTGATAGGTGGAACGACTAAAATAGTTGGCTCTTGCTCTAAGTACACAGATAAACCTGAGTAAACAGTATCTCTGTTAGGAGTGTAAGGCATTTTATCATTAGAGGTTGCCAAATTACTTGAATGTCCCCACTGCCCAACTGGCGCACAAGGGCACTTATCTTTAATACGTTCAAGTAATTTTAAGTTCATGCGAATATCGCGTTGAATATCATGCATAACCATTGGCACAGTGAACATAAAAGCTTGAATACCCACACTGTAGGCCCACTCTTCTTTGGCTTTATTATCTGCTTCTTTCATCGCTTCAACAGATAAATTATTGTTAACTTTAAATGCTTTAAGCATGTTATTTGCAACAACATTATTGGATAAAGATAACGCACTAAGAAGTAAAGCTGCATTAACCCATGGCTTAACGTTAAAAGAAATTGCTTTTTTCATTTTATTGACCTCATACACTTAGGGTGAAATTACTGAAGTTAGTGTCTCACTCTTGCTCGTTTTAAACTGGGCACCAAGTGACAAATGTTGTGTTATTGATGACAAATTCGTAGTCTCAATAGGGGGTAGTTAGGGTGTAACAATATTGAACTGACTGTCTGGTTTATCAAACAACATGAAAAAGCTCACTAAATCGATAAGACTTCCCTCAACGGATAATTGATCTGAGAATAATGTCTCTTTCAATCCGGCTTTTCCAATGAGCATTTTAACAAATAACCCATGTGTTAATGATAACGTTGTATTTACAGGGGAGTTTTGTTCGTTGGAAAAATCACCGCTGGAGATTAATGAGTGATGTAATACTGAATTATTAACCGTTAATAAATAGCGCTTGTTGAGATCAGTAAAATTTATTATTACTAGATAGCTTTCATCGGCAGACTTTTCACTATTTAGCCTCACCGACATTGATTCAAAAAACTTATCAACGGGTGTGTTTATTAAAATGTCTTCCATGGTCGCCAAATCGATACCATTATTTGAAACTCCTTGCTCTAATTCTTGTGCACCTGTTAAGTAAAAGTTTCTCCAGGCGCCAGACTCGGCTTGGTAAGCGAGTTGTCGATACGTTTTAGCTAATAAAGATTTAGCACTTTCATTATCTTTATTGGCAAAAACTAAATGATTAAGCAACTCAGCTACCCAACGGTACTCGCCTTTTGTATATGATAATTCAGCATTAGCTAATACATTTTTTTCACCGCCCATTAAATCAATATAACGTACAGCGGATTGAGTTTGAGGAAGCGGCTCTAGATGCGCTGGGTTGGCGTCAAACCAGCCCATATAATATTGATAAACTGCTTTAGCATTATGACTTAAACTTCCATAATAACCTCGGTTTGCAAAGTATTTTGACAACGAATCAGGCAATGTTAATTGCTCTGCGATTTCATCTGAGGTTAAACCCTGATTTAACAAACGTACACTTTGATCATGTATATATTTATACAAATCTCTTTGGTTTGCCAAAAAGTTTTTTACTTCATCATTGCCCCAAATTGGCCAATGGTGACTACCAAAATAAATTTCTGCATGGTTAAACATCACCAATGCTTGATCTATTTTATTACTCCAATCTAAAGCATTACGAACTTGAGCACCACGTAAAGTATAAAGATTATGCATATTTCTAGACACTAATTCAGCACCGCAGAAAATTTTATATTGTGGTAGGTAAAAGGTTAATTCTGCGATTGACTCTGAGCCATTGGCATTTTGAAAAATAAAATCAATACCATCTATTTTTTTCTCTGTGCCATTATCAACAATGAGTTCTGTGGGGGGGATAATGCCAAAAGATCCAAATGCGGGTCCAGTACCGAGACCAGAGCCGATATGCCCCCTTGCATTTCTTGGTAAATTTTTGCCATACATATAAGATGAACGTCGTGCCATCGCAATGCCTGCAATAATATTTTCACTGGTCGCCGCTTCCATAAATCCTTCTGGCGCAATTATACGAATCCCCTGCTCTTTTACTTCTTCAGGAGTAATTATACCTAGTATCCCACCAAAATGATCCATATGGGCATGGGTGATAATAATGGCTTTAATGGGTTTTATGCCTAAATGTTGTTGTGCAAATTTTAAAGCAGCTTCAGCCGTTTCTTTGGCTGTTAATGGATCAACAATAATCCAACCAGTTTCACTTTCAATAATCGACATATTGGCAAAGTCGAAGCCTCTAACTTGATAAACGCCATCGCTAATTTTAAATAGTCCTCGAATGTTATTAAGCTTTTCTTGTCGCCATAAACTGGGATTGACAGTATTTGGCGCGGCTCCCTTGATAAAGTTATAGGCTTGGTTATCCCACACAACTTTTCCATTTTTATCAACAATAGGTATTAATGGAGCTTTGGCGATCAAACCTTTGTTGGCTTGCTCAAAATCTTGAGGATCTAAAAGCTTTAACTTTTCTTTAACCTTAGTATTAGCTTGCAAAGTAAATTGAGATACAACAAAGTCAGCCTGTTTAGCAACATTATCAAGAGTTGTTTTAGGTTGGCAAGCCGATATAAAAGCCAGCACAGCAAGAGAAATCATGCTCAAAAAAACTATTTTACCATTCATAAATATCATCAATTAGTCTATTCATTACCCAAGACTAGCGGATTATATAAAAAGAATACTGTCTTTAACTGACAACTATTGGGACATATACGACATTCGAGAAATACCTGATGCATAAGCTTTAAAAGTATTAGAGGTAAGGTCTAAATTGTTTGCAAAGATAATAACTTGTCATCTAGAGTTAGGATAAATATAAATTAGTAATTTAATCTTTAAAGGTAATTTATTCCTTTGTAATTGATTTAAATTTTGTTTTGTAAACAGGAGAGGAAAATGAGTAAAGAGTTAACCTTTAATACCTACAAAGAGTTTTACCATTATTATCTTAGTGAGCACAGTAATAATACTTGTCGAAACCTTCATTACATTGGCAGTTCTTTAGTAATAATAGTGTTAAGCATCAGCTTATATTTTGATTATTACATCTTGCTATGGAGCTTACCCGTTATCGGCTATGGTTTTGCTTGGCTAGGCCATTTTGTTTTTGAACACAATAAACCCGCCACCTTCAAATGGCCTTTTTGGAGTTTAGCTTCAGACTGGCTTATGTTATTTCAGTTTGTCACAAGAACTCTGCCCAAAGAACACTTTCATAAAAAATAATATAGAAATTAAGGCTTAACTTATGCAAAAAACTTTTGATTACATAATCATCGGTGCTGGTAGTGCGGGGTGTGTTATTGCCAGTAGGTTATCAGAAAACGCTACAGTAACAGTATGTCTATTAGAAGCAGGAAAGTCAGACAGTAATCTTTTTATTCAATGCCCTGCAGGATTTGCAGCCACGGTTCCGCAAGGTTTTTTTAGCTGGAATTATAAAACGGTTAAACAGCCTGGTTTAAATAATCGCCACGGTTTTCAACCCAGAGGTAAAACACTCGGTGGTAGCAGCTCAATAAACGCACAAGCTTATATTCGAGGCGCTAAAGAAGATTATGACCAATGGAGTCAATTAGGAAATCAAGGTTGGAGCTACGATGAGGTATTACCCTACTTTAAAAAAGCTGAACATAATGAAACTATTAATGACGATTACCATGGGCAAGATGGCCCTCTTAATGTAGCTGAATTAAGACAACCGAGCTCACTTAATGATAATTTTATCCAAGCCTGTATTGAACAAGGCATACCTGCAAATTCAGACCTTAATGGCGTTAAACAAAATGGCTGCCGATTAACTCAAGTAACTCAAATAAACGGCGAGCGTTGTAGTGCAGCGACAGCTTATCTTAGTAATGACGTTAAAAAACGTGAAAATCTTACTATTATTACTCAAGCACAAGTTGAAAAAATACTGCTGAAAGATAAATGTGCATGTGGCGTTATCTATTACAAAAGTAACCAATCAATAGAGTTATCTGCCAATAAAGAAGTTATTCTAAGTGCTGGAAGCTTTGGCTCTCCACAAATACTGCAACTATCTGGAATTGGTCCTAAAGAACACTTGGAAAGTCATGATATTGAAGTAAATCTTGAATTGCCAGGAGTTGGTTCAAATTTGCAAGATCACATTACTGTCGTACCTATTTACAGAACTCGCCACCATAAAGGGAGCTTCGGAATATCTTTCTTTGGTGGTTTAGATATCATCAAAGGAATATACCAGTGGCTCACTCGGCGTAAAGGCATAATCACCAGTAACTTTGCTGAGTCTTGCGCATTTTATAGTAGCGATAATATTCAAAATCCCCCGGATCTCCAATTTGAGTTTGTTGTTGGCTTAGTTGATGATCATAGTCGAAAACTTCACTTGGGCCATGGCTATAGTTTACACGCCACTTTATTACGGCCTAAAAGCCATGGCAGTGTTCGCCTTGCAAGTAAATATTTTACTGATTCGCCTTTAATAGACCCTAACTTTCTTAATGAACAAGAAGACGTGGATAAGCTCATTAAGGGATTACAAAAAGCACTAGATATCATGGAAAGTCGTGCATTTGATAAAGTCAAAGGAGAAATGCTACATCCCCTTGAACGAGATAATATAAAACAGCTAGAAAGTTACATTCGGGCTCAAGCTGATACTGAGTATCACCCAGTAGGTACATGTAAGATGGGCGTAAAGTCAGATAAAATGGCTGTTGTTGATCATCAACTTAAAGTTCATGGTATGCAAAACCTACGAGTAGTCGATGCTTCAATAATGCCTAATTTAGTTTCAGGTAATACCAATGCTCCAACTATAATGATTGCAGAAAAAGCTGCTGACATGATCATTAATGGAAACAAATAACCAAAGTTTGCAAATTAACCTAGCTATGGCATTATCAATACGGACTAGCCTTTACATTTAGCTAAATTATCATACCAACATGGCTGCTATGTTAAAATTTATCTCGACAATATTTGATCGTATCCTATTTACTGTAAGCTTTATTTTAGGCGTACAAGCCCCTGAGTTTATGCAACAGTATATTCAACGACTCTCTGGACATTTAGACGAAGCAAAATTTCAATTACAGCAATTTCAATCTATTGCTGACTTGCAGTTTAACGGTGATTTAACATTAATGCTTGAGCGGTATCAGAAAAATTCTGATACCGCAATTGTCGAAACTGGCAAGGTAATTAGCGCAATGGTTGAAAGAGTTAGTGGCTTTGAGTTTCAATTAAGTCAATTACAAACATCTGATTATACCAACCAGCTTTACTACTTTATTCATCAAATAGACATACCCATGGCAAAAGCAACACTTAATAACTTTCAATTAGCTGTGCCGTTAACTATTGGCGCGCTATCAACAGGAGTGACATTCGCTTTTATCATTCTGATACTGCAGTTATTTTTAACAACCATACTCAAAGGCACTTACAATAAGTTAACAGATAAATCTTCTAAAAAAATAATCTACCCAAGCAAAATAAAGAAACAAGCAGATATAAAAAAGGGCTCTGAAGTTGAGCCCGTTGATTCATAAGTTTTTAACATCAACACTAAGTTATGACTGAGACAAGGCTTGATTAAAACGCTCAAAACCTCTTTCTAAATCTTCAATCAAATCATCTACCCCTTCAAGACCTATATGCAAACGAATTAATGGATATTGGTATTGCCATTTTGTCGCACTTCGCAAAGATTGAACGTTTGAAATACCTAAAATTAAGCTTTCAAATCCGCCCCAAGAATAGCCCATTTTAAAATGAGACATACCATCAAGTAAGGCATTTAGTGCCGATTTATTACCTTTGTTTAGTACAAAAGAGAATAAACCATTAGCGCCGGTAAAATCACGTTTAAAAAACTCATGCCCAGGGCATGTTTCAAACGCAGGGTGCAAAATTGTTTCAACTTCAGGTCGTTTCGCTAACCAGTTAGCCACCTTTAACGCACTTTGTTCATGTTGCTTTAACCTAACCCCAATTGTGCGAATGCCCCGAAGCGCTAAATAAAGATCATCTGGTGAAGTACACTGCCCCATTAAGTAGCTGTTATCTCTTAATTGTGGCCAGTATTCTTTTGTCGCAGTTGCTGTGCCTAACATAACGTCTGAGTGGCCAACAATATATTTAGTGGCCGCTTGTACTGAAATATCAACACCATAATCAAATGGATTAAAATTAATGCCCGCCCCCCAAGTATTATCAAGCATAACAATACAACCATGTTGATGTGCTACTTTTGCAATGGTAGGTACATCTTGAACTTCCATGGTAATTGAACCAGGAGACTCTAAAAAAATTATTCGAGTATTTGGCTTAATTAACGCTTCAATGCCCGCGCCTATCATAGGATCATAATAAGTAGTTTCGATGCCTAAATTAGCCAATATCATGTCGCAATAATCTCGAGTCGGCTCATAAGCACTGTCGAGCATTAAAATATGATCCCCTGATTTAACAAATGATAATATCGCATTAGTAATTGCAGCGGTACCAGAAGGATATAAAGCACAACCTTCTCCGCCTTCTAGTTCAGTCATCGCATCACTAAAAGCAAAAGAGGTTGTTGTGCCTCGTCTACCATACACCATGGTATTATTGTGTTTATTTAACAATGCTTGGTTCATTTCTTTTACTGTATTAAATACAACAGTAGAAGCACGAACAACAGCGGGGTTAACAACACCATTGGTGAACTGTGGCTTACGACCAGCAGTTACGATTTTAGTATCTTGGTTGGGGTCTTTCTTAGTCATTACTTTCCACTCATATTCAAAAAAAGTGTTAGTTACTTAAAAACAAAACACTTAAAAACAAAACACTTAAAAACAAAATCAATTAGGCATCTAGCCATCTATTTGTCATTTATAACCCGAAAGTAAACAGGGTGCACCTTTTATTTTTGTCTTTTATATAATCATACTGAACTATGAACTTAAAATTGAAGGTTTATCGATTTAAAGTTCAGCAGTTACAAATTGATAACAGATATTAACAAGCTACCTACAGACTTCAAATACCACTTCCTTTTAAACTAGCTTTATTGAGACAAGGAAGTCACCCGATACAAAAGCCAACAATAATTGTTGGCTTTTTTTTAGCTTAATAAATAACAATAAACAGACACTGAAACTATGATGAAAAAAGCGATTATTACAGTTAGCATTATCACAAGCCTATATTTACTCCAATGGCCTTATGCCTTTGCAAAAGGTTATACGATAAAGGATAGAAAAATTTGTACAGCGATTCTGGCAGGAGATGTTCCTTTTAGGTATACTGCTGGCGGTATCATGCGGGGAGAAAAGGCAAAAGGCTCTTTAAATTCAACTTGGTATGTCGACGGGCTAAAAAAGGGGATGTTGTTTAGCTTAAAGAAAAATTGTTTTAAATAAAGACAATAGATTAATTATCGAGAAAGGAACTCGTTAATATCCAAATAATGAAGTTTTATTAATGAAAGTAATTAACGTTGTTGTGTGCTTAGCTGTATTTTTAACAGCATGTGTTTCGAATGAAGAATGGCAAGCTCAATTTGAAGCAAAAGTTAAATCCCTTGCTAAAATTTGTGGCAAATATCGTCGAGTTGCTGCCAACGATGAAGCTCATATAGGTATGAGTGAAGCGTGTTTAATGAAAACCAAATATCAATATGCTCAAATTAATACTACAACAACTAGATATGGTACAAAAAAGAAGTTTGTTTACCTTTCAATTCAGGGCACATTTAGCAATACCGAATATGTTTATGTTGAAAATGGATTAGTCAAAGGTGTGTCTAAATCCTAATTAGACTGCGATAGACCAATTAAACGGTTCACTTATTCGGCTATTCAATTTATATAAAGTTCATCGTCAATCAACTTTATAAAGTCTTCTAAAATAAATCTAATTGTTTATCGACAATTTTTTCAAAACTAGTGCCTATGAAAGGTAGAATATCATTCGCAACAGCTTTTAATTGGCTATCTACATAAAAATCATAATCTAAAGAAGAATTTACATATTCCTTAGTTTGAGGGCCATTTACAGTAATTAAGTATTCCACCCAGCCCTTATTTTGATATCTCAAAGGCTTATTTAACTGTTCATTTTTAGTATCTGCCATGCGTGCAGCTTTAACATGAGGAGGTACATTTTTAACGTAATCTTTTAACCGACGTCTAATACGCTTTCTATACACAAGTAACTCATCAAATTCACCAATTAAGGTTTTACTGACAATCTCTAAAATGTAGTTTTCTACTGCCTCATTATTAAAAACTCGTCGATATAACTCTTGTTGAAAATCTTTACTGAGCTGTGTCCAATCACTTCGAACAGTTTCCATGCCTTTAAAAACAAGCTCAAGTTTATTATTTGAACAGACAGTGCCCGCATAACGTTTTTTTGTACCAATAGATTGACCACTATCGATATTCTGTCCTCTGACCGTTGGCATTAAAAAACGAGTGAAATGAGTTTCAAATTCAATTTCTAAATAATTTTTTAGATTAAAATCATCTTTTATAACTTGTTGCCATTTGTCATTAATAAGCCTTTGTAATATTTTTCCTAATTGATTACATTCAGTCGTAGTTTTATCTTGACCAACATGAACAAAAATTGAATCTGTATCACCATAAATAACTTGATAACCTTGTTTCTCAATCCAATGTTTAGTGGTTTTTAATAATTCATGACTACGTTTGGTGATAGAGCCTGATAAGCGGGGATCATAAAAACGACATCCCGTAGAGCCAAGTACACCATAAAAGCTGTTCATGATGATTTTTATGGCTTGTGATAAAGCCGCATTTTTATCTACTTTAGCTTTATCCCGTTCGGCCCATAATCCTTCAATAATATCAGGTAAAAAGTGATGTTCTTTAGAAAAGTATGCCCCATCAAATCCCTTTATTTTTTGGTTTTTATCTTCAGTTCTTAAACCTTCAATCAAGCCCATAGGATCAACTTTAAAGGTACGAATGATACTTGGATACAAGCTTTTAAAATCGAGTACTAATACATTTTCATAAAGCCCTGGGATTGAGTCCATCACAAAACCACCGGGTGAAATGAGGTCTGAAGCACCATCGCCCATGTTAGGAGCAACATAACCACTGCGATGTAATTTAGGCAAGTAAAGGTTGGTAAATGCTGCAACAGAGCCGCCCATACGATCTATCGTCAACCCTGTTAACTGAGCCCTTAACATAGCGAATTCTAATAACTGTGTTTTTTCAAAGATCAGCCATACCAAACGACAATCTTCAATATTATAAGCTGCTAGAGCTGTTTTATTATGAATGAAATTGTTGGTGATTTCTTCTACGCGATTTTCGACATCATCAACTTTTTTTCCTATACCCAACAATGTATTGGCAACATTATCTAAGGAAAAACTCGGAAAGCTATAAGTAGCCGTTTTAAGTAAATCGATACCATCTAGTACTACCCGGCCAGCGATTTCTATATAACTTTGTTCAGTATTTTTATTTTTACGCCAATACGGTGCGCTTCCATCACGGCCAATAGCAAATTTTAGTCCATAGTGGTCACACCGTCTTTGCAATAAAGCCATATCAAAATTTATAACATTCCAGCCGATGATAATGTCAATATCATGCTCTTTAAACCAACGAATAAATGCAGTTAACAATTGTTTTTCATTATCTAACCAAGTAATGAAACAGCTATCACCTTCAGAAGGTTTAATCGTGTTTTCCTCTTCATCTATCATTAAGACTTGTTGTACAGAACTGCTATAAAAGCCGATTGAATAGAGTTCTCCTGCCATTGAACACTCAATATCAACAGAAACTAATGATAAATTAACATCACTTTTTTGGGGCTTACATTTTACGTTAGTAAAAGATAAAAAGTTTTGATGGTTAATAGTTTTTTTATCGCCAACAAAATTTATACCTGCGGTAATAAATCGTTCCATCAAATAACGATCATCAGGTCGAAAATCATCTTCATAACATTTAATGCCTTGAAGCTTTAAACTTTCCCTAGCAGCATAAAAATCGCGCATGAATTTAAAGTAGAAGCCGCTAACGCCTTGCTGGTTGAATGTTTTTAGTGACAAATCACTAATTTTTTCAACATCAACTTTCCTTGAAACTAAGCATTGTGTTGCATAATCGACATGCCTATCTTCAATAAAAAATACAGCGAGTTCATTTAAAACCTCAAGCTTTACTGGTCCTTGCTGTGTTTTTAACCACAATGTTATTTTAATACCCAAACTAGTATCTTGAGCTTGTCTGGTTAATAAAAAACCATATGATAAATTATTTGGCATACTTTGCTTACACTGCTTAATTATTAAATAGCACCACTCTTATACAGTAGTGTATACAGTATTTATGGACATGAACACTTTTTAATGTAAACATAGCAAAATTCTCCCCTCCAATACTCTAGAGCTTGAAGACTGCATGTTAAGCGATAAAATAAAACAAATAATCCGCGGTGCTTATAAAGCCATTGGTGAAAATTTAACAAACTTTAATCCCAGATCACAACAAACCTTCTTGATTGCAGAAATTGCCAAAACATTAGCAGGTGAATATTCCAAAGAGCGTAAAATAATTGCCATTGAAGCCGGCACAGGAACAGGCAAGTCATTGGCTTATTCATTGGGGGCAATTCCCCTTGCGTTATCACGAGATAAAAAGGTCTGTATCTCAACGGCAACAGTGGCTTTACAAGAGCAACTAGTTGATAAAGACCTACCCTTTTTAAAAGAACATTCTGGTCTTAATTTTACTTTTACTTTAGCCAAAGGGAGACAGCGATATGTTTGTCGTCAAAAGCTTTCACAAGCAGTAATTTCTGGTACTGATAATGCGCCGATGCAAGCAGGGTTTACCTTTGCAGAAAAACCAAAAGCTAGCGATATTCGCACACTAAACTCAATGTTTAAAGGGTTAAGTGATGGCAGTTGGTTAGGTGACATTGACTCTTGGCCTGAACACCTTCCCAATCATGTTTGGCAGCAAATTCAAAGTGACAAACACAGTTGCTTAAAACATTTATCAGAACATAGTCATTGCCCTTTTCACAAAGCTAGAGAAACAATGCTTGATGCCAATGTGTTGGTTATAAACCATAGCTTGTTATTAGCCGATTTAGAGCTAGGTGGCGGTAGAATACTCCCCACACCGGAGGATACTTTCTATATAATTGATGAAGCACATCACCTGCCAAAAGTAACCCGTGATCACTCCAGTGCAAGTATTAGCATTAAAGGCGCGATTGACTGGCTGAAAAAACTCAGTGAAGCCGGTGATAAAATGGCCAAACTAATTAAGTCACAAAAAGCTATTTCTCCTTCGATAAAACTGGGGGATGATTGCCAAGACTTGCTTGTTGAAATGCAAAAGGTAAGTGCTTTTATCGAGTCAAACAAACTGACTTATTTTCCATATTCAACAGAGCAAAATAAGCCATATTCGAACAATAAAAAAGACGATGAAAAAATCTATCGTTTTGACAATGGACTTATCCCAACGACTCTAAAAAATTGGGCGGAAGATATCAGTGAATTGAGCAAAAAATCTCTAAGCCATATCAATAAACTTTATAATTTTTTAATGGAGTCTGTCAAAGATGGCGATACGCAAATGTATTTGGCTGAGCCGTTGTTAGCTGAGGCTGGTTTTTTAATTCAACGACTTGAAAATTTACACGCGCTTTGGTCAATGTATGCAAAAACTGACAGTGAAAAAGGGGCGCCAATGGCTCGTTGGTTTGAAATAACTCAAGGTAAACGACAAGATTATCTCATTAGTGCCTCACCCATTGAAGTAGGCTTCACTTTAGAAAATATGTTGTGGAGTAAATGTGATGGCGCAGTTTTATGTTCTGCTACGTTACTGGCCCTCAATTCTTTTGACCATTTCAGGTTTCAAAGTGGCCTAAGAAATGACGACGGTAGCCAATATCAACATGTAACCTCCCCTTTTGATTACCGAAACAATGCTCAACTTGTTGTAGCTAAAATGGAAAATGAGCCTAGTGCCCCGCAGTTTACTGATGAATTAATACAAAAAATGCCCCGATATATTGAGCATGGTAAAGCCAGCTTAGTGCTATTTTCATCCTATTGGCAAATGGAGAAAGTCGCAGAGGTGCTTAGAGAGAAAAACAAACTAGAAATATTAATGCAAGGTGAACATTCCAGACAACATATTATAGAGAGTCATAAAAAGCTCTGTGACAAAGATAAAAACAGTATAATTTTTGGCACACAAAGCTTTTCTGAAGGACTAGATTTACCAGGGAAATATTTAACCAACTTAATCATAACAAAACTACCATTTTCAGTGCCAACCTCCCCTGTAGAGCAAGCACAGGCGGAATATGTAACCGCAAAAGGCGGTAATCCCTTTATGAGCTTATCGGTACCTGAAACCTCTAAGAAACTAGTACAAGCTACCGGCCGGTTATTAAGAAATGAGAAAGATGAAGGCGTTATCACCATTATGGATAAACGTTTAGTGACAAAACGCTACGGTAAACAATTACTTGATTCGTTACCACCCTTTGAGCGAGTCATCGAATAGTGTTTAGTGGTTTAAAGCATTCTGTAGTGCAACAGTTAATTCAGGAACCAAATGCGCTAGCTTTTTATTAACAAAGTGGTACGCGGATGCTTTTCGTAAGGTTAATTTTTGATAAGAATCATCTTCTAATTTGAATAATCGCCCATACCTGTCATCTTCGGCCGTTAAAATGTAGTCCAAACGGCCTTTATGAAACATTTCAGCCATTTTAATATTATCGACAACTTGATAGGTATTTGCTTGCTGATTTTTCATGTAAAGAACCGAAAATGTAGAGCCTCTGATCACTCCAATAAAATTAGTGCTATCGTCAAATATGCTCTGGTGACAAACTACATCGTTTTGACAATAAAGCATAATACTGCCCGTTGTAATCGGAACAGGTATTTTAATCAAATTAGTTAAAACATCACTAATATCAACACGTAAAATAACCGCATCAAGGCGCCCTTCATTAACTTCAATAAGTCCCCTACCAGGTGAAACTTCATGAAAATTAACTTTATAACCAATAGAATTATAAGCAAGAGCAATATATTTTTTATACTTATGGAGAATTTGAACACCAGACTCAATAGGAATATTGACGGATTTGTATTTATTAGTTGTGGCGTTTGCATCAGATATTAATAAAGAGGTTACTAATACAACAACCATGAAAAATAACGGTTTCAACATGCTCATAAACATCTTACTTAATGTTAATAACAGTATGGTCGACTCTGCATATAGATCAAGTTTACAGCTTAAGGTAATTAGTCAAATTTGTATTAAAAAACCGAGATTTTAAGTCTCGGTTTACTTTAAAAGTTATTGGGAGTAACTTGCCCTTAACAGGCTATATATTCGGCGGGGTTATTTTAGGCTATTCACCTCCTTATTGATTTTCACTGGTTTTTTGCGGTTTGATTAACTTGATTATGTAGTTTCATCACTACACGGCGGTCGTAAAAACTACTTTCTTGCTGGGCATTTGCAACCATTGGCTGCGCTTCCCCAAAAGCGGCAGTAATAATACGTTCATCTTCAACACCTTGTGCCATCAATAAGTCTTTAACTTTTTGAACTCTTGCAAGAGAGAGCTTTTGATTTAATGCTTCTTCACCTAATAAATCGGTATAACCTGATAAATCAACTGACATAGTGGGCGTTCGATTAAGTAAATCAGCTAATACGGCAATTTGTTCTTGATAATGAGGGGCAATATCTGTTGAACCCGTGGAAAATTGTAGGCTCATTAGCAGGTTTTCAGCTTGCAATTGACCACTGGTTCGATAATTTTGCTCTAATGATAATAACTCTGTCTGAAAAGCTTGTTCACTTATTTGAAGTTTTTGTTCAAACATTTTTTGATTACTTACCAATTGCTGCTGGTAAGTTAATTCCTCATTTGTTAAGGCAACTTCTAATGCTTCTATATTGTCATTTGCATTTATGTGCTCTGCGATAAAATTCCCGGCAATAGCTGCAACAAATGCACCAATTGGACCAGCGACAATCGCACCGACAACTAAACCTGTCCCTAACCCTATTTCTTGATTGAGTTCAGCCTGTTTGTGTTGCTCTTGCTTGATTTGTTGCGCTGTAGTTATCTGTTGATTATTTGGCAATGTTTCAGCCATTAACGGAGTGCATAATAACGATGTGATGACTGCAGTTGCCATAATCGTTTTTTTAAATGAAGTGTTCTTTACCGCTGAAATGCTAGCTTGATTTTGTTTTTTAATAGTGATCATAATATTTACCTTTCAATGAGTGTTATTTTAAAATGTATTTGTTTTGTTGGCTGTTTTCTTTATCTGCCTCTAATTAAACACAACAAAACCGACACTAAAGTGCTGCAAAAAAGGCAAAGCACAGAGCAAATGTGGCAACAATATGGCAATTTCAATAAAACAGCGCATTTTGTTAATTTATTCGATATAGTTTTTGCCAAGAGAAGCGTCCACTAGATCAGAGAGTTAAATGAGTAAACGAATTGCCATTGTTGAAGATGAGACTGCTATTAGAGAAAACTATGCCCAACTCTTTCGCAGCCAAGGATATCAAGTGCAAACCTATGCCAATAGAGAAACTGCTACCAGTGCATTTTCTTTACGACTGCCCCATTTAGTTATTTTGGATATAGGGCTAGAGCAAGAATATGAGGGAGGCTTTACCTTATGCCAATGGCTTCGAGGTCTATCTAAAACATTACCTATTATTTTTCTAACCGCTCGAGATAATGATTTTGATACCGTATCTGGATTGCGTATCGGAGCAGACGACTATTTAACTAAAGATATTAGCCTACCCCACCTAAGTGCTCGTATCTCTGCTCTTTTTCGCCGAGAGGATGCTTTAAAGCAACCGCCACAAGATGATCATCTACTTATTTCAGGACCTTTATGTATTGATAGTCAGCGAATGACTGTGGTTTGGCAAAATAAGTCCGTTGAATTAACGATTACAGAATTTTGGATGGTGTATGCATTAGCAAAACACCCTGGACATGTAAAAAACCGCCAACAGTTGATGCAAGACTCTAAAATTTATGTCGATGACTCAACCATTACCTCACATATTAAGCGGATTCGAAAAAAGTTCATGTTAATTCACCCAACCTTTGACTGTATAGAAACTGTTTATGGCATGGGATATCGTTGGAATGAAACTTATCTATCAAGCAAGGTAAGTAAAAGCTAATATGGCCCGTTTCTCTTTTCGATTTGGCTTGCGTAGTAAGCTTTTCCTATTTACCAGCTTCTTATTTACTATTCCTTGGTTTGGTTATCAATACGTCTGGGAAATGGAGAAATATTTAAGGTTTGGGCAAGAGCAAACTATTGTTGGTACAGCAAGAGCTTTAGCGACCGCTTTACATGAAAGACCTAATCTATTTAACAACCAAGCCAGCTTTTTACCTAGCGTAGAAAAAGGAAAAGATTTATATGGTTTTGCACTTAAACAAGCTATTCAGCTTGATGGTTTATTTATCGATTGGCCTAATTACGACCAACGCTCGCATTATTACGGTCATCAACATCAAATACCAAAGACAACAATAGACGCGTTATCTATTGATCAATTGAGCTTAAACTACACCACCGCTTTGGGGAAATACGACAAGTACCTTTATTTGTTTTTTAAAGTTGTTGATAACACATTAATTTATCGTTCAGATAATAGTCTCAGTATTAGCAAGAACGATCACTTAGAGCTCAGTTTTATACAACCCGACGAACACTTTATTCGGTTCGTTATAAGTAACAAAAAAGCCGGTTGGTTAGATGCTTACCGTATCACTGATATTAAAGATGACATCCCCCAACCAGCTCCTTATATTCAAGGTCAATGGTTAGAAACACCACAGGGCTACAATATTGAGCTTAGAATTCCGCTATCAAAAGTGGGAGACAAAATTGCATTTGCCTTACATGATGTCGACAAAGCAGGTGGAAATATTGTTAGTAGCATTGGCTCTGCCGATCCTAGCAGCGCTGAAACCCTAGGTACTATACTTGTTCCCTCTCCAGAAATTGAACGTATAGTCAAAGGAATGCATTACACACATTCAAGTATTTGGGTAGTTGATCAACATCATCGAGTATTAGCTAGTGCAGGCGATCTAAACAAAGCTAGTGGTGTATGGCATTCAAACCCTTTGAAAAACTCAACAAAAGACAATGACTCATGGTGGCAACATATTGAACAACAATGGCTACTGCCACTGTATTATAAAATTTTAACACGTCCAGCTGATAACTTTATTGATCAACTCTACGATACTAGCAACCTTACAGGGGAGCATATAAAAAGTGCACTCAATGGGCAGGCAAAGTCTCAATGGCGATTAACCCAAGACAATCAAGCCGTCATCCTGTCAGCAGCAACACCGATATTTATTAATAATAAGGTTTATGGCGCTGTTATCGTTGAGGAAAATACCAATGGTATCCGCACATTACGAAATCGTGCACTAGAAAAACTCTTTAGTGCTATATTAGCGATAATGTTTATTGGTGCGTTGAGCTTTTTCTTTTTTGCATCGCGTATAACCTACCGAATAAGAACGTTAAGAGACCAAGCAGAACGTGCTATTGATGATCATGGTCGCATAACACAAGAGCTTACCCCTTCAGATACCAATGATGAAATTGGCGATTTGTCTCGTAGTTTTTCAACGGCTGTCAACAGGTTAAGTCAGTACAATCACTATTTAGAAAACATGTCATCACGTTTGTCTCATGAATTAAGAACGCCTATTGCCGTGGTAAGAACATCTCTTGAAATATTATCAATGCAAAGTGATAAGCATTCACATGAATTATCAAAGACAACGATTGATCGTGCCCAAACGGGTATAAGTCGATTGAATTTAATATTGACTAATATGAGTGAGGCTACCCGCATTGAACAAATGCTGCACACTACAGAGAAGCAAAATTTTGAGTTAAGTGATGTAATAAATGGTTGTATGCAAGGTTATCAGCAAATTTACCCCAACGTTGATTTTAATTATAAAAGTGATTTTAAGCACTCAATAAATTCAAACAAAACAACAACGGCATTAATACTTTTTGGTGCCCCAGAGCACATTGCCCAATTATTGGATAAAGTCATTTCTAATGCGGTAGAATTTAGTGATGACCAAAACATCATCGTTAAGTTAGTGCAGAAAAAGAGTTCTGTAAAAATAATTATTGAAAATAACGGTCCTCAACTACCTGAACAAATGCAAGAGCGATTATTTGATTCTATGGTATCTGTAAGAAATTCGCATCAACAAAGCCAACCACACCTTGGCTTAGGTTTATATATTGCTCGGTTAATATGCGAATTTCATTTAGGAAAAATCAGTGCCTTAAATCATAGTTCAGGAGTGAAGATAGTGATTGAATTACCACTAAATAAGACTATAAATGAGCCATAAAATATAAGTTACTCTATACCCAAGTACTTATGAACTTGCACGGATAATCGCCAGTTATTAGCGATACAAGTAGCTATTGCTAATTCTGTAGCCCTGGATTTTTGACTAATAGGCTGTAAATATATTTGTGTATTAACAATATTATGTTCTTTTAATAAGTTTTTTAAGTCATCAACATGTTGTTCTGTGGCAATTGGATGTTTAATTTCATTGGCTCGGGCCATGGCAGAATTTAATATTTTATAGCCACCTTTCATGTTCACTTTTGGAGAAACTGTTATCCAACACTTTTCTGAAACATTCACTTCAAAAGTGCCGGAAGTTTCCACTTGACAGCTATAACCTTTTTGCTCAAAACCATTGCATAAAGGGGTTAAATCAACCATGCAGGGCTCACCACCAGTAATCACAATATGTTTTGCTTGGTAGCCCTTATCAGTAACAACATCAAGTATTTGTTCAACCGATAATTCTGACCATGTATCAGACTCTTGAGCTTTATCTAACATCGCACTTGGTGTTACTTTTTGCTCCAAATCAATTTCCCAAGTATGTTTAGTATCACACCAAGAACATGCCACAGGACAACCTTGCAGTCTAATGAAAATAGAAGGTTGACCAGTAAATGCTCCTTCTCCTTGAATAGTTTCGAATAATTCATTAATTTTGTAAGCTGGATTGATCACATCATCCGCATCTTTTTCATTATTCATATTTATACTGTGCTGCCTGTTGGTTTTTTGATGTAAATTCAAGTAAAATGCGCCAGTTTTTAATTATACCTCAAGAGAGCTTACAAATGAGCAATAAAGTTGTTGTTATTTACTCTGGCGGCATGGACTCGTTTACCGTGTTAAACCGCGCTTTAAAAGATGGTAAAGATGTTTATGCTTTATCTTTTGATTATGGCCAGCGCCACGTTAAAGAGCTTGATTATGCCAGCAAGGTTTGTAAACGCTTAAACATCCCTCATAAAGTAATTGATATTTCGGCAATCAATCAATTACTTGCAGGTTCATCGCTTACCGATGATATTGATATTCCCGAGGGGCATTATGAAGCTGAAAACATGAAATCAACCATAGTCCCTAATCGAAACATGATTTTACTTTCGTTAGCGGTAGGTTATGCAGTTTCTGTTGAGGCAAGTCAAGTATATTATGGCGCGCACTCGGGTGACCATGCTATATACCCTGATTGTCGTCCTGAGTTTGTCATGAAGATGAATGATGTATGCCAAATTGCTAATTATGAACCGGTAGAAATTTTCAGCCCTTATTTGAATGTGAATAAAACAGCTATTTTAACAGACGGCATATCAATGAACTTAGATTATAGCCAAACGTGGACCTGTTATAATGGTCGTGAAAAAGCCTGTGGAAAATGCGGTGCATGCCAAGAACGTTTAGAGGCGTTTGCCGATAATCAAGTCACAGATCCCGTACCTTACGAAAGTTAATTTAGTTTACTCCCAGCACGACATATTAATTAATATAAATGGTGTTTTTATGATAAAAACAGGTAGATATCAACATTTCAAAGGTAATTTTTACCAAGTTCTGCATATAGCTAAACATAGTGAAAATGAAGAGTGGATGGTAGTTTACCTACCACTCTACGATAATGAATTAGGGCAAAGAGACGTATGGGTACGGGCATTATCTATGTTTGATGAAACTATTGAACGTGATGGTAAAACCTTTAAGCGCTTTACCTACGTTGATGATGGCCTTTAATCGCTATTCCACCATTAAAATGAGTTTGCCAATGTTTTCATTATTTGCCATCTTTTGGTGAGCAAGCTCAGTATCCTGCCAGGGGTAGACAGTATCAATTACCGGAATAATTTCACCCTGAGCTAATTGGCGATAAAAATCTTTTGAAAATCCACTCACTAATTTTGCTTTATATTCATCATTACGGTTGCGTAAAGTAGATGCCGTTAATGTTAATCTTTTCATTAACAGTTTAGCAATATCTACCGGTTCACTAAATCGCCCACCTAACATAGCTAACATCACAATTCGGCTATCCATTGCTGCAACATTGATATTTCGAGTTAAGTAATCTCCTGCAACAACATCTAAAATTATATCAAAACCACCTTTCACTTTTTCTTTTGAGAACTGGACAAAATCAGTTTCATGATAATTAATCGCATAATCAGCACCTAATGCCATACATGCTTTTGCTTTTGCTGTACCACTAACTGTAACAACAACCTGACATTTTCTAGCTTTAGCTAATTGTATAGCAGCGCAACCTACCCCACTTGCACCTGCGTGAATAAGTACCTTATCTGAGGCTTTTAATTTCGCAATAGTAAATAAGCTTTGATATGCAGTTAGAAACACTTCGGCACTGGCGGCCCCTTGCTGGTAAGTAAATGAGTTGGGCAGTGGCATCAAATGTGACGCTTTCGCTTTAACATACTGGGCATAACCACCACCAGCAACTAATGCAAAAACTTTATCACCTGATTGCCAATCAATAACTTTAGAGCCACATTTAACAATATCACCTGACACTTCCAAACCTAATATCGGTGATTCGCCATCAGGGGCTGGATATTTTCCATCTCGTTGCAATAAATCAGCTCGGTTAACACCAATAGCAGCCACTTCAATTAAACATTCGTCATCATTAATTTCGGGTAAGTCTTGTTCGGCAAACAACAAAGACTTGTTCACATCTACGGCAATATATTTCAAAAATAAATCCTAACTAATCGAAAAAAAATTATGTGGCTGATATTGTACCTGTTTTTTTTGAAGATGATCTACTTCTGCTTGTGGTGGACCATGTTCTAACCATTCAAGCATTTGGTCGACTTTATCTTGTTCACCACACATTAATACTTCAACATCACCATCAGCTAAATTACGAGCATATCCACTTAAGCCGCAATCAATCGCAACTTGTTGGCTCGACGCCCGAAAAAACACACCTTGAACCTTGCCACTAACGTGTGCAATAAAGCTTACATTCATATAATTGCTCCTTTAAAGTCTGTACTAATTACAGATAAGTTGAAAATAATGATAATAGAGATTGCGCACAGATAATCCTTTGTCTAAACTCGGCGCAAATTGATCTCATTTGTTAAGTATAGGCACATGTCAGCAAGAATTTATTTAAATGTCGGAAGAGAAAAATCTTTAAAGCGTAAACACCCTTGGGTATTCTCTCGTGCGGTCAATAAAATCAAGGGTAAACCGCTTTTGGGTGACACTGTAGATATCTTTGATTCTAAAGAAAATTGGTTGGCAAAAGGCGCTTATTCACCAGAAAGCCAAATTCGAATTCGTATTTGGAGTTTTGAAGAGCATGAAGAAATTGATCGTGATTTTTTCTTAAAAAAACTCAAAAGCGCTCAATCAAGACGTGAGTGGTTTATCGAGCAAGGAAAATTAACCGGTTATCGGTTAATTGCTGGCGAGTCAGACGGCTTACCTGGTATCACTATTGATAAATATGACAACTTTATTGTTTGCCAACTGCTTAGTGCCGGTGCTGATTTTCAACGCTATACCTTAGTCAGCTGTTTACAAGAGTTATATCCTGGTTGTCATATATATGAACGTTCTGATGTTGATGTTCGTAAAAAAGAAGGGTTAGAGCCCGTTACAGGTTGGTTAACAGAGCCTCAAGAAAGCACTGAATGTGTCATTGAAGAGCACGGCATTAAAATATATGTTGATATTGCCACCGGTCACAAAACTGGATTTTACCTAGATCAACGTGACTCACGTTTAACAGCTGGTCGTTACGCTAAAGATAAAACAGTGCTCAATTGCTTTTCTTATACTGGTACCTTTTCACTACATTGCGCGGCTAATGGCGCAAAAGAAGTGATTAACGTTGACGTTTCACAATCAGCCCTTGATATTGCAGAGCGTAATTTAGCCTTAAATAACTTAGACGATAGCAATGTATCTTTTGTTAAAGAAGATGTATTCAAATTACTACGTCGCTATCGTGAAGAAAAACGAACGTTTGATATGATTATTTTAGACCCGCCAAAATTTGTTGAGTCTAAAGCGCAATTAACGGGTGCATGTCGAGGGTATAAAGATATCAATATGTTAGCAATGCAACTATTAAATCCTAACGGCACGTTATTAACTTTTTCATGCTCAGGCTTAATGGAAGAGTCATTATTTCAAAAAGTTGTTGCTGATGCTGCATTAGATGCTAGAAAAAGTGCATATTATGTTGAACGATTACATCAAGCAGCAGATCACCCAGTGTCATCAAACTACCCTGAAGGTCACTACCTTAAAGGGTTAGTTTGTCAGGTAAATTAATCTAAAGTAGTTATTAGCTAAGATAGAACAACAAACCCCCGACAAAATACTCGGGGATAATTTTCTTTTTAGTTTAGTCAATTTCTTCAATTGTTATGCCAATTAAATAACACTCACTACTTTCTTCATCAACGCGAACAACTTTTCCACAAACATCTAAAGATGGCACATTATTATTTGCTGATGCGACTTTAACTCTTACATGGGTGTCCATCGCTATGGGGTGACTCATTTCAATCGCCATCCCTGTTGCACTTAAATCTCGACATGTAGCAGTTAATTGGCTATTAGTTTCATCGTCTATAATTGTCACGGTAACTTCTGTATTTAACATCATACGGTAAAAATTACGCTTATCATCAAAATTGACCATTACTGCTCCATAGGTTTCAATATTATGTTTTCTCTATCTTTATACTGAGACTAATCAAAAGTGTCAAACATCTAATGCAATTTCAGTTAAAAAGACTCTAACAGTTTCAGTCAATCGTCTTTAAGTGATTCAGAATTCTTTTTACTGATATTGGATAAGCAGTACCTAAATTTTGAGCAAATAATGACACCCGTAATTCTTCAAGCATCCAACGAGTAGCTAAAACCTCTTCAGGCAAAGGAATATCTTTACGTTGTTTATTAATAATGTTTTTTAATAGTTCTTCTACTTTATTAACTTCAATCAGTTTTAATCTGTCTTGATTAGCATCGACAGAGAGCTTTTCTAATCGTCGTAAGATTGCTGTTAAGTATCTGACAATGTTATCTAATTTATCAATACCCGACTGAGTAACAAAACCCTTAAATATCAACTTGTCAAGCTGCTGTTTTATATCACCTTGAGATTGAATAACATCAAGACTCACCCTGCCTTTTAAGCGTTTACTGATATCATGGGCTAGGCTTAGCACTTTTTCCACTTTGATTGCTGCACTTAAAACGCATTCAGAAATCTCAGCTCGTATATAATCTTTACTTTGTTGAAATTCACTATCATTTCTGGGTAATCCGCCCTGTTTTTTTACCAAGTAGTGACAACCTGCTTGAATACAATCCTGCAACAGTTCAGCAATCGTACCAAAAGGGTTAAAATACAGTCCCAATTTTGCTTTATTAGGTAACTTCTCTTGTAAGTACTTAACGGGCGATGGGATATTCAGTAAAATTAAGCGGCTGACACCATTAAGCATAGCGAGCTCTGCTTGCTCTTTATGTTCAAAAAGTTCAATGGCAACACTTTGTTTTTTATCAACTAATGCTGGAAATGCCTTTATGGTAATATTGGCCACTTTCTTTTCATATCCAGTGGGCAACTGACCAAAATCCCACACAGTCAGATCAGATTTTTCAATCCCCTTTTGTGCTACTTTTTTAATTGACGCTTTTACTTTTCCTTGCAATTCAGCTTTTAATAGCTCTAAATCTCTTCCTTGCTTAACAAGTTTATTGCGTTCATCCAATATTTTAAAATTCATGGTCAAGTGAACGGGTAAATCAGCACTTTGCCAAACGTCTTCTGGTAGACGAACCCCTGTCATTCTTAGCAGTTGTTTTTCAAGAGCTTGGCTAAAGCTTCCTTCATATTCAACCATGGTATCTAAGCAAGCCTCAGCATAATTTGGCGCAGGAACAAAGTTTCGACGTAGCGACTTAGGTAGGCATTTTATTAAGGCCACAAGTAAATCAAAACGCAAAGCAGGAATTAACCAGTCAAAACCTTGATTATGAACTTGGTTCAAAATACCAATAGGAATAATGACACTGATGCCATCATCGATATCACCAGGAATAAAATGATATTCAAGTGGTAATGTTAATGATCCTTGCTGCCATGCATTGGGGTAATCTTTTTCACTGAGCTTTTCCGATGATTCATTTAATAAAAAATCTTCGGTGAAATTAAGTAATTTGCTATTGGTTTGTTTAGTTGTTTTCCACCATGACAAAAAACTACGTAAGCAGTTAACATCTTCTGGTATTTTTTCATCATAAAACTCAACTAGATGCTGCTCTTCAATAAGGAAATCTTTTCGGCGTGCTTTTTTCTCTAGCGTTTCAATGCTCGCAACAAGATCATTATTGTCTTTGAAAAACTTTTCATTTATCACACAGTCGCCACTTACTAATGCTTCACGAATAAATATTTCGCGGCACGTTTGTGGCTCAATCTGATTAAAATTAACTTTACGTTTAGCAACAATAGTCAGCCCATAGAGTGTCACTTGTTCAAAGGCGACAACAGTGCCTTGTTTTTTCTCCCAATGAGGCTCACTGTAGCTTCGCTTAACCAAATGTTCAGCTAATGGCTCTAACCAAAGTGGATCTATTTTGGCGTTCATTCGTCCAAATAAACGACTCGTTTCAACAAGCTCTGCAGACATCAACCATTTAGGAGGCTTTCTAGCTAGTGCTGAGCCAGGGAAAATATAGAACCTACTACCACGGGCACCTTTAAATTCTCGGTTTTCATCTTGTTGGCCTAAATGGCTTAATAAACCGGATAAAACCGCTTGGTGAACAATATCGACTCGCTGCTCATGCTCTGAATCTTTTTTGTTATCTGCAGGCGTATTTTCAATGAGTTCAAAGTTAAGCTTTATACTGCTAATGGCTATTTTTTGTTCTTTAAATGTATGTTTTAGCTGGCTAACAACATCTTGCCACTCTCTTAGTCGAATATAGGATAAGAACTCTTTTTTACACAAACGTCTAAACTGGTTATTTGTTAACGTTTTTTGTTGCTCATGGATGTAATGCCATAATTTAAGTAAACTGACAAAGTCAGATTGTTTATCTTTAAATCGCCCATGTTTTTCATCAGCCGCTTGTTGTTTTTCATGGGGTCTTTCGCGTGGGTCCTGAATACTCAAACCACTGACAACAATCAAAACTTGCTCTATACAACCTAAGTCGATTGACGTTAAGATCATTTTTGATAAACGAGGATCTATTGGAAATTTCGCTAAAAGACGACCTGTCTTCGTTAATGTTTTATCCGTGGTGTTATTTTGAGCTTTTTCAGGCTGTTCTATCGCTGCTAATTCTTCTAATAGTTTAATGCCATCATTAATGTTCCTACTATCTGGCGGTTGAACAAATGGAAATTGACTAACGTCGCCTAAATCTAAAGATAACATCTGTAAAATAACCGTAGCTAAATTGGTCCGCAATATTTCAGGATCAGTAAACTCAGGGCGTGCAACAAAGTCTTCCTCTGAATAAAGTCGTAAACATACCCCTGATGAAACACGACCACAACGCCCTGCTCGTTGATTAGCACTTGCCTGCGATATCGCTTCAATAGGTAAGCGCTGAACCTTCGTTCGATAGCTATAGCGAGAAATACGTGCGGTACCTGGATCAATAACATATTTGATGCCAGGCACTGTTAAACTTGTTTCGGCAACATTGGTGGCAAGGACAATATTTCGTCCACTGTGGGGTTGAAAAATTCTATTTTGTTCTTGCACGGTCAATCGAGCATAAAGCGGTAGAATATGGGTATGGCGTAAATTCGCTTTTTCAAGTGCAGCAGCCGTATCTCGAATTTCACGTTCACCGTTTAGGAAAATTAAAATATCGCCTTGACTGATTTCACCTAGCTCATCTACAGCATTTAATATTCCAGAGATAATGTCTATATCATCCCTTTGGCTGCTTAAGGCTTGTTCAGCATCACTCGATTTATCACCTAGCAATGGACGATATAATATTTCAACAGGAAAGGTTCTTCCAGAAACTTCAATAACTGGCGCATTATTAAAGTGGTTTGAAAACCGTTCAGTATCAATGGTAGCAGAGGTAATAATGACCTTTAAATCTGGGCGTTTAGGTAATATTTGTTTTAAGTAACCTAAAATGAAATCAATGTTTAAACTACGCTCATGTGCTTCATCAATAATAAGAGTATCGTATTGACGCAATAAACGGTCTTTTTGCATTTCAGCCAACAAAATACCGTCGGTCATTAGTTTAATATAACTTTGTTCACTGACTTGATCGTTAAAACGTACTTTATAACCAACAAAAGCGCCTAACTCGGTATTAAGCTCTTGTGCTATACGTGTTGCAACAGTTCTTGCAGCAATGCGCCTTGGTTGAGTATGGCCAATAATACCGTCAACGCCCCTGCCCAATTCGAGACATATCTTGGGGATTTGAGTGGTTTTTCCTGAACCGGTTTCTCCGGCAATTATTATCACTTGATTATCACTAATTGCTTGGCTAATACGAGCAAGGTTTTGAGAAACAGGCAGTGATTCTGGATAATTTATTATGGGTACGTTTTTAAGTTTTGATTGTTTGCTTTTTATCGATTGATCGATCGAATGTGCAACTTGTTGCAGTGCTTTTCCCTTTTTATCTTCTTGACGGATTTTTTTTAGATTTAAGAGACGTTTTTTTAAACGAGGCTTATCAGATAATTTTACTTGAGATAATAAGTTAAATAACGATTGGGTAGTTGGCTGATCAGTAACCATTGATTTTTCAGAACGATTCACAGGCATTGAAAATAAAGAACTCGAGAAATTATATACGCGCTATATTACCAGTAAAAAGACATAATTACATTATCGCTTTTTACCAATCACATAAAGCGATTATATCCGTAGATGCTCCTACGGATATAACATTTTATAATATTCAAAGTTTCTTAAAATATAAGAAAAAAGATTATCGCCCAGCCTGAAAACTCGCCTTCATATGAAGATCTATCGCTTTTAATACATCATTACGAGAAATAGTCCCTAACAGATGACCATCATCATCAACAACAGGGTAAACTTTAGGTTTATTTCCCAGCATACTTTGCGCTAATTCAATAACACTATCATAGGGCTTTACAGATAAAACCTCTTTATGCATTAAATCTGCGACATCAGTTGTATGTTCATTGTGATAAATCGAAGCCAGCATTTTAGACAAAATATCACTCTCTGATAAAAAACCAATAAGTTGTTTTTTATCATCTATGACTGGACCACCAATTTGCTTAGTTTTTAAAAAACGTAATGAGGCTTCTTCTACCACCATTTCAGGAGTAAAAGTTACAGGGTAATGATTCATATAGTCTTTAACTTGTAACGATTCCATAGCAGATCCTTTAATTTTTATTATTGTACAGTTAAAACGACAAATATCGCTTCTCTACCATTAGAGTAGACTCGAACGCCAAATAATTCATGGTGTTATGCGATTTATTTACAATAAATTAAAAATAAACGGTGTCAATGTGTATTATTCTTCAATTACAGCCAATAAGGCTGCTTGAGAGTTTTGTTTGAGTAGTGATTGATGCTCTTTGTAAGATTTTTTGAATACTGTACGTAAGTGTGACTTCAGATGTGGAGTGACTGCTTTAACCTCTAGTTTTTTAAGAAGAGAGAATAATGCTAAACAATAAATCATATCGTTCTCGGATAGAGCAACATTTCGGTTAGCATAAGGATTAAAACAAGAGCCACAGCCACCTTTAAATTGATAAGCGGTGTTACTAAACATAACGCCAAAGCCCATAAAACAGGCAACCAACTCTACTGTTTGTGGGAGAAACTCTGCTCCGCCTGGTGGCGTTTTACCACTTTGTACAATCACAATCATGGCAAAAGCTTGAGCAAAAGAAGCAACCAAATCTTGAGGTTGATTAACTTGATTAGGGTTATAACTCACCTTTATTGATTGCTCCACATCTAGCTCTGAATGGAACTTGACTGCTTTGCCTCTTTTAATATCAATAAAATCAAGATAGGGTAATTTTTGTTGCTGAATCTTATCTGGTGCAACGAGTATAATTGGCCAATGCTGCAAACCAGCATACTCAAGTGTTTTATCAAATACACTTTGTGCCATTTCATGTACGCTACTAACATTGCCAGGATAGAATTCATTTGTTGGTAATATAAGTTGTGTCTCATTTTTAAACACTGACAACTCAAAGTTTTCCAACGCCCAAACAAAGGTATCTAATATCCAATTATGGCTACTTGAGTCAATAACGGCTGTTTTTTTAAAAAGGTTTGAAAACATACTTTCTTATATTATTTAAATATTATACTTCACACATAGTAAATTCTAATTAACATTCATACAAGGGGAGATAATAACCAGAAGGCTGTGTTTATAGAAAGAGGGAACATTATTTTTAAATGAGTTATTTGTTTTTAAAGACTCTTTGAATATCGTTAACTTAAGTTAAAGGTTTTATCACAGCAAAAGTTTGTGTTCAAACTCAGTTGCTATTATTGATTTATGAACTAATATTTATCTTCTCTCTTTTAATAAAAGGCAAGACGAATATGATGACTACCTACCAAAATCGACGAATTGCTCAACTTATTGATAAGCTGATTGATCATAAAATTTCGACTTCTGAATATGTAGAATA
>ENA-ORXI01000310-ORXI01000310.1-sediment-metagenome-genome-assembly--contig:-NODE-310-length-39481-cov-6.238250_pt1 | contig 39481 bp, 7 predicted proteins | sample MGYA00237861_ERZ511468 | MGnify/ENA primary metagenome ERZ511468 (study PRJEB26299, sample SAMN06266213) | sediment metagenome | isolation source: Hudson Canyon methane seep mesocosm | place: USA:Hudson... | reverse complement strand
GAGCAGATTCAAATATTTTTTCTCCTATCCAGTCTGTAGGCTTATCCCAAACCCAATCTTTAACATTACCCCATAATGATTTACTTGAATTCCCAAATGGATCAACCATTGTCCAAGGATTCTCCCCAACATAAGCAACCCCATTTCCCAAATTACTCAAATCCCCCCAAACCCCAATCGTATCCCTAGTAGTAAACCGCCCAGACCCTGGCTCCAAATACCGCGTCCGATAATAATAAAACCCCGTTTCATCATCATACCGCCGCCCATTAAACAAATAAGCATTTCCAATAGCCGTCTGACTCAAGCCATTTCCAGTAGCAGCCGAAATAACAGGCTCCCCATAATCCTCATATTCATAACGCTCAGCCACATCACCCCCATTATCAGTAACGGTCATCACGTTATACAAATCATCAGTATGATAAAAATAATCCTGTCCACCGCGTTGCATAGTCAACACTTCATCTATATAGCGACCATAAACATAAGTTGCCTGAGGAGTATGAGCCTGATCCTGTTCTTCAATCACTCGCCAGCCATCATAAAAATACAAGGTACTGCTGCCATTCACTGTTTTGCTAATCCTACGACCAAAGACATCATAGGCATAGCTCGCTTCAACGCCTGAAGCATTATCATTAAAACTCACCATCTGATTACGGTAGTCATAAGCTAAGTTCCGCTCACTTGTCTGCCCACCATCAAAAGTCGTTAAGTTTCCATTAAGGTCATATTGCCTTTGATCAAATGCCGTACTGGTATATTGATTGGTTTGATGGTCTGCTGGTTCTGGCTGGGTACTATCCAGCGTATAAGTTCCTGGTTGAGTGCCACCCGTCACTTGAGTACGGTTTCCCACGCCATCCAGCGTGTAATCAATCACGGTAGGCGCACTAACACCTTGTAATTTTTCTGATTGTTTCAGACGATAGACAGAATCGTAGTGGTACTGATGCATCAGGCCACCTGCCAACAAATTCTGACGTTGGGTTTTGTTGTACATTCTGTCCCAGATGTAAGCACGATCATCAAAAATGTTCGGTGTGCTATCAGGTGTTTGGGTCTGTGTGGTGCGTGTGATTCGTTTTACATCATCATAAACCCAGTCACTACGGGTATTATTGGCATAATCACGTTGCTCGGTTCTGCCTGGGCCTATATATTGATACTCAGCAAGCAAAGCATTTTGATCATTGATAGTTTGTTTACGATCTAGTGCATCATAACTATTGCTGATGACTCTACCACTAGGGTAAGTGCCTTCTAGTTGATTACCTACGCCATCATAAAGAGCTGTGGTAATTTGGTTATTAAGGGTTTCCTGAGTGACTCTCGATAAAGAATCATAACTCCGTTTAACAACCGAATCGTCATCTTCGCCATGTACCAACCTAGACAGACCATCGTATTGGTAGTTTTCAAAACGGGTATCGTTAGCGACATTTGTACCTGGCGTTATGCTTCGACTGCTGATTCGATTAAGCAGATCAAAGTTGCTCGTCACTACACTGCCATTAGCATCGACCATATTCACAACATTGTGATGAACATCGTAACTGTATTGATGTTCAGTGTTATCAGCATAAGTGGTGTTTACTTTTCGATTCAATGCATCGTAACTGTATTCCGTATTATTGCCATTATCATCACCTTGAGCAATCAACCGCGAGCTATCATCCCATTGCTGCGTGGTAGTAATTAAACCACTAGAAACACCAGAGCCGGTGCCATCATTAGTCAACGACCTAGTACTGGCAATTAGTCGATTAACACCATCGTATTGGTAGCGAGTAATATTTCCTGGGTCAGTTATATTGTTTGGTCGTAATGCATCAATAAAAACGGTTTTATTGTTACGGGAATCATAAGCGTATTCAAATGTATTGGCAGCGTTATCAATTTTTCTATTAAGCCTATCCAGATTATCATAAGCAAAAGTAGTGACGAATGTTTCATCAGCACTTCCCAAGTCAGATTTCTCTACTTCAGTTAAAATAACCACATTAGAATTGGCATCATAACCATAACTAACGCTATTATTCTTGTGATCGGTTAATGTCTTACCCCGATTGGCGGTATCGTAGGCAATTAAAACCTGGTGATTATTATCATCAAGTTGTTTAACCACTTGCGAGTTATCACTATAAAAAGTCTGCTGAATAGATAAACCATCAGCGATAGCTACTTGAGTTGCGGTATCGAAAAATGATTTTTCTTCACGTACTTGGCGGTCTAGTGGATCGTAGCTTATGCTTGTTTCATACAAACGAATATTTCCTGTGTTTCCAACACCATCAAGTTGTTCACCTCTGGCTAGACGTGTTACGACATTATTATTAGCATCGTAGTTAAAAGTGGCGTCATTACCCATGGGGTCATTCAAGGCTACGGCGCGATCATATCCATCGAAGATAGTTTGATAAACTCTAGGTTTACTATCCTCTAGTCCTATTGTTTTTTTAGTCAAATTACGGTTTGTGTCGTAATCATATAAGCTGGAAGATTGATCATCATCACCTTCTGCCAGTATTGATTTAAGTACTAAGTCACGTTCATCATATTGATAATTAACCCTATTGTTAGATTGATTACCATTAACAGCTTCCCCGTAAAGCTCTACAGTTCTGTTTCGATTACTGTCATATTCATATTGAGTTACGATGGTTTTATTGGCATCGACTTCATCAGTCATCTGAGTAATAAAATCCAGAATTTCGTATTTATAAGTTTGACTAAAATGCGTATTGCCTTGCAGCACACCTTGTTCATTAATATTCTGGATATCACGTCGAATAACATTGTTATTAGCATCGTAGAAAATATCACGTTGATAACGAATATTATTACCCTCGGTTACCTCACGACTAATAGTGCGTACAATTTGATCCAGTTGATTGACTGCATATTGAGTATCATGTCCACGGGGGTCCACTACCCTAACAATATTTCCGACTGCATCATATTGATAGGATGTTGTTAGATTAAAGTTTCCACTATCTGCAATACTTTGCTGGCGATAACCTCGTTGAGCCCCACTATTAAAATAGCTATATTGATCACGACGTCTGGAATTACTGCCATTATCAGGATAAGTCTGCGCAGTTAGCTGGCCAAACTCATTATATTCAAAGTCTTCGTTTATTGAGGGTATTCGATGTTGTGTATGAACATGATTACCTTCATTATCATAAAGAAAAGTAGTCGCGTTGCCTTTGCCATCTATATGTTTACTGACAAAATTGAAAGTTGAGTCATATTCAAAAAATTCCTGAATAAAGCTTTGGTCTCCTGCGGGGAGGTGACTGCCAGGTAAAGTACGTCTGATACGAAGGTTACCTCGACTACGAGGATCTGCGTTGGCATTGATATCTGATTCATAGACATATTCAATGATATTGCCTTTCGGAAGAATCTTACGTGTCACTAGTGAATCATCATTAAACTCAAACCGAGTTTCAAATGCTACTGGATCTTGTGAACGTAATTTATTTATTGGGCGATTACTTAGTTCAGTAGTGGGGCGCACAGGATCTGCTCGACCCGTAAATTCTTTTGTTAAAACAGCACGGTTATGTTTATCCCAGAAATATTCGGTTATATTTCCATTACGATCATTAACTATCGTTTTAAGTACAGGCTCTCCTTCTGGTATGGATAATGGCGTATCAGCCTTATTAATATTAGTTGGAGATAGTGCTACATAAACCAAATCAATAATATCCCCTCCCCAAATTTGCCGCACCACGCGATCAAAATTTAAATTGGTTGGGTCAGTCGTATTGGCATATTCATTTATTAAATAAGGTGTATCACCAAAGGTCGTATCATTCTGATCATTTCGACGACCATCGGTTATGGTAAGAATATTATGATTTAAACGCTCATCATTAAACCCTGTTGTATAGGTATATCGAGTAGTTTTACCCTTTAGAAAGTCATTTCCATTAGGCGTTCCTGTTACAACAGGGCTGGTAACAGATTTAAGATCACCTGCGTTACCGCCTAACTCTACCCCATCATAGTATTGGTAACTAACCGACCTACCAATAAAATCTGTCACAGAACTAATCAACCCCGCTGGATTATAAGCAACTGCAATATTTCTATCTAAGGTATCAGTGATTGTTATTAAGCGCCCTTGAGCATCATATGTAAAATTTAAACTATTGCCATTACGATCAACAATACTGGCAATACGTCCTTGTGCTGGGCTACCATCCAATGAATTGAATTGCCAGGAACTGGTATCTTCAAAATTTAAAGTATAAGTATTGTTGGCATTGCGTATTAAACGCCTAAAAAACTCACGACGCCCCCAACTGCCATCTGCCTGTTTTAAATAAAGATCACTTCGGCTATTGCCATCGTTGACTTGAATATCTTCATCAATTGCATTAATTGAGATGTTGTAAGAAAAATCCCAAGCATTTCCTTGTGCTGTATTTTTACCAATTTTAGAGCGGTATTTTCTAGACCAAATAAAATCTATCCCACGCCCTTTAATACGAAAGTCTGTCGGCGTGTCATAAAATTCACCTGAAAACAAATAGACAGGATCACTGTCCTGATCATTGCCTTCTACATCTGTGTTATTAGCAGCTTCAGTGAAGTATTTTTCTTTAATTGCATTAAGGGCTTCATCTGTTGTAATTTCTCCGTTAACTAAAGCAGCAATAATAGCAATAATATGCCAACCAGGTGCTCGAACACCTTCTCCAGGATCACTACAAACCAGAGTACCATCGGCATTAACTGTCATACTACCAGACACTTCAAATTCTCCAGTATCGTGGTTAAAACTCACCAGCGCAGCTTTTTCTCCTGGTGCTTTGGTTATACCCGTATTTGCATCGGGTAAATTTGGAAAACAAATGGGCACGGGTTCATTAAAATTGGTTGCACCATCTGTTTGTACTGTAATAACCAGACGAGTATCCAGTTCAGGGGGCAAGTTACCTGGTAATCTGTCTGGAGCTACGGGAGCAATACCTACCATGCCACCAGGGGTTCCATCATCCGAAAATAAAGCACCTGCTGGAACGGTGAGCTGTACGCCTGCAAATTGTGGGAAATCGGCTAATACTGAGGGTGCAAAAGCTATCGAGGTATCTTCTGTATCACTAACTGTTTGCAATGTTTCGGGTTGAATTTGCGGTAAATAGATTTCACCTATATTGATTTCTTCTCCCGCAACCGATTCCCAGGCTTTACCTACAAAGGGGTAATAGGCTCCCTCTGGCACACCATTACTTGCTGTGCGTCCATCAATATGGACAAAGAATCGACCCGCAGGGGCATTTTCTAAACGGAAATTTCCAAATTGATCGGTGACAGCTTTAACGGTATTTTCCAATCCATCGACGCTAATAGTAACGCCTTCTAATGGAACGTTGGTTGACATTCCACTATCACCAGGCACCAGTTCTGAGGCAAAAATACGACCACAAATTTCTGTACCCGGTACGCTAGTCAACGTTAAAGTATCAAAATCGACAAAAACATTACCACCTGCTAACCCATCATTATCAACATCAACGGCGTTGCCATCAACATCCAGCAGCTTATCGCCCAACAATGTGACTCGAATACGCGCACTTGCAGGCAAGTGAGGATTATAAAACAGGCTAACCGTGGATTTGTCATCTGACACATGAATACGTGCAGCTAATTTTTCACCTCCAAATTCAGCAAATAGATTGTTTTCATCAATGATCGTTGTAGCATCCAGTGGTCGGCTAAAACGAACAATCGTTTCTCTTGTGATAGCCACATCACCTTCTCCAGTCGCAGGAGAAGTCACAATTTTGGTTAGCTCTGCTCCAACAGGTTGAGGTGTACTGGTATTATCTAAAGGGTTAGAACCAGCATTAAATTCTTCACTATCAGAAAACCCGTCACCGTCACTATCAACAGTTAAAGGATCTGTACCATGTATATTTAACTCATCGGCATCTGTCAATCCATCCCCGTCTGTATCCGAAGACAAAGGGTTGGTACCATTCGAAATTTCCTGACCATCATTAAGTCCATCGCCATCAGTATCTGGATTATCGGGGTCGGTGCCTAAAAGTATTTCAATATCGTTGGCCAAGCCATCTTTATCACGATCATTGTCTGGAACTGTAATATTGTCACTAGCGCTGTGTAATAAATAGGCAAGCCCTGAATGGATAAGATAATCTGCGCCTACAACGTCTCCATTGGCATTATATGTTGTGGTTAACCAACGGCCATTTGCACGATTAAAGGTTTGTAAGGCTGTTAAATTATCGGGATCATTAAGTTCTTGCAACAAGGCTATTGAGCTTGTTGACGCATTAATACAAGGAAAGGATATAAAGTTAACACCTCCCCTATAATTAACTAGTGGACAGTCTAACTCAACATCATAACTAATAGCCCTTGCTTCTAGAGCTTGGACTAACCAGCCATCACCTGGGTTGATTGCTTGGTGACAAGCTTCACCGACTATTGCATTATCAATAAACTCACAGCTTTCCATCTCTCCGACATCATGATTGAATCGCTGTACCTTACTGATAACATTTGAGCCACCTAGTGCAGTCATCCACGTTTCTACATCTGGAATTTGCTCAATATCTACGGGAGCGCCTATTAAATTGAGCCCTGGAGCTAGTTGAACAGTGCCTGTCACTCGCTCTGCGTAAGAAACCTGGCTATGAATAAGCATAGCAATAACAAGCAAACAGAAGTGAACTGTTATAGCATAACGAAGTTTGTTAGATTGCATTTTTCAACCCTCTTGTTTTCTATTTAAATCAATTGCCTTGTTCTCAAAAATTTTCAGCATATATCTGCTCAGCCAAAATTAAAAGAGGTACCCTTTAAAGAAAAGAATTGTTTTATCTCTCCTCTCGGCAATAGCGCCTGCATTGCTATACCTCCTGCATCCATGCAGTCGTCCCAACTATCCCCATCAGAGGACGGGCTAAAAAGCATTATTGAACCAACACTGTTCGTTCTAGGTTAATACTATCCACACCCGTTCCACTGATCACCATTGGCATAGTGATCAGTGTGCCATCCACTAATCCGGCATCTACCGTTGCACTGAATTGAATCGTTCTGCTTTCTCCTGCCGCCAACGTACCCAGAACCCAAAAGCCTTCTTCTCCAGCAACACAGATATAGTGAGTACCACTACTGGTACCTCCACACCCCCTATTATCCGCATCGGGTTCTGTATTGATAAACTCATGAAAACTGATGCCTTTTGGCGTCCGTAGCAATACAGTGACATCGTCAACGGGTGCTGCTGATTCATTAGTAATGGTCATTTGATAATCGAGTTGCCCTTCGGCCGCTACTGGATTCGGGCTGGCGACTATCAGTCCTGTCAGTGCTATTTCGCTGTCAACAGTAACCGTTTGCTCTGTGACCTGGTCAATTTCTACATTGCCATCTATTCGGGCTTCTAGTCTCGACCTTAGAATCGTTCCATTCAGAGCATCGGCTGCAAGCAACACCTCTACTTCTCGATGCATCCCTTCCCCTACCGTTAGAATGGCTTCTGTCCAGACTACTTCTCCACTGGAATTATCTATCACGCCGCCATCACTGATCGTTTCAACTGTCACACCCATGGGAATTTCTAGTCGTAACTCGACATTATTTTTAATTGCATCCGTAGTATTGCCTACATCAATTAGATAATTGTAACTTTGACCCGGGTTAATCGGGGTGCTTGTAGCAGCTAATGCAAGTTCGATGACTGGGGTGTTATTCACTACGATTGTTCGTTCAAGACTAATCCGATCAATACCGGTTCCGCTCACCACCATCGGCATGGTAATCAAGGTGCCATCAGCTACGCCTTCATCTATGAATGCAGTCAATTGAATAGTCTGGCTTTCTCCTACTGCTAACGTACCCAGTGACCAATAGCCTTCTTCTCCTGCAGTACATATATAATGTGATCCAGTGCTTGTTCCTCCACATCCATTATTTTCTGCATTAGGCACCACATTGTTAAATTCATGAAAGCTGATGCCTCTTGGAGTCCTAAGTGTCACAAAAACATTTTCTACCGCTGTGGCTGATTCATTACTGATGGTCATTTGGTATTCTAAATCGCCACCTGCAATGACGGGGTTTGGGCTGGCAACGATCAGTCCTGTTAAGGCAACTTCAGTATCTACCGTGACAGTTTTTTCTGATGCCTTATCGACTTCTAGTTTGCCATCGATACGGGTATCGAGCCGAGATTTTAGTATGATTCCATTCTCTGCATCTGCTACAACTTTCACATCCACTTCTCTATGGACTGTTGATCCAATTGGCAAACTGCCTTCTATCCAAATAACTTCGCCTGTTGCATTATCAAACACACCGCCATTACTAATTGTTTCAACTAATACATTGGCAGGAATAGCTAGTAGTAACTCTACATTATTTTTGACAGCATTCGTGGTATTACCAACATCAATTAAATAACTGTATCTTTGATCTGGTTTAACCGGATCAGACGAAGTTCCTAATGCGACTTCAATGGTTGGGCTAGTAGTTACTGAAAATGATTTTTCAAAGCCAACTCTGTTAGCTAATAAAGAAGCATTCAAAAAAATCTGTGCTGTTATTAAACTATCATCTGGAACAGATGAATCAACTAAAACTTCCAGCTGAATCTTCCTACTTTCACCTGCAGCTAAAGTACCTAAAGTCCACACTGCTTCTTCACCGGCACTACAGATATAATGTGTTCCGCCACTAGTACCACCACACCCAGAATTGTCAGCATTGGGTATCGCGTTGATAAATTCATGAAAAGAAATACCTGTAGGTGTTAGGTAATTAATTGCCACTCCATTAATTGTGTTGTTACTTAAATTACTCAACGTTAATTGATAAATAACTGTTTCACCAGCTACTACTGGCGCATTAGATACTGATACATCAATAGGTTGACTATTTATATCAAATACCCCTGATCCAAATAGTCGTTCAATCCCATCGGGAGCCCCATCATCATCCGTGTCTGGGTCAAAGCGATCTGAACCAACAATTAATACTTCATCAGCATCTGTAATACCATCTTGATCAGAATCTTGCATAGCATCATTGACACCATCAGCATCTGAATCTGGATTTGTGGCATCAAAACCCAGAATCACTTCATCTGCATTGCCCAATCCATCTGTATCAAAATCCTCATCACCGTCTAATATTCCATTTCCATCACTATCTGATTCATCAGGATCTAATCCTAAGGCTTGCTCTAATGCATCAGGAACACCATCCGCATCACGGTCAGCACCAACATCATAAATAGTAAACTGCCAGCTGACAGGGGCTTCCAAAGTGTTACCAGAAAAATCCATTAATGCATCTGATACCGTTCCCTGGTATTTACCAGGTTGCAAAGGAGTGCTATAAACACGTGTTAATAATAGTCCTGTTTGTGAGAAAGCAACTTGCCCATCTAAAATTAATTGATCATCGCCAGTGCCAAAGGTCTCATCTACTCCCGCTTCAATTAATGTTAACAAATTGTTATCAACCGATAATGGGTCAACTGGTTCACTAATAACAGCAGTTACTGTATTTAAGCTACCAATTACTTTGTTATTATCTGGAATAACTTTACTAATCTGTGGACGAATATTATCAGGTGTTATTCCTAATACCATTTCCTCTGTCCAGGTAAAATTACCTCCCGTATCTGAAGCACGTGCTTGAACAATGATAGATTGTTGCTGTGATAGTGCAGGGGCAAGCAAGCGCACTTCAAAAGGAAAATCCCCATCAGTTGCAACTTTTTCACCATTAACATAAAACTCTACATTACGGACTTGCACATCATCATTAACATCTGCTGTTAATCGATAATTTTGCCCTGCAACCACATCGCCTGTATCTCCAGCTGTAGAAAGAGTAATGTTTGGAGCAAGTCCAAGAGAATCAAAAGCGAGATAATTCAACACTTGCAATCCTGAAGTTGCATCAGCAACATAAGCCAGGCCATTATATATTGCTAGTTTTTCACTCACTCCAGGTGTTTCAAAAGAAGTAAGAAGTTGTGTTACATCTAAAGGGTCACTACCATCAAATAGGGCCACTTGTTTATTAGTAAAGCTTGTTGAGATTGCATTCAATAATAAACCAGATCCATTAAGCACTATATCGTGTACGGCACTTTGGGCCACACCTGGTTCGCCTAATAGTTCCGGTTGGGCTGGGTTGCTAACATCAACGGTGGAATAACCAGAAAAATGACCTATATAGGCGATACCATCTCCGACAAATAAAGGCCTTCTTTTACCCAAGAATGGGCGTAATCCAAATACGGAAAGACTGCTCTGAAATGAAAAGCCTTGAGAGAAAGTGGAATAAATATACAGCTTATGTTGCCCTAAAATATATAGAAAATCACCCGTCACATTTATATCATCAATAGCCTCATTAAAGTGTTTGCGAGCTAGTTCAACACCAGAATTTATATCAATAGCGACTACAGCCCCAGTTTCTAACGAGGCATAGAGTAAAGTTCCTTCTACTGCAACAGAAACTACATTACCTATATTAAGCTGATGAACCACTTTGGCGGTGGATGGATCGCTAATATCTACTATTGCGATACCTTTATGACTATCTGCAACCACTATTCGATTTGCAGAACAAGCGACATTAACAGCATTCCCTGGAGTATCTACTTGAGCTATAAGTAATGGTTGCATACCATTAAAAACATTAAATACCGAAATACCAAACTCGGCATCGGCGACGGCAACAATATCATTTAGTGCACAGACTCCAATCGCTTTTCCTGACGTAGTAGCCGTACCAATAATACCTGTCCGAACAGGTTTACCATCCAATGGATCAGTTCCTTGTTTTACTTCTGCTCCATCTTTAATTCCATCGTTATCACTATCAGGGTTATTTAACAATGTCCCCATGATAAATTCACCATCATCATGCAAGCCATCATAATCAGTATCAGGTGAGCTGGAAGGTGCTAAAAAGAACTCTGGAGCATTTAACTGTCTGCCATTTCTTGGCATAGTAAATTCAACCGAAGCTGTTTTCAAGGTTTCTGCTTGTAGCAGCCAAGCTTGATAACGAGTATTGGGAGCAAGAAATACATTATTAAAAATAATACCGTTACTACCCGCTTCATCTCTTCGAGTAATTTGACCTGTTTCTACATTTTTAATTAAATAATAATGTAAGCCCGTTTCTAACGCTTGTACTGGTTGCCAAGAAAAAAGTAAAACAAGTAAATACAACAATGTTGTTTTCTGTTGTACACATTGAAATATAAATGTATTTAAACTGAAATGCTTCATTTTCATTTACCTGTTTTTATAGTCTATTTAGTGTGCGGGGGATGAATACAATTTCATCTTTTAAATTACGTAAGCCCTACTCAAGTTCGAATCACTTCAAAACACCTTCTAATATAACTTTAGTAGCCACACCTCCCTTTGGTGAATTTTCATTTTCACCCACCTTATTTCCAATTGCCCCAGCTAAATCAGCAGCAACATCATCAGCATGTTTTCCATTAGCAACATCAGATACAAATTTCCTAGCCTTGCTTAATCCTTTTACTCCAGCCTTAAAAACACCCTTAACTAGATTTGCAGAGTCAACAACCACTCCAACAACTACTCCTGCAACATAAGCATCATAATTATTAATTTCTCCACTTTCAGCATACGTTGTTCCATGATAAGTCTCTGTAGCACCTACAGCATCGGAAAGCCCCTTTCCAAAATCATCGACGGCTTGAATTTTTCTTTTTAGTTTCTGTTGTTTGGAGAATTTCTCTTGCCTTTGTATTTCATTTTTATCAATAGATCTTTCATCAAACCATCGTTTATAGTCTTCATTTTCTTTCTCTTTCTCAGCATCCTCGTCTTCTTTAGCTTTCCTCATTTCACAAGAAAAATCACATTCAGCATCATTTTCTTTTGTACTCAAACCTAAAGGATCAATAAAACTAAACGGGTTCCCCCCAACATAAGCATATCCATTTCCTACATTAATCAGATCTCCCCAAACGCCAATACTATCCCTAGTAGTAAATCTACCAACCTCAGGATCTAGATACCGTGTCCGATAATAATAATATCCAGACTCATCATCATATCGACGCCCATTAAACAAATAAGGATTCCCTATCGCTGTTTCTACTAATATATTTCCAGCTGGATTGCTAATCTCAGGCCGACCATAATCACCATATTCATACTGTTCAGCGACATTACCAGTACTATCAGTCACTTTCATCACGTTATACATATCATCAGTATGATAAAAATAATCCTGTCCACCGCGCTGCATAGTCAACACTTCATCAATATACCGGCCATAAACAAAAGTAGCTCGCGATCCATCACTGTCTTTAATTTCTTCAATAACACGCCAGCCATCATAATAAAAATGAGTACTTTGAGCTGGGTCGTTATTAATATTTTTTGCAATCCTTCGACCTAAAACATCATAAGCATATTGAGTTGTCGATTGCCCCCCCTGAACAAGATGACTTACCATTTGATTGCGATAATCGTATTTCAAAAACCTCTGTGAGGGTGTTATCGTATGAATTTCAGTTAAATTACCGTTAAGATCATAAGTCCGATGATCAAAAGGTGTATTGGTATATTGATTTGTTTGAAAATCAGCGGGATCTGGACTGAGAGCATTCAACTCATAAACACCAGCCTGAGTACCACCAGACACTTCTGTACGATTCCCCACGCCATCCAGAGCATAATTAATAATGCTGGGTGAATTAGTTCCCAAGACTTTTTCCGATTCTTTGAGTCGATAAATGGAATCATAGTGATAATGGTGTGTTAGCCCATTGGCCAGAACATCATGACGCTGAGTTTTGTTATACATCTGATCCCAAGTGTAATTTCGGTGATCAAGAATAACTGCATTGTTATCTGGTGATTTCGTATGTTTCGTACTAATAACACGCTTGACCCCATCATATCCCCAGTCGCTAAAAATGTTATTAGCATACCGACGTTGCTCTGTTCGCCTTGGCCCAATATAGCTATACTCTGTAATCAAACCTGTTTGATCACTAACAATTTTCTTTCGATTTAGTTCATCATAACTATTAGTCACCACCCTACCACTAGGATAGGTACTGGAGATTTGATTACCCACACCATCATAAACAGCTATCATGTTCTGACCATTTAATATTTCTTCAGTCACTCGTGATAAGGAATCATAGAAGCGCTTAACAATCGAATCATCATCTTCGCCATGTATTAGTCTTGATAAGCCATCGTATTTATAAGCCTCAAAACTAATGTCATTACTAACACCCACCCCAGGTGTAATGCTTCTGCTTATTACTCTATTCAATAAATCATATTGACTAGAAACATTGTTGCTATTGGCATCTTCATTGAAGATTACATTACTATGAACATCATACCCAGCACTGTTCTGAGTTCCATCTGCAAAAATTGTTTTCGTTTTACGATTCAATGCATCATAGCTATAAAGAGTACTATTACCATTATCATCTTGCTGGACAACTAATCGTGAAGAATCATCCCATTGCTGCCGAGTAACAATTGCACCTACCTGATTACCTGTACCTGTACCATCAGCAGTTAACAAGCGATGTGTCGCAATCAGGCGGTTGAGCCCATCATATTCCTTGAAAGTTATATTGCCAGGATCAATAACATTATTTACTCTCAATGCATCGACTGTTTCTATCAGATTATTTCTAGAATCATAACTGTACTCATGTGTGTTATTTTCATTATCCACTCGCTTAATCAATCGATCTAGGTTGTCATAAGTAAGCGTTGTCACAAAGCTTTCATCCGCATTGCCAAGATCAGATTTTTCAGTTTCAATTGAGCTAATGATATTAGAGTTAGCATCGTAATTACTTAGTACAGTATTCTCTTTATGATCCATGATGCTTGCTCTCCGGTTGGCAGTATCATAAGTGATCAATGTTTGATGACTATTATCATCAACCAAGCGAACAATCTGAGAATTATCATTATAAAAAGTTAATACTGTCGCCAAGCCATCAGCAATAACATTTTGAGTCTCTGTAACAAAAAAAGACTGGTCGGAGCGAACTTTTCGGTCCATCGCGTCATAAGTCAGATTAATTTCTTGTAAACGTTGATTACTATTATTTCCTGAAATATCTACCAGCTCACCATTTGTCTGAGTGCGCACAAGGTTATGATTTTCATCATAATTGAAGACAGCTTCATTAGCCATCGCATCAAAGGTACTCACCAGCCTGTCATATCCATCATAAATAAGTTGATTTACTCGTGGATTATCTTCCTGCCCAATTATTCGAGTAATTAAATTCTTATTAGGGTCATAATCAAATTGGTTACTAGACTGCTCAGAACTGCCTTCTGCCCTAATAGTTTTAAATAATAAATCTCGTTCATCATAAATAAATCGAGTAGTATTTGTAGGCTGATTATTATTAACTGCCTCCCCATAACGTTCCAAAGTCCTATTTCGGTTATTGTCATACTCATATTCAGTAACAACCGTTTTATTTTCATCCACTTCATAAAATGAGCGAGTAATTTCATCCAAAATTTCATACTCATAACTCTGACTGTAATGAGTATTTATCTGCAAAAGACCTTGGGCACTTATATTCTGAATCTCTTTACGGATTACATTATTATTTGCATCATAAAAGATATCACGCTGGTAACGTACATTAGCACCAGCCCTAACCTCCCGACTAATCTTGCGTACTATTTGATTCAGTTGATTGACAATATACTGAGTAGCATGACCACGTGGATCAATAACCTGAACAATATTACCCACGGCATCATATTCATATACAGTCGTTAGATTTAAATTCCCTACATCAATGATGCTATCTTGTTGATAACCACTTTGAATCCCACTATCAAAATAGTTGTATTCATCACGTCTGCGATGACCGCTACCATTATCAGGGTGTATATGGGCTGTAACTTGACCAAAACTATTGAATTCAAAATCATCTACAATGGATGCAATACGATGCTGAGTACGAATACGGTTACCATTAGCATCATACTGATGTGTTGTCGTATTGCCTTTAGCATCTATCTTTTTGGTTAGATAATTGAAGACTGGATGATATTCAAAAAACTCTTGTATAAATGACTGATCACCAACTGGAACATGACTACCCGCCAAAGTACGCTTTATACGTATATTGTTACGACTTTGTAATGAAGCATTAACATTAATATCAGACTCATAAACATATTCAGTAATATTGCCATTAGGCATAATTTTACGTGTTAACAATGAATCATCATTAAACTCATATTGCGTAACAAACTTTTCTGGGTCCTGTGAACGAAGCTTCGTAGCTGGTCTGTTACTCAGTTCAGTCGAGGGGTTGACTGGATCCGCTCGTCCAGTATATTCATGAGTTAAAACCAATCGATTACGACTATCCCAAAAATACTCCGTTACATTACCATTTCTATCATTAGCGATAGTTTTTGTTATCGGCTCATCATTGACTAAAGTATTCGATGGGAGAGCTATATAGACCAAATCAATAGTATCGCCCCCCCATACCTGGCTTACTACACGATCAAAATTAAAGTTTCCTGGATCTGTGGTGGTAGCGTATTCATTGACAAGATAAGGTATTGCTCCAAAAGAGGGATCATTCGGATCATTACGACGTCCATCGGTAATGGTTAAAACATTATGATTTAAACGCTCATCACTAAAACCAGTTGTATAGGTATAACTCGTTGTTTTACCCATTAAAAAGTCATTGCCCGTAAGGGTGCCTGTTACAACTGGACTAGTGACCGTTTTTAAGTCACCAGCCCCGCCGCCAGCTTCAACACCATTATAATATTCATAAATAACGGCTCTACCAATAAAATCAGTCACTGAACTAATAAATCCATCAGAGGTATAAGCAACTGTAATACTCCTATCTAAAGTATCTTTTACAGTGACTAAACGCCCTTGAACATCATACGTAAAATTTAGGCTATTACCATTTCTATCAACAATACTGGCAATTCTGCCTTCTGCCGGACTACCATCTAATGCATTGAACTCCCAGCGCCCTGTATCTTCAAAACTTAAGGTATAAGTATTATTAGTATTTAGAACCAATCGCCGAAAAAATTCTCGCCTGCCCCAACTACCATCAGCTTGCTTCTCATAGATATCGCTACGGCTATTACCATCATTAACTTCAATATCGGCATCTACTGCTTTAATTGAAATATTGTATGAATAATCCCAACCATTTCCTTGCGCTGTATTTTTACCTGATTTAGATCGATATTTACGTGACCATATAAAGTCAAGACCACGGCCTATTATTCGAAAATCAGTCTGATTATCATAGAACTCACCAGAAAAAAGGTAAACCGGTTCACTATCTTCCTCATCAACTTCGGCTGTCTCCTCTTCTGGTTCCTCTTCTGCCGCCTCATCTTCTGGAACGTCTTCTTCGGCCACCTCATCCTCAAGCGCATTGGTATAGTCGCCCAAATCGGGATATCCATCAGGAATAGAATCAGGTTCAGTTGCTGGTTCAGTATTTATCTCTTTAGGGCTTCTTGTTATTCTAACTTCCTGGAGGCTTGCTTTTCCTCCTGATAAAGATGCTGTCGATGCAACAATATGCCAACCAGGTGCTCTGACCCCTTCGCCAGGGTCACTACAAACCAGTGAACCATCATCACTCACAGTCATACTACCGACAACTTCAAATCGCCCTGTATCATGGTTAAAACTGACCAGAGCTGCTTTTTCTCCTGGCCCTTTAGTTATTCCCGTTGTTGCATCAGCTAAATTAGGAAAACAGATAGGCACTGGTTCATTAAAATTGGTTGCGCCATCAGTCTGTACAGTGATGACTAGGCGTGTATCCAGCTCTGGTGGTAAGTTACCAGGTAATCTATCTGGCGCAACAGGGGCAATACCAACCATCCCTCCAGCCGTACCATCATCGGCATAAAGTGAACCAGCTGGAACGGTGAGCTTTACATCTGCAAATTCTGGAAAATCTGTAAGTACCGCAGCTGCAAAACCTATTTGAGTATCTTCTGTTTCACTAACCGTTTGTAGCGTTCCATCTTGGACCTGTGGTAAATAAACCTCTCCAATATTAACTTCTTCTCCAGCAATCGATTCCCAGGCTTTTCCTACAAAGGGATAGTAAGCGCCTTCAGGTACGCCATTACTTGCTGTACGACCATCGATATGAACAAAAAAACGACCTGCTGGTGCATTTTCCAAGCGAAAGTTGCCAAATTGATCGGTGACTGCGTTAAGTGTGCCTTCTAATCCATCAACACTAATAGTCACACCTTCTAATGGCACATTGGTGGACATTCCATTTTCCCCAGGCACGAGTTCCGAAGCAAAAACTCGACCACATATTTCCGTGCTAGGCACACTACTTAAGGTTAATGTATCAAAATCTATAACAGCATTACCTCCTGAAATACCATCGTTATCAACATCGACAGCTTTACCATCAACATCAAGTAAGTTATCGCCCAATAAGGAGACTCGTACACGGGCACCTGCAGGGAGGTGCGGATTATAAAACAGGCTAACAGTTGATTTGTCTTCTGTGAGGTGAATCCGCGCGGCTAGTTTTTCGCCGCCAAATTCTGCAAATAGAGTATTGCTATCTATGGTCGTTGCTGCTGCAAGTGGACGGCTAAATCGGATGATTGTTTCTCGGGTAACGGCCACATCACCTTCGCCATTGGCAGGGGAGGCTACAATTTTTGTTAAATCTGATCCTGCAGGTAGAGGAATACTAGTACTATCCAAAGGGTTTGAGCCTGCATTGAACTCTTCACTATCGGAGAAGCCATCCCCATCACTATCAGCAGTTAATGGATCTGTACCATGAATATTAAGCTCGTCCGCATCACTCAGGCCATCGCCATCTGTATCAGGGTTTGTTGGATTGGTTCCATTTGAAACTTCCTGACTATCATTAAGACCATCACCATCAGTGTCCGGATTGTCAGGGTCAGTCCCCAGAAGCGTTTCAATATCGTTAGCCAAACCATCTTTATCACGGTCATTGTCAGGAAGCGTTATGTTGCTACTAACGCTATGTAGCAAGTAAGCCAAACCAGAACGAATAGGGAAATCTGCTCCCACTACTTCGCCGTTCGTATTGTAGGTTGTAGTTAACCAGCGTCCGCTTGAAACATCAAAAGTTTGTAATGCTGTAATATTATCCGGATCATTGAGATCTAACAGCAGTACCCTAGAGCTGGTGGGTATGTTTATACAGGGGAAGGAGACAAAGTTGATTCCACCTAGGTAATTGACTAGAGGACAATCAAGTTCCACATCAAAACTAAAAGTTGTAGCAGCCAGTGCATGAACTAACCAGCCGTCACCCGGTGTAATAGCATGACTACAAGCATCTCCAATAATTCCGGCATCACTAAATTCACAGGATTCCATTACTCCAGCATCATGATTGAAGCGTTGCACCTTACTAATAATATCCGCGCCACCAGCTACATTCATCCAGGTTTCTAGATCTGGAACTTGATCTGGATCTACTGGCTCAGCAATTAAATTGATACCTGGTATTAGTTGCCCAGAGCCAACCACCCTGTCAGCAAGAGAAATACTGCAATTAAGAAAAAGGGTAATAAAAAGAAAGCAGTTATAAGCTACAAATATATAACGGTATTTATTCAATTGCATTTAAATCCCTCGGTCTTATTTTTAATAAAAATACACACTGGACTCTCACCTAAGCATTAACAACTTAGGTAAACTCATTCTTCTAAATTATTATTTATTGAAATTATTCTCATGCATTGTCAATCCAAATTCAGGAAACAAACAATTCATGAGGAAGTATTTCATCCTTCGAAATACACTTCATATTTCAATTTTTCTAGTGTCATAATAATATTATTTTGGCATTAGAATCAATTTTTTTTGAACTGCGTCACAAAAATAATATTTTATCATTGACTTTATATGTAATCATTTAATTACATAGGTATTCGATGACCCTTGCCATTCCTGCGTTTTCTCCTTTACAAAAAAAACAACTAGAAAAGCCAAGAAAGAACTAAAGAGAATTAAAACCCGTCATAAATCACCAGGCTCAGCAAAAATCCTTAGAGGTTACGTATTGACGACAGCTTGAAACCCAGGATTTAAATGATTCATATCTGGCATAAATGTTCCAATGAACCTGGAAAAACTAGTTGAGTTTATCCCTACTAAATAAATTCAGCATAAATTCAACAAGTAATACATCATTGTATCCTTGTTTTTCAGTCCCAAATTGCCCCATCAGGCGGCCTTAAAATAGCTCCCTGTAAACACTACTCTTCTATCAAAATTTCATAAATGAATCTCTTGTATTGATATCCCTTGTATCTTGTCAGCAAATCAATTTTTAATTATTTGAAAATGCCTTTCATAACTTTTCCCTGTCTTAGGGTTACTGGTCATAATACTAGTCTTATCAATAACAGGGTTTTCTGGATCATTGGCTCCTCTTTTATATTCATCAAAAGCCCCAAGCATATGCCCAAACTCATGCGCTACAATCTGCTCAGTATCTCGAAGATTCCAATTCAATTCGTCGCTGTAACCTTTGCCTGATCTAACTATAACTGAGTGATGAAACTTTGGACCTCGAAAACGTACTTTTACCTTAATCGGGTAGGTCTGTCCGCTTTTGGTTTTTATTGCATATTTATTACTCCAAATCTGTTCCATTCCTTTTTTCCAGATAGGCTTTACTCTAGATAATTCGACCCTACTGACACCTGAAGCGGGAATAAGATTAATTGCAACGGATACGATAACAATTTGTTGTTTTAACTCTATATCAAAGCCGTAATGCCAGCTAAAGCCATTTAGGCCGACAATCTCTTCTCTAATGTTTTGCTTTGCTATAGTTAAAGTATTTTCTGCAGCGTTCCCTGCCTTTATTACTGGAAAAATGATTAAACTAAATAAGAAAAACAGCATTAGTTTTGCTTTGCTTGATGCTTGAGTTTTCATATTATTTTTATTATTTGCATCTTCAGTAATATTGACAGGAATGTGCATAAAATGAAACCGACAACTTTGGGGCGCAGACCTTTAGGATGCTTTTAAAATGCAGGCTGAAGACCTGCGCCCCGAATAATTGCTTAAGTTAATATTTTAAATGTAGGATGGGCAAAGGCGCTTTATCCCGTGCCCATCTTGGAGCTTATATTGATGGCATTGGGTATAACGCCAACAATGGTACGTGGTAGCAACGCTGGAGTAGTTATCTAACATAATCTATCAATTCCTTAAAAAATGGTGGATTACGCTGGCGCTTATCCACCCTACAAAAGACCAAAACCTTTTAACTTAGGAGCTTATTGGGCATAACGCTAAGAATGGTGCTTAGTAGAGCATCGCTGCAGTAGTTACCAAACACAATCTATCAATTCCTTAAAAAATGGTGGATTACGCTGGCGCTTATCCACCCTACAAAAGATCAGAACCTTTCCCGATTACCCACAAGCTTCAGCCAATTTGTAGAGACAGTATTGTTGGGTAATAACGAACAGTACTGGAATGAGTTTCAGGGTTAACTATTAATGTAGGAGCGTCCGCCCTCGGCGCGAATATAACAGGCTCTTGCTTTACTCTATTTAAAATCGCGCCGAGGGCGGACGCTCCTACCTGTTCCACATTCAAATTAAAACTCTACATAGTAGCGAAGAGTGATACGTAATCAGGAAACCTTTTAATATACTGGTATTGTCCTCATATCTCACCCTGCTTAAATTACGGAATAACAAATCCATTAACAGCCTGTTTCATAGCCACGACATACCCCTCCCCTCTTATGATTGGGAAGTCAGTACCACTGGCGGCGCCCGATAGCTCATAAGCGGCTGCATCATAGCGCCCCGTCATTGTATTAAATCGCTGTATGCTAGCAATATCTGCTGGAGCCCCTATATCTTGCAATAGTTGAAATGCACTGTAACCTTCTGGTACTTGCCTGAAACCAATTAGATTAGTTCCTACCACTAAATCTTGATTATCACTTGCGGCTAAACTACCGCGAATAATAATTTCGGCATCTTCCGCCATATCTATCATATAGCCATGACCACTTTGCAATGTAAAGTTATCTGTGGGGGCAGAGCTCATCAGATTTGTTGCTGCATTTAGATATTTAACGCTGTTAATTCGAGAACCTAATAAAGCTAAAAAGTCTGTCGTTTGACTAGAACTTGGAATCATTGGGAAGCTAATTATGTTTAATCCCGCTTTAAGTGCTAACTTTATATCTGGATGCGCAGGGTCAGTCTTGTCCTGAAACTCCTGATTATCGCCACTGCCATCATTATCACTGTCTTCCGTACCATCCTTATCTAGACCGCCAAAAAACAATTGCTCCCATAAGTCTGGCAGAAAATCAGTATCACTGTCTGTTCCCTCCCTGTCTATGGCAATAGCGCCTGGGGCATAACTGGTGATAGGTCCACTTCCTGCATCCATTTGCGCATAAGGGTAATAAATTCCATCATTTATTCCAACAGTATCCCATTGATATTGATCATCTACTCCATCGGGGTCTTCATTTATACCACTAGTAATTTGTACACCATCTGCCCCCGTATTATCCGTATCATAATATAGGTCGATTGCTGCATTTATGCTGTCCGCCTGGTCTTGCCACTGCAATGCAATCATCTCACCGGTGCTGTAATAAGGAGATCCCGGACTGGTCATGATAATGTGATTATCTATCGGAATATTAATTAGACGATTCCGTAGTGTTGAAACACTAAATTCACCATTAAAATCGATACTAATGTCTTGACTATAATGGGTACCAAAACCACTCCAAATATCAATGGTCAGAACTTCACTGCCAACAGGCATCCAGTTACTACCACTCGCAGTAAAAAGATTACTCAAATTTAAATAGGCTTGTTGACTATTAGCGCCATCCCCCACTCTGGCTGCAACACTATGGTTTGTCGTAGTATTTGATGCGGTCATCAACCAGCCAAATGGACTGGCATGGTCAACCGAAACTAACAATTGATTTGATTCAGACAAAAAACTATTTTCTGATTCGGTACTGACTTCGGTAAAAACATCTACCGCCAAAGGCCACACACCGCTATCTTGCGTATTTTCCGAATAAATCTTGAAGTAATAAAGGGTATCAGGAGCAGCTCCCCTCACCTCCACCATATTTTGTCCAAGAGAATGATGAATATCTCTGGAGTCAGCAATAAATTGATCTTGTGCGTACTCACCATCAAGACCTGGATCACCTGCTTTAACCGAATTGATAATAACTTCCAGCTGATTAGTAATATCAACTGTTCCCGCATTATCCTGAAAAATCTCTATTCGAGGATCTGCGATTACATCGGTTTCCCAAATAACACTAAAACCCGTCGGCGTAACATTTACAATTGTTGGTTTTTGCAGGGTTATTTCAGCCTGAGCAGTCATGCTCAATCCGAGTAAAATACTCAGAACACTGTGTTTTAAAATTAGCGGTTTTGTTTTCATTGTATCTCTCCGCTTATGCCATCTATTCTTTTCTGTTGCCCACTTTGTCCTTGCCGGCTCAAAATAAGCTCTCCACCCGTCAAAATAGCCAGGCGTTTGATCCTGCTTGCTCCAAGCCGTCTATAGACTTTTTCTGACACTTCATCGCCATTATCAATCAAGATAAATAATGGAGGCACTTGCCCTTTTTGCCTGCGCATTAATGTCCTTAAGCGGAACTTAGATCCTTTGTTATTTTTGGGGTTTATACGAGACGACGGTTTAAGCACTTCAACACCTGGAAATTGTAGATCCAGGTCACTCAATATCTGATTTTCTTTTGCCTGCCTCAAGTCCACCAAAACAATATCTGTATTTCCTGAAACAAACTCCAGTAATTCTTGATAAGTAATATAACTATATATCGTCTTATTCATCCCTGCTGCTCGCGTATCTGGCATATTCATACTTTGCCACGCGGATATTCCACCTTCTAGCACATCCGCCTGAATACCTCTTTTCTGGTTTAAGGCATCTACCGCATTATCAGCCTTTTCAGTATGAATTCCATCACCATAGACCACGACTTGCCCTAGTGGTGGTAATTTTTTATTTGCCATCAAAGACGCAGGAATATTAATCGAACCGGGAATATGACTATTTTCATAAGCCGTTAAATTGCGAATATCAATAACCGTCAGTTTTTTCTCACTATCCATTAGGCCATGCAATTCTTGCACAGTCATTGCTGATACAGATTGAGACAGACAAACAGCTAACCCAGCTAGCGACAAATATAATTTTCTATTTACTCTACTCATCTTATTCTCCAGGTACCCAGGCCGAGACCGCTTGTTTCATATCCAGCATAATGACCGCAACGTTTGCTATAGGAAAGTCACTACCCACTATATTGCCATTATCAACACTGGCAACCTGCCAGTGTCCATTTTCCGCATTTAATATTCGAATAGCATTAACATTTTCCAGCCCAATAGAGCGCAGCAACTGATAACTACTATAGTGATCTGGAAAACAAGTATAACTAAATACATTAATTCCCAAACTCAAATCAAGAGTATTACACTGGCTCACCCCAAGATCCAAAATCCGGGTAGAACCAAATTTTGCCCATAAAAAGCTACCTTCTTCCAGATTAAAATTATTTCCTGTCGCTTGACCACCCGACCATTCAACTGTCTCTATAACTGGAGTTGGAATTAATGCCGTGTAACGAGATAGCGCGGTTACACCCGCTTCCTGTTGCCAGCGCTCTAACAAGCCAAAGGCATCAACACTGTTAGCAACCATGCCGCTACTGACAGCAATAGCGTTTTGATTATTAAATACTGGCTGCAAATCAGGAATTTTACCCATCATAACTTGCTGATGACCATTTCTGGAATCAACCCAGATTAACTGCTCTGATGCCAGACTAGGTTTTTCCTTTTCAGTCTCCATATTAGTCAACTGCACACTAGCCAAATTATTTAAATGCAAGGTTCTTAAATTGATATTTTGTTCCCCTGCAGAATCTTCCTGATAGACAACCCAGGGACCATTTAGATAAGGGCGAGTTTCATCTTCAGCGGTATCAGTCAATTGAATTTCAGTATGCCTATTAAGATTATGAGCATACAAATCTAACTGTAAATTTCTATTATCTGCCCAAACAATCCACTGTTTATGTATCACAGGGTAGTATTGCCCTGCCGGATTATCAGTAATCCGTGTCACTACACCCGTTCTAAGGTCCTTACTGTAGATTTCACCAGGCCCAACATCTCTAAAATCCTGCCACACAATTCTTTGCTTATAAATTGAAGGGTCTAGTTGGTCCTGAGTTGTTGTATCTACAACTTGCGTTTCATCACTCAGTAAATTGGTCGCTTTTAACTGCCATGGAGCATCTGGATTGGCAACTGCTTGAGTTTGATAAACCACCCAAGGCCAATAAACAACAGGTTTCTTCTCATCAACATCGGCTGTTGCAGTAACAGGCATGGCAGCATCTGCTGTTTCCAGGTCTTTTATCCAGATATCCCAGGTTCCATCATCTTGTCTGTCTTCCCAAACCACATATCGTCCATCGGTACGTGGTCTTTCCTGGTGCTGTATATTGCTGCTAATAGCGACAGGTACCGCGCCCTCTGCTCGCAAGTTTTGAGCGTAAACATCCCAATTACCTAAGCGCTGATCTTGCCAGACGACCCAGTCGTCATAAGCATGAGCTTCTTTTTGACTGGCGGCTCCGACATCTGAAAGTAAACCGCCTCCACTTAGCATGTCACCTATTTGAACCAGACTAATACCACTACGCATACGGCCCAGACCATCTTCCACAGTCACCTTAATTGAGTACCAGTCAGGAGGCACTACCACCCCATTATCATCCCGGCCATCCCAGCTATATTGCAAAGGAGCCGATCCTAAAACACCCAATAAGTCTTCCCTTTTTTTCGCGGTCTCCGGCAAGCTCACTCCATACTGCTGGTCAACTGTCCACCTTGCTTCTACCCCACTACCATCAGCTGGGCAGACATCATTATTAATACGCGGCAATACCTCTACAAGATGCTCACCTTCATCTAACCTGCTCAGGTCGATAGGGTCTCCTGGTCCAATTTCTGGTCGAAAATAGGTATTATCTACTCTAAAACAGTACGAATCGCTACCCGTTACCGTTAACAATGCATCTGTTGCCCAGGTTGGACTTTCTGGAACCCCTGTGATGCCAAGAACTTCGTCAACACCCACAATCCATAAACTGCTAACCGCTTCTGCCTCATCTTGAGGATAATCACCATACTGACTTCTCCCTAAGACTTCCAGTTGTACAGGGCCCATTAAGCCACTCAATTCTATAAGCGTACTAACTGGCTGTTCAGCACTCCAGCCGCCGCTATTTATCTGATATTTATAGAAATCAACATTGATTCCACTCACGGTAATGCCTGCAGTTGTTTGTGCGGTGGGGGTAGAAGGCACTCCGCTTAATACCGGAAATGCATAAACCCCTTGATAAACTTCAACCTTCGCCTCAAGACTACCTGCGGTTGTTGAGCCACTAATTTCCAGCTTGACGGCATTAGGTCTGACCGAAACCGAATCCCCCGTTATAAACAATTCATCGGTATCACTGTTAATTGCAGTAATTTCTGGATAAATATCTGAAAGTACCAGAATAGCTGTTTTGATATCTTCAATATTGCCATTACTGTCTTCAGAATAGTACTCCAGAAAATGGTCTCCGCTTTCAAATAAAGTAAATGGGTAAGCGGGTACAAAACCTCCACTATTCAAGCGATAAGAAGTACTTACCGGACTATCGTCTTCGGCAATAAACAGCATTTGGGTATCTTCTGATACATAATATTTGCCATCTTTAAATTCTGACTGACCAGAAAACAATAATGTGGTGACAGGTGGAAATACTTCAGCTTCAGGTGGCAAGTATGTAACACTGTAGTCATATTCACCCAGGGCAACAAAATCAAAGATATTCAGATAAGTTAATTTTGCGTTGGTTTGCGGTTGATAACGGATATTGGTCCAGTAATTATTTGGGTTCAAAACTTTACCGTCTGAACGCAGAACCTGATCAATGTTGTATTTAGCCTGAGCGGGATCATCAACACGGATATAAACCCAATTTTCAAAATCTGCACTGGCATGGACGGTGGCATTAAAGCCGCTATAAGCTGTTACCTCAGTATTTAATAAATGATTAACGGGTAAAGTATTACAATCCGTTTCATATAAGGTATCAGGGATCAATTCTTCTCCACCCGCTTTTGTGGTCTCGGTATCAGCCAGAAAATCCAGTAGATTGTCACGCCCAGGTTGATCGTTTTGAACTTCATGTAAAATAAAATAAGCGTTAATATCTTTTATAACCGATGTATCTCTCCCACCTAATTCAGAAGCATGAGTATAACTTGCTTTAAATTCAGTAAACTCACCCGACAAACTGGTAATCATGTCCCAGGCACCTTTACGGCATTTTCCAGGTTCTATATCTCCCAGTTCCACGGTTAAACTGGCATGATCAGTCGGGTTATCATCAACACGCGCACCTATAAGCTGCGGCACAACTAACAAGCCCTGTAAGTTCTCCACGATACGAGGCTGTTCAGACTTAATACGAATATTGTCGGCACGACCAAAACCGACATTGTTGACTAATACGCCTAAAGTAAAAGGTATCGGTGTTTCTGCTATTTCAGGGGTAAACGGATCATCACCATCAACATCTCTGGGCTGAAAGTAAGTGATATCCAGTTGTGGCTCCGGTTTTACGGTAATAGTATCTGGAATCACCGACAATATTTCTGGAGCTAACTGCTCACCATATAAAGACCCCGCTAATAAAGCTCCAACCTGATATTGCAGACCTGCCGCACTTTCACCACCCGCAGTAATTTTCGGGATTATAAACCAGCTAATTATTGCAGTTTGTGCTGGTGCAATAATTCCTGTGCCATCAACATCACTAATCCCAGTCACTGTTGGTGGTTGCACGAAAAACTTATCAGAGACATCAACAATATTGCCATCTACATCGTTAATTTCAAATGTAAGCCCTGCCGAAAAATCTGTGATACTGGCATCACCTTCATTATTGGTAATTTCTAATGTTGCTAAAAACCCAATCCGCTCCAGAGCCAGTTCTTGCAAAATTTCTATTTTCACATAAGAACAAAGCCCCTGGAATTGTTGTGCCGACTGAAGGCTGCTACTCTGCAGTAACATCATCAATAAAATATATTTGAGATATCTTTGACACCCAGTCAATTTCATTTTATTCAATTTCATGGCTGCATCTCCTTAGCTGACATAAGCTGCTCTGGCGCCGGTGGTATCGTCATTTTGCTTAACAAATCTTGTGCTTTCTGACGGTTTTTCTGCCTAATTTCGGCATTAAAAAGTAACTCTTCCCCATTTTTCAACTCGGGGTAAAGCACCTGTCGCAATCGAGCTGTCACCTGATCATTAGTTTGCCCATCACAGTTTTGGTAGGCTAATACACCATTAGCATAAAAGGACTCGGTTTGATCAACATCCAGGTTATAAACCGTCACCTTACCTTCGATACGAGTAGTTTCAGTCAAGGTCGCTTTAATTCCACCAGCCATCAGCAATTGGTCACCAACTTTTAGGTCTCCAGCAAATAACCAGCTATCTTTATTGATAGACCAGAACCGATGCTCATCAGTCGTTTGCATACGCCTTAATTTACCAGACTCAACTTCTTTATAGCGTAGTTCTCGTAAGTGATCTGACTCACGTTGATAAACTTTCGTTACATCAACTGCTTTGCCCTCAAAACTCATCACTTTCTGCCCTAATTGCACGTTTTCAATAGCTATTTGAGATCCATCAGCCATTAAGATAGGTGTACCTGGCACGAAACACCCGTCACCACCATAGCCCCCACCTGTTGCTGGGCCACAAGCGCTACATAATGGTGCTCCACCAGGACCAGCATCTCCTCCATCAAAAATGGCTGAAATAGCACAACCAATTGCTTTACCAAACTTAAAGGCCTTATCTAATTTAGCAAGAAGTTTACAAGCAGGAATATCATCTAATTTAGCGCAACTTTGTTCGGCTGCCTTACCACCTAGATAATCACCTAATGCTTCTTTAAGCTTTTCTTCGCATGCCTCTTTGAGCATGGCGCATGCATCAATACTATCTCCAAATGAAAAATCATATTCTGATGATGCAGTTGCCGGGGTGAGTCTTCCTGAATGGATAGAGGAAGAAAACCCCCCCATTAAGGCAACCAGACCGTTAGCAATATCAGCTCCATTTAAGGTTATTTTAGAGTTACGGCAATCGTTAAAGTCAGACCATGCTCCACCAGGTAATGCAGTACTGTCTTCTCCTCTAAAGGTAAATTTAAAAGGAACCTCTATCGTTTGCATGGCACCGAGTCTAGGAATATAGGAAATAAGAGGTTCCCATCTAGCAATTCCTGAATCAGCAGTACTAATGGTGACATCATCTAATGCTTTTAATCCAAAATTACTCACTTTGATAATATAGGTTGCTTCAAAACCCGGCGTTACGTGAGGGCCTTGTATCAAAGGAGGATCAACAACTAATACCGGCATCGGCACATGTGTTTCGAAAGTCTGTTCAACCTTAATCTCATAGCGGTCTGTGTAAGTCACAGGTACGACATTAAAGTTAATCGTCACTAATGACTTCATTAACTCTGGGTCAATATAAGTAATATTATCTGATTCCACAGTAACCACACCAGAAAAAGGTCCATGCCCTGGCGCACTCACTTGATAAGACCAGTCTCCAATTTGCAGATCTTCAATTAAAGCTAAACCATCTACATCCGTTATTACTGGTGTTATTTCCTCACGAATTACTGTATTTCTCATCCGAATAGTCGCACCTTCGACTTTTTGACCCAAAATATTAAAAACTTCAAATTGGACAGATCCTTGTTCAGATGAGGTAACTAAAGAATAGCTATTAATAGTCAGGATTTGCGCCGAATTAGACCCCGAAATAATAAATGCATCTTCCTGATACCCTGCTGGTTCATCCACTGGAGGGCTGATAACAACATCAAAAGTCAATGTGCCACCCACCTCAATATCACCTAATGGGATTTTACCGTTTGCTCCAGGTGTTAAATTTGAAGTCATCCAGCTTAGATTTTCAGGTAATGATAACTCCGCATCTCTTAATACATCTAATCCCGCATTTCTTACGGTTACAGGTATTGTTTTTACATCTCCACTATTGACACTCACATCGACATAACCAGACCTTGGTGCGTCAATCGTTAATACTGGCACTGCTGGGCTTAACCTGACCTCACCATTAAAAACCCCAACTGCACCTTGAGCAGAGCTAATCCGGTACCTGACATTCGCCACATCCGGTGCATCAATAGAGGCTAATAACTGTAATTCTATTTGCTTAGTCTCATCTTTCTTTATTTCCAAATCAGCTGGAACAACAATACTTCCTGATAGTTCAGTTATTGGTATTTCAAGCCCTTCTGGGTCTAAAGTAAACGCATCAAACTCAACTGATAATCCTGTGATTGGATTTAATCCTGGATTAAATACGCCAATGCTAAAAGATAAAGTATCATTTTTTGAAGATCGAATATTACCAAACTCAGGAGTGAGGTACATTCGATGTAAAACAAAACTTGCCTGATCTATAACATCGAAAATATCAGGATGAGCAGCCCATACCATGAATTCCCCGCTTATACCTGGTGTTGGTGAATAGATATATTCGTAATAACCGCTCTCATCTGTTATTACTGGTGTATACCATTTATAGCCATTGATATAAAAACCAATTTTTAATGCTGTATTCGCTTTAACATCAGAAGTTACCCTATCTATTGCATAACCGCTAATCAGAATAGTCTCATCATTTGCATAAGCAGGAGGACTGCCTGCTTTATCAACCTGGGCAGTACCATAATATTCAGATGGCACAATCGCAGATAGAATTTCAGCACTTAAACCGGCGGTTGAAACAACAGAAGGAGTGCTTAGTAAGTTATTAGAAAAACTACTAACCCCCCCAACAATAGTAATAAGAGCACCATCATCCAGGCTTTCTGGAATAAGCACTTCAACATCAAAACACTTCGACTCATTATTGGCCAATCTAACGAAACCAACTCCTGATGAAACAATTGTCCCCGTTGGAAAGCCTTTATATTCAGTTCGTCCTATTTCTAGCCCATCTTCATTTAAAACAGAAACATAAACATCACCAGGCTCCGAACCATTATCTCGATTAACAACAAAATCCATATTTTCATATCCATTGTTATTAATACACATATTGATACCTGCAAACCCACCGGCTAAGGGTGTGTCTCGGGTAACTAAAGTGACGGCATCCGTAGCCCTTTCAACAGTATCAATAACCTGGTCTAACTGATAAGTGACCATAGTTCCAGCCTCATTAACCTGAGTGACTGTTGCCTGTAGCAAATAAGGATCATCTGAAAAAGTAGCAGGAAAAACGATCGACTGCTCATTAACTTCGCCTGCAAGTAAGGTCTGATTTATTTGTTGTATATTTGAAAAGGTTTCTACACCTAGTTGATCAAGCCTTACTTTTAGTTCAGTCAACATTAATGGATCAGTTTGTGATTCATTCAAAACACTAATATCTAATCGATTAAAGAAACCAGTAATAATTGGACGATCTACAGCTGAAACATCGGCGTTAACCATCGCTTTAATATCAACAGTTAGTATCTTGATTATCTTAGCTGGACCTTCATCACCATTATTATTTTCTGCTGTCACTGAATATTCAGTAGTTGAACCTAAGGTGAAAAAAGAATCCAGGTATTGAGTTTCCGTAACCACTGCAGAATTTAACTTAACACCGCCACGATAAACGTTATAACCAACAACCGTTGGATCTGTATTTTCCCATTCCAAAATGGGTAACTCTCCAATACTAACAAAGGCTGTTAAGTTTCTTACTGCACCGACTAATAAGTTTTGAATCACTGCTGCTGATATTGCCTCATTACCTATTGCATCGACTGAAGCCACGGTATAGCTATACTCACCACCAATACCAGGATAATCGGTGATACTCACTTGATTATTCAAGCTAGTCACAGTACGTAATAAAACACTATCCCTATAGACTTTAAAGTTATCTGGCTGCTCACCTGTTGATGGCTGGTTCCAAGAAACAACAACACCATCATTTTGTAAGTTTACAGTGATATTCTCAGGAATTTCAGGGGCAGCTCTATCAGAAAAAGCACTCACCGAAATTGATTGAGAACTTTCTGCTCCCAGTCTATTACTTGTTACCGAATAACAATATTCATCATCTAGACTAGGTATGTCTAAATAATTTGTAGTGACCAAGTCAGTTACTATTATGTCATTCGGTGAAGTACTGCAATCTCCAGCAGATCTATATAAAACATAAGTTTCTGCACTCATTGCAGCATCCCAGACTATGCTAATCTCCCCGCCAGGATTTGAGGTTAAAATCAGGTTTTGTGGAATTTGTGGAGGTACGGGTATAGCCGTATTATATATTTCTAATTGAGTAACACCATTAATCACAGTTCCTGCATTATCGTATTGATCATTAACTGCTAACGAGAACTCACCAAAGCCACTACCCATAGGTGTTGTAAGTGTCAATATTCCAGACCAATCAACCCCGTTACCTACCATAGGAACCGATATAGATGAACCTGCTGGTGGTTGAAAATTCACTGTAGGTACTGTTCCAGCTTTTGCGGGCTCTTCTAAAACCAACGTTAAACCAATATTCACATCTGTTAACACCTGGACCGGACCGGGCTCACTTAAGGTCAAGCTGCCTGTTGGACCACTGGTATCAATAGTTAACATCTCCCCATTTGGTATACCTGAAAATTGATTTCCATAAAGGTCAGTTCCTGCAACTCTTATTTCAGTAATACCCGATTGATGACTAGTAAGTACTTCAAAATCACCAATAAAGGTAAGTTCGTCAATTTTAGTCAAACTGGCAATAACAGGAGAAACACTGCCAAAAGGTTTAATAGTTAAACTAGGAATACCTTCTAATGCTTCAGTAACAGTCAGTGTTAAAGAAACATTTCCAACACCCACCATTGAACTTACATCATAATCGATTGTGAACACAGGTAATGTTGAATCATATGTCACAGCGACAACATTAGATATTTCACTCTCATTACTCGCTGCATCAATGCCCGTAACAGCATAAAAATAAGTTTCATCTGTTGCTGTATTATCCAAATGCTGAAAAACACTCAGATTCTCTGCTATCAGTACTGCTTGATTGCTTGCGGTAAAAATTGAAGTACTTCTATAGATATTAAATAATGAAGGCTGCTCCCCAGTGTCTGCAAAATCCCAAGCTATAAAGACACCATCACCCACAACTGAATGGAAATTAGTCATAACTGGAGCAGATGGTGCACCTGAATCAAAAATCACATTGACCTTATTAGAATTCGCACTATTCCCTAAACTATCAATAGCAACAGCAATTACTTCGGCATTTCCTTCTGTAAAAGTAACACCTAGCAGTTCAAAGTTTCCATTTTCATCAGCAACAACAGTATCTAACACAAAACCGTTACTGGTAATTCTTACTGGAATAAAAGGTTCAGCCATACCTCTGATATTTACTAGACCACTAGCCAGTATAAAACCATCAGTTGGTTCGGTTATTTGCGGTGCAGGTGGAGGCGTTAACTCAATCACCACATTAAGCTCTTCAGTTACCGTATTTCCTACATTATCCCTCGCCAACACTTTCATCCGATGTATGGCATTATTTTGCTCTCGTACATCCCAGCGATAACTAAGAGGTGAGGTAATTTCTGTATGTAACAACATATCATCAACATACAGCTCAATCTCACTCAAGCCCAGCACTGCACTAGAATTAACCGATACATTAATTGGCCTATTAATAATCAGCCCTTCTGTTAGATTAAAGCCACTAATAATTGGGCCTTCAGTAACATAATCAATCGATATTTGAATAGTGCTGGATTCAGCACCTGTAATACTTCTAAACTGTGCAAAGATCGTTTTGCTACCACCATTTTCTGAAAGCATAAACGGTATTGACTGTACAAAACCATCATAAAACACACTGGTAAAGGTCGAATCTTCGCTTAATCGCATTTCATCAGCATTTCGACTAACCAATCTAAGTGTAATATTGCGGTCTGTTACTTGTGTTGCACCATCGACATGTTCAAAAGCAGGTGTCAACACCGGTTCAGAAGTTAGATGATTAGCAATATTCACATTAGCAGTGACTGTAGCCATTACTGCTGATGCATCTGTTGCACCCCACCAGTTACTTTCGGCATTAACTGACTGGCTACCATCTGAACTGGCATTAGTCGTATTATTTTTAATTACAGATTGGCTAATAGTTAGTTGGCCGTCCGTTTCAATTTGACTACCTATATCGTTATATCGCAACAGAGCATCTGCTGTGGTTAATATTGCATTATTGCTCAATTTCAACCCAGCGCCGCTGTTCTGGCGTGCAGTAAAAGCGGCAACAGTAGCAGTCGTTGTGCCATCTAAATGCAAACCTTGCCCGTATTCAATAAACAAGTGTTGTAAATCGGAACCTGTATCAGCACTGTTTAAAGTCACTCCAGCCCAATCACCTTTAGCAGCTGTTTGCCCAGGCAGATCGTTTTGTGATGTCATTTTGACTGGATCCAAAGCAGTTCCCTGAACAAGCAGTTTGCCTTGCTCAACATTAATGCCTGCACCATCAGCAAAGAATAATGTAGTTCCCTTGGCAATGGTCACCGTCGCATTACTATTAACAATTAAAGTCTGGTCAATAGTAATTTCTTTTTGTTCACCAGCACCAATCGTCAAATCAGTACTAATAACACCGGTAAATGGATCACTCCAGCTTGCAGTAGTCACCAGATTATCTGATTCCCCGGCTTCATTAAAACCAACAACTGCAAAGTAATAGACTTTACTTCTATCTAGGCCATTAGAAACGCTAGAAAGACTCGTTCCAGCCAATACTTGAATCGGGGTTAAAGCTGAAACATCAGTAAAATTAATTTCTTCACGATAAACTCTAAAACCTGAAAAGCCACAATTAGATGAATCATATCCCGCCCAGCTGATTGCAGCTTGATCGGGTTCGTTTCCGGCTCCAACTGAAATATTTACACTTGCAGGTACTGGCGATTCAATAAAGACAGGTTGCGAAGTAATTGATGGCGTAAAGTTACCCACATCATCCACAGCTGCAACTGCAACATGATATTGTGTATTGTGCATTAAGCCCGTCAATACATAACTTCGTGCAGCGGCATTTGTCTCATGGTTAAAATCTAGACCATTAACAGTATTAAATTCAGCCCCCGTTTTCTTATAAATATGAAAACTGGTTACATCGGCAACTGCTGAATAAGCTGGCCAATTCAATGTAGCGCTATTACATGTAATGTTACTTACATTCATCACTGGGTTATCAGGTGCTGTTGCATCTAGCTCAGTGACAAATTCACCATTAACAGCGAGTAAAGTATTTCCTGTCCAGTCATTCGCAGCACTAACATCAACAGTAATGGTACCGTCCATACCTTGAGCCAGACTAAAATCAGCCGTAGTAAAGGTATCGTTTGGAAAACGAGTGGTTAACCAACTACCGCCCACGGGTGCAACAGGGTTACTTACCCCAGTACTCTGTAAAACAATCACAGGGAGTACAGCCATATTCATGCTGGAATTAAACTGGATAGTCAACTGGTTATTATCTGTTGCACTGACAGGACTAATATACTTAGTCTGAATAGCCAAAACTTCGGGAGCAATAACATCCATCAAGTTAAGTATCTGGTTATTACTTACTGCATTACCCGAACGGTCTGTCAACAATCCCGTTGCGGTAACTGTTTCACTACCGGTTAAAGTAAAGCCACTGCTGATTTCAACAGCCACCTCAGTACTTTCTGTATTCCACACTAAACGATTGATGTTGCCATATTTTTTACCTGCTGGAGATAAATTGTTATTGGCTTCGGTAGTAGCATCCGACAATGCAGAGGTACGCATAGGCTCATCAAATGCAAAGAAGAATCGATCACCGATACTGGCTGCTCCATTACCATCAGCATCATCAAAACGAACACCTGTAAATTGAGGAGGTGTGATATCTTTACCTAGCAAGACCTGAGTTCCAGTAACGCTATTACCTGCAACATCGGTAACAAAACTACTAGGAATAACTAACTCATCCCCAATAATGCTGAAACCCTCAGTCACTTCTAAAGTTAAATCACGCTTATCGATGCCCCAGCTAAGAGTATTAACATTACCGTATCGCGTTCCTCCTTGAGGACGTAATTGTACGTTTGCATTACTGGTTCCATCCAGAATTACGCTAGTATCCATCGCTTCATCAAAATGGAAAATATAGTGATCACCTAAACTCAATGCACCACTGCTATCATCATCAACCCAATCTAGCCCTATAAAGGCCGCTGGAACTGTATCATCTTGATTTAATTGCTGGCTACCTATACTTGGTAAACCAGAAGTACCAAATAATCCATTTGGAATAATCAGTTCACTACCAGTAATGCTAAAACCGTCTGTTAACGTAACAATAACGGTTTGTTCATCAGCACTCCAATGCACTCGATTCAGTGTTCCGTATAACAGACTACCTTCAGGTACTAAACGCAGATTAGCATCAGTACTAGCGTCATTAATCAGGCTAGTATCCATTGCCTCAGAGAAATGGAATAAATACTCATCACCCACGGTTAAAGACCCACTACCGTCTTTGTCATTAAATTCAATTGCATCAAAACGTGGTGGAACCAGCTCTTGAACATCTTCCATTAACCAAATTTCTGGAATAGCGGCTTTAAATGAAGTATCAATATTGTCATGTACAAATTTTAAGCGTAGATCTCCCTCAACATTATCATAGTAACTCATAGGAATGCTGTATTCATACTGTACTGGTGCACTACGTGGCATCAATTGTGATGAATGGATAGGTGCATCGTTTCCATCTGTTAAGCTTTGAAGAACATCCGATGCATCACCATTAAAATAACTGACTCTGGCTTTATAGCGTTTAGTACTATCCAGACCAGAGAAGTCAACAATAATCACATTGGCATCATGAGCCATGGTACGGTCAGAGCGTTTAGATGTTAAATCCCATTCATCTGATTCTGTACCTTGAATAAGAACTGCTTCAGGTAGGCTTCCTTCTGTAGTGTGGGTGCTGGCACTAAAATTAACATACCTAAAATCAGTCGGCGCACTAGTCAAATAAGGCGCATAATCAACATTATTACTGATCTGATCACCTGTTCCTGCAGGATTATCTACACTGTGTAGTGGACCGCTGCCATCTGTTTCACCCCACCAGCTTTGGGTTGCATCAATAATATTTGTAGTCGTGTTATTTAAACCATAGCCCCTGTTCATAAAGAACTGGTTATTATTGGCTACGGCATTAGCGCTACTTATATTTATCCCATGTACCAGATTACTGCCAATGCGATTAAATGTAATCACTGGAAAAGATGCGGGTTGTTCAACACTAATACCATGACTGGTGTTACCCCAAATGCGGTTTCCAGTCAGAGTAGAAGAGCTGTTATATAACCTTACCCCATGAGTCGAACTATTAGATATTTCAGTATTTTCTACTCTAATATCAGCAGCATTCATATATAGATTGGCAGTGCTCGTGCCGCCATAACGAATCACCGCATGATTAAGAATTGAGGTATTTTCTATTAATGAATTAACGAAGCTTATGCCACGCCAATTTCCATTCGAAGGAACCGTTGCAGCACCATCATTATTAGTATCACCAGCATACTGGTCATCCACAAAAGAGGTGAAAATAATTTTATTATCCAGTGTTCCTTCAGCGACTAAGGCACCATTAACTGTCAATCCGTAATTACCTGAAAATTTAGTAACAACACCCGCGTCAATAGTTAATGTTTTGTAGATAGGAACCGTAATAGTTCCACTGTAAACCACATAAGTAGCCGTTTCATCAACTGTGCCCTGTGCCCATACTTTTAGGCGTTTGTCGTCTTGAATATTATTACCACGAATACCTATATATTTACGTGTATTTGGAGTTAGAACGTTACTATCATCGGGTAAAGCACTAGCTGGAACTAATATACCAATATTGTTTCCAGTTATGGTGTTTCCTTGTATTGTCGGTGCATTACTCGCATCATAATAATAGATACCATAATTAGCGTTATTGATAATGGTGTTATCCGCTACTTGTATCGTATTAACAGATCGTATATACACACCATTGGTATTGCCACTCACTGTATTACCTATAAACTGGCCACTATCAGGATTAATTCCATTACTGTAATTATGATGATAACTATATATTCCTGAACTCACATTATCAGTAATCGTGTTACCTACTAATACAGCGGCACTGTATTGCAGATTAAAACCATTAGTACTACTGTTACGAATTTCACTATTTGTGACAGGAATATCTGCAAAATACATGTAAATATTAGCGCTGCTTCGACCACCCGCATAATTGACCACTGCATGGTCCATCTTGCTGATCTTACTAGTATCTGAGCTATCGTTAAATTGTATATTTCCCCAATAGCCAGGAGTCGGGGCTGTAACAGCACCATCTCCATTAGTGTCCCCACCATAACTATCATCAGTCAAAGCAGTAAAGACGACAGGATTTAAAGTACTACCTACAGCAACTAAATCACCATTAACATCCAAATAGCGTCCAGAGTTAAATTTAAAAATCACTCCAGGATTCAAAGTTAAGCGCACCCCTTGAGGAATTATAAAATTGCTTGTTATTCGATAGACACCAGCCCCTAAAGTGGTATTAATATTTAATGTTCCGCCCAAAGTGACAACTTCATTCAAATCTCCAGTCGGTGTAACTGCAACAGTTGCCCCTGTACTTTCATTTGATAAAGCATCAACAGTCGTCAATTTAAAGGTATAGTTTTGTCCCGCATTAAGCCCTGAAAGCTGATAATTTCGTGCTGGGCGGCCTAGTTTTATAGCTTCATCATTATTAAATAGTGGTGCATTATTACCAAAAGTTATTCCATCCAAAGATACATACAGATATTGATCAACCAGATCACCCGCAGTATTGGCACTACCCGTCCAAGCTAGATAGATCGAAATATCACTGCCATTCACTTGTGTAGCTTGAGCGCTTAGAGCAGTAACATCTTCTGGCGCGGTGTTGTCACTAGCAACAGTTAACTCAATAGATCCAAAAACACTAGAATCTCTGTAGTTTCCCGCAGTATCAATGGTCCTAACAAAATAACGATAACTTTCTCCGACAACGCCACTGGTGTCATCAAATTGAGCAATTCCAGATACAACACTACCTACTTGTGAATATTCTGTATAACTGCCTGTACTACGATGCACCTGATAGCTTTGCACATCATTATCCCCAGCACCATCGTCGGCTGACAGTCCCCAAAACAATCTTATACCACCCGCAACATTAGTCGCTAGCAGATCAGTTGCAGCTGTTGGTGCCGTTGTATCCACAGTCACTTGCACTGTTGCAGTTACAGCCTGATTACCATTTTGATCAGTGGCTCTGGCAGACAAGGTGTACGCACCATCTATTGGGTTAGTCCATAAGTAACTCCATGCCCCTGTTGCATTGAAAGTAGTTACTGTACGCCATTCGACCTCTTCAGAATTACCTTGAAGACCAATTTCGATTAATGGCATTGGATTATCCACACCATCATCAGCCGTCCCTGTAACCTCAACTCCACCTGCGGGAATAAAACTTCCCTCTGTAGGTTGAATCAGTGCAATATTTGGTGCGACAAGATCGACATCAGGTGCTTTGACAAGGAAAACCCCCGAAACCACCGTTCTTGCACCCGCTTCACTAATAAAGTCCAGATGCAAATTGCCATCAGTCAATGATGATTTAGTTAAAGGGTATAAATACTGTACAGGGTTAACCGTTGGTAACGATATGCCTTGATGAATCACATTACCGTTAATATCTTCCAGTCTTTGTTTGTTTAAACCAGTGTCCTTATTTAAATAGGTAATCAATAATTGATAGGAAGTAGTGTTATCCAGTCCATTGTATTCAGCTGAAATAACACCAGAAAAATCATATAAGAATGAAGTCGTAGCTCCTGCTCCCCATTCTGTTGAGGCAGTTCCTGTTACATTAGGAGTGCCGATACCATATCCATAATGATTACTGTCTCCTGCATTAAAATAACTAAACTCCGATCCATCCGTTAGAAAATCAGTAATGCTTAAACCCACTGATCCTGTATCACTGATATTTTCACCTGAACCCGTAAAGTCACCGCCACTTGGACCATCGGCTGCGCCCCACCAGTTGTTTTCTGCACTGATACTCT
>ENA-ORXI01000309-ORXI01000309.1-sediment-metagenome-genome-assembly--contig:-NODE-309-length-39495-cov-5.843498_pt1 | contig 39495 bp, 34 predicted proteins | sample MGYA00237861_ERZ511468 | MGnify/ENA primary metagenome ERZ511468 (study PRJEB26299, sample SAMN06266213) | sediment metagenome | isolation source: Hudson Canyon methane seep mesocosm | place: USA:Hudson... | reverse complement strand
TTTATTGTTTTATGATTTTTTTATAAATTCAAATATAATCAAGTATCTTTAGTGTAAAATTCTAAATAAAACAATATGGATGAAAATGATAAAAATATTACAATCTTTAATTTTTTTAATCTTATTGAGTGGATGTAGCTCATATAAGGCTTTAAAACATTTTAACAAATCTGATTCTTATACAAAAGCAGTACAATATAGTAAAAAAGCTGATTTAATAGTAAACAATGATGTAAAAACAATTTTTTACGCAACATATTTAAATAAAGTTTTAGATAATTATGATAATGATTCATATAATTTTGTTATTGGTTTTTATTCACAAGATGAAAAGTTAGAAGATTATGAATTAAATTTAAATACAAAAGAATATACAAAAATTCAAGAAATAGAAAAAACAAATGATTTATATAATATACTATCTGTAAAAAATGCTTGGGCTAAATATTATATTGTATCTTTTCCTAAAAATGATGCAGATGAATTAAATTTAAGATTATTTAGTAAAGAATATGGTTTCGTATCAATTTCTTTTAGTGATTGATTTTTTTGCATAATAACTAAGGTTTTTTAAAGTAGAACTTACTCTTTGTCTCTTGGAATTTTTACTTGAATAAACAATATAATTAGCTAATACCTTTTTCCCATACTCTCTTGTTTCCAAATAAGGTACTTTTTCCATGCTTAAATATGGTTCATAAGGGCCTTGCTTAATAAATAGACCTTTTCTAAACATTGACCTTGTAAATCCGCCACCGCCATTATAAGCATAAGCAATTAACAATGGATGTTTCATTGCTTTGTCTAAAAAGTTTAGATGGAAGTTTGCATATCTTAAATTTGTTTCAGCCTTTAATTGATCAGTGATTTCATAATTTTCCTCAAGCTGTTTTGCAATAGCCTTACTTAAAAATGGCATTATTTGCATAACACCCATAGCATATGCTGTAGAAATAGAAGAGGGTATAAATCTACTCTCTTGCCTTGCTATTGAATAAATCAAAGATTGTCGCTCTTGTGAATATTTAGACAGATATTCTTTGTATGGAGTAATAAAGTAGCTTTTTCTATAGTTATTATATCGCTCCAAGATAAACGTTAAATGAGGAATGGTTTCTGTATTGTTTAATACGAGTTTAAAATCAAATAATTTTTTTTCATCTAAGTTGTTTAGATTATTTAAAATAGGAATCCAGAAAAATGGATCGGATACATCTTTGTCTTCATAAACCAAATCATTGTTATCATGAGTGATTTTATAAACAACATTTTTAATATCTTGACCAAAAAATTCTTTTGCATAAAGGGAATAAATATTTATATCCCAGCTTTGTGAAAGCTTAGTTAAATGTGCTGTGTGCCCTGTTGTAAGGTATTTCCAAAAAGTTGCTTTATCTCTATCAAATTGATAGTACGCCTTATTGTATGCATTGTCTAAGTATTTTTCTGTTTGATCAAATCTATTATGCTTTAAAGCATTAATGGCTAATAAAAATGAAGAACGATGTGTTAAATTTGAGTCATCTATCTCAAGAAGAGATTTTTGTATTTGTTTGAGTTTATCATTGGTAACTATGAGTTTTATTGTTTGATTAAACTTTTTATCTTTAAGCAATCTTTTTAAAGTTGTCTTTGGTATTTTATAATTTAATTTATTTGTTCTATATCGTGAACCACAATTATTAAACATTTTAAAAAAAGTTTCATTTCCAGAAGAAATTAATTTAGTAAAAGGAATGGGTGCTTTTGCAATACTAATTAATTTTGCTTTTTTGGGATATTTTTTAGAGAGTGTATTATATACCTTATCCAATTGAGTATCGTTTAGTTTTGTGATTTGAAAAACACTTAATCCCACTACTAGACAATCTGCATTTGTATTGATTAAATTTGCAATTTTTGCACGCATACATTGCATAACGCCAGTTGTTTCATCATGTTTTAACTTTTTTGCATAAGAGTAAAAGAGTTTGTTGTTTACATTATTGGCTTGTCCCAGGGCACTTATTGCTTGAGTGGGAGTTATGTCTTGTTTTAAATACTGCCAAATATAAAAATCTTTGGCATATGTTCTTGGTTTGTCTTTTAGCCACTGAAGTGTTATTTCATTTGCTGATGCAAAAATGAATGATGAAAGAGTAGCAATAGCTAAAAGTCTAAAAAACATTTATTACATCATTCCAGAAAAAATCTGACCCAAAAATGTTTCTAGGAAGATAAGTATAAATATAATAATTATTGGTGCTAAATCCATTCCACCAAAAACAGTGGGTACAAATCTACGAACGAGCGCGTACGCAGGCTCAGTTAATCTGTGTAACATTTGAACGATTGGATTATATGGATCGGGTCGAACCCAGCTCAAAAGAGCAGAGATAATGATAATCCATTTATATAAACTTACTATTCCTAAAACTACAACGGCAATTGAGTTAATTAGTGCTGGTCCCATTATATAATTTCTCCTAAATAATTTTTAATAAAAGGATATATTTCACTTAAACCTGGACCATCGGTTACACCTGTTAGAATGTATCTCAGTGGTTTAGACAGTGATTTATCTTTTAATTGTGTCTCTTTTATAATGTATTTTTCTAATTCGCTAAAATCATTAAAATGTGGCGCATTTTTAAAGCAAACAGATAGTTTTTCAAACTCTTCTTCAAAATCGGCTAATGGTTCTTTTTTAGAGAAAATTAGACCAATCTTTCTTTGAAGTTCTTTGATAGTGCTTGATTCTTCTAGGTATAATTTCGCAAGTTTACCAATGTCTTCATCTGCAAATCCAAGTATTTTTGAGAGTCTTAATTCATCAATAACCCTTAAATGCTCACGGTTGATAAATCTTAATTTATCCATATCAAATTTTGCTTCACTTTTTGATACTTTTTTAATATCAAACCATTCTATGGCTTCTTCAAGTGTAAATATTTCTTTTGGAGGTTTGCTTCCCAGTGAAACCAAATAGTTTACAATAGCAACAGGTAAGATACCTTCATCTATTAACCATTGAATTGAAGATTCATTATCTTGCATACTCATTTTTTTACCTGTTTGAGCATTTGAAATAATAGGCAGATGAATGTAATTTATCTCTTTATCATATCCCAGTGAATGTCTGATATGAATTTGTTTGGGAGTGTCTGGAATATAATCTTCATCTCGAATAACCGTAGAAATATTATTAAACATATCATCTATGGCGCAAGCATAATTGTATGTTGGTATTTTATCTTGTCTAAGAATGACAAAACTATCAACATCAAAGGGGTTGTAATTAAAATCACCCTTAAGTAAATCTGCAAAGTTAATATTCTCTTGAGGCTTTTTAATTCTAATTGTAAAAGGAGCTTCTATGTTTAAGATAACATCATCTTTTAAATTTTCACAATGCCCATCGTATCTAAATGGTTTTTTATTGGCTTTTGCTTCTTGGGCTTGTTTATCCAACCAATCATCGCTACAAAAACATGAAAATGCTTTTTTATTCATCAATAATTTCATGGCCATTTTTTGGTGATTTTTTACATTGTCACTTTGATTAATAGCATACTCAAAATCGATTGAAAACAGTTTAAGTAAATTCAATATTTCTTGATCTTTACCTTCGATATTTTTTTCTTTATCTGTATCTTCAATTCTAACAATTAATTTTTCATTTAATTGCTTAGACATGATGTGATTAAAAACGGCAATTCTCATATTTCCAATATGCATATCTCCCGTTGGACTTGGGGCAAATCTTAACAAATTAATTCCTTACTATTGAAAATGATAATTTATTAATCTCTTTATGAGATTTAATATAATTGTTTAACGTTTCTAGCGTTAAACCCTCTATTCGTTCTAACTCTTTTTGAGGATAGTCTTGATTTAACCCTTTGTAAAATAACATAAATGATCTATTAAGTCTTTGACTTAACGTTTCAGTTCGAAGTGGTTCACTTCCACTTAAGAATTTTTTAGCACTATCAAGTTCTTTTTGAGTTACACCTTTTTTTACAAATTCTAAAACAATCTTAGATACTAACTCTTTAGCTTCATCTGTTGATTCCAGTTTTGTTTGTAAATAACCATTAAAGTTTGAGTATGTTTTATTGATAGAAATATATCCATATGCAGAATAAGCCAAACCTCTTTTTACTCTGATTTCTTCCATTAGTCTACTACCAAAACCACTGCCACCAAGTATAAAAGAGGCAACCTTTGCGATATAAACGTTTTCATCTTTTGGAGTGATGTTAAATGGACTACCAAAATATATATATGCTTGTTCTGTTTTCTTCTTTAATGTCTCAACTTTTGCACTTTCAGAAGTTGTAAACATTTCAAGCTCATGTTTTTTTCCATTTTTTATTTTGGCTAATACTTTTAATATATCTTTTTGCAAATCTTTAAAGTTAGTATCCCCACCTGCAACAATAATTAGATTTTCTAAAACTAATTTATCATTGTGAAATTTTTTTATATCTTCAATATTTATATTACCTAATGACTCAATAGTACCGCTTGATGGGTTTTGCAAAGGTGTATCTTTAAACAGCATTTTTTTCAATTGAATTTTTGCTATATAATCAAAATCATTTTCTTTTCTTTTTAACGAACCAATTTGTATTGTTTTTAATTTTTCAATGGTTTCTTTGCGGTAATTAGGTGAAACCAATAAATCAGTTAATAAATCAAGACCTTTGTCTTTTACATCCATTAAACTTGATAATTCGATAACAAAAGTTTCAAAGCCTGTTGATGCATGTAAACTTATTGCTTTGCTTTCAAGTTTATCTGCAAATTTGACACTTCCAAGTTTTTTTGTGCCTTCATTTAAAAGTTGTGCACTCAATGATGCCAAACCGCTTTTATTATTATCTTGAATAAATCCACTGTTTTGAAATACTAATTGTAAATTGTATGTTGGTAAACTGTTTTGTTTTTCAAAAATAACAGGTATTTTTATTCCCTTATATTCAATATGTTTTATATTTGCACCCATTAATAATCCTTGTATAAATAATAGTAAAAAAGTAATTTTAAGAATATGTTTTGTATTTAACACTTAAAACCTTTCTAAAATGTTATATGCTGTATTTCTTTTAGCTGGGTTTTCACCAACATCTTTAATTAATTCAATCATTTGGTCTTGGTTCATAGCATTTGTAACTCCTGCAGCTGCAACTACATTCTCTTCCATCATAGTACTGCCTAAATCATTCGCGCCAAATTTTAGTGCCATTTGACCAATATAACTTCCTTGTGTGACCCAGGAACTTTGAATATTTGGAAAGTTATCCAAATACAATCTTGCCACTGCTAATAGTCTTAGATATCTGTTTGATGATTGAGGTTTCATATCTGGGATTTCTTCTAGAAGTTTTGTATTCGCTGATTGATACGACCACATAATAAAAGCTCTAAACCCACCAGTTTTATCTTGTAAATCTCTGATTTTTCTAAAGTGCTCTATAATTTCTTCATCGGTTTCAACCGTTCCAAACATCATGGTTGCAGTTGTTTTCATATCAATCTTGTGTGCTTCTTCATGAACATCTAGCCAATTTTGAGCATTGAGTTTTTTTGGAGCTATGATATCTCTTACTCGATCACTTAAAATTTCTGCTCCAGCTCCTGGAATTGAGCCAAGACCTTTTTTTTGAAGTCTTACTAATACTTCATTGTAAGAGATTTTTGAAATCTTAGCTATATAGTCTATTTCAATTGCGCTGAAACCATGAATTGTTATTTGAGGATACGTTGTATGGATATGCTCAACTAAATCTTCATACCACTCAATTTTTAACTTAGGATGAACTCCTCCTTGCATTAAAATTTGAGTACCTCCAATTTCTAATAGTTCTTCAATCTTTTCATTGATTTCTTTGTACTTTAAGATATAAGAATCTTCATCTTTTCCATGTCTGTAAAAGGCACAAAATTTACAATCAACAAAACAAACATTTGTATAATTGATATTTCTATCAATTATAAATGTTGTTACTTTTTTAGGATGTAATTCAAGTTTTCTTTTTGTTGCCATTTCCCCTAATTCAATTAGTGGTTTTTCTCTTAAAAGAGTTAATGCTTCTTGATCTGTTAATCTCATGTTCTCAACCATTAAAAACTTGAACCAAGTGAAAATTCGAATGAAGAGGTTTGATCTCCATCTTCTGCATCTAAAGCTTGTGCAAAAATAAACTGCATAGGCCCCATCGGCGATATCCACTCAAACAGTGAACCTGTTGATGACCTTTTAATGTCAGAAAAGTTATCTTCTCCAATCATACCATAATCATAAAAAACTGCCCATCTTGTTTTTCTGGAAAATAGAGGAAAACTCAATTCAACTGAGTTTGAAATAGTTTGTTTCATTGCTGGGTCCGAACTGTCATCATCTGGTCCAAAAGCATAGGATTTATATCCTCTTAAAGATTTTGTTCCACCTAAATAGAATGAATCACCTTGTGAAATTTTCCCTGTATCGATTAGATATTTTAAAGATGCTTTGTATTTAAAAACCCAATCAAGTTCAAATCTGTCTTCTAGAGTATGAAAAAAACTAAAATTTGAAATACTTTTGATGTATTTTGCATCTCCCCCAACACCTGCATACTCTAGTGAAGTTCTGGCTTTCATTCCTTCTGTTGGGAAGTAGTAATCATTTGTATTGTTGAAACTTATATATGGCGTTAATGAACTTAGAATATAATCTTGATTTTTTTTGAACACAAAGGGATCATACGAGTCAGTTAAATCATCATCATGGTATGTTTCTGTGATTTTATCTAACCTATAAGTCATACCCACTCTGGTATCTCTGAATAGTTCGGTTCCAATTCCAGCAGTAAATCCCGTTACTTTCTTGTCCAGTGTATATTTTTTTGATGAGTATTCAATTTCATTGGTATTGTTATGAATATCAAAAGTTGCATCATATTTACCATCGTTAATAGATGGTTCTTTTAAGTAGATACTGATATCTGAGCTTCTTTTTGAAGTTTCAACATCAACTCCCAGTGTTTTTCCAGAACCAAATACATTTTTATCATTTAAACCTGCGGTGACACTAAAGCCATCATATGAACCAAAACCTCCACCAAGAGTTATTTGACCCGTTGGTGCCTCTTTTACTTTTACAAGTAAATCCATTTTGTCTTCAGAGACTCTTTTTTGCGAGATTTCAACGGTATCAAAATAACCAGATCGTTTGAGTTTATTATTTGAGTCTTTAAAATCTGTTAAATTAAATAAATCACCAGGTGCTAGATAAACATTTCTTCGAATAACTCTGTCTAAGGTTCTTCCATTACCTGAAATAAATACATCATTTATGTAAACTTTTTTTCCAGGAATTACATTAAAAACTAAGTCTACTTTTGAATTCTTTTGATCTTTATTAAATTTGTAATTAACAACAGTAAATGCATATCCTAGGTCTGCAACAGATGTTTTAATGAATTCAATATCTTTTCTGAGTTTAGTGATGTTAAAAACTCTTCCTTTTTTTGATTTTAAATCAGGATACAATATTTTTGGATCTAAAATAGTGCTGTCTAAATATATAACAATATTGTTGATTCCATATTGTTTTCCCTCTTCAATGAAGTAATTTAATTCAGCCTCATTTGATGAGAAATCAACTTTTAAAAATGGTTTCTTTACTTTTGAGTCTAAATAACCATGTTGAAAGTAGACGTCAGAAATTCTTGCTTGTTCGTAAGGCAGTTGATCAAGTTTTACTTCACCTGAGTTTTGTCCAAAGAGCCAAGGGAAAATATCTTCTTCATTATTTGCAGTTAATTTTTCTACTTCACTGACATCAATTTCATTGATTCCAAAATAATTGGCTTTTTTGATGATGATTTCTTCACCTTTATTTACATCAATCGTAACTGAAACACTGTTTTCATTGATATCTTCAGTTATAAGTTCAACAACTGAACCGACATATCCTTCTTTTTGAAGTTCTTTATGAAGCGCTTTTTTAACACTTTCCATCTTTTTCTTGGTGTATAACGCACCTCTTTTAATACCAATGCTTTTGTAAAGTACTTCAAGATCTTCTTCTCTTTGTTTATATCCCGTCATCGTTATATTGGCAATTGTAGGTTTTTCTTTAAAGTGGAATTCTAAAATTCCATTATTATTTTTTACAACAATATCTTTAAAATATCCAAAGGAAAAAAATTTCTTTATTACTTCATTGACTTTTTGAATATTTAACTCATCACCGGGTTTTATATCGACTGTTTCAGTTGCAATTTTTGTAGATACTTTAGATAAATTGACAAAATCAACTCTTTTGACTTGTTCTGCATTTAACATTGTTGCTAGTAATGTTGTTGAAATAAAAGCTATACTCTTTTTCACAATATTCCTTATGGTATAAGTTGTATTCCAAAAACAAATAAGATTATTTATATAATTGTTTGATTTGAGTTTGGTATATTAAAATAAAAGATAAAATATATCCAAATAAACTTTATAGGATGATTAAGATATAATTCAAATTTAAAATTAAGATTACCTGCTCTAGTGTAGACTATTAGGTAATTACAAAGGTATTATTGTGACGGTTGGAATAATTGGTTTGGGTTTAATGGGTGGTTCATTAGGTAAAGCTGTTAAAAAATATGCAATTGCAGAAAAAGTATATGGTTATGTTAGAAATGATGATCAAAAAAAAGAAGTTTTAGATTTAAATTTAGTCGATGAAGTTGCTAGTATTGAAACTTTAAAAAAAGAATGTGATTTAATTGTATTAGCAGTGCCCGTTGATACAATAATTAATTTTATACCCCAACTTTTAGATATAAATGAAAAAACAACAATTATGGATATGGGCTCAACCAAAGAATTTATTGTAAAAAATGTTCCTTCATCTATTCGAAAAAACTTTGTAGCAGCTCACCCAATGGTTGGAACTGAAAAAAACGGACCTAAAGCAGCTATAGATAATTTTTATGAAGGGCATACAATTGTTTTGTGTGATATTAAAGATAATGATAAATATCATGTGGATAAAGTTTTTGGTATCTTTCAAGAAATAGGTATGCGAATTGTAAATATGAATTCTACAGAACATGATATGCATGCTTGTTTTATGTCTCATTTGCCACATGCAATATCTTATTCTTTAGCAAATACAGTAATGGGGCATGAAGATCCAAAATCAATCATTGCCTTAGCTGCGGGTGGTTTTAAAGACATGAGTAGGGTGGCAAAAAGTTCACCTAAAATGTGGACAGATATTTTTAAACAAAATAAAAGCAACCTTCTTGATTCAATTGATCTGTTTCAAAATCAAATGCAATTGGTTCGAGATTTAGTTGAAGATGAAAATTATGAAGAGTTGGAACAATGGATGAAAAAAGCCAATACTTTACATGAGATTCTTTAGTAAATGAATGAATAAATGATTAGGGCTATGACCCTTAATCATTTATCATTTCGTACATTTGTGGTTCTGTTAATGTTATGACATTTAGTGCTACGGCTTTATCATATTTACTTCCTGCTTCATCACCATATATGACAAAATCTGTTTTTTTAGATACCGATGAACTTATTTTAGCACCCAAGGCTTCAAGCTCTTTTTTAATTAAACCTCTGCTTTTACTCATGGTTCCTGTTAATACAACCGTTTTACCTTTGAAATTATTTTCAGATATTTCAACTTTTTCTTCAACAGTTGGATTTATTATTTCAAATAATTTTTCTATAATTTCTTTGTTAACTCTAGAGAATTCTAAAAATGAATTGGCCATTTGTTCACCAATTCCTTCAAGAGCTATAAGTTTTTCGTAATCTAAATCTAAAATTTCCAAACCAAATTCTAAACATATCTGTTTTGAAGCGACTTCTCCAATGTGCTCAATACCTAATGCATTAATTATTCTATGAAGTTCTCGACCTTTTGTATTTGCTATGGCATTGATTAGATTATTTATTTTCTTTTCTTTAAAGCCTTCGAGTTCTTTTAAATCATCATGTTTTAAAGAATATAAATCAAGAATATCGTAAATTATTTTTTCATTAACCAATTGCTCAACAATCTTATTTCCTAATCCATCAATATTCATGCAGTTTTTGCTTGCAAAATAAATGATAGAATTTACAACTCGACTGGGGCAATCAAGGTTTTGGCATTTGATTAATATACCTTCATCTAAAACTTCTTGGTTACACTGAGGGCAATTTGTAGGTCTTATAATATCTTTTTGAGTTCCATCTCGTCTGTCTTCTAGCACTTTTGTGATTTTTGGAATGATATCTCCACTTTTGATAATGATTACATTGTCATTAATTTTTAAATCAAGTCTGGCAATTTCATCAAAGTTATGTAAACTTGCTCGCTCAACTGTGGAACCATCAATTAAAGTTGGGTTTACAATAGCAACTGGAGTAATAGCTCCCGTTCTTCCAACTTGTAACGCTATATCTTTGATTATGGTTGTTTTTTCAACCGCAGGAAATTTATACGCACAAGACCATCTTGGATATTTAACTGTATGACCTAACTCTTCTTGGATTTCACGGTTATTGATTTTTATAACCATGCCATCTAACATCATTTCAATACTGTTTCTTTGTTTGATTATTTCGTGATATATTTTTTCAATGGATGCTGCATCATGACATATATCTTTTATTGGAGGTGCTACAAATCCAAGTGAGTAGACAAAATCCATCATTTGACTGTTTGTCTCAAAGTCAAAGCTGTTTTGTCCAATACCCCATACATTAAAAAAGAGCTTTCTTTTTGCAGTAACATTTGGGTCTAATTGTCTTAGGCTTCCTGCAGCTGCGTTTCTTGGATTTGCAAAAGGAGGCTCATCATTTTTTAGCCGTTGCACATTTATTTTTTCAAAATCACTTTTTTTAATGACAACTTCACCTCTGATTTCAACCAGACCTTTATAATCAATTTGAAGTGGTATAGAGTGAATGGTTTTTACATTATTGGTGATTTCTTCACCAATACTTCCATCTCCTCTGGATATTGCTTGTTTTAAAAGTCCATCTTCATAAATAAGATTTAGACTTGCTCCATCAAATTTTGGTTCACAGTAATATTCAAGATTAGAATTGACCTTTTTTGCTCGATTAATCCAGTCTTCAAGTTCTTTCGTATTAAAAATATCTTCTTGTGACCACATACGACTTAAGTGGGATGCTTTGTTAAACCCTTCTAATACAAATCCTCCTACTCTTTTTGTGGGTGAATTGGGATGTGTATGGGCTGGATTGGTTTGTTCATAACTTAATACTATTCGGTTTAGTTTGTCATACTCTTCATCTGTTGCTATGGGATTATCTGACACATAATAGGCATGTGCCCACTTAATTAATAATTCTACGTTTTCTTTGTAATCTTCTTTTGTCATTTATTCTCTTTTAAATTATATGCGCAATTGTATCCAATACCAAATAAAACAACCAGCTAGTACTTGAAAAATAAGTGTTAACTTGTTATTTTATTTGATATAAATCATTTTATAAAAGATGCTTAAAAATATAATTTACTATAAATAAAAAATTCTTATCAAAAAAAATAATTTTATAATGTAAACAGGAGTAATGTTATGACTCAAGATATTGATATAAAAATTAATGGTTTATCTGAAATTGATGCTCAAGAAGTCGTTAAATCATTGATTGAATTATTGAAAAAATTTAATTTTTTAGATTTGCGTAGATTTAAAAGTATAATTATATGTGATGATGTCAATAAAGAAATTGGTATGTTATTAGGAGAAGAAAATAAATTTTTAGCAAACAGATATAATACCAACAGCGATCTTTATGCGAAAGTAATTACACTTATTGACTCTGATAATATTGATATTGTTCTGGTTGTAAACAATAGTTATGTTTTAAATCTAATTAAAAAAAGTCATTGTACTCAAGATTATAAAAATGCTTTACATGTTTTTCATCATGAATTATCTCATGTGCATGATTTTAATAATAAAATAGATATTTTTAAAAAAGATATGCTTACTGAGCACTATAAAGGAATAGATGAGATTACTTATCCTATTGCTGAAATTTGTTGGAGCGAATATATTGCAAATTTTATGTCATCAAGCAGTACAACAAAATCCTCTTTCCCTAAAACTATGGCGAATTCCTTAGCTGATTTGGTAAGCATAACAAATCAATCAGTGTCAACAAATCTTATGGTATTTAAAGTGAATAAAAATAGAATTGATATTATTGAAGATATCATTTTTCAAGTAGAAAAAGTCTGTAAAACAGCTTCTTATTTGCTGGGTTACATGCATGGATTAAATATTAGTTTAGAAGAAATATCTGATGAAGCTTTATTTCAAGTTGAAAAGTCAAATTTTAGGAGAACCTGGGAAGATATGAGCTATGAATTAACCTCAATTAGAAATGTTTATCCTCTTGGATGGGAGAAGATAAACATTTATGAAAATTTGAGTCGATGTATTTTTAACTATTTTATAGAATTTGGAATTTTATTTACACAAGATGAAAAGGGTGATTTATTCATCTCTGTTAAATAATAATTATGTATTATATTTATCAATTATATCCATTAAAACTCGCTCAACTTTTAAAACAGATTGTATTTCAACTCTTTCTTTATATGAATGTGGATTGAAGATATTTGGACCAATGGAAGCTATTTGCATATTGGGATATTTATCTTTAAATATTGCACATTCTAAACCTGCATGAATGGCTTCAAGAGATGTCTCTTTCTCATGGTTTTTATAAATTTCTAATATATTTTTAGAGAAATCATTCTGTTGGGGTTTCCACGCTGGATATTTACCGCTGGTTCGAGTTTCAAAACCAAAACAATCAAGTGTTACTAGCGTCTCATCAACTATTCTTTTTAACTCTGCATTATCCATGGACCTTGCACTGAGTTCAATTTTTATTTCATCTATGTCTGTTTTGATGATGGCCAGATTTATAGAGTTTAATACAACCTTTAAATCATTGTCATAGGCTCTTACCCCATGTGCAAAGGAGTACAAAAAGTCGATAATTTGAGGTGAATAAACATTTAAGTGTTCACTTTTTGCGTCAATTTTTGTTATTTCCATGTTTTCATGAGAACTTAAAGGTTTTGTGTTAGTTGCAATTATTGCACTTACATTAGCAGGAATTGAATTGATTCGTTCACCCCCATTAATGTCTAATAACAATGCATTTGATTCTTTAATTGTCTTGGCAATTAATTTAATTGCATTGGGTATTTCTTCATGAATATTGATACCACTGTGACCACCTGGTAATTTTTTTAGACTGATTTTATATAAGTCGAGATTTAAATCATTTTTGATTATTTTTTTATCTTGATGTTTGGCAAAAATATCAATTCCACCTGCACAACCAATACAGATTTCTCCCTCTTCTTCACTGTCAATATTTAACATATAAGTTGATTGCAAATCAAATGTAACGCCATTTGCTCCAATTAACCCAATCTCTTCATCACTGGTGAATAAATACTCTAAATCAAAGCCATTTTCCATTAGATTTAGCATATAAGCACAAGCAATACCATTGTCTGCACCCAATGTTGAGTTTTTTGCTTTTAAAAATCCATCTTCTTCAATTATTTCAGGAATTGTATTGTCAACCAAACAAACAATATCATAGTGTCCTTGTAAACATATCTTTGCGTTTGAGTGGTCTTTTTTACATAAAATATTATTGACTTCATCTACATAGCAGATATAGCCTGTTTTTTGTGCAAATGTTTTCATATATTCAATAAAAGGTGTATGTGTTTTACTGCATCTGGCAATGGCAGTGACTTCATAAAATAGTTCAATTACTCTGTTCACGATAATCCTTAGTTTTTCGTATTATAACAAAACAATGTATAACAACCAAAACGTAAGGATTATTTTTTGATTAAAGTCCAAATATATCTGAAGTCAAACCCGTATACCAAGTTTTTGAGGACTGGGCAGTTATCTTATCTATTTTTGATGTAACAGAAGAAACGTTTACTTTATTTGTAAACGTATACGAATGTGTGATTGATACTGATTTTTTATCTGTAACCATTGAATAACAGACATTTCCTGGCATGTTATTCTTGTAGTCAAATGATTTGCCCTTTAGCCTTTGCGTTAATTCAAGAGCAACGATATATGCACAAGAATTAGCCATTTGTCCTGATTTAGGAAAGGGATATTCTCCTTGAGCATCTCCAATTACGTAGACATCTTCATCACTTAGGGTTCTGAATGTAGGTTGTCGCAGTTTAACCCAACCTTGCGTATACGTATCAATCTTTGCAATATTAATTAAATTATTCGCTTTATTAGGTGGTATGATTGATGCTTCTTCAAAAAGAATATCTTGGGTTTTATAAGTCATTTCTTTTTTGTCAAAAAATTCGACTGAAATCATTTTTTTATTAAAGTCCACATCTTTAAAGTTTGTGAGGTTTCTATATTCTATGATATTGGGATAAAATTCTTTAAATGCTTTTATAAATTGCTTGGGTTTTGCTCCTGGTTTAATTCTGGGATCAATGATTATAACTTTACCTTGTATGTCATTTTTTTTGAAATAATTTGCAATCATACAAGCTCTTTCGTAGGGGGCAGGGGGACATTTGTAGGCTTCATGTGGTATGGTTAAAACAAAATTACCACCTTTGAAGTTTTTAATCATTCTTTTTAGTGCTAAATGTTCACTTCCTGGTTTTAATCCTGGAGGAGCTTTTAAGAGAGATTCTTTGGCTTTTTTAGTGTCATTTTGAAATAATTTTTTATAATTATAATCAATACCAGGTGCCATAATCATGTAGTCATATTTAATTACGTTGTTAGCCGTATAAATTGTTTTACCATCTCTATTGATATCAATTATAGCTTCATTGATAAAATTATAACCATACTTGTTTACAGCACTGTTGTAATCAAAATTCAGACTCTCATACGTAATGCCTTTTACCTCACCTAACCATCCGTTGCTAAGGGGGCATGACATAAAACTGTTTCTTTTTTCTATTAAGGTTACGTCAAGACTTGGGTTCAATTCTTTTAGAAATTTTGCAGCACTTAATCCTGCGAATCCACCACCACAAATGGCAACAGTCGTTTTAATTGCTTTGTTTTGTGTTTTAGTTTTTTTATTGCTTGAGGCCAATAAGTTAGAAGTTTGAAGCAAAGCCGCAGTTGCAGCGGACACTTTAAAAAAATTTCTTCTTAACATGGGTTTCCTTATTCTATACACTGAGGTGCATTTTTTTTATTTGAAGCAAATTTAATAACAAATGCTTTTAAATGAGGTCGAATCTCATCGAACTTTTTACTATTGAGGAAAGTTTTTAGATTTTTATTTTCTTTTTGTAGTGTGTTTTTTAATTCTTTTGCATCATGCTCAAATAATTGTATCCACTGTTTGTCTGAATATTGTTTCGCAAATATCAAACCATTGTAACCCAAACTATCTTTTAATAAATAGTAATAGTAGGTTTGGCCTTTGTGTACTTCTGCGTTAGCATTCAAAAAACAAACAGTAATGATTAAAAGAAATATTTTTTTCATACTGTTAGTTAACTATGCATCTGACGCCATAATGATCAACTTTATAATACCAACCTTCTTTTCCTGTTCCAAAATAAAATGGATAAGCTGCCCTATAATTATCTTTTACTTCACTGCTTGTCCAGTATGAAACAGACAAATCAAAGCCATCTACATCCGAAACTTTACCGTGTTTGATCCACATTTTCATCATTTCATCAAATGAAGGAAGTCGTGCATTGTTATTTTTGCAATATTTCTTGGCATCACTCCAACTAATCCTTTTTTGTGACTCTTTTGTCCATGAAATTTCATCGTTTGCCAGTACAAAATTAGTTAACAGTAGTATTGTTATTAAAAAAACTTTCATTTAAATCCTTGTAAAATTATTGGAGTAGAATTATTCTACTCCTTCTTCTTTTAGATATTTTTGCCAATCTTTGGTATCATATTTTCCATTGTGTAATCCATCAACAAATTTAAAAAAACTGATCATTTGTGCTGGATATGCATAACCAGGTATATGAAATATTCGATTCCAATGTTTGTCAAAGATAATAATATTTGGAGAACCTTTTACATTAAAAGACATTGCTAGTGAAGTGGTATTGACTTTTTTTGCAGGAATCTTATCTCCCATTTCATACTCTTTATACGTCTCTTTTGGAATCAAATAAATATTAAATTTTTTGGCATACTCATTTAATGTTTTATTCTGCTTTAAATCACTCTTTAATGTATCACAATATGCACACTTGTTGCTGTCAAATATTAAAACGACACCTTTTCCATCTGATACAATTTTATTTCCTTCTTGGAATAAACTTGCGTGAATAAGTGTCGTTGAAAGTAAAACAAAACTCAGAACTATTTTTTTTAAATTATTCATTTTTTAACCTTTATTTTTAATAATGCCTTCTTTGATGTAAAAATCTTTTAGAGCTTGATAAACTTCACCATTTTTTCTATCTTTTCCTTCCCATTTTTTACTTTTTAAAAAATCAAGTGTTGTTATAAATTGATGTGCAGGCATGTATCCAGGTACAACAATAATAGCTTTTCCATCTTTATCAGCAAAAATCATAGTAGGAGTTGCTTGTACACCATAAATAGATATCATTGTTTTTGTATCTACATCCATATATTCATTCTCATGAAAAAGTTTATGTCTTAAATTTTCGTGAGCTTTTAAATAATAAGATGAGTACTCATTTTTTAATCTTTTTTGTAACTCAGGTGAATTTTTGATATCTTTTTTCAATTGATCTGTATACGGATCTGTATTCGTACCAAATACAATAATCATTTGTTTGTCTTTTGGACCAATCTTTGCAGAGTCTTGAAAAGCATTATATACTATTGCATCATTTTGAGTATATAATTTTGCCTCTGCCTTTTTAACAGTTGTTTTTTCTGCTTTTGGCTTCTCGTTAAGCACTTCTTTTATTACAGCTTCATTTGCCACTTTTTTTACTAACGCAGGTTTCGATTCATTTGTTGCTTTAGTATCTGTACACCCACTTAGTAAGACTAACGTTGAAAAACATGCAATTGATGTTTTTGTTAATAGATTTATTTTCATTTTATACCTTTTTATTTATTTAAAATTATATTTATAATATATAAACATAATTTTAAATAATATATAAGGAGGCATCATGCCTCCTTATATAGCTAAATATTTATTTAGCAGCTTTTTTAAAAATTTCCATCATTTTTTCAATGTGTTCATCTTTGTTTAGCTTTTTAGATGTGTTGAGTTTATCCCACAGTCTGTCATTTTTCATATTTGTGTGACATCCCATACATAAGCCAGTTTTTTCCATTCTGTCTCTTTGGTCTTGATCAAGAGGACGTGAAGCTGGCCAGTGAGAACCAACTGTTTGAAGTTGTTTCCCTTCTCTGGTTACGATTTTAGACCAATCGTAATTCATTCCAGGAATACCTTTCATTTGAACAGTTTTATTTTTTGGAATATGTTTTCCTGTTCTTAAATCTTGAATATCCATGTAAAGGTCGTCACCTTGTTTTGTCATGAATTGTCCATCAGCAATACCATATCCTAATGCTTTTGGATTTGAGTGACAAGATTCACAAGATCTTGCTTTTCTACCACTTGTATGTGGTTGAACAGGAGACATATCTGTTCCAGCAACCATTTGCCCATTATCAGCAACTCTTGCTTGTTTATTAAGAATCAATGTACTTCCATCAGGCCCAATTACAGTAAATGTAACTTGACAACCAGGAATTACAGGAGTAACAAGTCCTTCACCATTGATACCTAAGATTGGATCTTCCCATCTTAAATATGATCTGGTTTCACTGGCTTTCCCCATTTGTTTTTTACCCTTAGTTCCAAGTACTGATTCACTGGTTTCACCGTTTGCAAAATGCGTTGAACCAGAAGCAATCCAGTCAATTTTGGATTTACCAGGAGTGTAGTCAACTTTTACATGACAACCATAACACTGTGGTGCCCAATCTGAGTGACAAGAATAACACTCTAGATTTTCCATGTGTGATTCTATTTTACCCATAGCAACTTCAGCTTCTGGAGATTTCCATGTATTGGTAACTTGTTTGTATTTTAGTAGTGGAACTTCTAAATCTTTACCACTTGCTAAATGTACAATTGATTTATCTAAACCTGCAACTTTTACAACATTTCCTAGAGGATTTCCTCTGGTTGATAGTACATATCCACCTTGTTTATTGTATACAGTTCCTTGTGTCATCCAATAAGGTAAGTCTTGAGCCAGACCTCTAGGACCCTCAGGAGTATCAATTCCAAATTTTTCACCATAACCAATTTCTAATTCCCATGGGTACTTATCATTGGTACCATGACAATCAGAACACTCAATTTCAACTTGACCAAGAGTTGTCCCAAATAAGGTTCCATCTCCATGCATATCAACAGAAGTGTGACAATCTTGACATGTCATTCCTGCTTCAAAGTGTAAGTCTTCTTTAATGTGTTTGTATCGTTTACCGTGGTGTTTTGATTGTGATTTACCACCTTCATTTAATGGTGAACCATAAGGTTGCTCCATTAAACCAACGTAAGAAACTCCAATTCTTTTCCCTCTGTTATGGCATGAGTTACATGTTTCTGGATGAATTCCACTAAACTCAGCTCCTGAAGGAGTTTTAACTTTAGCTTCTCTTGTCCCTTGCATCATATGTACCAACATATGACCATGTTCTTTTTTGTCAATAGTTGGATCATTACCTTCGTAAATACCTTCATTACCATATGGCATATGACAGGCACTACAACCCATACCTCTCCAGTCACCTCGTCCTTTTCTTCCGCGAACTCCGATATGACATCTTTGACAATCTGATCTTTGGTAAGTGACATTTGCCATGTATGCAATTTTATCTTGCGAAGCACCTACAAAGTCTTCAGGTCCAACTGGTGGCAATGGAAGTTGTTTAAGTTCTGTTGGAAATTGATCTGGATATTTATCAATCATCTTAACCATATAATCTTTATATGCTTTAGTTCCCCATGCAGGTTCTTTACCATCTTCATCTTTAACTTCATAATTGGCAAATTGAACTTTTTTAGTTGGTTCAGTTCCCCATGTATGCATGTTACCTTGAATTTTACCCGCTTCAGTCATCATCAATGACTTTTTAGTATTTTCTACTGTTTGTGCGTGACAAATTCCACAAGTTTTGTCAGCAATCCAAATTGAACCTGGATCTCTAACAAAATCAGCCAAACCACCTGGATGAGCTTTTGGTGCACCTTTATGTGCTCCTTTTACAGAGCCATCTTCAGGGTTACCACCGTGACATACTACACAGCCAGCAGTATCACCAAGGCTTTCACTCATTGCAACGATTTGTTTCATCATGTCAGATTTTGTATCTCTGATAGATTCAATTCCACCGTGACATTTAATACAACTATCACCAGCTGAAACACTCTTCATTGTTGCTTGGGCACTTTCGTGCATTTTATCAGCAGCAAAGAGTGTACTAAAGCTTAGGATACTTGCAATAAATGCAATCTTTACGATTCTTAGCATCTTGATCTCCTTTTTGAAATTATTGGGTACGACGCCCAATTGAAATGTATTGTACATGAACAAAGTGCTTGTAAAGTGCTTATATAAAAATTAACTGTGTAATATTTCTAGTATATATAATTAAGTTAAATTAAAGTTTACAAATGTAAAACTAATAGCTAATTTGACTATATAGGAATAAAATGAGACAAATAAATTATCTAATAATTTTATTATTTTTTGTGCTTTCACCATCATTTGCTGATAAAATAATTTGGCAACACAGTTTAGATGATGCCAAAGAATTGGCACAATTTTCTAAAAAACCAATTTTTATGTTTTTGGAATCCAGAAACTGTTTTTATTGCCCAAAATTATTGAATGATATTTTCCCTGATTCAAAAATATCAAAGGTTATAAACAGCGATTACATTCCTGTTTTATTGGACAATTCAATTGATGCAGACAGTGATGTTGAAAATACTGGTCAGAGTCCTGAAAGACTTACTGTGAGCATGACACCTGCTATTTATTTTATGGGTCCAAAAGAAGAAAAACTTAACCGTAAAGGTAAAAAACATATGATTGTTTATGGAATGTGGAATAAAAAAGAGATGATGGAATGGTTAATTGATGGGAAGCGAAAGTTCTACAAATTATATGGAGATAAATATAAATGAATAAAAAATCTATAGTATTATTTTTACTTATAATAGTGACGCTTAATCTGAGTGCAGCTACAAGAGAAAGAGGCCCATATGCCACAAATAATTTTAAAGGCCAAAAATATTATTTAGATGCCTGTTCTTCTTGTCATGGTGCAGGAAGTAGAGGTGGAAATATGGAATCAATTAGAGAATGGAAAATACTGTTTAGCAATGGTGGTAAAGAGCTTATGGAATTGCATATTGATGAAGAAAAAACAAAAAATGTGTTATCCTATTTAAAAGGTGAAAAATTTCTAAAAGAAAAAATAAGAATGATGCCTTTTTTACAAGAATTTGCATATGATTCTGAAAATATTCCCACATGTTATTAAAGGTAAATGGTGAAAATATTATTATTAGAAGACGATGAATTTATATGTGAACAAATATTAAGTTATTTTAAACTAAATGGTCACCATGTAGATTATTATTATGATGGAGAAGAACTCCTAGATAACGCAGTTTTAGAACTGTATGATATCTTTTTATTTGATATCAATACTCCCAAAAAAGATGGTTTTGAAACATTAAAATATATCCGATCAAAAGGTATAACAACTCCTGCTATGTTTTTAACTGCAATGAGTGATATTGAACATGTCAAAATGGGATATGAAATTGGATGCAGTGATTATATAAGAAAGCCATTTATACTTGAAGAAGTGGAATTGAGAATCAACAATATTTTATACAATAATGCCAATAATGACAGAATAAAGATTTCAAATGAATATGAATTTGATCTTATTCATATGAAGCTTTACTGTAATAACAATGAAGTTATTCTAAATAAACAAGAGCAAAATCTCCTTTATATTCTCATGAAAAATCAAGGATCAACTGTAAGCCCTGAAGCAATTAAAAACTATGTGTGGGAAGATAAAGATGTTTGTGATAATACATTAAGAACACAAGTGAAAAAAATACGCGCTAAAATTAATGAAAATTTCATTACTAATATCAGAAATAGTGGATATAAGATAAATAAAAATGCCTAATTTAGAGAAACTTTCAAACCAAAATAAAATATTTGGAATAAAATTATTTTTTTCATATATTTTATTTACAATACTCTTAATCTCTTCTATAACCTTGGTTCATTTATATTTTTCTGGTGAACAAAAAAACTCAAAATTTCAAAGAGATGCAACTCAACTAGCTGTTGAGAAAAAAAGAATATTCTATAACTTTTTTGAAGAAAAAAAACACTCAGTTAAAGCCATCTCCAAAAACCCTTATTTTGTTGAATATATAAAAAATGGTACATTTAAGTACTTCAGTGAACTGATGTTTTATACAATCATGGAAGAAAGCCGAGAATACATGCAAATGCGTTTTTTGGATATGCAAGGAAATGAAAAAATAAGATATGACAGAAAAAGTGTTGCTCAATCACCTTATAAAGTGGATAAACTACAAAATAAAGCAAGTAGATATTATTTTAAAGATTTTCTGGGTATTCAAAAAGACAGTGTCTGGGTTTCATCTTTGGACTTAAATATGGAATTTGGAAAAATTCAAAAGCCCTATGTTCCTGTTGTTAGAATTGCAACAACTTTGGATGATGGAAGAGAAAAAAAAGGTATTTTTGTTGTAAATGTTTTTATGGAAGAGTTGTTGAAACAAATAACATCGTCTCAAGTTTTTGATATATACTTAGTTGATAGTGCTGGAAATTTTATTTACCACAAAGAGGATAAATACAGTTGGAGTAAATTTAAAAATATAAATTTTACACTAAAAGATGAATTTGGAAAAAGAGCATCCTTACTTATGTTGTCTGCTTTTAAAAAAAGAGAAATATACATGAACAAATTTTTAGTACAACCTCTTGATTTGGATAATCAAAAGTTGTATTTAGTATTGACACAAAAAGAGGCTTCTATCAATGAAATTAACCAAACCAATAATGTAATGATTCTTGCTATCTTATTTTTCTCAATTATTATGTCCATCCCTTTTAGTATATTTTTCTCTAAACCTTTAGGGAATATGTTTAAAATAGTACTGTCTCAAAGAGCAGACTTAAAAGAACTTGCACAAAATCTTGAGAAAAAAGTTAAACTTGAAACACTTAAAAATGCAAAAAAGGACAGTTTGCTTCAAAACCAATCTAAGCTAGCTGAACTTGGAGAAATGATAGGAAATATAGCTCATCAATGGAGACATCCACTCACAAGGCTTTCTTTATTGCTTCAAAATTTACAGGCATACAATAAAAAAGGAAAAATGAGTGAAGAGTTGTTTAACGATTCTCTTAATAAATCATTGTTCCAAATTGATTTCATGTCAACAACGATTGATAATTTTAAAGATTTTTATAGAAAAGATAAAGAAAAAACAAACTTTAAAATTAATGACAGTTGTACCAGTGTTTTAAATATTGTAGGTTCTGTATTGGAACATGCAAATATAAAAATAGAAATATTTGATGAAGATAAATTGGAAATTTTTGGAAATAAAAATGAATTTGCACAAGTGCTTATGAATATAATTATTAATGCTAAAGATGCGCTTGTTTCAAATGAGATTAAACAGCCATTTATTAAAATTATAACTTCTAAAATAGGCAATAAAACAAGAATTGAAATCATTGATAACGCAGGTGGAATTCAACCTTCTATTATAGATAATGTATTTGATATCTATTTTACGACTAAAGATGATAAGGGCACAGGAATAGGGCTTTATTTATGTAAAGTCATTATTGAAGAAGAAATGAATGGTAAAATAAATGTTAAAAATACAGATGAAGGGGTAAGATTTACTATTACACTGTAACAGTAAATCTTAATTTTATCTGTGTCTATATATCTTCAGGTGGTTCTGAATAATCTTCGTTGAAATCATCCTTTAGGTTTCTATTTTTATAAGCAAGTGCTATTAATATAAATACAGAAGCAACTGCGTAGTAAACCCATGTAGGAATTGGTACAGGATCACCTGAAGCATATGAGTGCATTCCTGATAAGTAGAAGTTTACTCCAAAGTACGTCATTAAAATCGTACTAAAGGCTAAGAGTGATGCTACACTAAACGTAAATGGGTTATTAAATCTTTTAATAAATCTTAAGTGTAGAACCAATATGTATGTCACAATTGCAACATAAGCCCAAGTCTCTTTTGGATCCCATCCCCAATATCTACCCCAAGACTCATTTGCCCAAACTCCACCAAGAAAGTTTCCAACAGTCAGCATTGCAAGCCCTACAATCAATGAAGCTTCACTGATTGCTGTTATTTGTTTAATAACTGCATCCAGATGTTTTCGCTCTTTTCCTCTGAAGATAAAGAATATAAGTGACATAAATCCCAATACTGCTCCAAGTCCAAGGAATCCATAACTACCTGTTAAAATTGAAACATGTATGGTTAGCCAATAAGATTTAAGTACAGGTACTAAATCTGTTATCTGAGGATTGATATGGCTTAAGTGTGCAGTGAACATAAATATTCCCGCAACAATAACAGCTGCACTTAAAGCTAAAAGTGAACGTCTAAAGAATAACATACCTGCAAACATTGCTGACCATGAAATATACAATAATGATTCATAAGTATCACTCCACGGAGCATGACCACTTACTACCCATCTAAATCCCATTCCAAAGGTATGTGCTGCAAATAGAAAAGCTAAAATAGTAAAAAATACTTTATTAACCGTTGCTGATTTTAATTTTTGGTTAAATACCGTTGAAAAAGCAATTAAAAACAGAATAAAACCAACCAATACATAGGCAATTGTAAGCTTTGGAAATATATCAAAATCATTAAATGCTATTTCATTTTCTATTTGTGATTTACTTGGAATAACCTCTGCTCCAACTTTTTCTTGATAGGTAGTTAAAAATGATAGGTACTTATTTGATTCCACCCAATCTTCTTTTACCACTCCATTAACAAAGCCTCTTATCATTGATTCAACCGCTTCTTGGTCTTTACCCTTAAACTCTTTTATAGCATCAAGTGGGGTAGTCCATTTATTGTTGTCTTGTACTGATGAAAATCTACTTGGAATTATTTTTAATAGGTTCCCATTGTATGTCATGTATGCTACATTTAATCTCTCATCAACTTCTAAGATATCTTTTTCAAAAGTACCTCTCTCAGCTGGTTTAGTTCTACTAGCTGCAATGGCATATTCATCTAAAACATATTTTCCTTCTTTGAATATTTCAGAGAATGCAATGAATTTTCTAGACTCTTCTACTTCTAATATTTTTCTTAACTTTGGCGTTTTTATTTTAATCATTTTAACACTTCGCCAGATTTCAGGTCGTGTTAACATCCCAAGTATAACTTGATCAGCATTCATTCCAAACAGTGAAGACTTTCCACTTATTTTTCTGACAATTTCGTTATTTAGAGAATTTAATGGTTTCATTCTTCCAGAACTGCTTTGAGTTACAAGCTTTCCAAAATCTGCAGCCGTTGCTTTTGACTCTTTTTTAAATCTTTTTAAATAATTAACAACATCATCACTTTTGTCTTTAAGTTCAATTCCTGAATCAGCTGCATAAACGTTTATTGAACTCAGAATAACAGCTGCTAATAAAAATGAAGCCAGATTCTGTTTTTTTAAGTATGCTGTGAGTTTGAAAAATCTTCCTTTTTTATCAAATAAATTCAACAATAAACCAAGGGTGAGTAAAAAATATCCAAAATAAGTTGGCCATTTACCCGGGTCGTTGTTAACAGAAAGTATGGTTCCTAGTTCATCTTGATCATATGAACTTTGAAAAAACAGATAGTTCCCATTGTTAAGTGTCGTATTCATAAATATTCTATAGTCAAACTCTTTTCCATTATCGAATACTGTAACTTCACTGGCATATGAAGATGGAGACATACTTCCTGGATATCGGTCAAGTTGAAAATCATTTAATTTAATAGAAAATGGAAGTTCCATGATTTTTGAACCATAACTGATAGAAACATAACTCTCACCAATCTTTTGAGTTTTTTCTACGCCTCTTCTTCCTTTGTCTCCCATGATGGTAAACTGTTTGGTCACACCGTTAATAGTAGCATTGAGAGTAATGATACCCATGGTGCTTCTACCTTTCTTTTGAAAAGTATATTTTTCATAATCAATATTTAAAAGCTTATTATTGAATTCAATATCATATTTAAATGAATTATCTCCAATAGCAGCAAATGACAGTGGGTATTCTTGATAATAAGATTTTCCAGCATCCTTAATTTTGATTTGCATAAAAGGATCAGATGAAATCATTGTATTTTCAGTTTTACCCTCTCTTATGTGCATAATGCCTTCAAAACCAACATATCGTGTAACAATTGCTCCAAAAAGTATAACTACAAAAGAGAAATGTACAAGAAATTTTGACATGTTTTTATGCATCTTGAATTTAACCATTGCGCCCAGCATATTTATAATGGTAAACAGCATAGTTGCCTCGTACCATTTACTTTTGTAGACAAGTATTTGTGCTGTTTGTGCTCCGTAATCATTTTCAATAAATGTGGCAACTCCTGCACCTACGCCTAAAATAATAAGTAATATAGCCATTGTCCAGAATGAAAATAAAATATTTGACAGTGTTTTCAAAATATGAAATCCTTATGTTATGTATTTTTTAGATTTTACTAAAACGTTAGTGAAGTTTGTGTGTAGTTAATGATTTTTATTAAACAAACTCACACGTAATGGGCGATTATATCAAAATATTATTTTGTAATAGATAAAAATCAAGCTACTATTATGTATAATTCGCGCATGAATATAGATGAATTAAGAAAAAAGAAAACACAGTGTTTAAGTTGGAAAAATATACAACCTTGGTATGAGCAATTATTAAAAGCAAAACAGATCGATATTGAAAATATTGAAGTCGTACTTGATGATTGGATCAAAATTGGTAATAAGACTGACTTAAATGAAGAACAGTATCAAACGATAATGGATACAGCAAAAATACTCATTCCTTGGAGAAAAGGTCCTTTTGATTTATTTGATATCAAAATTGACAGTGAATGGCAAAGTAATATTAAATATAATTTAATACGACCTCATTTTGATTTAAAAGATAAAATTGTTGCAGATGTTGGTTGTAATAATGCCTATTATATGTTTAAAATGCTTGAAGATAAACCCAAAAGACTTACGGGTTTTGATCCCGCACCTCTTCCTATGCTTCAATTTGAATTTATGAATCATTTTATTAAAAGTGAAATTGTATATGAAATGTTAGGTGTTGAGCATTTGGAATTTTATGATCACAAGTTTGATTTTATTTTTATGCTGGGTGTTTTATACCATAGACCTGATCCCGTTGGAACATTAAAATCATTATGCAGGGCACTGAATAAAAATGGTGAAATACTTATTGATACTTTCATGATTGATGGTGAAGATGAGATCGCACTAACGCCAAATGGAAGGTATTCTAAAATTCCAAATATTTATTTTGTTCCAACAATAAGTGCATTAACTAACTGGCTAAGCAGGGCAGGGTTTATTGATATTGAACTCATTGCAACAACTACAACTGATAGTGAAGAACAAAGAAAGACACCTTGGTCTTTTGACCAAAGTTTAGAAGACTTTTTAGATCCAAACGATAAGAGTAAAACGGTTGAAGGTTATCCTGCACCCAAAAGAGTTTATATGAAAGCCAGAAAAAAGAATTAGGAATTAAGAATTTTAAAATAAATCAATCGTAGAAGACTGTTCTTTTTGATAATAAATGACTTCACTTCTACCTTTGTTTTTAGCTTCATACAGTGCAATATCTGCATTTTTAATTACATCATCAATAGTTAAATCACCTTTTGTATCAAACAAATCAATTCCTATACAAATTGTTTTTTTAAGTATGTTTTTACCTTCATTGACTTTGACTTCAATAAGACTAAAGTCTGAAATAATACTTCGTGCTATTTCCAAAATAGAATTATACTCAGAAGCACTTGTGATGGCAATTACAAATTCATCTCCTGTAAGTCTGGCAACCAAATCAAACTCTTTGATATTAGAGTGGATAACCTTGGCAAGTTCAACTAAAACTTTATCACCAACTTCATAGTCAAATTCATCAATAACGGCCTTAAAATGATCAATTCCAATCATTAAAAAAGAAATTTTACTGTTTTTGTTTCCAGCTAGGGAGAGTTGTTTATTTAAATTTTCGACAAAATACTTTCTATTATAAACATTAGTGACACTGTCTATTGAAGAAGCTTCAACGTAATTCTTTTTTAGAATACCACTTTGAATTATTGGAGATATTTGAAAAAAGGAAGATTGAATCACTTCATATTTTTCTTGTATGATTTCATAGTGGACTTTTGAAGTTGCATTAAAAGATATAACAGCATTTAGGTTAGTGTGAGTATTTATAATGAAAAAAAATGAAAGTCCATCATCAAGAAAAAATTCTTCACCTTTAATAAAAATGGGTTCTTTGGAATTTTTTTCAATATCAAACAGTGAAAAATTAACATTGTCAATATTGTAGGTGGTGTTTAACCATTTATATATATCTTGAGCCATTTCTTTAATATTTGCTGCAAATTGAAGTTGTTCGTAAAGGCTGTAAATATCATCTAAGTCTTTATAGTCATCATTTTGAGCTGATTGTTTAATGAGTTCAAGCATATTACTTTTCATCTTAATCCTTGAGATTGTTTCGTGTCTTAGTTCAAGTACGAATGTAATATATAAATAAATTATTTAGACACAAGCGTAAAAGTTTATTATTATATTAATGTAACTACTATATACTAGCAGATTAAAGATAAAAAGAAATTAATTTTATCTTTATAACACTAAAATAAGTCGATACTGCTCTCTTGCTCTTTGCTGAATACCAATACTTGACTTCTTCCTTTATTTCTTGCTTCATATAAAGAAACATCGGCATTTTTTAATATTTGATCAATTGATGTTGAATCATCAGGGTACATAGAAATACCAACACAAATTGTTTTTTTAAGTGTTTGTCCGGTATAACTGTTTACATCAACTTCACATTTTCCAAAGTTTTCAATAAGTTTTTGGGCCACCATGGTTGCGCTATTATTATCTTGAATATTTGCCAATACAACCAAAAATTCATCAGCATCGAGTCTTACTACAATATCCGAAGTTCTTATGGCTTCTTGAAGAGTCTCTGCTAATTTAATTAAAACCATATCTCCAATTTCATAATCAAACTCATCAATAACTGCTTTAAAATGATCAATACCTACCATTAAAAATGCAACATTTTTTTGTTCTCTTCTTGCTAGTGGTAACATTTTCTCTAAGTGTTCAAGTAAGTACTTTCTATTGTATAACCCAGTAATACTGTCCTTAACCGCAGTGTCTTTCACTTTTTCTTCCAAAAAAGTTGTATTAATTAATGGGGTAATAATATAAAAAATTGTATTAAGATAAATATATCTCTGCTCGATTTCCTTGTAATGTTCTTCGTTGTCACAAAGAAATGAAAACATTATTGATGAGTCGGAATTTATATCTATACTAAAATTCAGTGTATATTCTGAATCAATATTATACTCTTTACCATTATGGAAAATTAGGTCACTTCCATCTCTCTTGGTGATTACAATTTTTATGTTATTAATTTTATAAACTGAAGCTACCCAGTCTTTAATGTCCTCATATATAAATTCAACTTCTGATGAGTTCTTGATTTTTTCATACAAATAAAAAGCCTCTTTGACATCTTCGGAGACTTTATCTTCTTTAACAAAATTTTCTAATGAATTAACTATTGACATTTTTTTTCCTAAAATAAATCTACGCTACTGACTTGATCTTGATTGAATTTAACTACCTTATCTCTACCGCCGCTTTTTGCTTCGTAAAGCGCTATATCTGCATTTTTCATTACACCTTCAAGTGTATTTGAATCTTCTGGAAACATTGATAAACCAATACTAATGGTCTTTTTCAGTTTAGCACCCGCATAGACATCAATTTCATTTTCTCTTACTTTTTCTCTGATTTTGTTTGCAACGTTTAATGAATCATCAGAATTTGCAACACCCACTAATAATACAATAAATTCTTCACCACCATATCGTACGACAATATCAGATTCTCTGACATTTTCTTCTAAAATTCGTGAGAGCTCTTTTAAAACTTTATCTCCAATATCATGTCCATACTCATCATTAACAGCTTTAAAGTGATCCATGTCTAACATAAGAACACCAATATTGAATTTTTCACGTTTTGCGTAAGGAATAAGTTTTTTACTGTGTTCATCTAGGAATTTTCTATTGTATAAACCAGTTAAACCATCTCTGAATGCAGATTCTTTCAATGCATTCATTAATAATTTAACTTCTATTGAAGGTGCTGCTTCATTTATATAGTTTCGAATAAATGATATTTCATTTTTAAGAGACTCTAACTCACTCTTAGTATCACATACAAAATTGATAATCAAATGGATTTTATTACTGATTTCAATATTAGTACAGTAGTAATATTTTTCATTGTTTGTAAAGTATGGACAACTGCTATGATAATCAATAGCCATAACATCATGTTTTGTTCTAGCAGCCCTACAAAGTTCAGGTGATTCTTCAATGGTATCACCACAATAAAACATATCACCTTCTTTAACCACAATTGAGTGTTTCTCTTTTAACATGTCAATTTCAATAAATGTAAAATTTTTGAGTTTAAATTGATTGATAAAAACTTGTGATAATCTGCTGTAAATTTCTTCTTTTGTATCGTCAAGTTCTATTTCTTTTTTAAATTGATACAAATTTGATAAATTTGAAATTATTTCTTTTGATTCATCTAATGGATTAGTATCGCAATTACCCGATTTATTTCCAATAAACCCTTTTAGTTTTTTTTCAATATCTACAGAAGTTGTATTGAAAATATTCATTATTTTGTTGTAGTCATTCACAAGGTCTTTGTCATCATTTGATAGTCCAGAACAAGTTTGAATTTCTTTAAAGTTACCATTAATTGACTTTTTCAGGCTTCGACCTAAATTGTCAAATAGATTTACATAAGGATTAAGTATTTTTCGTACAAGAAGTATAATAAATATAATACTGAAAATTATAATTAAAACAATTGTATATATCGTTTCAATTCCAAGTTGTTTTAAATCACTGATATCTAAGTTTAAGGATATGGCTCCAAGTGTACTTCCATATGCAACTTTATGACAGGATAAACAATCAATTCCTCTTTGTGCATCAGCATTATAAGGAATGGTAATTCTCATAGATGTTTTTGTTAGTGTTTCATTTAATTTATATTCCATGAGACCTGTTTGCAAAACTCTTTTGTCTATTTCATCTCTAGGGTTTTGGTTTAAACCTTTATTTCCATATTGATTGGTGACAAGCTCACTTTTTGATAACCAAAGCTTTTCAACATTTTTCATATTTGATATGGAGTTAATAAAAGTATCTATCTGATTCATATTATTATTTATCATGTGTGAGGTTAACCCACTTTTGATTGATTCAGAAATGGCTTCAGCTTTGAGAATGGCTGATTTTATGCTGGTGTCTCTTAGGTTATATACATTTAAGGCAGTGATAATGATTGATAAGGTTACAATCATAAAAACAAATTTGAAAATTATACTTTTTTTCACATTACCGCCTTAGTTAATTGGATTTATTCTACAGTACTTATTCTTAAACTCATAGGTAATTTAACCAATTGGTTAAAGAATTTCGCTCACCTTTTAAAGTTGTTTTTGGTCCATGTCCTGGGTATATATCTGGGTTTTTATCCCAGTTTAATATTCTTTGAATACTTGAGGTCATATCCGGTGGACTCGAATATGGAAAATCAACTCTTCCTATTGATCCTTTAAATATAAAATCACCACTAAAAATTGTATTTTCAATTTCAATTGCACTGCAACCTGGAGTATGTCCAGGGAAATGGTGAAATTTAATTTTTATATTTTCCAGTGTAATCTCTTCATTGGGCTTAACCAAATAATCAGCACTGCTTGAAGGCGTTCCTTGTCCAAATGGATCATCTTTTAACATAAAAGCATCTTCTTGTGGACAGTAAATTTTCAATTTCAATTCATCTTGTACTTTTTTATTGTCCCATACATGATCAAAATGACCATGTGTATTTAAAATTGCAATGGGATTTTTAACATTTTGTTTAATCCACGAGGCAGAATTAACACCTGGATCAATAATAAAATCTTTATTTTCAATTGTAACAATATAACAGTTTGTTTGATAGTCGCCCATTGGCTGGATTTTTATATCCATTAAATACCTTTTAAAATTATTACGCAGAGTATACTACAGAAAGTTTATGAAAAAGATAAAAAAATGAATTATTTATTGTAAATAATTTTTTAAGATTTAAAATAATTTTTTCATAACATTAGTACCCAAATTACTTAAGAATTTGGGTACTAACTAAGGTTGATTAAAATTTTGCGTTTGGTACAGGATGATTTTCAACTATAAAATCTATGTCTTTATCACCTCTGCCACTTAAGTTGATTAAAATAGATTTATCTTTTTCTAACGTGGAAGCAAGTTTCATGGCAAATCCAATAGCATGAGCAGATTCTAAAGCTGGAATAATACCTTCTAATTGTGATAATTTATAAAAAGCATCAACAGCTTCTTTATCATTACATAAGCCAACTTTTGTTCTTCCAATATCTTTTAAGTAAGCATGTTCAGGTCCCACTGAAGGATAATCAATACCAGAACCTATGGAGTAAACAGGTGCAGGTTCTCCGCTGCCGTCTTTTAACATGATTGAGTTAAATCCATGCATAACACCTTCTTCTCCAAAAGTGAGACTCGCTGCATGTTGTCCCAGTTCTTCTCCTATACCCATAGGCTCAACGCCATATAAATCTACATCTTCATCCTCTATAAAGCCTGCAAAAATACCCATAGCGTTGGAGCCTCCACCAACACATGCAGCGATAACATCGGGTAACTCTCCTGTTAACTCCAAAAATTGTTCTTTTGATTCAATCCCAATAATACTTTGAAAATCCCTAACCATAACAGGAAAAGGGTGAGGTCCTACAACTGAACCAATACAATAAATAGAGTCATCAACTTGACCGATATAACTTTCAAATGCAGAATCAACAGCCTCTTTAAGGGTTTTTAATCCATGAGTTGCTGCAATTACTTTTGCACCCAGTATTTTCATTCTGATTACATTTGGGTGTTCTTTTTTAATATCAACTTCACCCATGTGTATTTCACACTCCAGACCAAAGTAAGCTGCTGCAGTGGCAAGTGCCACCCCATGTTGTCCTGCACCCGTTTCTGCAATTACTTTTGTTTTTCCAAGGTGTTTAGCTAATAACACTTCAGCCATACAATGATTTAATTTATGCGCACCTGTATGATTTAAATCTTCTCTTTTTAAATATATTTTTGCACCACCACACAGTTTTGTTAAATTTTTTGCATAAGTGATAGGCGTTGGTCTTCCTTGATAATGTTTTCTAATGTATTTTAATTCATTAATAAAATCAGGAGATTTTTTCAGCTTTTCATATGCTTGGCTAATTTCCATGAAAGGTTCAACGAGCATGGGTGGGATAAATGAGCCTCCATATTTTCCAAAATAACCTTGTTTGTTAGGCATCGATTCTAAATATGCTTGTTTCATTATTTTTCTTCCTTTGATAAAAATTCGCTAAAAAATACATTAAGTTCAAGTTCTTCAATATTTCTAATTCTATATATTTTTTTATATAAAATATATTTTTCAATAATATTTAATGCATTGATTTTGTCATATATTGTTAAAATATTATTTGATGTATCGTTGAGTAATTTATAGTTTGATTTTATAAAAGTAGTATGAAAATTATTGACATCTTCAATACTGTTTAATTCAAATTCTGATTCAATCAAAAATTCTATCTCTTTAAGCGTAAATGTTTTGCTAAAAGTTTTAGAGTAAAAATCAAGCAAAACATTTATCTCATTATTTCGTTTTAAATTATAATCTGCATTTTGTAAATATGAATACAGTTTTGGTTTCGTTTTTCTCCAATTGTACAGTGTGTTTATTTGTACTTCAAATAAATCACAAATTTCTTTTGGTGCAAGCATATTGTCTGTCCTAGTATATATTTTATTTATTATATTTCATTTATTCTAAAAAATAGTTTATTGCGTGTTTAATTTTATTAAATTATTCAAATTATAATAAAAAAACTATTCTGATTGACATTTTGTTTAAATAATTTAATTAAGTGAGAAAATAATATTCACTAAATTACTTTGAGTGACACATTTTTGCCACTTTTTTTTTCTATAATTCATATCAGATGAGTATTTAATTATGTTAGGTGAAATATGACTGGCAATGATATTAAAAAAATTAATAAAATAGCACTGTTTTTTAATATTATACTTGTGGTTATAATTGCTGTTTTGGTTATAAATATTAATCTATGTAACAATGAAATGATTAAATTTGACAACAAAAGATTTAACATCATTCATCAAGCCAATAAATTAAAAATTGATCTTGAGGAGCTGGTTTATTTTGCGGGATTATATGTTGAAAAATCAGATATTAAATATAGAAAAATGTACGATGATACATTGGAAAAAATTAGCAAAAATAAAATAAAATATGAGTCCCTCAATATGGATATAAAGGAATTAAGTCATTTTGAAAAATTGTTGAATATGAATGCTGATGCATTTGATTCAATAAATCAAATATATTCTACTTCTTTAATCAAATCCAGCCAATATTTGAATATGAAAATCAAATCAATAAAATATGTTGATAACTTTTTGTTTTTGTTGCATAAAAAAATGAATAACGAAATGAAAAAAAACAATGATAAACAAAGCCATAAATTTTTTGCACTTTATTTTGTTTTTTTTATATTTATTCTAATGGATATACTGTTTTTTGTCATATTAAAAAAAGAACACGATAAATTAAATAAAAAATTAAAACAAAGCATTGAAGAAGCGATTGATGAAAATAGAAAAAAAGACAAACTTTTATTTAATCAGTCAAAACATGCCGCAATGGGTGAAATGGTTGGTTCCATTGCCCATCAATGGAGACAACCATTAACCGCAATTGCAGGACATATACAAATGATACAATTTGATTTTGAAGATGAATTGATTAATGAAAAATATGTGGAGAAGTTCATTGATGATAATATGAAGATAATTAGTTTTATGTCAAAAACCATAGATGATTTCAGAGATTTTTTTAGAGAAAATAAAGTGAAAAGAGAATTTAGAGCAAAAAAGTCTGTTGAGAGTACCTTTAATCTAATAAGTGCACAGTTGGATAATCAGGAAATTACAGTTGAAATAACTGGGGATGATACTTGTACGGTATATGGCTTTGAATCGGAATTTCAACAGGTTGTTTTAAATTTAATTAATAATTCAAAAGATGAAATTTTAAATAAAAAAATAAAAAAGGGAACTGTGAAAATAGATATTTTTAATGAACTCAATTTTACGGTTTTTAAATTTAAAGATAATGCGGGTGGAATTCCAGAAGATATTATTGATAGAATTTTTGAGCCATATTATACGACTAAAGAACAAGGCCAAGGTACGGGTCTTGGTTTGTATATGAGTAAAACAATAATTGAAAAAAATATGGGTGGACATATAAGTGTGGAAAATTATAACGGTGGTGCCATATTTACTATAATTTTTGTTGGTAAATAAACAAAATTGATTAGGAATAATTATGAAAAATAAAAAAATTGATAACATCTTGATTTTGTATGTTGAAGATGATGAGAATATTAGAGAAATATATGAAAGATATTTAAGACGGATTATCCAAAACATTGTAATTGCTAAAAATGGACAAGAAGGATATGAAAAATTTAAAGAATATCAACCAGATTTAATAGTTACTGATATAAAAATGCCCATTATGAATGGTTTAGAGATGTCAAAAAAAATCAGAGAAGAAAGCATTGATGTTCCCATTGTTTTAACCACTGCACATACAGAAACAGAATTTTTTCAAGATGCCATCAAAATTGGAGTGAACTCCTTTTTATTAAAGCCTGTGGATATGAAAAAACTACAAAAAATTATTATAGAAATAAGTGAAAATATCATTCTGAAGTTAAAAAGTACCGAGGCGGAAAAAATCATTAATGAAAGAGATAAGATGGTGGCATTAACGGATCTTTTATCTAATATTGCACATCAATGGCGTCAGCCCTTAGCTGCTATTTCAGCTGCAAGTGTTAATTTGCAGTTTCAAATTGAAGCGGGGAATCAAGATACTAAACTACTCAACAAAAGAATTGAAGTTATTGGTGACAGTGTTCAATACTTGTCTAAAACGATTGACAGTTTTAGGCATTTTATCAATGAAGATAAAATGCCTAAAGAGTTTGATGTGATTGATTGTATAAAAGAGTGTTTAAATATTGAATCTGGAATGATATCAGGTAACAAAGTAAAAGTAATATTAAATATTGAAGAAGAGATAATATACAAGGGTTTTAATGATCAATTTGTTCAAGCTCTAATAAATATAATTAATAATTGTTTGGATATTTTTGAACTAAATCAAATTGACAATCCTATAATACAAATAGAGACAATCATTGATGAAAATAAAATAAAACTGATTGTAAAAGATAATGGTGGGGGAATCAGTAATGATATTATAGATAATATGTTTGAACCTTATACTACAACTAAACACAAAAGTGCTGGAGTAGGGCTTGGATTACATATGGCATATAAAATTATAACAGAGTATACGAATGGAATAATTAATGCCCAAAATTGTATTTTTGAAATCAATAAAGAAAAATATACCGGTGCGTGTATAAGCATAGTGCTAAATAAGGCTGATTCTTAGGACAATAAACAAGCATACTAAATTTAATACACTTGTTTATTTTTGTATGTTTAAATTTTTTCCAATAGCTTAATATTGTTCTCTCGTAATAACTTACATGCTTCATTAAAATTACTTTGATTCACTTTAAAAATAAAAGCACCAAAATTTGCATTACTTACTGTATATGTATATTCAATATTTATGTTGTTATCCGATAAAGTTGATACAACATCATTGAAACTACCAACATGATTTTCAATCTCTACGGCTATTACTTCAGTGATTTTAAGACTGAACCCTGCGTCGTCAATTATCTTTTTTGCCAGTGCCGAATCATCTACAATAATTCTTAATATACCAAAATCAGCAGAATCTACTAAATTGATTGATTTTAGTGAAACATTATTATTTGAAAGAAGTGTCGTTATATCTGTTAATTCACCCCTCTTATTTTCTATAAAAATGGATAGTTGCTTTACTGCAGTATTATTCATATTTATCCTTTCTTTCTGTTATCAATTATTCTGACTGCTTTACCCATACTTCGCTCTATAGTTCGAGGTTCTACCAGCTTAACACAGGCATTAATATATAGGTTGTTTGATATTGACTGCTCAATATCTTTTTTAATTTTTTCAATTTCACTGATTGAATCTGACATAATATCATCACTGATTTCCACTAAAATATTTATTTTGTCGAGATATCCTTTTTTGTCAATGATAATTTGATAATTAAGTGTTAACCCTTTTGTTTGGGAAATAACGTGCTCAACTTGAGAAGGATAGACATTAACTCCATTAATAATCATCATATCATCTGCTCGGCCCACAATACTTTCCATTCGAACCATCGTTCTTCCACATTCACATGGTTCATTAATCAATGAAGTAATATCACCTGTTCTGTATCGAATAAGAGGTAAAGCTTGTTTGGTTAACGTTGTAATAACCAGTTCACCTTTTTGCCCGTAAGGTAAAACTTCTTCAGTATCTGCATCAATGATTTCAGGATAAAAATGATCTTCAAAAAAGTGTAAGGAAGTAGAGTGCTTACATGAACAACTTACCCCTGGTCCAATTATTTCAGATAATCCATATACTTCATGATAATCAATACCCCAAGCATCAGAAACTTCTTTTTTTAATCCTTCACTGGTGGGTTCTGCTCCAAAAATACCTGCTTTTAATTTAAAATCTTTTTTAAAGTCATTGCCTGCTTTTTGAGCACATTCAGCCATATGCAGAGCAAAAGAAGGCGTGGCTGTTAAAACAGTTGCTCCAAAGTCTTTCATCAGCATAACTTGTCTGTCTGTAAAACCTCCACTTGAAGGAATGACCGTTGCTCCAATTTTTTGAGCACCGTTGTGAAAACCTAGCCCTCCGGTGAATAAACCATATCCATAAGCATTATGAACAATATCTTTTGAAGAGGCTCCCGCCATAGTATAAACTCTGGCCATAACTTCATCCCAGACATCCATATCTGATTGTGTATAACCAACAACGGTTGGTTTTCCTGTAGTTCCACTGGAACTGTGAATTCGGACTACCTCATCCATTGGAACAGTAAACAGACCAAAAGGATAGTGATCTCTTAAATCTTGTTTTTTAGTAAAAGGCAATTTTGAAATATCGTTAATTGACTTTATGTCATCGGGTTTAATACCCATTTTGTCAAATTTAGTTTTATAGAATTTAGTTAAAGTATACACTCTATCCATCGTTTCTTTTAATCTGTTGTATTGAACTTCTTGAATTTTTTCTCTTGGACTGCTTTCAATTTTGTTCCAAATCATAACTACTCCGCCTTTGAATCTGCTAATGCTTTATCTAATACTTGTATATTTTGTTCGGCAACTTTAGGATTAAATACTTTTAATCCTTCTTTTACTTCATCTATAGTAAAAGGAAACTGCGGACATCTAGCAAGTACTAATCCTAGCATATATACATTTAATCCTTGAATAGGTAATTCCTTTTTCTTGGCCTTATCAAATACGTCAATTCTATACACATCACTGTTTATATCATCAACGGGGAATTTTTCATCCGCATTAACAACCATCATTCCGCCTTCTTTTAGGTATTGAACGTTTCTAAGTGCTTCATTGGCTTCAAGGCCTATTAGTAAATCTGCTTGGTTAGCATCAATGACTGGATTGGAATAATTACCCAGTTTAATCGTACAAGAAACAGAACCACCTCTTTGACTCATCCCATGATTTTCTGTACCCAAACAATCAACATCTTTATTTCCTGCACAAAGTGCAATGATTTTTACTAAAAAAACAGAACCTTGACCACCAAAACCTGCTATTACTATTTGATATCTCATTTGTCTTCCTCTCTCATGATTCCTCTGGTTTTATCTTGAATAAATGCATCTGTTGGACATACAATGTCTAAACATGCTCCACATCCAATACATAGAAATGGATCTATTTCAACTTTTCCGTCATCATTGTATGCCATTGGTGGACATTTGTATACTGTCGTACATTGATCACACGCAGTACAATCTTCAGGCACAACTTCTGCAAACTCCAAAGGAATATGATCATCAACAACCTCTTTATCAAGCACACAAAATTCTCGAACGACAACTACAATTGGTCCATCTGCCTCATCATATTTTGTTTTCATCTCTTTAAAGAAATCTATTGTTTCATTGATTTTGTTTGTGTATACATGTTCATAAGTCTCAGCACCACAACCCTCTGCAATTTTTTTAATATCTATTTCTTTGTTTTCTCTTTGAGGTGGTTTCTGACGTCCTGTCATAGCCACAACAGAGTTGTCAAGAACAACGAGCATAAATTTATGTCTTTGATAGATAGCATTAATTAATGGTGGAATTCCTCCGTGAAAGAATGTACTGTCTCCAATTGTTGCAACAATATATTTTTCTGGATCTGCAATTGAAAATCCACTGGCCATGGAAACTGAAGCACCCATACATAATACAGTATCAATAGCACCTTGATTGATTGCTAGAGTGTAACACCCAATGTCTGAGGTATATATTGACTTTTTCTTTCTGAATACTTTCATGATTCCATAGTATATATCCCTGTGTGGACATCCAGGACACAAGTTTGGAGGACGTACTGCAACTTCTTTTTTAAAAGGAATAAATGGATATAAATTTTCCCCTTTATAAATATCAAGTTTTACCAATGCGTCTTGAATATAAACTTTTTGCATCTCATCGATTAAGTGCATTGTTTTTGTCAATTTTCCATATACTTTATCTGTAGTGATTTGCTCTTCTATACATGGCATTGGTTCTTCTACAACTAAAACCTTATCGTAATTTTTAAATTGCTCTTTGATCTTGTCTTCTGGAAGAGGGTACGGCATTTTAAGTTTTACAACATCCGCTTCTATTTCTAAATCTTCAAGAGTTTCTCGAACAAAACC
>ENA-ORXI01000308-ORXI01000308.1-sediment-metagenome-genome-assembly--contig:-NODE-308-length-39525-cov-10.963369_pt1 | contig 39525 bp, 27 predicted proteins | sample MGYA00237861_ERZ511468 | MGnify/ENA primary metagenome ERZ511468 (study PRJEB26299, sample SAMN06266213) | sediment metagenome | isolation source: Hudson Canyon methane seep mesocosm | place... | reverse complement strand
ACAAGACTCTCAACGGGAGATCACGTAGAGATAATTACTTCAACATTAGCAAAGCCAAACCCAACTTGGTTAAATTTTGTTATTACAGGTAAAGCTAGATCACAAATAAGAAATTATCTTCGTTCAGCTGAATCGAAAGATCTAATATTTTTAGGTGAGAAAATGTTGAATAATGCACTGAATGCATTTCATATTCATCCAACTGCAATTAAAAAAAAGCATTGGAACAAATTAATCTTGGACTATCACGTTGAATCAAAAGATGAGATTTTAATGGATATTGCACTAGGTAAAAAAGTAAATGTGATGGTAGCCCACCAACTAACAAATCTAATGGATGGGGTTGCAAGCAATAAAAAACAAACAAAGATGCTTGATGTCATTACAATTAAGGGGTCTGATGATATGGCGATTCAACTTGCAAACTGTTGCCATCCAATTCCTGGAGATCCTATATTAGGCTATATTAATAAGGAAAAAGGCTTAGTAATTCATACACATGATTGTCAGATTGTTAATGAGTTATCACTCGATCATGACCGATGGGTAGATGTTGAGTGGGAGCCTGATTCTGAAAAATTATTCAATGTCCGATTAAGTGTTCTTGTGGTTAATGAAAGAGGGATGTTAGGTAAAATTGCTTCGGTCATTGCTGATGCAGAATCAAATATTGATAATGTATTGAATGTATTAGAACAATATTCAAGTTATAACTATATGAATAAAGTTGATGAATATATTCAGCAAATTAGAGTCTTTTACGAAAAAGCATCATAAGATAGTTTTTTCATATACAAGCAGCTTCATAAAGGTATTAACCAACCGTATGTGTTCAACTTTTTTACAAGCTATTTCCAGTATTTTTTTATTCATAATAACAATTGATAAACACTGGCTTCGAGATATAGCCACATTCAATCTATTTCTGCTGAAGAAAAAATCAACATTTCTAGGTAAACTTTCAGGATCGCTTGTAGTCATGCTAATAATAGTTGCTGGAGCTTGCTGTCCTTGAAATTTATCAATAGTTCCAACTCTAGCCTCTTTAGGAAGGATTGATTTTAAATAATTAACTTGAATAATACCTGATGTAAGACTATTTTTCAGCGGATTTTAAGATGAATGTCGAACTATTTTCTATATAATAGCCTGCTTGTAATACAAAATATTAAAAATAATGGAAGATTATTCTTACTTACCAGACTACGAAGTCGAATCATTAAAAGTTCCACCTCATTCAATTCAAGCCGAGCAATCGGTATTGGGTGGGTTGATGCTAGATAATCAAACATGGGACTCAGTAGCAGATAAAGTTGTTGTTGAAGATTTTTATAGAAAAGATCATCGCTTAATTTTTACAACGATAGAGCAACTGGCTGCGAAACAAGACCCATTTGATGTGATTACCCTTTCTGAAGCTTTAGAGGCGATTGGTGAATTACAAACAGTGGGAGGGTTGGCTTATTTGGCAACATTAGCCAAAGAGACACCCAGTGCGGCAAATATTGTTGCTTATGCCAATATTGTAAGAGATCGATCTGTTCTGAGACAGTTAATTCATATTGGAACTGATATTTCAGACTCTGCTTTTAATACCGAAGGTAGGGATACCTCTGAATTATTAGAGAGTGCGGAACGTGAAGTTTTTAAAATTGCCGAACAAAGACAGCGTGGAGAGCAAGGGGGATTTAAATCTATTAAACACCTTTTGGCTAATGCTGTGGATAAGATAGAAGCATTGTACGAGCAAGAAGGCAGTATTACTGGTGCCAGTACAGGGTTTAACGATTTTGATGAGTTAACCTCTGGTTTACAGCCTGCTGATTTAATTATTGTTGCGGGTCGACCCTCTATGGGGAAAACTACAATTGCAATGAATATGGCTGAGAATGTGGCAATTAAAGGGGATAAACCTGTTGCAGTATTCAGTATGGAAATGCCGGGAGATTCGTTGGCAATGCGGATGATGTCTTCATTAGGGCGAATAGATCAGAACAAAGTGAGAACGGGAAAATTAGAAGACGATGAATGGCCTCGTTTAACCTCAGCTATTAATTTATTGGCAGAAACAAAGCTTTTTATTGATGATACCCCAGCGTTAACACCAACAGAAGTAAGGGCCAGAGCAAGACGTTTAACACGTGAACATGGTCAGCTAGGGTTAATTGTATTGGATTATTTACAGTTGATGCAGTCTCCCTCGAGTGGTGAAAGCCGGGTGGCACAGATTTCTGATATATCCAGAGGCTTAAAGGCTCTGGCAAAAGAGTTAAATGTACCTGTAGTGGCTTTATCTCAGCTCAATCGGAATTTAGAGCAGCGGCCGAATAAACGTCCTGTTATGTCAGATTTACGTGAGTCTGGAGCGATTGAGCAGGATGCCGATTTAATCGTTTTTGTTTATCGGGATGAGGTTTATAACGAAGACAGTCCAGATAAAGGCATTGCTGAAATTATTATTGGTAAACAAAGAAATGGACCTCTTGGAACGGTACGTTTAACTTTCTTGGGACAATTTACTCGTTTTGAAAATTTTGCTGGAGACCCCTATTCAGATGGGGATTATGAATGACCCAGGCAGCTTATGCGATAGTTAATTTATCTGCGGTTAAGCATAATTTAGAAAAAATAAGGGCGTATGCGCCTAACTCAAAGGTATTGGCGGTTATTAAAGCCAATGCTTATGGTCATGGTCTATTACGGATTGCTGAAGCCTTAATGGATGTCGATGCAATGGCTGTTGCGCGTGCAGCTGAAGCCATACGCTTAAGAAAAGCTGCTTATAGCAATAGAATTGTTATTTTAGAAGGTTTTGTCTGTGAGCAAGAGTTAATTGAGCTTATGCAATATGATTTGGATGTTGTAGTGCATTCAATCGATCAAGTGGAAGTTTTAGAAAAATATACAGGGCCAAAAAAAGTGACAGTCTGGTTAAAGCTGGATACGGGTATGAACAGATTGGGTTTTAAAGTAGCTGATTTAAATACCGTATATCAAAGGCTTTTAAATGCATCTCATGTTAATCCAGCTATTTTGTTAATGACTCATTTTTCCAGCGCAGATGAGGTGAGCAATCACACAACGCAGCAACAAATTAATATTTTCCATGATGCTGTTAAAACATTTTTTGGTGAAACTAGCCTGGCCAATTCTGCAGCTATTATTGCCTGGCCCGATTCATTAACTGACTGGGTACGTCCAGGTATCATGTTATATGGGGTCTCGCCATTTGCTGACAGGAAAGGAACGCAGTTAGGCCTTGAACCTGTGATGAGCCTGCACTCTCGGTTAATTAGTGTAAAAATGATTGAACCGGGGGACGCTGTTGGTTATGCTGGGACATGGGTCTGTAAAACACAGACTAAGCTGGGTGTTGTGGCAATTGGTTATGGTGACGGTTATCCGCGGGCTGCAAAAGTAGGAACACCTGTTTTGATCAATGGGAGAAGAGTGCCATTAGTAGGGAGGGTCTCAATGGATATGATTACGGTGGATCTATCAACACAACCTGATACTAAAGTAGGGGACAGTGTAACGCTATGGGGGGATGGTTTAGCAGTTGAAGAAATTGCTGAGTATTCGGATACTATTCCATACACATTGTTGTGCGGAATTACTCAAAGAGTAGAAATAAAGAAAGTTAATAGCGATTGATTTTCCTGATTTTACATAAGCTTTTTGAAGCCGAAGAGGGAGTCTTAACTGATGTTAAGGAACCTTTGATCAAGTCAAATTATTTTTAGCTTGCTAAAACAGCCGATATTTCCCACGAAGATCGGCGCAATAGAATAACTATTACTTCTCACTTCATGAAAAATAGCGACAGTTTTTTCTGCGCTAAATTCTAACCAACTTAATCAGAGATTCCTTAAGACTCCTGGTTTGCTTTATGTTATTTCAAAATAAGTTTTGTTCCTTATTGATAAGATGTTTAGCCAGTAATGACCGGACTCGTATTGTTCGGATTAAGCGTGTCAACTTCAGCCTCATTAAATGCAAATTTTAATGCTAAAGGATGCTGGTCAATACCAAGAATTTCGCGCAATGCACGTTGTAAGTGTGCAGGGTTTAATTGAACTCCGTTGCTATCAGCCTGTAAGGTCATTGGGTTAATTTTAGTCCCTTGGTGTTTTGGTCCCGTCATGCCCACTACTCTGTTACCCCATGGAGCATTTTTCATCATAATGGTAGAGGAGCCATAGGCCCAATGATCTTTGCCTGATTTAGAATTAAACCTAGGTGTACGCCCTACATCAGAACTAATATGAATGACTAGTTGATCTGCAATACCCAAAGTTTCTGCCCATTTCCAGGCCTGATCTATGATGTCACCCATATTGGTACAGAGCGAGTCGATTTTGGTTACGTGTGCATTATGGGTATCCCAACCGCCTCTAGACCGGATTGTGGCTGATGCAGTCACGCCAGCTGCAAACTGTACCATTGCCTGATGAGCGTCACCTTCAAATGTGTCTGGTAAAGCCGCATTCAGTCGATCAAACATCTCAGTACCCAAGCGTGCTTGTTGCAAATTGCTAATACTTTGTTTGGCAAAAGGAAGATGCTTTTGTTGTTTTTGAAGTTCCTCCAGGCGAGCTAAACGATAACGTTTAATACTATCTACTACTTCCTGTCGCTGATGTTTTATATCGGTATTGAAGAGATTAGGAGCCCCCAACTGTTTTAGGGCATTACCATCAATACGGGTATATGGGACTAGACCATTGGGGTTTACTCCTGAGGTAGTTGAATACCAGGGTATTGGCAAGCCATTACCAACAATAGCGGCATAAAGTTCAGCAAACTCAGGAAAACCATTGGCTTTTCTGCCTGTTCTTTGCCAGCGACTTCCTGAACTGTGACCCCCCGTTACTGATAAGCCATTAAATACCAGCATACGATCATAGTATTTATCAAAGATCTCTTTATTACGGCCAATCGGGGCATACCAGATATTGCCAGCTCTGCCTGCTTTTGCATTACCTGGGTAGCGATTGATTGATTGGTCATTACGAGGGTCGCACCATGAGCTTTGATCCATTCCTCCACTAGCAATAATGTTGAGGAAATAAGGCCCATCAAAGGGAAGTGTTGATGCGGCTAATGCGCTTCCAGCTGTGCTACTTGCCCATTCTGGTACGCCTGCTGCTAAGCTAGCCCCTGCAACTAATTGTATAAATTGTCTGCGTTTCATTTATTTCTCCTGCATGTTCAGTTAGGTCTTATAGACCTTTATTCGTTTATCATCCGGACATCGCCGAGTAAGTAAGAAAGTACAGCATTCCAGGCTCTATGAGAGCCATGTGGGTCGGCCACTGTCCTGTTACGGTCTATACGATAAGAAGTGCCGTTTAGATAAGCTGATCCCTCACAAGAATAGGCTGGACCTTCGGTACGACCTAGTCCTGTATCATTAAAAGTCATTGATTGAACTTCTTTGAACAATGCGAAAGTACGCTCTATCTCTGGATGAGCAAGAGCTAGGGTTTCGCCCAGTAGATAACTGTGTAGATGTTGAATATTTTTTCGAATTGAATCATTTGAATATTCAGGCGTTTGATTACCATTTTGGTTCGCGAAGATAGCTGAAGCTGAATCCCCTATGATTTCCCAGTCAAAACCTGGTCCTTGCCAGCCAGCACTGACGAAATCAAGGCCACTACCTTCGGCATGTAATACTTCAATGAAATAGGTGCGTCCTGCTTCAAGCTGGATGGTATCAGAAGTCTGGCTTGGATTCTTATCCCATTGGTTTATAGCTGTGTATCCGTTATGGAAAGCAATTTTCTGCTTGTTAGAAGGATCGTCATCGGTTGACAGCCAAAGTTCGACATCATCATCACCAGCGATTCTAAAGCGATAATCTCCTGTCACCTTAGGAGCAAGCAAGCTACTCAAGCGTTCACCGTAACGATCTTTGTTTAGTGATGAATCTAGTTTGCTGAGTAAAGATGGGCTGTTATCAACTTTATTACGGAATTGATCTATTTTGCTGTCACCAGGAAAGATTTCATGCTTAATAAAATTGGTAATAACGTTATCTGGAAAATCAGAAAGGTCTACATAAGGAAATAATTTACGCTCAGTCTTTGCTAAATTAAAGTCATTGATCACAACATTACCACCACACAGAGCATTATTTAAACGCTGCTCCAGAGCTGAAAGCATTGTTGGCGTGATTTGGCTGTTACGCTCAGAAAGAAGGTGTCCACCGTCAAAACCACTGTATGTTTTGGTCATTGTGATTTCGTTACGACCAGTACCAAACAGTGATTTACCAATCAGTGCTTCAGATTTTTGGTTTAGTTCATCTACACGCAGTAGTCTGTTCATACCTAATGTAGCAATAACAGAGCGTTGTGTATCTGTAATTGTTGGTTTTACCGCACCCGCTCTAAATAGATCACTCATTACTAGGTCAGCAAGTAAATCACGTACAATATGTCCATTATTACGGAAACTATCAGCAAGCTGCTCAAATACAATATCTTCTATCTGGAAGGCTGCAAAATTAGCTGCATATGCTGGATCTGTATTATCTTGTGGAACCCATAAAGCTTCTCGACCAAATAATCCTCTGAACCAGAAACGAACAGCACCTTTAGCAAAACGAGGATCTTGCACAAGTTCAGTAGTCATCCAGGCCATTGCGCTATCTGTCCCGTTTTGATTAGCGGCTGCAGGCATCACTCCAGTTGCTGGGTCGGACTCATTGAACCCAAAATAACCACCCGGCATATCTTTGCCTTCAAAACCTGGAGCAAATACTTCTCGATACCAGCGATCACCATTTTTATACCATTTTTCTCCTGAATAAGGGTGCTTTGGATATTTATCTGATTTGTAGGTGCTATCGAGTGCTTCGTAACCATTAGGACGGAATGATAATAATTCTCCAAAGTCCATAAATGCAGCAGCAGCAGGATCCATGAAGGTATGGCAAACAGTACAATTAGGGTTTTCCATTAATTGTATTTTAAAATTACCAAGGTCACTACCTGCATTTGGACGTTCACCTAATGCTTCAATATCCACGCCTAAGAATTGTTTGTAGAGAATATAAGCACGATGGCGGTTACGATTGGTTGCAGTGGTAGGAAAGCGGTCCAGCCAGCTCATGGTACTAAGTACACCTGCATGAGGGTAGGGTTTGTCCTGATGATTAACTGCATTGTAAACGCGTTCGGAACGTTTAGATCCTGTATACCCACGTGAAGCATAACCATAACGACCCGGTGTCCAGCCATCCTTAACAACACCACCTAAATTAACTGCCTGACCTTCATAGACATCTGTTAATGTTTCTTCGCTGACTATGCTGTAATCAGCGGTAACTATTTCTTCCCATGAACGGTCATTTTCAACAATAAAGCGAGTTAATTCCAAAGGTTCGCGCCTTACATCCTCACGATATTTGTCATCCGTACTTCCTCTAATACTAGCCAAATTAGCAAAAGTACCTATAAAATATTTACGTTCAGCATCTGGTTGTGCTCCAGCAGTTAAAAACCACTCACTTGCTGTGCTGTAAATAAAGTTGTTGAAGTTCTCACCTTGCATCAAGCCTCTGACCGCTTCACGCAAGCCTGCTTCATCTTTAGCCAGAGTTGTTTCAGCTTCAGTTGGTAATCGACCTGCTAACAGGACTGCTGCCTTGCGAAGAGTCTGTGTATTGCTCATTAACGTTACACCAACAATGTCACTAGGTGGAAGTTGAGAGCCACCAGAAGCTTGGTTTTCTACATATGCGCTGATATCAGCGTTATCTTGTTCACTGAGATTTTTGAAAATCTTCATGCCCCCAAGATTATTTTTAATTGACTCCGTTAAAGCTTCTAGGAAACTTTTCTGACCATTGTGTTTTTTATCAACTTTGTCATAGAAAATTTCTGGCGTACTATGACAATTTCCACAACCATTTGCCAGCCATAATGTTTTACCATTAGCGATGCTTGGAGGCGAAATTGGAGTGGTTATTTTGATAAGGACTTCAGCGCTAATGGCTGATTCATTTCCTGCCGCATCATAAGCACTAACACTGTATTTATAATCTAGCCCTGCAGTGACTGTCGTATCAACATAGTTGATATTAGATGTTGTATTTAGCTCCTGACCGTCTCTTCTGATGCGATAGCCTGTTACTCCAATGTTATCAGTACTGACTTGCCAGCTTAAATTGGCAGCATCTTTACTGGCTGTTACTTGAAGGTTAGCGGGTATGCTAGGTGCAGTTTTATCGACAGTTGTTACCTTAAGAGTGTTGCTTGCAATTGATTGATTGCTGGCAGCATCATAAGCGATGACGGTGTAATTGTAAGCTTTACTTCCCAGTAGTCCTGTGTCGGTATAAGTAGTCCCTGTTATGTCAGTAACTTCTGCTCCATCACGTAGCACTTTATAACCTGTAACCGCTTTATTATCGGTTGCAGCAGTCCAGTTAAGCTGGACACTGTTGCTAGTGATTTTGCTACTTACAAGCCCAGTTGGAGCTGTTGGGGCTTCTGTGTCAGAGGTGGTTGTTACATTAATAGCTTTGCTTGCAATTGACTGGTTGCCCGCAGCATCATAAGCAATGACGGTGTAATTGTATGCTTTACCTTCTTGTAGTCCCTTGTCGGTATAAGTAATACCTGTAATATCTGCGATTGCTTTTCCATCACGTAGTACTTTATAACCTGTAACCGCTTTATTATCGGTTGCAGCAGTCCAGTTAAGTTGAGCACTGTTGCTAGTGATTCTGCTACTTACAAGCCCAGTTGGAGTTGTAGGGGCTTGAGTGTCAGATACTGCCGAAGTGGTCGCACTAATAGTAACTTTATTAGATTCTCCGCTAGAGTTCACAGAGGAAACGGAATATTGATATTTGGTGGCGGCTTTAAGTAATTTGTCAGTGTAACTGGTATCCGAAGTTTTAGTGAGTAAAACACCATCACGGTATATATTATAGGTATTGATTCCACCTGATTGAGGTGTTTGCCAGATAAGGCTTATACTCTCGGCAGTGATTATACCTGTCGCAAGATTGCGTGGAGCATTCGGGGCAACAATGGGGGTTATTTTAGTTCGAGCTTTTATTTCATTACTTCGAGCTAAAATATTACCTGCTTTATCAACGGCCTGTATTTGAATGTTGTAGGCAGTATCTGCAATTAAGCCGCTAATGCTATGGCTAGTACCTGTAGTCTGGCTGGAGGCACCATTAACCAGGACCTGATAAGCAGTGACTGTATTTGCTCCATTTCCAGAAGCAGGGTTCCAGGCAATATCAATATTGTTTTGACCTATTGCTGTTATTTTTAACCCTGTGAGTGTTATGCCAGTAGTTGAACCTTGACGGCGTATGGTGGCTGTATCTCTACCTTTAGTTGTCTGTCCCTGAGCAAAGTAATGGTTACCCAATTGGAGTACTGTCACTTTTTCTTTGGTATGCCTTGTTTCTTTATCTCTGGATTGTTCTTCCTGAACCCAGAATTGCTCACCAAGGAGATTGACTTTTTTATGTCTAATTTTTTTTGTAAGGAGTTGGTAAGGCGTTTTGTTTAATTGTCCACTACCCGCTTTTGGTGATTGAATGGCAATATAGCCAAGTACCTCTGCACCGTGTAATTTTTTTCTAAGTGATTCTTCGTGTTGTAGTGTGGCTTTAAAACCTTTTGAATTAATATTACGTAAACGGATCGTCACAGGCTGAGAATCATTGTCTGTTTGTAGTGTGACAAATACAGCAGGGCGGCTGGAAAAATTTTCACTGAATTTATGTTTTTTCCAGCGTTTCCCTTCAATATCAAGGCGGCCTGCTTCAATGACTGTGCCATCATCTAACACATGGTGTCCAGGTACCATAGCCATCCAGTCAATTGTTTCCTGGGGATGGTTTTCATCAAGATAACTCCATTCTTCAAAACGTAATTCATACTCGGAATTAGTCCCTCTGCGTAATCGTGCTACACCAGGGCTTGTTTCGTTGGCTGTCGGTGTGCCAAGAATAATGACAGGGTCTTTTATACTTTGACTGACAGCTAATTGTGCCCATTCATTTCCAGTCTGTACTTGCCCTGCTGTCACAATGTTAGCGGTGGTGGGAAGAGGTGCTATTTCATTGACAGTGACGTTGTCAATAATGGCTCCATAAGCGCTATTTTGGCTGGCTCGTTCGCGCAGCAGAATACTTTGTTTTGTCCCTGTTCCTTTAAAATCGAAGCTGAATGATTGCCAGTCATTCGCGGGGGTTACTGTTTTTACGTAGATACCATCAATCCAGACTTCAATATCACTGCTGCCAGGTGTGCGGGCATAAGCGTCAAAGCTTAGGGTGTGATTGTTGTCTTTGCGGGTTTTGAATGACTGAATCAGGCCGTCAACAGCACCTGAATAGTCGAGTTCGATTTTATGCTTGCCTTCAGTCGCAGGATTTCCAATACGAGATGTCCAGATTTCACTGTTGGTCGTTTTGTTAAGGGCGTTTATATCAATGGATGCGCCTGACGTGCCTTCGGGTATGCCGGCTGTATTGACAGCTTTCCAATGCGGAAGTTGCACTATTTTCCAGCTTCCGCGGTTACTGACTGTTGTGTAATTTTCAAAGCTGCCATTAAGTAATAACTGCGGCTGTAAATCAGGAGCAGAAAAAACGGTCGTATTGTAGCTAAGTCCTGCTAACGTGGCACACGCTGCAGCAAGTGCTTTTTTTCGAAAGCACCTATTTATTGTTTTATTATGTTTGGGTATATTCATGGCCCGGTCCTATGTGTTATGTCATTTTTTAATTGGCTTAAACAAACAAAAAGATAAAAAAGCTAGTGCTTAAGCCCTAATACCATTCAGTGATATATTTATATTTACGGTTTTATATGGATCTGCGTTTTCGATGGAAAATTTTCGAGTAAAGTTAAGAAATGGATGTTAACTGTTACAGCTCCTTTGGTATTGCGAAGGGATTGCGCAGCTATTTTTCTAAAATTTACTAGGGAGGATTAAGTCCGATAGTAGAAAGGAGGAGGGAGGCTAAATTTTTTAAAAAAAAATAATACAAATGAATAGGCGAATGAGATGTAATACATAAATTAGTCTCCATTGGATAAATACTAGGTTTTGATTATAGGAGGCAATAAAGTTAGTTATTGTGGGGTAAATCGCATTTCACTGGGGATGTGTATTTTTTTTATATAGATGTGAGGTAAATCGCAGTTTGATAGCCGTGTGTTTTATAAAAAGAAAACTAATTGAGGGGGGGGGGCGTGAAAGGGTTGGGAACTCTAAAATTTACCTGAGTAAATTTTTCAGTTTTTTAGAAGGGAATAATAAACGGCTTGCAGTATAATCTGGTTATTGGAATAACCCAGAAGGTGTTGTTTTATCGCTACGAGGGGACCGTTTTGTAATAAACCATTTGACTAAGCTGATGCCTTGTTTTTTGTAGTGATGTGTAACTTGAATAAAAGGATTAAAGAAATATATTATGGCAAAAAAGCAAAAAACTGCGTATGTGTGTACTGAATGTGGTGCTGAATATCCTCGCTGGGGAGGGCAATGTACTATATGTGGTGAATGGAATGTGATTAAGGAGGTTAGACTCGGTTCTGATAGTAAACAGAATTCCAGGTCATCTGGTTATACGGGTACTCGCTCAGAGGTTAAGTTGCTTTCTGAGGTGAATTTAGCTCAGGCAGAACGAGTTTCGACAGGGTTAAGTGAGTTTGATCGAGTGCTGGGCGGTGGTATTGTTCGAGGGAGTGTGGTTTTAATTGGTGGTGCGCCCGGGGCAGGTAAAAGTACTATTCTATTGCAAGTGATTGCTAGTGCAGCAAAAAAGGGTCTTCCTGTTTTATATGTTTCAGGAGAGGAGTCTTTACAGCAAATAGCTGAAAGAGCTCATCGCCTTAAACTGGATGTTGCTTCTATAAAAATGTTGACTGAAACCTCGGTACAAAGTATTTGCGATTGTGTTGATACAGAAAAACCAGCATTGCTTATTATTGATTCTATACAGGTTATGCATACCGTAGATTCTGATACTGCGCCTGGTTCAGTTTCTCAGGTTAGGGAATCAGCCAGTTATTTGACCCAATATGCCAAAAGACATGGTGTTTCTATTTTTATGGTGGGACATGTCACCAAAGATCAATCTTTAGCTGGCCCGATGACATTAAGTCATATTGTTGATGCGCAAGTGATTTTGTCATCAACTGATGATGCAAGATTCAGAGTATTGAGGTCTGATAAAAACAGGTTTGGCAGCGTTGGTGAGCTAGGTTTTTTTTCGATGGGAAGTACGGGGTTAAGAGAGGTGAAAAACCCTTCAGCCATGTTTTTATCTCGATCAGATAAACCCTCGTCAGGCAGTGTTGTTACTGTGATATGGGAAGGTACTCGGCCTTTGCTGGTGGAGCTTCAGGCCTTGGTAACAGAGAGTCAGTACGGTAACCCTCGGAGATTGGCCGTAGGTTTGGATCAAAATAGACTGGCCATGTTATTAGCCATTTTAACACGACATGCAGGTATTTTTACTGCGAATGATGAAATTTATGCAAATGTAGTTGGCGGAATTAAAGTGACTGAAACGGCTTCTGACTTAGCGATTATTGTGGGTGTTGTTTCAAGTCTTAAGAATAAAGTAATCCCTCATGATGTGGTGTTTTTTGGAGAAATTGGTTTGAATGGCGAGATAAGGCCCGTTGCGAATGGCTATGCAAGGCTTAATGAGGCAGCAAAACATGGTTTTAAGAAAGCGGTTATTCCTAAAGCCAATGCGCCTAAAGAGACCATTGAAGGGCTGACAATTAGTGCAGTATCAACAGTCTCTGAGGCACTTGATGCATTTGGGTATTTCTGATTGTTAATTAAGGGTAGTAAGAGCCTGTAGATCTCTTTCAAGAATGTCGCTATCACCTATATTAAGTTCAACTAGACGACGAAGCTGTGAAATGCTGTCTATATCAATATGCTCACATTTAAACCCCGCTTCATTGTCAACAATATGGGCAACGGTGACTTGCATGCTAATAGAAACATCATCAGAGAGCTGAAGGTTTAGTGTGTAAAGACCTTCTAAGTTTCCTGTCCAGGCAGTTTCAAATCTTAAAAGGCAGCCTTTTAAGGAGATATCAACTAGTTTACAAGTCTGAGTTTCAGATTCACTGCTTAAGGTGACGTCAGCATTATAAAAAATACGATGAAAATGACGCTTTTCATTAGTTAAGTCTGTCATGATAAAGGATCAAGAAAAAATTGCATTGAGGTGTTGTCGATAACAAGAACGTCATTTGGTTTTAAATGAACACTTTTGTCTTCTATGAGTTTGTTATTAACTTTGATATTGTTATCATTTTCCAGAGAGGATAAAAAGTAACCATCCTTTCTTTTAGCAATGATAACTACGCCAGAATTATCACTTCCAAAGCGAGTCATCGCTTTTTTTAATGGAAGTATGCGGCCAATGTGATCGCCACTTAAAATTTGAAGATTAGCATCAGGCGTTCTTAAGGTTTCTTCTATTTTCCCATTAAGAGACTCAACATCTTTGTTGTGAGTCGGAGAAATTAATTCAGTTGTGCTAAAAACGATGGTATGTTTCCCAACAGTTATAACATCTTTATTTTGAAGAGGGGTTTCTTTGGTTTCGTTATTATTAATGATTAACGGATGTTCGTTATCAAGTTGTTTGATAATACAATTATCTTCTTTAATAACAACAACAGCATGTGCCGGAGCAATGGCGAGGTTATCTATAACCAGATCATTGAAATCTTCTCTACCAATATGAACTACACCAGAATCGAAGATATGTGATTCGATGACTTTGTCTTTAAAATAAATTGTGAATTTTGCCATTGTTCTCGTTAAAAAGACTTGCTTATTGATTTATTAGTATAGACGTAATAAAAAAGCTTGTGGGATAAAGTGATTTTTTTTGAGGTATTATCTTAATGATATTAATTTTCAGGATAGAATTTAACCAGTTTAATGGTGTTTTCATCTCGTTTAATTATCTCTAAAGCATAGCCATGTAAACGTACGCTGGTCCCTGGCTCTGGAATAGTTTCCATATATTCAATAATTAGACCGTTGAGTGTCTTTGGGCCTTCGGTTGGTAAAGACCATTGAGTGATTCGGTTGAGTTCACGAACAGTGACGCTACCATCCACTAAAATACTGCCATCTTTTTGTTCTTTCACATCAGCTTCTTCAGCGACCAACTCACCCACAATGACTTGTAGCAAATCATCTAGAGTAACTAATCCTTGCACATCACCATATTCATCTACAACTAAACCAATACGTAGTTTCTCAGCTTTAAAACTTTGTATTTGTTTGTGTAAAGGCGTACTTTCGGGAATAAAGAAAGGCTTGGCCAGATTTTCAGTAATACTTTGTTTATCAAAATCTGTACGGTTAATTAAAGGAATAAGTGTTCTTAAATGTAAAAAACCGATGACCCGGTCAATACTTTTCTTATAGATAGGGAGGCGAGTATGGGTACTATTTTGTACTTGTTGGATGATCGACTCAAGAGATTCTTCCATGTCTATGCCGAGGATCTCATTACGTGGAGTCATAATATCTTCGACAGAGGCCGATTCAAGATCTAATATTCCCAATAGCATGTTTTGGTATCTTGCAGGCATCAGATTTTCGGCATCAGATACAATGCTTTTTAACTCATCTTTATTCAGTTGATCTTGCCTATTTTTTGATGCATTAATTCCAATTATTCTTAGTAAAAGGTTGGAGATTAAATTGACAATCCAGACAAAAGGATAAAGAATTTTTAATAAAGGTGTGAAAATCCAGGCGGCTGGGTAGGCAAGGATTTCTGGCTTAATTGCAGCTAAGGTTTTAGGTGTGACTTCTGAAAAAATAAGTACTGCAAGTGTCAATGACATGGTTGAAGCAAGGATTATTTCTTCTTGACTTAAGTTAACAATGCCCTCATTAATTAAGCGGATAGCAATGATTGTAGCAAGGGATGAGGCGCCAATATTTACAAAGTTATTACCTAATAGAATGAGCCCCATTAATCTATCAGGGCGTTGTAATAATCTGTGAGCTTTAATCGCACCTCGATGCTTCTTTTTAACCAGGTGTTGTAAGCGATAACGATTTAAGGTCATTAACGCGGTTTCAGAGCCAGAAAAAAAAGCAGAAAGGAGTAATAGGGCGGCAAGTATACCAAATAGTATACTAAGGGATATGTCGTTCAAAGAAATGACTCAATTTTATAAAACAAGTGCCTAGTTTCTATGTTGAGAAAAATTTGTCAAGTCCTGAATTGATATTTAGTGATTAAAAATCATTATGTTCTTGAAATAAATATGAGAAAGTTTTTACAAGAGGTTGAAATAAACTGATGTTTTGACAAAAAATGTATTCGATGCTTTACTTTGCTGAGGCGCTAATGTTTTTTGCAAGGCATGGCATGTAATGAAAGATATTTATGTAATTTAGGAAAGAGTGTAAATACATGGCTTTGCCACGACTATTATTAATTGATGATAATGAAACAAGGACTCAGCAATTTGAGAATATTTTGTCATTTTTGGAATATCAGGTATCTATAGCAAACTCTTCTGACTATATTCCATTAATAAGTAATGTCGATAATTTACGAGCAATCTTTATAGGGAATGGCTGTGAAAAACAGGCAACATTGATTAAAAAAGTGCTAGATATTGGTTCTGAGTTACCGGTGATACTATTAATAGAAAAAGGGGCGTTAATACAAGTGCCTACGGCAATTTTGAAAATGGTAACTCAGACTCAAGAGTGGCCTGCTGTTTATCCTGACTTTATAGAGGTTTTGAAGAAACTTCCTGTCCCTAAAAAAGTACTAGTTACGTCTAAAACAAGAACAATTAATAAAGGATTAGCCGGAAAAAGTGAAAGTATAAAACAGATAAGGGAGCTCATTGATCAGGTAGCAAACTCAACTGCAACAGTACTTGTTTTAGGTGAATCAGGTACGGGTAAGGAAGTTGTTGCCCAAGCTTTACATAGAGGGTCTGATAGAAAAAACAAACCCTTTGTTCCTGTTAATTGTGGTGCAATTCCTGGAGAGTTATTGGAAAGTGAATTGTTTGGGCATGAAAAAGGTGCATTTACAGGCGCATTAACGGCAAGACAAGGTCGTTTTGAAATGGCCGAAGGCGGTACACTGTTTCTTGATGAAATAGGTGATATGCCGATGCCTATGCAGGTTAAATTATTAAGAGTATTACAGGAACGTACTTTTGAACGTGTTGGTAGTAATAAAACAATAGAATGTGATGTCAGAATTGTTGCTGCAACACATCGAAATCTTGAAAATGAAATCGAAGAAAAGCGTTTTAGAGAAGACTTATTTTATCGTTTAAATGTATTTCCTATTGAATTGCCATCGTTAAAGGAAAGGGCTGAAGATATTCCTTTATTGGTTAATGATTTAGTGAGCCGAATGGAAACTGCGAAGAAAGAGACTGTTCAATTTACGGTGGATGCTCTTGCTTTAATGATGCAGCACCCCTGGCCTGGTAATGTACGAGAACTATCTAACTTTATTGAAAGACTTGCTATAACACACCCAAATACGATAGTGAGTGCGGCAGATCTTCCTGAGAAATTTCAGGGTTATGATGTGCCTGATGACTTGGTTGTAGATGAGATTGTGGAAGAAGATTTAACCATCGACAATGAGAGTGATAAAAAAGAATTAGAACCTGAAGGTGTTATACCAGAAGTTATTTCAGCAGTTTCTCAATTACCCGAACAAGGAATGGATTTAAAAGAATATTTAAGTGATATGGAAATTAATCTTATTCAACAAGCCTTATCAGAATGTAATGGTGTTGTTGCACATGCAGCAAAATTACTCAATATGCGTCGCACAACCCTGGTTGAAAAACTGCGTAAATATGAAATATCTTAGTGAAATAATTATTCTTTGATATTTAAGGAACCTCTGATCAAGTCCAATTATTTTTAGCTTGCTAAAACAGCCGATATTTTCCACGAAGATCGGCGCAATAGAATAACTATTACTGCTCACTTCATGAAAAATAGCGACAGTTTTTTCTGCGCTAAATTCTAACCAACTTAATCAGAGGCTCCTTAACTTTTTCAAGGCCCAGGTGACATGTTCTCTTACCACCTCAGAATCGTGAGATTGCTGTTTTAATAATTCGGGAATGGTATTTTCTGATGCTTTGCTATTACCAAGAGCCACTGCAATATTTCTAAGCCAGCGGATATGTCCAATGCGTCTAATTGCAGATCCTTCCATTTTTTTTAAAAACTCTTGCTCGGTCCATTTAAATAGTTCTGTTAAATGGGCGTTATTGAGATTATGTCGAGGGTTATATTCCTTTTCAGTTGAAAGCTTGGCAAAGCGGTTCCATGGACAAATGAGTTGGCAGTCATCACAGCCATAAATTCTATTGCCGATGGATGAGCGAAAATGTTCGGGAATAGAGCCGTGAAGTTCTATTGTAAGGTATGAAATACAGCGGCGGGCATCAACCTGGTAGGGAGCTACGATTGCTTGAGTAGGGCAAATATCTATACAAGCCATACATTTGCCGCAGTGAGATTTTGCAACCTGGTCAGCCGGAAGGGGAATGTCAGTATAAATTTCACCCAGAAAAAACCAGGAGCCTGCTTTACGATTAATCACATTGGAGTGTTTGCCTATCCAGCCCAGTCCTGCCTGTTCTGCAATCGCTTTTTCTAATATAGGGGCACTATCGACAAATGCCCGATAGCCGAAATGGTTTATTTCGAGTTCAATCTTATTGGCTAGTTTTTGTAATCGATTGCGGATAATTTTATGATAATCTCTGCCCAATGCATAGCGAGAGATAAATGCTGATGTAGGGCTATCTAATGCCTGCTGTATTTGCTCAGCTGTTTCTGGTAAATAATTCATGCGGACAGAAATAATACTGACAGTCCCTGGCAGTAATAACTCAGGTCTACTTCTTTTTAGACCATGCTTATGCATATAGTCCATATCACCATGAAAATTTTTTTCTACCCAGTTGTGTAAATGCTCTTCAGCAGATTTTAAATCAGTATGACTAATGCCAACTTGTTGAAAGCCTAATTCTTCTCCCCACTGCTTAATTTTAAGCACAAGTTCTGCATTGTTTTGTTGGTTAATTTTGTGCATAGGCTGCTAGCAAATATAATAATGGCTTAGATAAGCTATTTTAACTAAACATATGCATAAGTTACCCGAAAAATTATATTTGGCTGAGCAAGTGAGAGAAATGGACCGCATGGCTATAGAAGATTATGCAATTCCAGGTATCATCTTAATGCGTAGAGCTGGGCTTGTTGTTTTTGAATTAATTCAAAAAAATTACCCTTCAACAGCCATCGTTATTTTTTGTGGCGCTGGAAATAATGCCGGGGATGGTTATGTGATTGCTAAACTAGCCATTCAATCGGGGTTTATGGTTGATGTTTATGCTGTATCCAGGCCTGAAAAACTGCAAGGCGATGCGGCTATTGCCTATCAAGACTATGTTAAAGCCGGTGGAACAGCAATGGCCTTTGATAAAAAGATGGCTTTAAATAACTGTGTTGTTATTGATGCTCTGTTAGGAACAGGCTTGAACCGAGAAGTGTCGGATAGCTATGCAGAAGCAATTGCAGTGATTAATGATAGTCAATGTCCTGTTATTGCCGTTGATATTCCTTCTGGATTGAATGCGGATAATGGCAGATTAATGGGCTGTGCGGTAAAAGCGGTTTTAACGGTTAGTTTTATAGGGCTTAAACAAGGCATGTTTAGCGGATTTTCTGCAGAATATTGTGGCCAGATTATTTATACATCTTTAGATATTCCTGAGGCTGTTTTTCAGACTGTTAATTATCAATCTAAGTTAGTGAGGCAACCGTCTTTAGTTAAACGGCATCGATGTGCTCATAAAGGCAATCATGGTCATGTGTTGGTGGTGGGCGGGGATACTGGTTTTTCTGGAGCAATAAAATTAGCTGCAGAAGCTGCGCTTCGAGTGGGGGCCGGGTTAGTTTCTGTTGCTACACGAAAAAGTCATTCTGCTTATATCAATATGTCCCGGCCTGAGTTAATGAGTCATGGCGTTGAAAGTGCTGGTGAGTTAATGCCCTTGTTAAATAAATCGACTGCTATAGTGATTGGGCCGGGTTTGGGGCAGTCAGAGTGGGCAAAAAAATTATTCAAATGTGTTATTGATTCTGGGAAACCATTAATTATAGATGCAGATGCCCTGAATCTTTTAGCTAAAGAGCCTTCGCATACTGACAATTGGATACTGACGCCTCATCCAGGAGAAGCTGCACGTTTATTAAATTGTTCAACTGAAATGATAGCAAATGATCGGTTTATGGCGGTGTCAAAATTACAAAGACTGTATGGTGGGGTCACGGTATTAAAAGGGGCGGGAACACTGATTGATAATGGCGATGAAATATCTGTTTCAACCACAGGTAACCCCGGTATGGCCAGTGGTGGAATGGGGGATGTATTAGCCGGCATGCTGGCTGGTTTGGTTGCTCAAGGCCTTTCTTTAGCTCAAGCTACAACAACAGCGGTATACTTACATGGTGAAGCAGCCGATTTATCTGCTCAACAAGCTGGTGAAAGAGGCTTATTGGCAAGTGATTTAATGCCTTTTATTAGACAATTAGTAAATAGATGAAAATAACATTATCAAATGAACAGGAAACGGAGTGTTTGGGCTCTGAGTTGTGGCGTATATTACCCGAAAAATGCCTGGTTTTTCTGCATGGAGATCTGGGGGCAGGGAAAACAACATTAACCAGAGGAGTGCTTAGGGCTGCTGGGCATAAAGGGGCGGTAAAAAGTCCAACCTATACATTAGTTGAAGAATATGATGTTGCTGAAAGAATAGTTTTTCACTTTGATTTGTATCGAGTAAAAGACCCTGAAGAACTTGAGTGGATTGGTATTCGTGACTATTTAGAGCAACAAAGTTTATGTTTTATCGAATGGGCAGAGCAGGGAAAAGGCTTTTTACCACAGCCTGATATAGAGTTGTCGATAGCGGTGGAAGGTGAGGCTAGAGTGGTTAAAATCGATGTTATATCAGAAAAGTTAGTTAATAAATTAATTCTGCGCTGGAAAAACAAGGACATAGTGCTATAATTTAAACAAGAATATTATTATGGTTGTTTAGGTATGTTTAAATTCTTAAAGATTACAGGTGTTTTCGTGCTGTTGTTTGTTGCTATAGTTGCGCAGGCGAAACAGGTGCGGGTTGATTCATTGCGTTATTGGACTGCGCCTGACCATACGCGTATGGTTTTTGATGTGACCACTCCCGCGGTCCATCAAATTTTTCTATTGGAAAATCCTGCGCGTTTAGTGATTGATTTAGAAGATACTAAATTATTAAAACCACTGCCCCAACCACCTAAAAATCATGCATTATTCACTCGAGTACGCAGTGGGTTTCGTAATAAAAAAGATTTAAGAGTGGTTGTTGATTTAAAAGCAGCCGTAACCCCTAAAAGTTTTTCATTACAACCTAACAAAAAGAATGGCCACCGTTTAGTTGTCGATTTGTTTTCTAAAACAAATGTAGCCCCTGTCAATAATATAAAAAGAACTCAAGCAATTAAAAGGGTTACCAAAACAGTAAAAAATAAAGCTAGAGATATTATTATTGCAATAGATGCTGGGCATGGTGGTGAAGATCCAGGCGCTCATGGCCCTAGAGGAACGCAGGAAAAGAAAGTTGTATTTGCTATTTCAAAAAAGCTGGCAGCATTGATTAATAAAAAGCCTGGAATGAAGGCTGTCATGGTGCGAAAAGGAGATTACTACATTAAATTGAGAAAGCGCATGGAAATTGCTCGCGCGGCAAAAGCAGATTTGTTTATATCTATTCATGCTGATGCATTTAAAAACTCAAAAGTTAAAGGCGCTTCTGTTTTTACATTATCAAACAGAGGAGCATCAAGTGAAGCCGCTAAATGGTTAGCTCAACATGAAAATTCAGCCGATCTAGTTGGCGGTCTTATTTTAGCTGACAAAGGTGATGTACTGCGGTCAGTGCTAATGGATTTATCCCAAACAGCAACAAAAGACGCGAGTAAGGACGTTGCTGGAAATATTTTGAAAAATTTTAAAACTATTGGGCATTTACATAAAAATAATGTGCAAAAAGCAGGTTTTATGGTTTTAAAATCGCCTGATATACCTTCGATTTTGGTGGAAACAGCTTTTATTTCTAATCCGACAGAAGAGCGTAAGTTGAAAAGTAGTAAACATCAGACAAAAATGGCAAAGGCTATTTTTAAAGGCGTTGTTAAATATTTTCAGCAAAATGCACCCATTGATACTTATTTTGCTTTAAATGCTAGTCAAAGACATACCATTTCTCGCGGAGAAACTTTATCTGGAATAGCTCAGCAGTATGGCGTAAGTATGAGGGCGATAAAATCAGTCAATTCTTTAGCCAGTAATCAGGTGCAAATTGGGCAGGTGTTACAAATACCAAGGGGCTAAGTTTTTATATATGAGAAACACAGGCTGTGATTCTCATATATAAAATGAAAGCTAGAAAACTAAAGTTTATATAACACGCTACCGTTTCGTGGTGGGCGAGTTGTCGTTGCTTTTGAATTTCTATTCTGGTTAATTCTTTCTTGAGTGAAATGGGTGATCATTTGCTCCCAGTTACTGTATTGTACGTAACTCTTAAAACCAGAATTTTTACGGTTTTGAAAAACATCTTTGCCTAAAGCAATGAGTTCTTCAGGTGTTTTTCCATTAATAGTATCTAGGAAGTCACTTTTATTTTTTATCGAATCCCGTACAGTCCAATAAGAAATTTCAAATTCAATTCGTTTTTCAGTTGGTAAACGATTTTTAATTCTGTTGACTGAGCGGTTAGCAGATTTTAAGCTTCGGGCGTTAATTTGATTACCACTGGTGCAGCCAATTAAGCTAGCGCAGATGATAAAAACAAAAACAGTTGATAAAACCCTCATAAATATAGACCTCAATGATGCAGGAATTAAGTATGTTAATACATACTCATTCTTTATAAATAAATAAACCTGATTTTTATAATTATAATTACCTCAGGTTATTAAACAAAGTAAAATACTCGGATATTATAAACCCAAGCTCACATTTTATGCTGGAATTTATCCAATTATTAAATCAGCGCTATCAGACTATTCTTGCTAATTTAAAAGAAAATGACCCTCAGGTTGCTTTATTCCAACAGCGACTTGAACAACTTATCTTTACTGAAGCTTTTATCAGGAAGGGTGGTCTGCTGGAATCTTCGCCAGAAACGCCGTTACAAATTGCTATTATAGGACCTACTCAGGCGGGGAAAAGTTCTATTACAAATCTTATACTTAATAGCCAACTTGCAGGCGTTAGTCCGTTAGCTGGCTATACCGTTCATCCACAAGGTTTTTGTCACAAAGTCAGGTTACTGAATTGTTCAGGCTTACAAAATTATTTTGGACGATTTCAACAATTAAATTTGCAGGCGTTAACTAAAGAGAGACATGATTGTTTTTCGTTAACAGAGACAAATGATGATAGTGAAATATTGCCTGAATGCGTGTTTTGGGATACGCCAGATTTTGACTCTATCGATTCAGCCGATTATAGAGAAGGGGTTATTAGAACCATTGCTCTAGCGGATATCGTTGTATTGGTTGTCAGTAAAGAAAAATATGCAGACCAATCAGTATGGGACATGATGTCAACGATTGAGTCATTTCATCAGACCACTTTAATTTGTGTCAATAAATTAATTGAAGGAACTGAAGATTTAATTATTAATTCATTAAAACAAAAATGGCTGCAGGCTAGACAGGATGAATTTCCTGGTGTTATCCCATTACATTTTCAAAAACAAACGGCACAGCCTGTTTGGCCTTTATCAGAAAATGATTGTTTTTTTCAATTAAAAAAAGCTGTTTCGTTGCAGAAGCACTTTGAATATCAACATAATTTACTCAATAAATATTGGCACAGCTGGTTAGGGCCCATTGTTGCTGAACATGAAGCATTGAAATTATGGGAAATTTTGGTTGATAAAGCGGTTGAACAGGCATTAGAAGAGTATCAAAGAGATTACCTTAATCATCCTCATTACTATGACACTTTTCAAAATGCATTGATTGAGTTGCTTAATCTGTTGGAAATTCCTGGAATTTCTCGAGTAATAACTAAAACTCGACGTGTTTTGACCTGGCCAGTCAGAAAAATGCTGTCACTAGGGAAAAAGCTCACCTCGCCAAAAAGTCAGGAGCTCACCCTGTTAAATCAGATTGGTGAACATTTATTGATTTCGCTATCTGATCAGTTGCTAGAGAAAATCGATTCAGATACAAAACAGAATAAATGGTGGAAGGATAGTTATTGTTTGTTAAGACAGCAAAAACCTGAGTTGTTGGCTGATTATAGTGTGGCGGTTGATGACTATTGTATTTCATTTCAACAGGATATTGACGCTACGGCAAACCGTCTTTACAACAAATTATCAGAACAGCCGATTGTTTTAAATAGTTTAAGGGCGACAAGGCTCTCAACCGATGCAGCTGCTATGGTCTTAATGATACAAACAGGTGGAATTGGTGTGCATGATTTGGTCATTACTCCAGCCATGCTGTCAATGACTTCATTGTTAGCAGAAAGTGCAGTTGGGAGTTATATGGGCAATGTAGAGGCTGAATTAAAGCAACACCAATTACAAACAGTCAAAAACGATTTGTTTATAGCTTGTCTTCAGCAGTCTCTATATGCACTGCCTGAGCAAATTTCGGATAAAAATCGCTTTAATATTTCACCAGAGGTATTAAAAACAGCGGAACAGCAACGTAATGAGAAAAAACATGGCATACGACTACTCTGATTTGATCACTGATATTGATGGTTGGTCAAAACAGTCTGTTAACGATGGCTGGATTGATGAACAGCAAGCTTTATCTTTAACGGTAGAGCAAGAATCATCTGCCAATGAATTATTTTCGACTCATAATGATAGGCCGTTAATTGTTGCTTTTATGGGGGGAACGGGAGTTGGTAAAAGTTCCTTATTAAATAAGTTGTCTGGTCAGGCAATAGCTAAAACGGGAGTCGTCAGGCCAACTTCTCATGAAGTAACTTTATTTCATCATCAATCGGTATCTGTTCAGCAGTTGGAAGATGCTTTTCCACTACAAAATATTCAGGTTTCACAACATACTGAAGCATCTAATAAGCATGTTATCTGGATAGATATGCCAGATTTTGACAGTACCGAAGAAAAAAATAAAGACATAGTGATGCAGTGGTTGCCTTATGTTGATGTACTTATTTATGTGGTGAGTCCTGAGCGATACAGAGACAATAAGGCCTGGCAATTATTATTGTCTGAAGGGGCCAGTCATGCCTGGCTGTTTGTGATGAACCAGTGGGACCGGGGGGAAACTTCCCAATATGACGACTTTAAACAACAGTTGACTAAAGCAGGGTTTGATCATCCTGTTATTTATAAGACGGTTTGTCATTCCGAGCCTGAATTAGAGCAGGATGAGTTGCCTCAATTACAGGCAACGATAGAGTCACTATCAACGGCTAAAACGGTAGAGCAGTTAGAGAATCGTGGGATGCTGCAACGTAAGAAAGCAATCAAACAAAATTTAAATCAATGTTTAAAAACATTGGCAAGTGGCCAGGCTTTTGCTGCTATAGCGTATTCTCAAGAGCAACGATGGTTATCTACTAAGGCTCAGTTAAATGAAGGGTTTGAATGGCCTGTTAAACAACTGGCAGTGCTATCCTCTAATAAAGCAAGTGCCCCACAGCAGGATAAAATACAGTTATGGGATGAGTGGGCGCAAAGTCGGTTTAATGATTATCTGGATGAATTGATTTTAACAGCGGATCAGCAAGGATTACCTAGCATACCTTTAAGAAAAGGTTTGGTAGGGTGTCGAAGTAAAGCTGAAAAGCATATTCAGACGCAAACAGAATTAGCCTGCCGCAAAGCATTGTTGAATCCAGGAAATACTGTACACAGAATAACCTTAAAAATAGTCAACGTATGTGAACTTATACTGCCACTTATTGCAATGAGTATCGTTGGATTCAAGGTTTTCCAAGGATATTATGATAGTGCATTAACTGATCAGGCGTTCTTGGGCGTTGATTTTGCTGTACATAGTTTATTATTGATTGTGATTAGTTGGTTATTTCCTTATTTCATAAGAAAAAAGATGCAGCCATCTTTAGAAAAAGCAGCATTAAAAGGACTTAATAATGGGCTGGAAATAGCCATGACAATGATTGAAATGGATGTTCAACAGGCAATCACCGAATTAAAAAGCCAGCATCAGCAGGTCACTGAATCTTTAAAAGGACTCGTTAAAAGTTGTGATCAGCAAATAGATGGTAAAAAGGCAGAGTCAGAAAATGAGCAATTAACAAGAATGTTAGTGCATGATTAATCCATAGGATGGTTCTGCATTTTAAGGTGTGAAGGTTGACTGGCAAAAAAGGGCGGATTTTAGTCCGCTATATTTAATTAACAATTGCAGGCTAAAGCCCGCTCTACAATAACCCTCAATACTTTTATTTTGAATAATATGTTGTAGCGATCATGGTTGTTGCAATCGGTAATCAAGTAATGCCTAGTAAAATGGCAATATGGGTCAGTTCGGCAATGCTTGAAACATGAAGTTTTTTCTTGATTTGAGTAGAATAATTAGCCACTGTTTTATAGCCTAGGCATAATTCATCCGCTATTTTATGTGCAGTTAATCCTTTGGCTAGCAATCCAAATATATCAAACTCGCGTACTGAAAATGCATTAATAATGTTTTGGTAATCATGGGTTGAAGGCTGCTCTGTATTTTCTTTAACAAGCCCTTGTTCAACATAGAGCTGTCCTTGCAAAATACTTTCAATCGCTTCCGGTAAAATTTCGGGCGCGCTATTTTTAGTAATGTAGCCTTTTGCGCCTGCATTCAGTGCATGTTGAACGTAGACTTGTTCATTATGTACACTAAAAACCAGAATATTAGCTGATTCATTGCGTTGCATAATGCGTCGAATAGTTTCTAGTCCACCGATACCTGGCATCGATAAATCCATTACAATTATATCTGGTTGATGACGTTGGTATAATTGAATCGCCAATTCCCCTCGATCGGCTTCAGCAATAATTTCAATGTTAGGGGCGGCTGCGGTCAGTAATAATTTAAACCCTGCTCTTACTACTGCATGGTCATCAACTAACAAGACTTTTATTTTGCTCATATAATCGGGGTGTGGGCTTTTATTTGCATGCCTTCCCCTGAGGAAGACTGTAATTCAAATGTGCCACCTAATATTTTGATTCTTTCTGCCATGCCTTGTATGCCAAATCCAGATGAAACTTTGTTTAGATCGCAACCTTGTCCGTTATCATTAACGAACAAATTTAGTGTATTTGATTCTGTTTGTATAGTGAGGCGGATAGTCACCTGACTAGCATTTGCATGACGAAGAATATTAGTTAAGCTTTCTTGAATAACCCTGAAAACTTGAATGATGATAGTGTGATTAATATTATCCACTGCATCATCAACCTGCAAGATAAAACTGATAGTCGGTGCTCTGATTTCCCAATGATAAACTAAATCTTCCAGTGTTGCTTTGAGTCCAAGTTCTGTCAAAATTAAAGGATGCAATTGTTTCATCATTGATTGAACGACGGTCATCAAGTGGTCACAAATTTCAATGATTGAGCTGGTGATTTTTTTGGTATCTGATGTTTCATGAGCTGCGGTAACAGCCATCACTTTTATTGCTGTGAGTGACTGACCAAATTCATCATGTAATTCCTGAGACAAGTGTCGTCGCTCTTCTTCTTGAATTTCTAATGAATGTTGAGTTAAAGCCTGATTTTGTTTCTGAGTGTTATCAAGTACATCAGTCATATGATTAATGGCTTTAGCAATGCTATCGTACTCCTGAGTTGAAAAGTCGGGTAGTTTTTTATGATATTCCCCGCTTTCGATTCCTTGAAGGGTCTGGACAATGGTTTGTATGGCCTTTAGGGTTTTATTAAAAACAAGATGGACTGAGATAAAGGTAAGTAAAACTAATAGTAAAATTGAGCTAAAAAAAGCGATGGTTTCATGCCAGGCTTCAGTGATTTCGTCCATCGGGTTAGCCTGGATAATGAGCGTCATAAAATGCTCATCAAATGTAGTTATTTGATATTCGGCTTCAGGATAATCACTCATCATCAGTTTAATAAACCAACTTGGAGGTTTTTCTTGTTGCTCTCTGGCCAGAGGGTTGCGAGTGATATTAACAATTGAACCTGATGGTTTTTTAAGTTGTATTTTTAAATGTCGTGTTTGCTCCAAAGTGCTTAAACGATAAATCCAGTCTGTTTCATTAGACTTCGTTTTACCTACGCCTATTTTTATCAGTTGTAATGTCAGCTTGATAGATGAATCAACTTCATTACTGACAGCATTTCGGGCTTGCCAAATGGCAATGGTGCCACCTAGCATCAATATAAACAGGGAGATTAATAAAATTCTGAGACTAACCTGGTATCGTAAACTCATTAGTAATAGTTTTTTAAGGGGTAAATTATAATTCAGCCTGGTCAGCTGGAATGTCCATAAAAAGCTGATCCCATTGATGGATGGGGGCAGATGGGTCGCTGACGATAGCCAATGTTTTTCCTATTGCCTTGTTGCTGTTTAATGCAGCTACGCAGGTTGCAGCGACATCTTCTCGCGGGATCATTTTGAGTTTTGTGTCTCCTTGCTGAGGCGCAAATGCCAGAATACCATGTTGACCCCCTTGTTTATCTTGCAAACCTCCTGGACGTATAATGGTATAAGGGATTTTACTATCACGAAGGACATTTTCAGCTTTTAATTTCCACATTAAAACATTATGGTGACGCTCATTTAATATATGCTTTTGTTGTCCTGCGCTACGTGATGAAACCATCACAAAATGCTCTACATTTTCAGAGGCTGCAGCGCTAACTAAATTTTTTGCCCCTCCGTAATCAACAAATTCGGGTCTATTGCCTGGGTCATTAGAGCCAGCAGTACCAATGACAGAAATTATCTTATGAATACCGTTTATTGCTTTTGTGACATGATCTTTGTCTCGTACGTCACCCGTGACAACTTCGACAGTCCCATTGAATAATTGGTTTGCTTTAACTGGGTTTCGTACAAATATGCGCACCTGATAATCTTGTGAGATTAATTGACTAACAATTAATTGCCCTGTACGGCCAGTCGCTCCTACAACTAACACTGTTGCTGGTTTTATTTGCTTTGAACTGGTCTTGGCTGTTGTATCAGGGTATCCATAAAGCATGTAATAATAATTCCTTAGGAAATGGTTCTTAAAAATAAATGAATAACGTATCGTATTGTGGTATCTGCCGCAATATAATAATTCGAAAACACATTGTAAGCCCCAGACCATATCAAGATAATAAATGAAAGAATCAAAAGTCAGTATTGGATTAATTAACCCCAAAAGTCCAGATAATGTAGGCTCTGTAATGCGAGCATCAGGTAACTTCCGAGTCGATAGTGTTTTTTATACAGGAGCGCGTTACCCCAGAGCGCTGAAGCTTAAGTCGGGTTCTGTGGATATGAGTCGTAAGGTGAGTCAAAATATCCCTATATCTGAAGCAGTATGTCTTATAGATGATGTGCCCGAAGATATGAAAATTGTGTGTGTTGAATTTGCTGAAAATGCAATTCCTTTGCCAGAGTATCAACACCCGGAAAGTGCGTTTTATATTTTTGGCCCCGAAGATGGTTCGATTAGTCAGGACCTTATAGATAGAGCTGATGCAGTTGTTTATGTGCCTACTGTGGGGTGTATGAATCTTGCGGCAACAGTCAATGTTGTTCTTTATGATAGATCAGCTAAATCTTCTCAGCGCCTTGAAAGTAACGAACTTATTAGGCAAAGTCGGGATATTAATAATAGTTTGAAAGTTGCTCAGTAAGTTGAGTGTGGCGGGGTAAATTGATATGGCTATGAACTAACCGCAGGTTGCTTCCACTCTGTCTCACAAGACACGGCGTAAATAGATCCCTGTAGCCTTGGCGACAGCATCTGACCGCCAAGGATGGCGGAAATGCAGATATTGCAGGAGCTTTTATCTGCCCTGCTGTCAACAGTCTTGAGAAACAAAGTGAAAACAACTTATAAGCTGTGGCTTGCTAATACGCATGTAAATTAATGACATTTTACAACTGCAATTTCATTCCAGCTAGTTGTATAGCGTTGAGATAAATGTTCAACCGGTGTTTGCCAGTCCGTATTAATTCCAGTTGCACTTAATGTAATTCCTTTAGGAAAACGTTGGTTAATTTTATCGATAGTTGTCATTAGATCTTTGCTGCTGTTCTGACTAACCTGTTTAGTAAAATCAAATAAGTCCATTTGGTTGGGGATAGAGGCTGCTTGAATATGCCCTAATTGAACGCCACACTTTTGATAACGATAACCGGCTTTAAAAATATCTTTTAGCAATCGTTTTGCTATGCTTATAATTTGTCTGGTATCACTGGTAGAGTGATTAAGTAAGGTGTGAATGGAGCGCTGATATTGCGGTTCATTAAGGTTATAAGGGTTTGTTCTAATAAAGACGGTAATGGAACCGGTGACTGAGTGTTGTTTGCGTAATTTTTCAGCTGCACGACTGCAGAAGGTGGCTAGAGCTTCTGCTAATTCACGATAGATAGTGAGTCGTCGCTTAAAGCTCCGTGAGCATACAATTTGTTGTTTGTCGGGTTGAATATCATCTAATGATAAGCAGGCAATACCATTCAATTCCATTACTGTGCGTGCAACTACAATATTAAATTGTGCCTGAATGCTATCGACAGGTTGTATAGCTAAATCATAAACTGTATTGATACCCATTAACTGAAGGCGTTTAAATGTTTGACGACCAATGCCCCAGACTTCATTGACAGGCACTAAACGCATTAGCTTTTCTCGGCGAATGGGATCAGATAAATCAAGTACGCCGTTGGTTTTTTTCCATTTTTTAGCGGCATAGTTAGCCAGCTTGGCTAATGTTTTGGTTGGACCTATGCCCACACAAACGGGAATTCCTGTAGAGCGATAAACTGATTGTCTAATTTGCTGTCCATAGGTAATGGAATTATTTTTACAAACACTTGTTAAATCTAGAAAAGATTCATCAATTGAATAAACCTCGACGAGTGGAGCATAGGCTTCTAAACATTGCATAACACGGTTAGACATATCTGCATACAAGGTGTAATTAGATGAAAGTAACTGAATGCGATGGCGGTTAATCAACTGTTGTACCTGATGAACAGGTGTAGCCATTTTAATACCCAGGTTTTTAACTTCCTGGCTACGCGCAACAATACAGCCATCATTATTACTGAGGACTACAACAGGCCTATTTAAAAGGTCTGGGCGGAAGACTCGTTCACAACTTACATAGAAATTATTACAATCAACAAGAGCAATAAGCGGTTGAGTCATCAGAGAGCATGGATGACATTGGTAACGACACCCCATATAACCAGGTCAATTTCTTCCTGTACCACAATATCGGAATAAGCCGGGTTTTCAGCGCCTAAAATAATGTGACTGCCAATGCTTTTTAGACGTTTGACCGTTAATTCACCATTTAATGCACATATAACAATTTTACCAACAACAGGATCAATAGAGCGGTCAATCACCAGAATATCATTCGGGTGAATCCCCGCACCAAGCATAGATTCACCTTCGGCACGAACAAAAAAAGTTGCAGCAGGTTTTTGAATCAGCAAGTCGTTTAGGTCTAATGTTTTCTCAATATAATCATCAGCAGGAGAGGGGAAGCCCGCTGCAACCTTGCCAGAAAATAGAGGGATTTCAACGCGATTAGAGGAAGATGACGGGAAAGAAATAGTTGTTGCCCCTTTAAATAATTGCTTACGAAGATTTAGCATTGATTGAACCTCTGGTACCATGCTTTCAGGAACACGCATTGCTTTTGTTGTTTCTCCATAGGCAGAGGAGCCTTTTTTTCGTCCTGCACCGGGACGTGAGCCACCGCGATTAGGTTTTAAGTTGTTGGGCATAAGAGAGCTGTAAAATGTTTTCAATAAGAAAAGTGTACAGTATTCTTATTGAAACAATCAAGATGTTCTTGGGGGGATCAACTACAATGGGGAACAGTGATATTGAGCAAAGGTCGTTATGTGTGGTCGATTTAATTTAACAGCAACACCTAAACAGGTTATCGAAACTTTTCAGTTACATCGATTACCGCGTTATGAAATTAGCTATAACATTCCGCCAGGACAAAAAATACTAACGGTCGTAGAGTTAGATGATGGTCGTTGCAAAGCTGTTAACTTATATTGGGGGTTGATTCCTCACTGGGCAAAAGATCGCAAAATAAGCAATCACCTGATAAATGCCAGGGCGGAAACATTGGGTGAGAAGGCTTCATTCAAAGCGGCTTATCGACAACGGCGATGCCTGATACCTGTAACAGGTTTTTATGAATGGCAAAAAACAGAGCAGGGAAAGCAAGCCTACTGCATTAGGCGAAAAGATTGTCAGCTATTTGCATTTGCTGGACTCTGGGAATATTGGGACCATGGAGCAGAAAGTATTTATAGCTGTACTATTGTAACGATAGCTGCAAATAAATTAATGGCTCCAATTCATCAGCGAATGCCCGTTGTCATCGATAAAAAAGACTACGGACTTTGGCTGAATAAACAGACAACAGAAGAAACAACGCAGCGGTTATTATCAAGTAATGCTTATGAAGGACTGGTTTCTAACCCAATCAGTGACTGGGTCAATAACCCTTATCACAACGATAAAAACTGCTTAAATTAAGTGTTGTTAGATCTTATCTAGAACGTACAAACTGATTGATAAATAAATCAGCTGATTGATTGGATTTTGTATAAGTATCAAATAAATGAAGAGCATCAGATGTTGAGATAAAAGCAAAAGCTCCATGGCCTTTTCTCATTAAAAATGTTTCATGTAATAGATCAATAAAGTTGATACGACTTTGTGCTAATTCAGACACTTTCTCTCTCCATAGTTATTTTTTGTTACATCAACATTAACAACTTTTATGCTTGAATTCTGTGACGCAGTTCCTAAATTAGAATTATTAAGCTTGAATTTGCTCACATAGTTTGAAATTTTTTGATTGACTAGTGTGTTGTGTTCTGAGAAGGGGGGGGAATTGAGATTAATATCAGGAGCTTCCTCCTCCTAATAAAGATAAAACCATTTTTTTAGTTTGGTTGCCTTGTGATGCTGCAAAAATACTTGCTTTCGTTAGGGCCTGGGCTTGTATCAATTTAGAAACTTCTTTCGCGACATCAGCATCACCAATTCGGCTTCTTGATGCTTGCATATTGATAGAAGATTCTTCAGCATTAGAAATGGCAGCGTTTAGGCGGCTTTCCATTACGCCAAAGTTTGATGCCTGGCTCGATACCGCCTCTAGGTCGGCATCAATTTGTTTAATAGCTAATTGAGCTGATTCGGCAGATGAAAGGTCAATACTATTGTCGCCTTGTTCTGAATTTACTGAATTTAAACTTTCTAAAGATTCGAGGTTTACAGATATCTGGTTACTGCTATCCGCATTTGCACCGACTTGAAAAGAGATGCTTTTACTATTCGATGGGAAAATGGATTGGCCGCCAAATGAAGCCGATTCACTAAGGCGTGTGTTTTCTTGTGATAGTTGATTGACTTCGGCTTGAATGGCTCCGCGATTACTGGTGGTAGCGTTTGCTGCTTGTACTGCCAACTCCCTCATTCTTTGAAGGTTTGATGTTGCTTGTTTTAGCTCACCTTGTGCTGTCTGTGAAAATGAAATTCCATCATTAGCATTACGGATTGCCTGGTTGGACCCTCTAATTTGCGCTGTTTGACGTTGAAATATGGCTGAACCGGCAGCATCATCTTTTGCGCTATTAATGCGAAGCATTGAGGATAATCTTTGCATTGCCTCGTTTTGTGATTTTTGGGCGCTGCTTATGCTTCGAGAAGGAAAGCTATTATTGGAATTGATTGGAAAGGCCATAGGGAACTCCTTCTATAGTACATAGTCAACAGCGTATCACATTTTAATATTGATAACAGTGATGAGAACCTCTGTTTTTTAATGTTAAAATCCAGCGTTATATTGAAACTTAAATTCGGCAGCCTAAGTGTGTTAAATTAGAGTGTCCTTGTCAGTTATTGATGACAAGCAGTGGTTTGTTAATAATTATGTTTAGAGAAGCAATAAATATAAGGTGAAAAATCGTGATTCTAATTATTAGTCAAATAGTATGAATAACAAATCCTCCGCCTTATCTACTCCAAAAGAAAATGTAAGCCACTCTAAGGTGCTGACTATTTTCTGTATTAGCATAAGCTATGTATTCTTCGGGTTTATAGGGGATTTGTTAACAGTACAGGCTAATGATGCAGCTGCTATTTGGCCTTCTTCTGGTATAGCATTAGCTTCATTATTGATCTGGGGACGTGGTGTTTGGCCAGGTATCTTTATTGGTGCTTTTGTCATAAATGCCTGGATAGGTTTTGATATAACTACTCTGCAATCTATTCTCCGTTCCACCTTGTTGATAGTAACAATAAGTTTTGGTGCCGTTCTACAGGCTCTCACTGGTCATTTTCTGATCAAAAGGTCAGGCATAAAGGATAATTTATTTCAGTTACCCAAACAAATTTTCCTGTTGCTGTGTTATGGAGGAATGATCAGTTGTCTGGTTAGTTCTTCAATTGGTGTAAGTAGTTTAGTCTTTGTTGAATTTATTCCTGTTGAGCAATATTTAACTAACTGGTTGATTTGGTGGCTTGGTGATACGCTTGGTGTCATTATTTTTACCCCCTTTACGTTGGTGCTTTTTGCTAAACCACGTAAATATTGGAAAACAAGGGTCTATTCAGTTGCAGTACCTCTTTTTTTAGCGTTTATTTTGGTTATTGCTGTTTTTGGGTATGTCAGTCAACAAGAACGAGAGCAAAGGGTTATACAATTTGAAGCTTATGCATCCAGTTTATTCAATAAGCTTAAAACAGATATTAAACGACACCAGGATAACCTTTATGTATTAACCAGTTTTTTTGGGCATTCCGAAATTGTTACACGCTCAGAATTTAAGGCATTTACAAAACGAATAATAGCGCAACAAAATGAAATTCAGGCATTGGCGTGGATTAGGTATATTTCCTCTACAGAAAGGCAGCAGATTGAAGCGGAAATTAAAAGTGAAGGCGTCGCTGATTTTAAAATATTTGATAAACAAAGTCTTTTCGAAATAGCTTTGCAGCATGATAAATATGCAGTTATTACGTATATAGAACCTATTGAAAATAATAGAAAGGCCCTTGGCTTGAATGTTTTGTCTGATGAGAATGTGTCTGAAACATTATTAGAGGTGATTAAAAGAAAAGGTATGGTGGCAACACCAGGAATAAATTTGGTGCAAGATAACCAAAATAGGTTGGGCATCGTTATATATAGTCCTATTTACAAGCATAGCCATTCATTGGAAATTGAGAATGATTTTCTTTTTGGGTTTGTGGCTTGTGTGTTCTATGTTGAAAATATTGTTAATGCTTCTTTACCTGACCTGGATAAGACTAAAATTGCTTTTGAGATCTATGATCAATCAGCCAAAAGTCAGTCACAATTACTTTATAGTAATCAAGAGGTATTAAGTTTATTCTCAGGCACTGAACAGTATGAACAATTAAATTTTCAGCAAGACTTACTTATTCCAGGTAGACACTGGAAAGTAAATGTCTTTGCACTTCAAGGCTATCAACAAAAAAGTTGGTCAACCTGGTTTGTATTATCTGGTGGTCTTATTTTTACAGCGATGTTTTCTGGGTTTTTAATGGCTTTATCAGGACGAAGTGGTTTTATTAAGCAGGCTGTTGAAGAGAAAACTAAGGATTTAGGTCAGCTTAATTATGTATTAACTAGAACAAACCAGGCTTTAGCTTCTACAAATAAAAAATTACAAGATAGTGAATATCAGTTTAGAAGGTTAGTACAGACCCAATCAGCAATAGTCTGGCGTTATGATTTAGAAGAGGAATGCTTTACCTTTGTTAGTGATGAGGCAGAAAATTTACTTGGGTATACAAATGGGCAATGGTTTGAAAAGGATTTTTGGATTAATCATATTCATAAAGATGATCGTCAGCAAGCGTTATCTTTCACGTTGAGAGCGGCATTAAACCAACAAAAATATGAGTTTGAATATCGTATGCTAACAATTTCAAACCAGATTGTGTGGGTTAAGGATATTGTTAACGTAGTCTCTAAGGATGGGGTAGCTGTTGAGTTGGTGGGGGTTATGATTGATATCAGCGTAGAGCATGAAGTGGAAGAGCAAACACGCCTGGCAGCCACAACTTTTGAAACACTTGAAGGGATAACCATTACAGACCCTGCTGCTATAGTGTTAAAAGTTAATCATGCTTTCACAGAAATTACTGGCTATAGTCAAGAGGAAGCAGTAGGTCAGCACATGAATTTCCTTAAGTCGGGGCGTCAGGATGCTTCATTTTATAGAGGCATGTGGAAACAACTGAATGAGACAGGTAAGTTTGAGGGAGAGATGTGGAATCGTAAAAAAAGTGGGGAGGTTTTTCCTGAATGGATAACCATAACTGCTGTAAAAGATAATAATGATTTTGTTACGCATTATGTTGGCGTATTTTCCGATATAACAGCAAAAAAAGTCTCAGAAGATGAAATACGTAACTTAGCTTTTTATGACCCTTTAACAAGTTTGCCAAACCGTCGTTTACTATTAGACCGAATACAGCAGCATATTATAGAGGCCAAAAGAGAACATTATTTTGGAGCCGTTATTTTTTTAGATTTAGATCGTTTTAAAATATTAAATGATTCTTTGGGGCATCATATTGGTGATGAATTACTCATACAGGTCAGTGAGCGTTTAAGCTCTGTATTAAGAGATGGCGATACTGCATCACGATTAGGAGGGGATGAATTTGTTGTTTTATTAGCTTTTCAGGGCAGTAGTGTTAAGGATGCAGCTGATAAGGCATTGCATGTTGCCGAGAAAGTTAGAGTTTTACTGAATAAACCCTATCCCTTACAAAATACTGAGCAAACATTTAGTTGTAGTCTTGGTATAGCTATTTTTCCAGAAGATAGTGACCAAGCTCAGAGTCTTCTGCAAAAAGCGGATACAGCCATGTATCTTTCAAAGGCAAGAGGTAAAAACTGTATAAATTTTTATCACCCTAGTATGCAAGAAGCTGCTGATAAGCGATTATTATTAGAAAATGATTTAAGGTTCGCTATTAATAATCAACAGTTTATTTTGTTTTATCAACCACAGGTTGATGTATCGGGTAATGTTATTAGTGCTGAGGCACTCATTCGTTGGATGCATCCTGAAAAAGGGCTTGTTTCACCTGTTGATTTTATTCCTATTGCTGAAGAAACCAGTTTAATACTGCCTATTGGTAACTGGGTGCTTAATGAAGCGTGTCGGCAACTTGGTGAATGGGCTGCATCTGGTTTTACGCTAAATTATATTTCGGTTAATGTCAGTTCACGTCAATTTAAACAGCAGGACTTTATTGAGCAGGTGAGGTCTGCAATTGATAAGCATAAAATTTCAGCAGATAAGTTAACTCTGGAATTAACAGAAAGTATTGTTGCAGATGATATTAATGATACTGTAAAGAAAATGAATGCACTTAAAGCTTTGGGTATTAAAATTTCTATTGATGACTTTGGAACGGGATACTCTTCATTGTCCTACCTGAAACAGTTACCATTAGACCAGTTAAAAATTGATCAGAGTTTTGTCAGGGATATTAATATAAATCCAGAAGATACCATTATTGTCGAGACTATCATTAATATGGCTAATAACTTAGGTTTGAATGTTATTGCCGAGGGTGTGGAAACAGAAGAGCAAGTGAGTTTTTTAAAACAGAAAGGTTGTGAAGCTTTTCAAGGATATTATTATGGGCGACCAATGCAAGTATCTGACTTTATTCTGGATAAAACTAAATAATAATCAGCGTTTGTTTAACATTGTTTGGGTCTTCATGAATTAATAGCGTTGGCGGTCTTTTATTTGTACAGGCTATTATTAGGATAAATCCAAAATAAAGTGATTTTTGTTAGAATGAACATCTTTCTCGAATATATTAAGCATCTATCTATGCTAAGACAGCTAATTTTAATCGTTATTATTTCAATTACTGCTGGTTGTGCCCAGGCTGATCCAAACTTAATTCATCATATTGAGAATGCTCAAATAGTCAATTATTCAGTTGATTATTTACATGACAAAAACAATAACATTAACTTTAATGAAGTTATAAAGGCACAATTTAGTTCGCTTTCAAAGCGGCATAGCTTTGGTACTCATTACGAAGTGATATGGTACAGAATTACTGTCACGAATCTTTCAAAGACAGACATTCATCAATATTTACATGAAAATCTTGCCTATTACAGTAAGGAAATTGAATTATATGAATCACTTGACAGTAACCGGTTTTCTGAAAAAAAATATAATTTGTGGGATAGCAACGTTGGTAGCAAGTTAACAGGGAGTACACTTGTTTATCCGCTGGATATAAAGGCCGAAAGTGAAAAAATAATCTACATTAAAAAAAAGGCTTTCACGCATCAGTTGCTTGATATAGAAATATATAATGAAAAGAATAGTATACAGGCATTAATTAATAAAAATAACATTCCAAATATAATAATATCTTGCTTGTGTTCACTTGCATTATATAACTTGATGTTGTTTTTCTTTAATAAGCAAAAGGAGTTTATTTATTATTCATTGTATTTGTTCAACTCCTCTGCAGGTCTTTTTTATTTGTATGGAACAGCATCTCACAATGCTCTTTTTTATGGGGAAAAGGTCTATTGGTTAAATGTAAGCGCCATATTGGTTTCATTGTTTTTAACTCTATTCGTGCAGGAAGTTTTTAGAACACGTGAGAAGTATAAAAATATTAATAAACTATTGAATGCTACATATGTGCTTGTGGCCATTAATATATTGATTGCATGCTTAGTCGATATGTCACTCGCTATCGATGGGGTCGGTATTGTTTTTGGTTTTTCTTTTTTTACACTGCTTTATATGGCAGTCTTTTTATACAGGAAGAAGCATCCTTTAATTAGAGTATTTATTGTTGCTTACTTTTTCTATATGTCTGGGATATCCATTACATTGTTAATGTTGATGGGGTATATTCCATACAGCTTTATTACAATGCATGCCTCGGGAATTGGAATTTTAATAGAAGCCTTCTTGTTTTCTTATTTGATAAACTTTCGTATAAAACAGTTAGAAAAAGAAGTTGTAGATCTTGTGTGTGCAGGTGAAAACCTTAAGACTCTGGCAACTCATGATGAGTTAACTAATATTTTTAATAGACGGGCATTTATTGAATATTCTATAAATGCATTTAGCATGGCTACTCGGCATGAAGAACCGATGTCAATGCTAATGATTGATCTTGATTATTTTAAGAAAGTGAATGATTGTTTTGGGCATCATGTTGGTGACACCGTTCTTGTCAGTTTCTCCAGAATTGTATCTGGTATTATTCGTGAAGAAGATGTTTTTGGGCGAATTGGAGGGGAAGAGTTTTGCGTTATTCTGCCAAAATTAAATAGAAACGATGCTCTATTAGTTGCAGAAAAAATTAGAAAGAAAATTGCCAATTATCAAATTATGTCTGGAAATTCATATATTAGACAAACAGTCAGTATTGGAGTCTCTTCAATGGTTAAAAATGACAAGAGTTATGTGGATATGCAGAGAAGAGCAGATCAAGCGCTTTATAAAGTGAAAAATACAGGCAGAAATAATATCTTATTTATGTAAAGCTATAAAATAATCAGGCATTATTATATCCAGTATTTTTCTATGCTGAGTAGCTTTACTAGATTGTAATGATGAGTAAAGGTATTTTGTCTTTGTAAAAGCCGATACTGTTTTATTTCTATTGTTTTTAATAGTCAATACGTCTAAAAAATAAATTAAGTTAGGCTACCCTAATGTTTTCTCATTTATAAATAATTGTGTGAGGGCAAGTAGGGTGGGGTTAGCGCTGGTGCCTGGAAAGGTGGTTTACGGTGTGTGTTTTGTGGTTTTGTGTTGGATAGGGTTTGTGCTAGGAGACTGGCTCTGTGAGTTAGTCAACAATGGTTAAATAGTTAATAATAAAAGAGGAAGCTTATGTTGATTTAGAAATAATCTGAGGAGGGGGGAGCTTGAAATACTGGTTTGGCCGACTGTATTATATTCTTTGCTTGTCACTTAGAATTATTTCTACGATCGGCCTACAGTATTTTGAAAGGGTCGTTTTTTATATTGCCTAATAAATATTTACTTTGATTATTTTAGATTCAATTTAGTTAAAGTAAATGTTTCTGTATAACTTTCAGGCCAGATGATTGGTAGAATACCACCAGCAACATGTGTTTCAGAATATAAGCCATTACCTAA
>ENA-ORXI01000307-ORXI01000307.1-sediment-metagenome-genome-assembly--contig:-NODE-307-length-39565-cov-10.087216_pt1 | contig 39565 bp, 34 predicted proteins | sample MGYA00237861_ERZ511468 | MGnify/ENA primary metagenome ERZ511468 (study PRJEB26299, sample SAMN06266213) | sediment metagenome | isolation source: Hudson Canyon methane seep mesocosm | place... | reverse complement strand
AGCTACTTGAAGTTATTGCCACCGATTGGCTACTTAGACTTTATTCAACTTCAGAAAAAAGCACAGTTAATTTTAACTGACTCAGGCGGTATTCAAGAAGAGGCTTGTTTATTAGGCGTACCTTGTATTACTTTACGTGAAAATACCGAACGTCCTGAGTCTATTGAAGTAGGGGCCAATGTTTTAGTTGGTAGAGATGCTAAAAAGGCATTGGCCGCTGCCGATAAGTGGTTATCAGCGAGTGCTGCTGGAGAAAATTTTAATTGGGAGAATCCATTTGGCGATGGTCATGTTGCAGAAACAATTCTTGATATTATTATTGCGGATAACAGCGAGTTAATTGAACAGCCCATTGTTGCAAAAAATGAAACAATTGCCGTTGTTGGTATGGGCTATATGGGTTTACCTATTGCTAGTTTATTAGCTCAAGCTGGTTATAGTGTTACCGGTGTTGATTTAAATAAAGACAAAGTTGAATCAATCAATCGTGCTGAATGCCCATTTGATGAAGTCGGTTTGCCTGAGTTAATCACTAAAGTTGTTTCGCAAGGCTATTTATCTGCTGATACTCAAATTCCTTCAAGTGATACATACTTAGTTGCGGTGCCTACCCCTCATAAGAACTCTGCTGATGGTAAGTGTTGTGATAGAAGTTATGTATTTAGCGCAGCCGATGCTATAGCTAAAGTCGCTAAAGATGGTCAAACGGTTATTGTTGAGTCTACCATTTCCCCACAAACTAGTATGGCCGTCGCTGAACGTTTTGCACAAGCAGGGTTAGCTATTGATGTTGTACATTGTCCTGAGCGTGCTATACCAGGTGCCACTTTGCATGAGTTAGTCAATAACGATCGCATTATTGGTGCAGCTAGTGATGTTGCCCAACAAAAAGTAAAAGCTATTTATCAAAGTTTTGTTAAAGGTGAAGTGTTTTTAACAGACTTAACAACTGCAGAGTGTATTAAATTAGTTGAAAATACTTCTCGTGATGTTGGTATCGCTTTTGCGAATGAGCTTTCGCAAGTCTGTGACGAATTAGCGGTAGATGTTCATGAAGTTATTCGCCTTGCTAATCGTCACCCTCGCGTTAATGTATTATCACCTGGTCCTGGTGTTGGTGGTCATTGTATTCCAATCGACCCTTGGTTTTTAGTTGAAAATACCAAAGCGGGTGAGTTTGTTCGTCTTGCAAGAAATGTTAATGATGAACGTCCTAATATTGTTGCTCAACAAGCAATTGATTTATTAGCGTCTGTTAACGGTAAAAAAATCGGTATTTTAGGTGTGGCCTATAAAGCCAATGTAGATGATTGTCGAGAATCACCAGCAGAAGCAATTCTACAATACTTTAACCAAGCAGGAATTGAGGTTTGTTATCATGACCCTTTTGTTCCTCATTGGGATTGCACTCGAATTGAGTCGTTAGATGAAATGCAATCATGGGCTGATGTGTTAATTTTAGTGACAGACCATAGTTGTTATAATGAAGTCAACATCAAAACCCCGCTGTTAAATACACGTGGTTAATTAAAGAAAGCTCATCTTTGAAGGTGAGCTTTTTTGTTACTAGAGTAACCGTCTTTCCGGTAGTTGAGAAATCGTCATTCCGGTAGTTGAGCAATCGTCATTTCGGTAGTTGAACAATCGTCATTCCGGTGGTGTTTTAAGCCGGAATCTAGCAAACAAGATCCCCGACAAGAGCACTCGGGGATGATGGGAAGTAGAGCATTCGGAGATGATGGGAATTGTGAACTTAATTGAGCAATCGTCATTCCAGTAATTGATCATTCGTCATTCCGGTGGTTGAACAATCGTCATTCCGGTAGTGTTTTAGGCCGGAATCTAGCAAACAAGATCCCCGACAAGAGCACTCGGGGACTACGGGAACTAGAGATTCGTGGATGACGGGAAGTAGAGCATTCGGAGATGATGTAAGATTAAACTCTTGAATATGATTAATAGTGAAATTGTCTACAACAAAAACAATAAGGTTTTAAGGAAAATACCATGAAATTAATGAAGCTAGCTATTGTTACAAGTATCGCATTAGCATTAACCGCCTGTGGTGATAATGAAAGTGCGCAATCTTATCTTGTTAAAGCTAAAAGCCATCTTAGTGCAGACCAAGTTAATGAAGGTATTATCGCATTAAAAAATGCGTTAAAAATAGAGCCTGAAAATGGAGAAGTGCGTTTTTTACTTGGTCAGTTATATTTATCACAAGGCCGTGGTGCTGATGCTATTAAAGAGTTGGAGCGGGCAAAAAAATTCAAATATTCTCCAAATAAAGTTATTCCTTTACTCGCAAGAGGTTATATTTTAACTGAAGCAGATGACGATGTAATTGCGTTGAGTAAAGAAGCTGAAAATTTGCCTGCAGAAATTAAAAGTCATTACTTAGCCTACAAAACACTCGCCGCATTAAGAAGTCAAAATTCAGAGTTAGCACAAGCCACTGTTGAGTCAGTTAAATCGTCACCTTCAACTAGCGTTTATAGCTTTTTGGCCCAAGGATATTTGGCTTTTTCTGAGCAAAAACTTGATCAAGCACAAGTGTTAGTTAGTCGAGTATTATCGATGAAACCCTTACAGCCAGATGCATTAATGTTGCAAGGTCAAATAGCTGTTGCGACCAAAAACTTTAAGCAAGCCAGTACTAGTTTTGAGCAGTATCTAAAGGTTCAGCCTTATTCAGGTTTAGTGCAATTATTATTGGCTGATGCCTTATTGAAAGCCGGTGATATGGATAAAGCTGAACAGCATGCTGATGCGATTTTAGCAAAAGTGGCCAACCAACCTTTTGCTAACTATATAAAAGCGATGGTGAGGTTTTCCAAAAATGATTATCCAAAAGCCAGTGAGTATGCCGAGGCTGCTCTTCAAGCAGACTTTAAACAGTTACAGCTCAAACTTATTGCTGGCTCAAGTGCATTTCAGTTAAAAAATTATGAGCAAGCCAATCATCATTTAAGTGCGGTTGTCTCATACCTACCTCAAGACCATGTTGCCAGACGAATGTTAGCGGTTAGCCAGCTACAATTAGGTTTGATTGATGATATTTCTGAAACATTAAGTGGTTTTGAGTCGTCTTCAGCTGAAGATTCAGCGTTTATTTCTTCGTTAAGTCTTCAAATGTTTGAGTTAGGTGCGGTAAATCAAGCAAAAAGCTTAGTTGAAAAGTCATCAAAAGGTGATGTCCCTCAAGATGCCATGCAAAGTGCTAGAGAAGGTATTCTAAAATTGAAGATGAACGACCCTTCAGGCATGGAAGACTTAAAAGATGCGGTTAAGTTAGACCCAGAATTAGTTGAAGCAGAATTGGCATTGGCTTTTGCTGCCGTCCAAACAGGAGATATTGACCAAGCAACTGCTATATCTCAGAAATGGCAAAAAAAATATCCTAATAAACCCGGTGGATTTAATTTATTAGCAGCGATAAACGTCAAACAAAAAGATTATGAAAAAGCTAAAGTAGCTTTAGGTAAAAGCTTAGGACTACAAGCCGATAATATTTTTGCATTAACCGAAATGGTTAAAGTAGAAGCTTTATTAAAGAACACTGAAGAAGCTAATAGACGTTCAGCCGCATTAGTAAAAAGTCACCCAGAGAATGTAAGGGCCTTAGCTCAGTATTTTTCGCTAAATCAAAATGAGTCAGGTTTGGCACTGCTTAAGTCTGCCTATGACAGTGACAAAGCTGATGTGCAGCTGGGGATCTTGTATGCTGAAGCTTTAATGAGTTTAAAGAAAATTGATGATTCAATTGATGTGCTGAATTCTTATACGGTTACTTCAAAAACGCCTAAAAAATATTGGCAATTATTGTATCGAGTCACAAGAGCACTTCAAAAGCCTGAAAAACTGCAACAAGTTTTAAATGAATGGAGAAAAACTAATCCTTATCATGTAGAACCAGTTATTTTATTGGCCGACTTTTATGGTGTTAAAAGAGAATATAGCCGTGCTATAAGCCTGATTAATACAGCATTAGAACAGCATGATAATAGCTTGGTTTTAAGAGTGGTAAAGTTAAATCTATTACTAAATTCCCAAAGAGTTTCAGAGGCGAAAAGTCTTTTTAATACCTTTGAACGTGACCAGTTAAATGAAAACTTTATTGCAGGTATAGAGGGGCGAATACTTTTATTAGAGCAAAAGTTCCCTCAGGCTGCACCTAAGTTATTGAGTTTCTATAATGCTAAACCAAGTCATCAGAATGTAATTTATCTCGCTGCAGCGTTACAAGGTAATAATGAAACTGATAAGGCAGTATCGATATTAGAGTCGCATGTGGAGCAATTTAAGGGAAGTGACAGAGTTCAAGCATTATTAGCCTCAATGTATTTGAATGGCCAACAAGGTAAGGCACTTATAACTTACCAACGAATTATTGAAACACAGCCAAACAATGTAATGATTAATAATAATTTGGCTTGGCTATATATGGAAAGCGGTAAATTGGAAAAAGCATTGTTTCATGCAGAAGCCGCTTATAAATTGTCATCAGATAATGCTAATGTTGTTGATACCTATAGCCAAGTGTTATTAAAGTCAGGTAAAAAAAGGCAAGCTTTAGAAAAAGCAGAGACGGCTTATAAATTATCAGAGGCTAAAGATGTTGATATCGCTTTAAATTATGTTGAAGTATTAATTGCTAATAGTCGTAAGAATGAAGCTAAAAAGCTGTTAACAAATACAAGTACAATGAACAATACACAGCAAGAGAAAAAATCTCAGCTAATCAGTCAACTGTAATTATTTACTCCCTCGTCATTTCGAGAATAAGCACCGTCATTCCCGAGATGTGTTAGTCGGGAATCTCAGGTTAATATTATAAATAAAAAACAATAATAAGAGATACCAAGTTGAATTTAAAAGGAATTGTCATGAAAAAGTTAATCACTACTGCCGTTGCATTAGTACTCGCGATAAACATTACCTCATGTGGTGAAAATAAAACAGCTGAGCAGCATTTACAGAGTGCTGCTAAGTATAGTGCAGATAACAACATTAATAGTGCGATAGTTGAGCTTAAAAATGCTGTTAGATTAGCCCCTAAAAGTGCTGAAGCTCGATTTCAACTTGGTAAGGCATATTTACAACAAGGTAATTATGTTAATGCAGAAAAAGAATTATTGAGAGCAGCTGAATTAGGTGAGGACGTCATTGTCGATTTAGTTCAGGTTAAGGTGAAGCTTGAAAAATTTGATGATATATATGAAATTGAAAGAAATTCAGCGGAGCTTTCTGATGAGCAGTATGTTGTTATCTTAACATATGCAGGTATTGCTGCTTTAAGAAGCGGGAAAGAAGAAAAGGCTCAAGACTATTTAGAGCAGGCTATTTCTATAAGTGCCGATAATTCATATGCTAAAGTTGCAAGTGCATATTTGTTGAAATCAAACCAAGAGTTTAGAAAAGGTCTTGTCACTATTAGTAAGCTACTTGAGGATTCTCCAAATTTATCTGAAGCAGTTTTATTAAAGGGGCATTTGTTGTTTGCAATACAAGAATTTGAGTTAGCGAGTGAAACTTTTGCACAATATAGAGAGCAACACCCTAAAGATCATTCAATTCGTTATTTTGAGATTAATAGTTTAATTAGAGCTGAACTATTTGAAAAGGCAGAACAGAATGTTGACAAACTTTTAGCTCTCTACAGTAAAGCTGCTTTAGCAAACCAATATAAAGCTCAGCTTTTATATCAAGCTAAAAAATATAATCAAAGCAAAGAGTTTGCGGAACTTGCCATTCAATATGGTGGAAATGATTTCGCTGTCGCCAAAATGATCGCAGGTGTTAGTGCATATCATTTAAATGATATGGAACAGGCATACAATCATTTAATTTCTATAGAACCGATGTTGCCATCCTCCCATCCAGTACAAAAAATACTTGCAGTCGTAAAAATGAAACTGGGTTATTTAACAGATGCGGCACTTACATTAAATCAGCTAGATAACTTAACTACCGAAGATGCAGTTTTTCTACAGTTAGCTAGTTCCGAGTTAATGAAAGCCGGCGATTTTAATACGGCGCAGACTATGATTGATCAAGCCCAACGCGTACTACCAGGTAATGCAAAAATAACTGCCCAAAAAGGTTTTTTATTGCTTTCTCAAAAGGATCTATCAGGTATAAAATCCTTAGAGAAAGCATTAGAGTTAGACCCTAACCTTAGTGATATTGATATACCTTTAGCCTTACAATATATCGCTAATAAAGAATATCAAAAAGCTGAAGCCATTGCTGAAAAGCTAGCCACTAAAGGTGATGAAATTTCAGCTTACCTTATTAGAGGAGGCGTTTTAACCGATCAAAAGAATAATACAAAAGCTAAGTATATGTTTGAACAAGCCTTGGCTCTTGATCCTAAAAATATTACTTCTTTATATAATCTTGGAATGATAACTGAAAATGAAGGGGATATATCGAGTAGTGTAAGTTATTATCAAAGAACTTTACAAGTACAACCAGGACACACGGGAGCAATTCAGCACTTAAGTTTAGCACAAGCTGAAATAGGTAAAGTTTCAGATGTAATTAAATTTTTAACGAACCTATATAGTGGTAACAAAGATAATAGAACATTAGCTTTTGGCTTGGCGCAAAACCTAAGATTAGACAGGCAAATAGAAAAAGCGATTGAAATTTTAGTAAGTATAAACCCAAAAAATGAATTACCTATAAGTTATTGGATGAATCTCGGTGATAGTTATACCCAGATAAAAGACTACACTAGTGCTAAAAATTCTTACTTGGAGGGGGTAAAAGCTTTTCCTGATAATTACTTAATATTATTAAGAATTATTGGTTTATTTGAAATCGAAAAGAATTATCCGAAGGCACTTCAGGCTGCGAAAAAAGCGTATAAGAAGTACCCCAATAATACTCGTTTAGAAATGTTACTTGCTCACTTTGAGTTTTTGAACAATAATTTTGAAGACTCTGAGAAGTATTTATTAACGTTGCAAAGAAAAAATCTTAACCATCCCTTTACCAATGCAATAGCGGGAAAATTAGCTTTAAACAAAAAGGATTACGATAATGCGGTTGAATACTTTTCTATGGCGTATGAGCAATCTCCTAGTGATATCAATGTTATTAACTTGGCCCGCGCACTTAAGTTTAGCAATCAACAACAACAATCTGAAAGAGCTTTAGAAAGCTATTTAACTAAAAATTCAAAAAATATTCGAGTAAGAATGTTACTTGCTGAGTTATATCAAGACAAAGACAAACAGAAAAAAATTGAACAATATATTGAAGTGTCTAAGACGATGCAGAACAATTTCGTTGTTTTGAATAATTTAGCTTGGAATTTATTTTTGCTAGATGAAATTGAACAGGCATTAATAGATATTGAAAAGGCTTATGCACTGCAACCAACAAATTTAGCTGTATTAGAGAGCTATGGAGTTATACTAATTGCAAATAATAAGGTTAGCGAAGGTGTTAAGATATTAAAAGAAGCTATAAAAAATGGTTCAAAGGATATTAATGCTTATCTAGGCCTCGCTGAAGCTCTTATAGCTCAACAAAACTATAAAGAAGCTGAAAATATTTTAGTAAGAATCAATTCTCAAAATGAAAGTGATTTGAAGAAAATTGAGCAGTTGTTAAAGCAATTGAAATAAAAGCATACGTAAACATCATTATATATACAAGATTAGTGAGAGTTGATTTTGTATATATATGATTATATTGTTGATTAAAAAATTCACTCTGAGCTATAACCCTCAATAGCTAATTAAACTAATACCTATATCCCACTCAGTTCCATTTAGTCGTTGTATAGTATTGTCTTGCGGCATAATTAACTTAGTTTAATTATTGATACTATTACTTGGAATATTCTAAGTCATGATTAATTTTAATGCGTTCAAGTAACAAATATAAGAAGTATGTTGTTCTTTAATATTATTTGGTCGTTTAAAAAGGGGGGGGGAGAATGCATTGGAAAGTCTCAAAATAAAATTTGAAGTACCTAGGTATTTTGAACTGTATTGTGCTGTTGAATATAAGGTTACTATTTGCATTATCATCTAGGCCTGTAAAAGATCATGTGATTTTACAGGTGCTTGATGTATTTAGAGGAGTTACTTAGCTGGGTTGTCCTAAGATAACATCTCACAACGGGCATATACTTTAGTTAATTGATGAAGCCTATTTCTGTTATTTTTTCTATAGTTAATTCTACATTAATATTTTGATTATTTTTTTGTGTTGGGGATTAACTGGTTATTTAATCGCTCAGCTAAGTTTTAATTCTCAAAGAGTCGCAATAAAAAAGCCTAGCTACTGCTAGGCTTTAAATTCAAATTTCACTATTAGATATAGTTTATTTGCTTAATTTTTTACGACTTGCGAAGCCCATTAAAGCTAAACCAAATAAAGCAATTGTAGACGGCTCAGGGATTGAATTACCGGCTAAATCTAAGGTACCAAATAAAGGGTAGCCTGGAACATTTAAATTAGCTTTTTGGAAAGATGAAGTGAACGCCATATCCGAACCATCCAATCTATCATTAGTATCAAAGTTGCTCATTGCGATACCGCCAACAACATCTAAAAATCCACCACCGAATCCTATAATGCTAGCTGGGTCAAATAAGTTATTTGCAAAACCACTAAGTAAGCCGTGATTTTCGAATGAAAGAAAGTTAACGCCATCTGCAGCTGTAGCAAGACTTGGTGCAAGCTGGTTGTAATCTGGGCTATGATCAACCCAAATATCAAAAACAACATTATCAAAATCAAAAGCAAAAGATGTAGGTCCTGTAGGAGTAGCATCTACTAGCTGTAAAGAAAATGTATATGTTAATTCACATCCTGGGCAATATACGCCTTCATTAGTTGCATTGAAATTGGTGAATACACCAAAGCCAGTAACAAAATCACCTACGCCAGCCGCAAAAGATTCATAAGTTCCGCCATTAGATTGAAAATCTGCAGGTGAATCTGGATCCCAAACTACGCCACCAACATTAATTTCAGAAGCTTGTGCAGTCATTGATAATGCTAATGCAGCAAAACCTGCTAATAATCCTTTTTTTATACTCATTTTATATTCTCCAGTTTTAAATAATTTGTTTTTAGTAAACTGAACTTAATAATGCATTGACTGTGCCAAGATGTGGTTTTATTTTATCTTGTTGTTTTTTATGGTTATTAATTTCCTGTGGTATTTTTGGATTTGGTGACAACAGTAAAGTGTAAAAAAAATAGACACTAATTATCCTGCTGAAATGATATTTCCTTTCTACGGTTAGTTTTGAATTTAACTGCTTTATTTTCCCCGATCCGTAAAAACATCAGGCCATAACTATTTGATGTTTGATGTTCTGAAATTAGCGTATTCATTTGTTGGCCGATATCACTTAAATTATTTTCAAATTCTTCTTCACAATCAATAAAACCAAGGGAGAAAATCCCCGGTGCTGCATAAGGTTGTACTGATAATCCACATTGTGTGGCTTGCAACCAAACTCTTTGTATTGCTCTACCTGCTTTTATTACACTAAGGCGATCTTTGTTATCCATGGTAATTAGTACTAGGGCAGGTGAAAACATAATTGGAATTCTTACAGATCTTATTCCCAACATAGATGCACCACCAATTTTATTTAGCATTTTCATGAAGGACCATTTCTTCATTAATTTGAAGAAGGGTTGAGCTGGCTTTTCAATTGCTAATACAGAAATGTGCATACCTTCTTGGCTGTCTTCTTGACCAAATTTTACCGTGGAGAAAAGTTCTTGGTGTAAAATCTCGCTTCTAAAGCGAATAGATTCAGCTTGCTGAATTACCGGTAATGCTTTTTTTATTAATTTTTTATCATCAAACCATACAGTTTTACATTCATGGGCTTGAGCTGCAGCATCTAATAATTCTTTATTTTCTTTAGATATTGGCCCCTTAAAAGGAAAGCGGCGATCGGTACACCTTTTAGGTATTTCAGAAGCTAAAGAGTTGGCGATATTTTCTGGTGTACCGTTTACAGAAAGTATTATGGAAGCAATATAAAGCTCATCTTGTTCTCCATTGGGAAAATAGTTAATTGAAACTTCGAAACCTAGGAACACAGCTTTAACAGCAATGTTTTCAATTACAGCACCAAGTGCTATGTCTGATAAAACAAAACGGTTATCAGAGGCTTTTCCTGAGCGATCTTCATCAATCCAAAGGTTTAATGTACCATCGGTGTGCCACTGAAATTTAAAAGGCTGGCTGTTGTCTGCAGAAGGTGCTGCAATTGCCGCTGAAATTATTAAATCTTGAGTTTCTTGGTTTAGCATTCATTTGCCTATTTTTAATGAGATTAGTTAATCTCAACTCGGTTTAATGGGTCTATGCTATTTAAGCGCTAGATCCCCGACTAAAACATCTCGGGGATGACGATTATTATATTATGAGCTTATTCTTAGTTCATGCTAGCTATTTTGTTTGGTTAAATACCCATACGTTTTTTAGCAATATTGAAGGCTAGTTTTTGAATCGGATTATTATTACCACCAGGGCGCCATGTTTTCTTAAATTTATTCCTATAAGCATCATAGTGCTGACCCCAAGGCACATTGAGTACGTCTCCACGGTTTAAAAAAATCTTAGCAACTTGTGCCGCAGTTACTCCTGTAGCTAATTGGCAACCAATGATTGTTGAAGGGCCTTTTTTATTGGCTAAATCAAGTTTACTAGGATCTACTAAATAAGCTTGTTGTAGTGCTGCTGGGGTTAAGCCAAGAAAAAAACGTAGGTATTGCTCATTCTCTGAGTAACCCTCTAGGCGAAAGTACTCTTCAAAAGTCATTTTACCGGGAAGGAAGTTTAAATAAGCGGTGCCCATACCAATTGGTGCTGCAGTTGTTGCCGGAATGGCTTTTTCAGCACAAAGTTTAAAAACTCTGATCCTAGGCTCGATGGCAAAAAAATCTAACGAGTCGACGTAACAGTCAACCCCCTCTAAAAATTCTTCGGTGTTCTTTGCATTAATTCCTTCAGGGAAAACCTTAATTTCTAATTCAGGGTTAATGTCTTTTGCCATGGTAACCATGGTATCAAGCTTCTTTTGATCGTAAGTAGTAACATTTGCGCCTGCTTGTCGATTAGTATTTTCACAAGCAAATTCATCAAAGTCAGATAAATGAAATTTAGTTATGCCTAGTCTAACTAATGTTAATAGATGAAAACCACCCACACCGCCCATACCAGCAATAGCAATCCGTTTTGTTTTTAATATTTGTTGCTCGGCTTCAGTAAACCAACCAATATTACGAGAAAATGCTAAGTCATAATCAAAAGAGTGGCTCATGGCGGTCCTATTTAGTTTTGCAGTTATCTATCGGTTACATCAGTGAAAGGTAAAAGTGATATTTGATTTCTTATGTCACTATTAATTATATCGTATAGCTCTTTAAGTTCATTGGTTAATTGAGAGCGAAAGCCAACTCTTGGTAAATGAAACATCGCCCTTTGACCATGGTATTCCATTTTCTCACCTACTTGTTCAAAAGGGAGTCCAAAACGGGTCAGGCGACGGTTCAGCCTAGGCTCCATCATGACAAAAGCGCCTGAATGATTGCATATGTCGGCTAAAGAAACAGAAGCAAGGTAAAGTCCCATTGCTATATTAGGAAAATTCCTTCGTTCATCTTCTGTATAAACAGTTTCAGGGTTCACATTATTGATGATAAAAGGTGTGTTTTTTTCCTTTTCTCTTCGTCTAAATGATGCCAGCACAGCAAGCCTTGATATTTCACCAAAACTGCCTCGTGGTAAAGTGGACGAATCAATAATTTCAGTGCGGGCGGAGTGCAAACAGCTTTTTTCAAATGGTAATTGTAAGTCTGGTTGGTTTATTGGAGGTATGACTAAACGAACACAGCCAGCAAAAACACCTGTTCTTCTATGCTCTAATAAACAATGATAAGCATAATCATCACATTCATCAGTTTCCATTTCAGCAGCGTTTTCTGGCTCCCAGCCTAATTCTTGGCTATAGACGCCGTATCTTATTTTAAATGCTTCTTGCCTTAATTCCTTGGTATCTGCAAATTTAATTTGAAAATACTGATTAAAATGGCTGGCGATTGAATACTCACTCATTATTGAGCCTTTTACTCCAAAAGGGATTATTAAATACTATTATAGACTTCAATAGAATATAACAGTAATTAACTTTTTATTAATATAATTTTTTAAGTAATTTCTTACCTTATAACAATATTTCAGCTAAGGAAGGTTGACTTAAAAAATCCTTCGGGCTTGCTGAGGCACCGTATGCACCTGATTGATAAACAACAACATAGTCACCAATAGACGCTTTTGGTAGGGTAACTTTATCAGCTAAAATATCAAGAGGCGTACAAAGAGGGCCGACGATGGTCGTCTTTTCCATTTCGGTGGTTAAATCATCATCAGATGTTACTTTATTGCCAATGGCAACAGGGTAGTTTTTTCTGATTACTTGGCCAAAGTTACCTGAATTAGCAAGGTGGTGATGTAAGCCACCATCGCAAATCAAATAAGTTGTTTCTCTTGATATTTTTTTATCAACAATTTTACTGACATAAATACCGGCCTCCCCCACAAGGTAACGGCCTAATTCCATAACGATATCTATGTCGGCAAATGACTGTTCAAATTCAGTTAATAATTCAGCTAGGTTTTCACTGATAGGCTTTAAATCGAGGCGTTTTTCGCCAGGAAAATAAGGAATGCCCAAACCGCCACCGATGTTTATATAGTCAATATCTACAGGAACTGATTCGACCAACTGTTGTGCAAGTTTGAATGTTTTTTGGTGCATTTCAATGATGGCCTCAACTTTCAAGTTTTGAGAGCCAGCAAAAATATGAAAACCGCGAAAATTAATTTCATCAAAAGGTAAGGTCTTGATTAACTCTTGAAGGAGTTCTTCGTCAATACCAAAAGGTTTTGAACCTCCAGACATTTTCATGCCTGACGCTTTTAGCTCAAATGCTGGGTTAATTCTGATGGCAATGTTGGGTTTGATTTCCAGCTCTTTACCAAGCGTTAATGCGCGTTCGATCTCTGTTAGTGATTCAACATGCAAGGTAATACCGGCAATAATGGCTGATTGAATATCATCGATAGATTTCCCTGGGCCTGCAAAGCTAATTTCATCAGACGGCATACCTGATTGCATCGCTAATAACATTTCTTTTTTTGATGCAACGTCAAAACCACTTACATGGGGGCGCATAAAATTCACTAGGCTAGGTAATGGATTAGCTTTGATGGCATAGTGCAGTTGAATTTTATCAGGCAGTGATGCTTTTAGTTGCTGAATTTTTTCAATGACCAACTTTTTATCGTAAGCATAAAAGGGGGTTCTGCCCACCAGTTTTTCTATGTTCGTGAGTTTTATGCCGCCAACACGTAGCTCGTTGTTTTTAACATCAAACTGAGACATTTTCTCGTGCACTGGTGTTGCTTTAATTTTGGTCGTGTTCATTATTGTCACTTTATTTGTTTCTGGTTTAATTCTGGTTTAATGCAAAGTTCAATCTAAGTTATTTGTCAGAGCTAAAATAGGTTTTATACGTCAGGTGCAGTTGGTTTCGGTCAATTTTACCATTAGCATTATGAGGTAAGTCGGCTAAAATAATTATCTTTTTGGGCACCATATAATTTGCCAGCTCTTTTTGACAGTGCTTTAAAATTAATTTCTCAATGGCAATAGGGTCATCAAGCTGTGTACAACAAACAACGGCAATGATTGCCTGACCTAAATCGCTATGGGGTATACCTAGTGTGGCTGCCTCGGTAATTAATTCGTGTTGATATAATACCTCTTCAATTTCCATTGGGCTTATTCGGTAACCAGAGGTTTTCATCATTTCGTCTTGTCGAGCAACAAAGTACAAAAAGCCATCATCATCTTTTTTTACAGAATCACCTGAATATACGGCGATCTCATTTAACATTATACCTGTAGGTACTTGAGGAGCTGGTTTAAATCTTTCTGCTGTTTTTTCTGCCGCATTCCAATATCCTAAACTAACCAGAGGACCTTTGTGAACAAGCTCTCCAGCTTCATGTGGTTCACACTCACTGCCATCAGGCCTTACCACTAAAACTTCAGCATTAGGTATTGCTTTACCCATTGAACCAATACGGTTGTCTATTTCTTCAGGAGCCAGAAAGGTAGAACGAAAAGCTTCGGTTAATCCGTACATAAGATAGGGCAGGGCGTTAGGCATTAATATGCGTAATTGTTTTAAATTTGTTGTTGATAGTGCCCCACCTGAATTGGTGAAATATCTAATTGATGTGCCGACATTATTCTTCCAATTCAATTTACAAAGCTGAGACCAAAGAGGAGGTACAGCCGCTAAACCGGTGATTTTATGTTTATCAATGGCTTTAAGTACATCATTAGGAAGTAAATAATCTAATAAAACGCAGCTGGCGCCAACTAAAAAGCTGGTGGTAAGTTGACTTAAACCATAATCAAAACTTAGTGGCAGAACGGCTAATATTTTATCTTCACTATCGTTATTTAGATACAAAGCGACTGATTTAGCACCAAGTACAATATTGCTATGAGAAAGAACTACCCCTTTGGGTTTGCCAGTACTACCTGAAGTATAAAGGATAGCCGCCATATCATTGGCTGTATTGATTGTTGAAATTTCTTTTTTAGGTGTCTGTGTAAATGTAGACCAGGATATTACGTTTATCCCCTCAATAGTTTCACTGGTATCACCGTCGGTAAGAATAATATGAGTCAAGCTAGGTAATTGGGATAATATTGGTAGTAGTGCTTTAAAACGACCTTTATTGGTAATTAATAACTTAATTTCACAATCGTTAACTATATGATTTACCTGAGCGGGTTTTAGAACAGGATTAATAGGAACAAAGACAGCATCAGCTAAACTGCTTGCAAACATGCAAGCTACATTTTCGATGGTTTTATGTAAATAAATGCCGATACGATCATGTCGAGTAATGTCTAAATTCTTATAGCCGTAAGCAATGCTATGAATATATTCATCCAACTCTTCGTAGCTCAATTGTAGGTCTTTTAGAATTAATGCGGGTGCTTTAGGTGTTTTTATTGCACTTTGGCTGATGAGTTGATGTACATGGGTAGCCATTTATCGTCCTGAAAATTAGTATATATCTGATGCAATTTTTTAGATTAGGTAAAAATTGTCAACGTCAGTTGTCTAGAAACTATCGTTCTATTATTGCAATTAAAAGATAAAGTTGGCAAGAAAAGGATGGTATTAACTGCTGATTTGCTGGTTTTATTTTTCTTGAACGGGGACTTTAGTTTTTAGAGGAATAATTTCCATCGCGGTATTATAGCCAATTTCATATAATTTCTGCTTTTGTTCACTGCTCATGGTGAAATCTACCGCAGAACATTCTCCAGTGTTGATGATAATAGTGTTGTGCCAAAAAGCCTCGTTAATATATTCTCGTGAAATGGTTGTCATGAAAGTTCTGATCAGTAATGTTACATAATTAAATATCGGAAATAGCCCTTTAACACTTAACTCATCATATTCATGTTCTCCTCTTAATCGAAAGCATAAGATAGGCGTTCCTTTGTGGTCCCAATCTTGATGGAGTGCCTCTTCTGCTAAAATGCTGCCATCAACCATAATGCGTTTACCAAATGTTTTAAAACTAAAAACTAATGGGATAGACATTGAATATCTTACTGCTCGTGATACTTTCATTTTTGGGGTATGTTCTCGATCAAATACTACGGGTTTTCCTTTGGTTACATCAGTGGCAACGATGTGAAGATTCTTCTCTAATTGCTCAAATGTTTTGCCGTTGAGATGTTTGTCTACCCAACGTTCAAAAATATCTCCAGAGCTTAGACCGCCATGGCGAATTAACTTCATTAAGGAAAATTCTCTGAATTGATTGTAGTTAGTATGCAAGGCTATGTTTCTTATTTCATCATGATTTAGTCCAGAGGCAAATAAACTCGCAATGATGCTTCCTCCTGATACGCCAACAATGTCGTCAAAAGTGATAGCGAGTTTATCGAGAGCTTTTAGAACGCCTAGATGCGCTGGGAGCCTTGTGCCACCACCAGCAAAAATAGGGATTATTTTTGTTGCCATTTAATCACCTTTTTTCGAACATAACGCCTTTAAAACAAAACAATTGTTAGAAGTATGGACAATAAAAGTTAAATTTGCGAAATAGATATTTAGCCTAATTGAGGTACACTTGTACTTGGGTTATTTTAGATGCAGGATTTCATGGCCAAAATATGGCTACTGTTATGGTTCTGCTTGATATAAACCGTTAATTTCTGGTCATGCCTATGACCAATGGTAATGTAAATAAATAACCATAGAGCGAAAGGATATGATGAGTTTGATAAAAGGAATGTTACTTATTGTTTTAACGATGAGTATTAGCGATGTTAGTGCTGAATTAGCAGATACGGTTGAAAAATTCAAAGCTTCAGTTGTTGGTATTGGTGTACATACACCAACAAGTAGACCACAAAATACTTTAAGAGGTACTGGTTTTGTTATCGCAGATGGTCTACATGTTGTCACTAACAACCATGTTTTACCCAAACACCTAGAAACAGAATTACTAGAAAAAATGGCAGTATTTGTTGGTAGTGGTAAAACTGCGAAAGTTAGAAAAGCAACGATAGTCGCTCGGGATGAATATCATGACTTGGCCATTTTGAAGTTAACGGGTACACCTTTACCTGCGAGCAAACTTGCCAATAAAGAATATCAAAGAGAGGGCAGTTATATTGCTTTTACTGGCTTTCCCATTGGTGCGATTTTAGGGTTATACCCAGTAACCCATCGGGGGATTATCTCTAGTGTCACTCCGGTAATAATTCCTGTTGCAGATTCAACTCAAATCACACCACAAATGTTAAAGAGAATGCGTAATCCTTATATGGTTTATCAGCTAGATGCTACGGCTTATCCAGGTAATAGTGGTAGTGCTATGTATGATACAAAAACAGGTGAAGTACTAGGGATAATCAACAAGGTTTTTGTTCAAGAAAGTAAAGAAGCTGTAATTAGTAAACCTAGTGGCATAACCTATGCTATACCAGTAAAGCACTTACATGCGCTGATGAAGAAAAATAATATTAACTAACGTGAACTCAGGATAGGCACATAATATTATAAGAGTCATCCCCGAGGTGTTTTTGTTGGGGAACTCGAGATTAAATAGCATAGATTCCGGCCTAATATATTACCGGAATGACGAAGCATAGAATAGATTCCGGCTTAAAATATTACCTGAATGATGAAGCATAGAATAGATTCCAGCCTAAAACATTACCGGAATGACAAATTATAGAATAAAAACCTTAAACTGAGTTGGGGTTCACTGAATTGTTTTTCTTATGACAATATTTTATTCACTGGCATATTGAGCAACTGTGGTTAAGCTTTGTTTGATATAAAGCTCTGATAGTGGGACCAATGTAATATTATTTTCTGCTAACAAGGGAATTAAACGCGTTAAGTTTTTTACTGTTTCAGGGTGAGGGTGAGCAATCGCAATAGCAAATGCGTTATTCTGTGCTTGGCTGATTAATTCATTAAATTGCTTTTCTATATAGTGATCATCTAATTGGTTGTCTAAAAAAACATGACGACTATTAACTGGCACACCTGAATCTAAGGCGGCCTGCTCTGCCTGAGAGTTTGCACTCGTTTTACTGTCTAAAAAGAATAACTGTTTTTCTTTAAGAAAACTCATCGTCCAAGACATCGGTTGGTATAAAGTTGTTAATCGGCTGCCCATGTGGTTGTTGATACCAATAGCAAAAGGAATTTCGTTTAAAGATGCGGCTAAAGTTTCATAAATTTTTTCTTCAGACATGTCAGAAGTTAGCGCACCAGGCCCTAACCGTTTACCTTTTTGTGATTCCATTGGAATATGTAAAAGTACATCATGATTTCTTGCATTAGCTTTTAATGCGAGTTTTTTACCATAAGGGGTATGAGGTAAAATTGAATAAGTAATATTTCCAGGCAATTCAAGTGCTTTTGCATCACTATAGCGATAGCCAATATCATCTATAATAATTGCGACACGGCCTTGATCAGCAAATGAAACAAAAGAGAATAATAGGAAAAAAACAGCAGAAAAAAAACGAAGAAAACTTAACACTGAGCCACACTTGTTATTATTTTTAATTAATCTTAACACTATCAGCTCAGCTAAAGAAAATCGACGGAAAACTTTGATAATTTCAAAAAAATTTTAGCCATAAGATTAGTTACCTTTTACACCATAGTTTGGGGTTTACAGCTTTACCACGATAACGAATTTCAAAATAAAGACTTGGGCGGTTTTGTCCACCACTTTGGCCTATTAAAGCAATAGGCTCACCGGTTTCTACTTGATCGCCAACATTTTTCAACAATGTTTGGTTATGGCCATATAAACTCATATAACCATCACCGTGATCAATTACCGTTACTAAGCCGTAGCCTTTTAACCAATCAGCGAATAACACGGTACCATTATGAATAGTTTGTACTTGCCGACCTAAAGGAGCAGTCATTAATACGCCTTTCCATGTCAAATATCCTTGTTTTTGACTACCAAAGCTTCGGACTAGATTACCTTTGACTGGCCAGCGTAATTTTTTTCTTAATTTGCTTAATCCCGTTAAGTTATATTGCGCTTGAACCAAGGATTCGAGCTTTTTCAAGGCAGCAACTAAATCATCTTCTTCAGTTTCAAGTTTGGCCAGTTGTTGGGTTGAACTTAAGAGTTCTTTACTTAATAAAGCTAACGTTTTGGCTTGCTGCTTCTTACTGTGTTGTAATGCTAATTTTTGTTCATTTTGCTGTTCTTTTAATTTTCGCAAACTTGCCACTTTTTCTTGATGTTCAGTGGTCACTTCAAGTAGTGCACTGAGCGTTGCTTGAAATTGTTCTATTTCTTTTATTTTAGCGGCGTTTAAGTAATTATAATAAGTGACTGTCCGTTGTACTTTGGCGGGGTTTTCTTGATTTAATAGTAACTTTATATAATCATGATGTCCGGTGCTATAAGCCGCTCTTAGTTGTTGGGCTAATAACTGTTCTTGATGCTGCTTTTGAGCGATAAGGGTAATTTTTCTTTTTTCTAATTCAGCTATTTTTTGTTTCGTTGCTTTTAACTCAACTCTGGTTGAATTGATTGCTTTAGATGCTTTGCCAATGGCAATGTCGTCTTCTTGTAATTTTTTTTCTAATGCAACCCTGTCTTTGTTGAATTGAACTATCGATGATTTTTGTTTTTTGATCGCTTTTTTTACATCTGAGAGTTTTTGGTCAGTATTCTTTTTATTAGTGTCAGCCTGTACCGGTGAGCTGGCAATACACAATACTATACAGAGTAAACTGCATAGCATTATTAAGTTGGAGTGTTTAGAAATAATGATGAATTAATCTACCAATTTCATCAGTACGTTGCCGGTCATCTCGTTAGGTTGCTCCATATTCATTAAATTTAAGAGGGTTGGTGAGATATCACTTAATGTACCTGTTGAAAGAGGATTCGCTTTTCGTCCTACATAAATTAATGGTACTGGCTCACAAGTATGAGCGGTATGTGCCTGCCCAGATTCGCTATTAACCATTTGTTCTGCATTGCCATGATCAGCGGTAATTAAACATTCACTGCCGGTTTTTTCTAATGCCTTAACAACACGTCCCATTGCAGTATCAACGGCTTCACATGCCTTTACTGCGGCCTCAAATTTGCCAGTATGACCAACCATATCGCCATTAGGGTAATTACAAACAATAAAGTCATAATCGCCACTTTCAATAGCGGTGACAAGTTTATCGGTTAATAATACAGAATTCATTTCAGGCTGCAGATCATAAGTCGCCACTTGTGGGGAGGGGACTAAGATACGCTCTTCACCTTCAAAAGTATCTTCCTTACCACCACTAAAGAAAAAAGTAACATGAGCATATTTTTCGGTCTCAGAGATACGCAGTTGGGTTTTATCATGCTTCTCTAACCACTGACCAAGAACATTGTTTAATTTCTCTGGTGAATAGGCGCAGTTCGCCTCAATATCGGCCGCATACTCGGTTAGCATGACAAAGTCGCTTAATGCAGGAACTTTTTTACGATTAAAATCAGTGAAGTTCTTATCGGTAAAACAGCGACTGAACTGACGAGCACGATCGGCTCTGAAGTTCATAAAAATCATAGCATCACCATCATTGATTTCGATAGTATTGCCTTGTGAATCAGTGATTGCGCTAGCACTAACAAATTCATCATTCTCATCACGTTGATAAGCGCTGTTGAGCGCCTCAATCGCATTGTTATACTGATATTTTGCTTCACCAGATACCATTAAGTTATAGGCGTTCTCTACTCTGTCCCAACGCTGATCTCGGTCCATAGCGTAATAGCGACCGATGATTGAAGCTATTTGTCCTTTATCTTGGTTATCAGTAAATAATGATTGAAAGGTCTTGTCGACTTTCAATAATGAGGCTTCTGCACTGCGAGGAGGAGTATCTCTACCATCTAGAAATGCATGCAAGTAAACCTGATTGGCACCACGTTCTTTTGCTAATTCAATCATCGCGATAAGGTGATCTTCATGGCTATGTACTCCACCAGGAGATAATAAACCAAAAATATGAACTGCCTTGTTTTGGTCAACCGCTTTATCAACAGCTTGGCACAATGCAGGATTGGCAGTAAATTCGCCATCTTCTATTGATTTAGTAATACGAGTAAAGTCTTGGTACACCACGCGACCAGCACCTAGATTTACATGGCCTACTTCGGAATTGCCCATTTGTCCTTCAGGTAAACCAACTGCCATGCCTGAAGTGCCGATGAGCATATTAGGATAATTGGCAGATAATTTGTCGAGTACCGGAGTCTTGGCATGAAAGATAGCATTTGATTCACTATTTTCACTGTATCCCCAACCATCTAAGATAATAAGAACCATCGACTTTTTGTTTGGCATTGCCTTTTTCCTTTCCTTTACCGTATACAATCACACAGCGATTTTTAATGGAAACATTGTACACTGAGCTTTGTCGCAATCACAATGGACTTTCGCGCTAAAATGCTTGTTTTTGAAATGTTATATTACAGCGAACAGGTCAAATATAACTGAGTAATGTCCAACCTGTATTTCTATCAAACATATAGGTATACTGTGCCAGTTTTGAATTAACCTATTAGAGAATGTCTTATCCTATGGAACAACTAATAACGCTTGCTAATAATCACCCTATGTTAAGTGCAGCATGGGTTGCCATTGTTGTGATGATTATTGTCACCAGCATTAAAATAAAAATGTCACCAATAAAACAAGTAAGTCCTCAGGAACTCACTTTTTTAGTCAACAAAAATGAAGGGTTAGTGATTGATATTCGTGCTGAAAAAGACTTCAAAGCGAGTCATATCCTTGATGCTAAACTTTTTTCAACTGAAAAAGCGAATAATAATGACTTTGTAACTCTTGAAAAATATAAAGATAAACCCATTATTGTTGTATGCGCAGCAGGAATGACTGCTTCGAAAGTGGCTAGTCAATTATTAAAAGCGGGCTTTACGCAAGTTCACTTATTGAAGGGCGGTATGAACGCGTGGCAAAGCGCTGGTTTACCTACCGCTAAAAAATAAGGCATGAAAATGGCAGTTGTAGAGATATATAGTAAAACTTATTGTCCGTTTTGTGTAAGAGCTAAAGCATTATTGGATCAAAAGTCAGTGAGTTATCAAGAGATTGAGATTGATAAAGATCCGGCTTTACGACCACAAATGATCGCTCGAAGCAATGGCGGCACTACCGTCCCACAAATATTTATTAACGATGTACATATTGGTGGTTGTGACGATTTATTTGAACTTAATTATAACGCGCAATTAACTCCTTTATTATTGAGTTAGTTACAAAAAATCATACGAAAAATTAATTTTAAACAATGATATAGCCGCTGGCGTACTAAAGTAAAACCAGTAGATAGCATTATTGTAAACATACAGGAATATAAAAAATGTCAGACGAAAACAATGAAGCAACACCAGCAACTAACGAACAACAAGCTGGGCCGCAATTTGCTATACAACGTGTTTATACTAAAGATGTTTCTTTTGAAACACCTAATTCTCCTGCTATCTTCCAAAAAGATTGGCAACCAGAAGTAAAATTAGATTTAGATACTCGTTCTAACAAACTTGCTGACAATACTTATGAAGTTGTTTTAGCCGTTACAGTTACGGTAACTGTTGAAGGTCAAACAGCCTTTTTAGCTGAAGTTCAACAAGCAGGTATTTTTACGATAGGTAATTTACCTGAGAACGCTTTAGCACATACAATAGGTTCATTTTGCCCAACAACTTTGTTCCCTTATGCTCGTGAGTCTGTTGCAAACTTGGTTAACCGTGGTTCATTCCCACAACTTAATTTAGCGCCGGTAAACTTTGAAGCATTATTTGCTTCTTATGTTAAGCAACGCGCAGCTGAAGCCGAAGCTGCACCAGCAGGTACTGAAACTCACTAAGAGTAATACGTCATGAGTAGTGTTGATAAAAGTATTGTTGTATTAGGTGCTGGCTCTTATGGTACTGCTCTGGCTATTTGCTTGGCAAGGAACGGTCATAAGACCGTTTTATGGGGTAGAGATAGCGATCATGTCGACGATATGTCTTTATCTCGTGGTAATGATAAGTATTTACCGGGGAGTAAATTTCCTGAAAGCTTATCACTTGAAAGCGATCTAAAAAGTGCAGTGCAGGCTAGCAGCAATATTCTAATTGTTGTGCCAAGCCATGCTTTTGGCGATATGCTTGTGCAGATGAAACCTTACCTTTTGGCAAGTGCTAAAGTAGCGTGGGCAACAAAAGGTTTAGATCCTGAATCAGGCGACTTACTGCAAAATGTTGCTCGCAAAGTATTAGGGGATGAAATACCTTTAGCTGTGTTATCAGGTCCAACATTCGCCAAAGAAATGGCTGCAGGCTTACCCACTGCTATTTCTGTTTCTGCGACAGACGATGGTTTTGCTCAAGAGCTTTCTGACTTATTACATTGTGGTAAGACTTTCCGTGTCTATAACAATAAAGACTTTATTGGTATTCAACTCGGTGGTGCAGTAAAGAATGTAATTGCTATAGCCGCTGGCATGGCTGATGGAATTGGCTTTGGTGCTAATGCCCGTACGGCATTAATTACTCGTGGTTTGGCCGAAATGACACGTTTGGGAGTAACTCTTGATGCTGATCCTGCTACTTTTATGGGCATGGCTGGCTTGGGGGATTTAGTGCTAACGTGTACTGATAACCAATCTCGAAACCGTCGTTTTGGTTTAGCGCTAGGGCATGGAAGTACAGTTGAACATGCGATGAGTGATATCGGACAAGTCGTTGAAGGCTATCGAAATACCAAAGAAGTTTATATGTTGGCCCAGCGAATGAAAGTTGAGATGCCTATTGTTGAACAGGTCTATCAAGTCCTCTATTGTGATAAAGATGCCAGACTTGCCGCGGGTGATTTATTATCTCGAGAACGCAAATACGAGTAGTTGATTTTATTTACTAATCTATCCTATATTCGTCGATTTATTACTTACTCAGTATATTTGGTTGTCTAACGATCGTTAGACAACGCTGCAGTTATTACCATAAATTATACCGCGTTATTAAATCCCAATTGTCGCCATGCCTCATAAACTATCACTGAAACCGCATTAGATAAGTTCATACTTCTGCTACCTTTTAGCATTGGAATTCTAATTTTATCTTCATCAGGAATTTGCTGACGCACTTCTTCGGGTAAACCTTGGGTTTCAGAGCCAAATAATAAATAATCTCCCTCAGTAAAACTAACGTCGCCATAATAATTTGATGTTTTAGTAGTGATCGCTAGAATCCGTTTTGGTTGTTGGTTTGTGACAAATTCAGCAAAATTTTTATGGCGAATAACCGCGGCAAATTCGTGATAATCAAGCCCTGCTCGTCTTAGCTTTTTATCTTCAAAGTCAAAACCTAGTGGCTCTATCAAGTGCAGCCTAAAACCAGAATTAGCACATAAACGGATAATATTGCCTGTATTAGGGGGGATTTGAGGTTGAAAAAGTACGACGTCTAACATAACAAGATCACAAGATGATAAAAAGTAGTGGTATTATACCTATAAATACTGGAACAAATAATAAAAACTCAATATCAAAAGGATTCTAAGTGGAAGAAAATATTAGCCAGACTAAAGATTATGCTTATTGGGTTCGATTTGCTGCAGTAGCGTCAACAAGTTTGGCATTATTATTGGTGGTTATAAAACTCTATGCTTGGTTGGTAACTGATTCTAGCGCCATGCTGGCGTCAACCACCGACTCAATGCTTGATTTGTTTGCATCATTGATGAATGTGATTATATTAAGGTTTGCTTTAGCTCCTGCAGATGACGAGCATAAATTTGGCCATGGTAAAGCAGAGAGTTTAGCCGGGCTAATTCAAGCAGCTTTTGTTTTAGGATCCGCCTCTTTGTTGTTATTTCATGGGGTAGACCGAATAATAAAACCACAGCCGATAGTTCAGTCTGAAGTGGGTATTTGGATTACTATTTTAGCTATAGTGCTAACTTTAGCTTTAGTGATATTTCAACGATTTGTCATTAAAAAAACAGGCTCTGTGGTTATCAGTGCTGATGCTCTACACTACCAATCAGATCTCTTCCTTAATCTTGGCGTATTGGCCGCTATTATTTTAAGCCAAGGTTATTGGTTACAAGCAGATGGCGTATTTACCATTTTAGTAGGGGTATTCTTAATGTTTGGCGCGGGTAAAATTGTGTGGGTCAGTGTTTATCATTTAATGGACCATGAATTATCAGTACAAGAATTACAGCAAATTACAGGAATTATTTTAAAACATGACCAAGCACTAGGATTACACGAACTTAGGACTCGCCAAGCGGGTCAACACCGCTTTATTCAATTTCATTTAGAGCTTGATGACAATTTATCATTATTAGAAGCTCACAGTATCGGTGAGTGTATTGAAGATGAAATAACGCAAGCACTAGCTCCCTGTGAAGTGTTTATTCATCATGATCCAACTTCGGTAGTGCAACGTGAGTTAGCTAGCAATGAAATCAAAGGTAATTAAATTGATTAAACCAATTAACGATATGGTGTAGTGCTTGGTCACGGTATAGATCAGACTCAAAAAAAAGCTCGTGTCGAGCGCCGTTAATTACAACGGGTTTACCATTTAGGCATGAGTGAGAGTGAAGTTGATTTAATTGGCTGCAAAAATCGTTTTGTGCATCATTATCAACAATGCTATCAGCACCTGCCTGTAATACCAAGGTGGGTGTAGTTAATGTGTGAAGGTTTTCAAAAACTACTTTTTCTGCTGCTAAGGCTTGCTCTAACCAGTGTACGGTTACTCCGCCTAATTGTATTTCTGGAGTTGACTGATAGGTTTTAGTAAATTGTTCGTAGCGCAATTTTGACTGCATTAAAGGGTTATTAGCAAACGTTTTAGCTTGATATGCATCTGGTTTTACATCGCCTTGCCCTAAAAAGTACCAAGTATCATCAGAGAACCACTGATTTAATTGCTCAGTTGAATAAATTAATGCTTTAGCAAGCCACTTGGGTAATCCTCCGCTATTAATGGCAATCATGGGTGAAGAAAGCACTGCTGCTTTAATGGTGTTTGGATGTTTTTGTAAATACCGAGCTGAAATTATACCGCCCATAGAATGGGCTAATAAATAAGGCTTTTTAAGGCATTGAGGAATAACGGTGGTATTAATAAATACATTCAAATCTTCATTGTAATCTTCGAATGACTCTACATAGCCTTTGTGTTCATTAGGGAGTAGTCGCTCTGAAATACCTTGGCCACGATGGTCAATAATAAAGATATCAAAGCCTAGTTGATATAGGTCGTAGATTAACTCTTGATACTTTAAATAGCCCTCAGATCTGCCAGGGACAATAATTAAACACTCTCTTTTATCATTTACATTTTTTGAATAATCACTTTGCATCTGAGATTTTTTAACAAAAGAGGCATAGTTAATACGAGTATTTTTAACGCCATAGAAGTGATTGAATGTACCTTGATGCCACAAAGCTTTTATTTCATTATTTAAACGTGAATTTAATTGATTTTCATTAGTAAATTCAGAAGGAGATAATGGGCTAGATGCCATGGCTAAATTTCCTTTAGCAATTAATATGAAAAGTAAAAATATCTGTAGAAAACTTCTCTTATTCACCGTTTTCATCTTTGTTGTAATGTTATAAATCCGATCATTAATATTACTGATCTTTACAAGGTAAAGTAATAGTAACAGTTAAGCCATTATTTTCATTGTTATTTGCAAAAATATTACCTTGATGTGCCAGTATGGCCTGCTTTGCAATAGCTAAGCCTAACCCCGTACCTCCTGTTTGTCTGTCTCTTGCCTCTACTACACGATAAAAGGGTTCAAAGAGTTGGCTAATGCTTTCCTGTGGGACGCCTGCACCCTCATCACTAATTGTTATGATTAAATTTTTCTTATCTAAGCTATTGGTCTCTAAATTATTTGTAGTAATGCTCACAGAAATATCACCATGTTCAGGGCTGTATTTTACTGCATTAGTTAACACATTACTCAATGCTGCAGAGAGTAATTGGCTATCAGCCATTACTTGCAAAGAGTCCAGATCTGAACAGTTGATAATTACTGATTTTTCGTTAGCTAAAAATTGGGCATCTTCAATCAACAACTTCATCAAGGAATAAATATTTATTTTATCTAAGATTAATGGTTGTATAGAATTCTCTAGACGAGATAAAGCTAAAGTATCGCTAATCATATTGTTTAAACGCTCAACTTCCAGTTCACATCGCTGTAAATATTTAGTTAACTCTGCCGTTGTTAAAGGAGTTTGTTGCGCCAGCCCTAAAGCCATCTGTAGCCGTGTCATTGGTGATCGGAGTTCGTGAGATATATCACCTAAAAGGCGTTGTTGAGCTGTTAGGTTTTGTTCAAGCTTTTCAGCCATTTGATTAAAGCTTTTTGCTAACTCACCTAATTCATCTTCACGTTTGGCAACACCTTTCACTCTAATTGATAGATCTCCCTCGCCAATTTTTGTTGCTGAGTTTTTGATTGATAATAAAGGTTTTGTTAAAGATCGGGCTAATAGCCAGCATATAATTAAACTGATAATTAAAGGAATTCCTACACGTGTCCATGCAGGCATCTGCATGATAATTACTCTAAAATCAGGATTTCTAGTTTTGCTAGTTATATAGAGTTGATAGTTATTGTTTGCTATCGATACATTGATAGGGCCGGTAATTCTGGCGTAGGGAAATTGCACACTTACTACATCAGTAAAGCTATTTTTTTCGAGGTACCTTGCTAAGCTTCTATGCCTGTTTTTTCCTGAAGAATATAAGGTTTTAGTGCTAAGGTTTTTGACCAAAATTGTTGCTGGTTTGTTGTGTCCTTTGCCTTTTCTTTTTTGCAAGCGTTGTAAAAATTCATCGATATTAGTCGGAGATCTAGCCTCAATAAGACGAGTGATAAAATGCAGGCGCATAAGATCGTCTTCGTGAGCAGGCAAAATAATTCCGTCATCGCTAAATTGAGTGGAAATTAACCGTGTTATGGTAATTGTTAATAAAGCGATTAACCAAAAACTGATAAATAGTTTAAAGATAATTGAGCTGAACCAAATCTTTAATTTAGTTTTCATTAGATTTTCCTGATAAAAATATATAACCAGCACCACGCACTGTTTTAATTTTATCGAGTGGACTAAAGGGTAATAATTTTCGTCGAATATTACTAACATGCATATCTATACTTCGATCAAACGCTAATAATTTTCGTCCGAGTACTTGTTCAGAAATATGCTCTTTACTGACGATGGTGCCATGTTGCTCCATTAATAGTGTTAATACTTGATATTCGGTACCCGTAAGCTCTATTGGTTGTTGATGACATGTGACGATACGCGTTGTGTGATCAATAACGACTTGATTTAGCGATAGATGCTCTTTAACCGTTTGGTTATTTTCAACAATTGCGATTCTTCTTAAAATAGCGTTAATTCTGGCAAGTAACTCTTTGTGGTGGAAAGGCTTCGCAAGGTAATCGTCTGCACCAAGTTCAAGTCCTAATACTCTATCAGCATCATCGCCTTTTGCCGTTAGCATCAAGATGGGGGTTTTATGTTTTCCGCCAAGGGCTTTTAATACTTCAAAACCGTTTAAGCCTGGCATCATTACATCGAGTAATATTAAATCGATATTGTCTTGGTAAGATTGGGCTAATCCAGATACACCGTCAAAGCAGCAGGTTACGCTAAAATTTTCTGTGCCTAAGTAATCAGTAAGCAGCTCTGCTAACTCCTGATCATCATCAATGAGCAAAATATGTTTCTGATTCATCATTTTTAACCTTAAATTAGTACTTCCTAACTATAATACTTCATCGTAAAAATTAGGGGCTACTAATTTACACAAACTTTACAAAGCTTTTTCGATTTTTGACATGCATTATTTATATTTTAGTCGTTATCAACCAGAGGAATACTTTGATGAAGAGGCTTTTTAATTTTACATCAAGAATATCAAAGCACCATAGTTCATATAGCTATAATCAAATCAAAAACTAGGCATGCAATTTTACGGGTGTTATCAGGCGAACAAAAAACAAAATGGCCATCAATTCAATAGAAGAAAAGTATAAAAGAAAACAAAGTTAGAGAGTAAATTAAGAAAATAAAACTAAGAAAAAAATAAGAGTTGAATGTCAGAAATGTTAGCCAGTTAAACTGAATGAGAATATCTTAGACATCTGACTTTCAACTGGCTGACCATCTACTTTAGCTGGGTTAAAAGACCACTTTCTCATTGCTGTTTTTATCGAACTACGAAAATAACTGACTTTATTCTGCTGTTCAAATTCGATATCTTTAATTCGGCCTGATTTATCTATAGTAAACTGTACACGTACTTCAAGTTCAAGGCCCTTACGTTTAGCATGAGAAGGGTATTTTGGATCAATACCAGAAATTAGTTTAGCTTTTTCTACAAATGGCAGTAGTGTTACGACATCTTCAATTGGCAGAAACGCTTGATTATTTTGAGTAATGCTCAAAGGTTTTGTTAATACATTATCAGTAGGTCTTGCCATATCGCTTTCGTTTATAAGCGAACTAGAACTTTCTAAGAAAAATTTATCTAATATATCAGGTTCATTTTCTGAAGAACTATTCAATGCGGCTATTTGCTTAGAATAAGGATTATTTTGGTCTAATGAGTTAATACTTGAATCAGTTTTTTCAAAAGCGATAGCCGCCATTGATCTATCTTCTTTCACTAGTGAATTTAGTATAGATGATGGCTCATTGGCATCAGCAATAATAATTAAACTCTCTGATGATGTATCAGCTAATGTATCAAGACTTTTACTATTCTCAAGTTTTGTATCAACAGATAATACTATCTCAGAGTTATCTACTTTTAATGTGTTTGCTGTTAATGAATCATCAGACTTAACAGCAGTATTACTTGCTGGTAATGCTGGTTCAATAAGCGCAATTTTTTGACTTTGTTTCTTAATATTAATATCGGTTGTTTGTTCAGCTACTACTATTTTTTCTAATATAGTATTTTCTAATGTCGGCTTGTTTTCTTTCTCAATAGCATATGATGAAACCCTGTTAACAGTGGTGGTTTCATTTGTTAATAACTGCCTAGCAATAGATGTTTTTGCTAACGAGGGGCGCTGGTATTTTCTATGGTTAACATAACTATCATCAGTTGTTGATAAATTATTTGTACCCATTTCCAATAAACCAGGCGTTAAATATTGTTGGGCTCCAAAACCAAAAATAGCGACAACTATAGTGCTTGCTGCTAACCATTTTCCAGCATCATTACTGGGTGTACAATGATGGTCAACTAAACGAACAACCCGCTGTTTTAAATCACCGCCTGAAGCGGCCATTGCCATATTTGGAATGGTATGGTGGCGATGTTTACTACACAGTACTGCAGTATCGGCTAGTGTATGAGCGTAAGCTATAGCGTCTCCACAATGTTGAACGGCAATGTCGTCACTGCAATATTCACGCTCATTACGCATTTGTTTTGAAATCCACTGGACTGCAGGATGGAAAAATAACAATAAGGCAACCAGAGTTTGAATAAAGTTAACTAAATAGTCATGGCGACGTATATGGGCTAATTCATGCAGAATTAACATTTCTAACTGGGTTGTAGTCAAACCGCTAAGCATACTCGCAGGTAGCAAAATAACGGGCTTTAACCAACCAATAGCCATAGGAACATCTGTTTTCAATGAAACCAACAACCGTGGTGTTGTTGATAACTGCATTTTTTCGACCAGTTGTAGAAATCTTGCCGAAAGTTTTGCATCAGTAGGAATGATTGACTGTTTAGGTAACTGGTTAACCATATACACTTCAATTAGAAGTTTAAAAGTCAACAACATGACGATGGCTAGCCATATCACTGAAATATAAGGTAAGAACTCTACGAAATTGCTTATCCAATAGGTGTTGTTGTTTGGCGATTGACCTGTGGATGTTTCGAATAATGGCATTAGGTTGCTGGATAAGGCTAATGCATTATTATCTGGCTGGTAGATAATGGCAAAAGTTATAAAAGGCAATATCAAGCAAAGTAGCATCGACAAAGATGCAAAGGCATATCGTAGTTGAGGTTTTTTATTTGAAGTTAATATTAATGCTGATTTTAGAGCAAACGCAACAATACAACCTTGCCATATAAAATGGATCAAAGTGAGCGCTAAACTGTAAAAGTATGGATTACCTACAAAGTATTCCAGCATAATATTTTCCAAAAATTAATATTCTACAATAAGAATTATGTTTGGTGAAATTGGATTAATCGCGCTATTAAGCTTCTAATTCATTTAATAATTGGCGAATATCGGCAATCTCTTCTTGGCTAGTAGATTCGTCTAATGCACGCATAACTAACTTAGAGGTTGAACCACCAAATGCTTTGCTGACTAGGTCTTTCAATAATGATGATTGTGTCTGCATTTCACTATTAGCTGCAGCATAAACATGGGCACGGTTACTTTCATCACGAATAACAAGTGATTTTTCATGCATTATTTGTAGTATCTTTAATACGGTAGTGTAGCCGGTTTTTTGTGTAACACTAACAACATCGTGAATTTGTCTAACAGTTGCTGGACCCATTTGCCAAAGTACATTTAGCAGGGTTAATTCTGCTTCAGTTGGTTTTATATTGTTTCTATCGCGAGCCATCTAATTTTCCTTGTTGCGATTACTACTTTTTGGGTAATTATGAATATTGATACGAATGTAATCGTATCTCTTGTTGATTAAATGAGCAACCAAAATTTTAGCTTTATTTTATGGCGGTTGCTAGGGGGTGGGTATTACTTTTGATTTAACTGATTAATATAATGTTTTGTCTGAGTTGGGAAGTTTGTAAAAACGGCATCAACACCATAAATATAACACCTAGAAACATCTTCTTCTCTGTCAACGGTATATACCCAAACCTCTAATCCTCTTTGATGTGCATCATCAACGAGTTCTTGATTGATTATTTGAATAGAAGGGTTAAAGCTATTAGCATTAAGTTGTTGAGCACATCGCGCATAAGTGAGAGGGCATGAAGCGGTTAATACAGCTATAGATATTTTTGGTAATGTTGTTTTAATTTCAGCAAGTAAAGGATGATTAAAAGAAGAAACAACAAATTGTGACCATGAAAAGTTATAGTGTAAAACCGCATGAGCTAATACTTCTTGTAATAATAGAAACATTTTTACCAAAGCACTTTTTTTAGTTTCAGATGATTTGATTTCAATATTAACCAAGCAATAGCCATCTATTAATTTCAATGCTTGATTTAAAGTCGGAATAAATTCGTTTTTCCCGGCGTTAAGTTTTTGTAAGTCGATTAATGAATAATCATTAATCGAGCCTTTGCCGTCAGTTGTTTTTTCTAAATAATTATCATGTAATAAAACAAAATGATTTGAATGATGGTATTGAATATCTAATTCAATACCATCAGTTTGTTGATTCATCGCTTCTTTAAGGGCTAATAAGGTATTTTCAGGGTACTCGCCACTAGCACCACGATGAGCGATAACCTTCATTATTAGTTGTTCTCACTACCAACTGAAGTTTTATCGCTTTGTGTAATAATGTCTGCGTAGTGTTCACCCAGACGGGTGACTGTATTTGGACCCGCATCCTTATTGAATTCGATCATCTGTGGGGCAAATGTTGAAACTACTGTTGAGCCTAACTTAAAACGACCCATTTCATCACCCTTAGCTAAGTGTATTGCGTCAATACCCGTTGCAGGATATTTCCATCTGAAGATATCTTTGCCGGCAGGTGGCGTTATAGTGCCTGCCCAAACAGTTTCTATACTAGCAACAATTGTTGCACCAACTAATACCATCGCCATAGGGCCATGAACAGTATCAAAAACAGTCACAACTCGTTCATTTCTGGCAAATAAATTTGGCACATTATTAGCCGTGAGTGGATTTACTGAAAAGAGATCACCAGGAATATAAATCATTTCTCGTAAAGTACCTGCCATCGGCATGTGAATACGATGATAATCTTTGGGGGCTAGATAGATACAAGAAAAACTCCCTGCTTGAAATGGTGCTGCGGTTTTTTCATCACCACCTAGCAGTGTTGTTAAGCTGTAATCAAAGCCTTTAGCTTGAATAAGTTGTCCATCTTTAATGTCTCCTTGTTGACTTATTTTACCATCCACAGGATAACAAAGGGCTTGCTCATTATTATTGATGGTGCGGGCACCTTCTTCTAATTCGCGTGTGAAGAAGTCGTTGAAAGTGTCAAAATCTTTAGCATTTTTCAATTTTGCCTCAGCCATATTAATATCATAAGACTTGATAAATATTGAGATTAACTTTGTAGTTAACCAGCCCGCTTTAGCGGCAGCAAGCTTACCAACTAAACGTGAAATGGCATGTTTTGGCATCAAATATTGTAGAGTGATTTTTACTTTATCTAGGGACACTAAATTTTCCTTTTATATTTTAAATAGCAGTGTTTTTCTATTAATCGTTAAAACGAGAAGTTAAGGTATTGTCACCCAAACTGGATAATATTCGCTGAAAGCTAGCAAGTCGTTCAGAGTGTATTTTTTCTTCTTTTTCTGCTGCAATTAAAGCACACCCAGGGTCTGTTTGATGTTTACAATCACGAAATTTGCAATACCCCAAATAATCTTGAAATTCAATAAACCCATTGCATACTTGTTCAGGGGTTAAGTGCCACAAACCAAATTCTCTTATACCTGGAGAATCAATAAGATTACCACCCTCGTTAAAATGATATAGCCGGGCAACAGTTGTTGTATGTTGACCTAAACCGGAGTTTTCTGACACTATTTTAGTTAACAAATTCAATTCAGGCATTAATGAATTGGTTAAAGTTGATTTGCCTACACCTGATTGCCCTACAAAAATACTGGTGTGTTGATTCAGTTGTTTTTTGATCGCCTCAATACCTTCGCTGGTTTCACTGCTGGCATAAATAATTTGATAACCAATATCGCGATAGATTGATAGATGTTGTTCTATTTCAGCGGTATTGTGCACATCGAGTAAATCTGTTTTATTAAGCACAATAACGGGAGTAATACCGGTTTGTTCGGCAGCTACTAAGTATCTGTCAATAATGTCAGCATTAAAAGCTGGCAGAACAGAAGATACGATCAGTATTTGGCTAATATTGGCAGCTATTGGTTTAACGCCATCATAAACATCAGGTCGGCTAAGCATAGAAGTTCGCTCTTCAACGGCCTCTACAATACCATTGATTTTAAGTTGCTCTTCTTTGCCCAGTCGCCATATGACTTTGTCACCACAAACTAACGAATCGATAGATCGTCTAATATTACATCGATATATCTTATTATCATCGCCCTCAATATCTGCATGTTGACCAAAGCGGCTGATAACAACACCACTTTGGGCATTGCCTAGTTGTTCATCTTGCCAGAGAACTTTATCATTTTTACCTTTGTTTTTAAGGAGTTTGAGTTTATTCGCTTGGTTCTCTTTAATGCGACGTAGCTGACCTTTAGTCAGTTTTTTTGCTTTAGCCACGAGATATTATCATTTTAATTCGTCTTTCCTGTGTATTTGCATTGGTATCTGTTTGTCACGTATTATACTGTTAAATTGAACATTCATCTAATGCTTGTATAAAAGTATATTTTTAAGGGAAATTATGACCTGTAGTGATAGTAATCTAATCTGGCTTGATTTAGAAATGACGGGTCTCGAGCCAAAAGTTGATGTCATTTTGGAAATGGCGACAATTATTACCGATAGCCAATTAAATATTTTAGCTGAAGGCCCCGTTTTTGCTATTCATCAAACTAATGAAGTACTTGATAACATGAGTAGTTGGTGTATTGAACACCACGGTAAATCTGGCTTAACTCAACGTTGCCGTGACAGTAAAACTAATTTAACCATCGCAATGAACGAGACGATCCAGTTTGTAGAAAAATATGTGCCGAAAGGAAAATCACCAATGTGTGGCAATAGTATTGGTCAAGATCGCCGTTTCATTAATAAATACATGCCTGAATATGAAGAGTTCTTTCATTATCGCAACCTTGATGTCAGTACGATAAAAGAATTAGCTCGTCGATGGAAACCTGAAGTTTTAGAAAAGGTAGTAAAAACAGGTGCTCACTTGGCGCTTGATGATATTCGAGAATCTATTAGTGAATTAAAGGTATATCAGAAACACTTTTTTCAATTATAAATGATAGTCATGTTGCTTGATTTTTAATGTAAATCCATCAAATCAAGCAACATCAATTACTTATAATTCAAATGCTGTTTGTTTTATTCAGGTTTAGAAGCCGTTAGCAACTTGATTATTTGGTAGTACTGATAACTCATCAAAATCAGAATACCCCACACCTATTGAAAATGTAGACTTAGAAGTTAATTCGAACTCTAAACCTGTTGTTATTTTATAACCTGGAATAATTTTGTCTGTTTCTATAGCGCCTGATTGATAGTTAGCATCTATAGCTGCAATACTTACAGAAATAAAAGGAGACATAGTATTTAGTGCACCTGAAAATAAGTTTTCTCTTTTGATTTTTGTTGTTGCCCACAAGCCTAGTTCTTTTAACTGACCTCGGCTATTTATGTTGTTCATCATATTGTTATTTGAATATTGCTCAAATTCTGATGATGAATAACTCAATGCTATCGACGTTGTCAATTCCCAGTTCTCATTAAGTTGCCAATCATTAGCAAGACCCATGCTCACAGATGGACGGTAGTCAGCGTTGAATTTAACACCCGACACTTGAGGGGTAATTACTGTATTACCTAGCCCTAAGGAGATAAATGGATATATATCTGTCTGTTCTGCGCAAGTATTATTAATTGTAAGCAACGACATAAGTGCTAATGTAAATATGCTTGCTTGTGAGGTGTTATTTTTCATACTCATATCCTTTTTCATGTTAGTTTCCTGCTTTACAAAGGCACATCATCATTTTTGATAAATGAGAATGTCGCCAGGAGTGCATTTTAAGTGTTGGCATATCGCCTCTAATGTCGAAAAACGTATTGCTTTAGCATGGCCGTTTTTTAGAACAGATAAATTTTGTGCGGTTATGCCAACAGCCTCAGCTAAATCGTTAAGTTTCATTTTTCTTTTTGCCAACATAACGTCGAGTTCAATTATGATAGCCATTAAATAGTTAAATCCTGTTCTTGTTTTGTTGTCAGCGCTTCTTTCATAACCCAAGCAAAAGCATAAATAATTAGTCCTGAAAGTAGGTGGGTAAGCTCTGTAGAGCCTATCGCTAAATATAGTGCTAAGGAATCTGATGCCCCTGACAACCTTAAAATCATAGTGATGAACACTGGGTAGACAAGGCTAACAACCACCCAAATTAATAAGCTACTACCAATATATTTAATGCAATTAATGTTTCGCTGAGTAAAAATTTCTGCTTGTTGAAATAATCCAAATAGCCTGAAAATAAAAAAATAAATCAAAGTATAAAAAAGGATGTCGACACTTGCCAATATAGCAAGGCTGTTAAAGCCCTCATTTTCTAGTGCTTTAGAAAACTCCTGCCAAGAACCTGTGATTCCTGTACGGGCTGTAAGAGTAGTGACATTATCGCTGCTCTGACTTAGATTCTCTTCATTAGCGATAAGTGAAAATTCTTGATTGGTTGTTGTTTGACCATTATACAAATTGATAAAAAATCCTGAGATATGTACCACAGCAATGAAAATGATTAATAAACGAATAAGCTTACTAATTTTGCTAATTTTATTCATAGTGACTTTAGAGTAATTACCATGAGTAAAACTTAGCATTTTTAAAAATAATTAACAATATATTTTTATCGATAAACGGTAACTTTTAGTTCTTGAAATAATTTAATTAGTGAAGGTATTAATAAACAATATTTGAAATGATTTACATAAATAAGACACTTTCGTTAATTTGATTATATCGTAGGGTCAAAACTTCTAGCTACTCTTCAGTTACAAATATCCTTGTGAGGCGAACATAAGTTTGTCGGTGAATGGTAAGTTTGGCCTGTGTCTGAATATGAACTTGGTTTAAGTGCTTGTTGATTTGAATCTTTAGGAAGTAAAAATTTTTGCCTTAGGAATTGAATTGACCTTTTGTTGTTGGCATTTTAGGAATATCCACCTAAGACAGTTAAGAGAAAGTCTCAGCGGGTGGGCTCACTCGCTGATCTGACTTCAACAAAATACTGCTATCCAGCATTTATTTTTCCTCTATATTGTTTTTAGCAATATCTGTAATAGTTACTTTGTTGGCTGCATGGTTAAGTGAAAGGATCATCGCCTCTGAGTTTTTGCCATTATGTTCGATAAAGCTCACAATGTTTTCGCCATTGCATTGAACGTTTTTAGTAACAAAAGCACGTGAGTAACCAGATGCTAGAATTTCATTATGCATAGCTGCTCGATTACCCGCAGCCGCAGTAACGCATAATTGAGTAAACTCAGAGTTATTTGCTGCAACAACATCTGCAGCTTGTGTAGATGCGATGAAACCAGTAGTCATTAAAACAGCGATAGATAATTTTTTCATGTTCATGGGTATTCTCCTAAAATTAAATGAATAACAACTTGTTTGTTGTTACCAATATAGTGGCAAATTTTTCTGAAATGGTTGTAATAAAGCTTGCGGCAAATGTAATAACAAATGTCACTAACTGTTAACATAAAGCCATGTCTTTGCTTCTGTAATTATCTAGGTTATTGATTAATATCGTAAATATTTCTAGTGATTTTCTGAAGGAGTGACATACTTATTTACAGCCACTTACTCACAGCAATGAAAAACAGCTAAATAAATTATTGTTTTATTAGAACCTTTAGTTTTTTCCAATAACAACGAACTTCATTAGTGTTATTTGTCAAATAAGAAAGCATACTGGTTATTTTTTCAAAGCGTTCTGCGACTTTTTAAGTTAAGAACACTGCCGACATGAAGGCTAATAAACTTTAGATTTGATACTCAAGGCAGGCTTGCTTTAAAGTAAGTCACTATTAAGAATTGTACTGCTAGTTTGTTTAGTTGTAGATGTGAAGTTAAAGTGTTCTTTATTTGTCAGCTAAAACTAGTTGATTGGCCGTGAAGCTTATTATTGAGATATTGTTTCTTTATTTGGATAACATTAATTCAGTTTGAATTGTTTTTGGTATTAGAAGGTTAATAAATGATAATTGAACAGAGTTGAAAATTACAGAAGGCAATTTAACAAATAGGTATTTTAGAGAAAGTCTCAGCGAGTGTACTCACTCGCTGAATTCGACTTAAACCAAATACTGTTATCCAGCATTTACTTTTTCCTCTACACGGTTTTCAGCAAGATCTGTAATAGTAACTTTTGTTGCTGATCGGTTAAGTGTAGTGATCATTGAGTTTGCATTTTTACCATTATGTTCGATAAAGCTCACAATATTTTGACCATTACATTGAACATTTTTAGCAACATAAGAGCGAGAGTAACCTGATGCTAATATTTCATTATGCATAGCAGCACGATTTCCCGCAGCGGCAGTAACACAAAATTGAGTAAAGTTTGAGTTATTTGCAGCAACTACATCTGCAGCTTGAGCAGAAGCGATTAAACCCGTTGTCATTAAAGCTGCGATAGATAATTTTTTCATGTTCATGGGTATTCTCCTAAAAATAAATGAATAACAACTTGTTTGCTGTTACCAATATAGTGGCAAGTTTTTCTGAAATAGTTGTAATAAAGCTTACGGCAGATGTAATAATAAATGTCATAAAATTAAGAGCTAAGCTATTGAATGTTGTAATCTGTTTTTTCATATTGATGATTATTAAGGAAAAAATGTATTCAATTTATAAAGGCAAATGACACACTTTTTTACACTGCTTTACTGACAGCAATACAAAAAGGATAAATATATTCTTGTATTTTTGATTTTTTCTGAATTGTTATTATCAATCGAGTTGATTAAATTTATGCTTAGTTAAAAATAATGCTCAAAAGTTATATAAATATTGGGATTATGAAGTTGAGCTGGTTAATAGAAATAATTATCTCTGATTTTAAGCTTTTGTCGTTGACTCTATTTATTACAAAGAGCACTATATAAACGTCAATTAATAAAATAGAAAAATTTACCTTAATGTTATCTTATTTTTCAAATTTACCACTAACGATGCTCTGCTCGAATTGTCTGTTCACAGTCAATAATCGATGGCAGTGGCGTTTGCGGTGAGAAAATTTAATGTAAAGTAAGTCAGATTTATTAATTATCTCAAGCCGCAAACAAAATTGCGGCTTTTTTGTTTTTCCTTTCTAAAAATCCGCAGTTTCCTAGGCTTATATCTTTGTTAGTACAAATATGGAGAATGCAATGTCAGTGTCAGTTGCCTACTTAGCTGTTGTTTTAATCTGGTCCACTACGCCATTAGGCATAGTATGGAGTAGTGAGTCAGTCAATCCAACATTGGCAGTATTATTTCGCATGATAATTGCGGTAGTTTTAGGTGGTTTAATATTGCACTTGAGAAATATTCATCTGCCTTGGCATAAAGCAGCTTTACGCCTTTATACATTTTCTGCGTTAGGGATTTTTGGTGGGATGTTATTTTCATATTTTTCAGCTCGTTATATTTCTTCAGGGCTAATGTCATTAATTTTCGGATTATCGCCAATTTTATCAGGCATTATGGCGCAAAAATTAATTAATGAGCCTAAATTTTCTCGCACGAAAAAACTCTCTTTAATTGTCGCGACTATTGGTTTATTAATCGTTTGTTATGACAATATAATGCTTGATAGCAATGGATATATTGGTATTACGCTTATTTTATTTGCAGTATTTTTCTTTAGTTTAAGTGGGGTGTTAGTTAAAAGTGTCTCACTGGATATTCATCCATTAGCAACTACAATCGGAGCATTATCGGTTGCAACACCTTTGTTTCTATTGAGTTG
>ENA-ORXI01000306-ORXI01000306.1-sediment-metagenome-genome-assembly--contig:-NODE-306-length-39658-cov-11.520351_pt1 | contig 39658 bp, 29 predicted proteins | sample MGYA00237861_ERZ511468 | MGnify/ENA primary metagenome ERZ511468 (study PRJEB26299, sample SAMN06266213) | sediment metagenome | isolation source: Hudson Canyon methane seep mesocosm | place... | reverse complement strand
GGTGCTTTCGACCACTCAGCCATCTCACCTGAATGTCTAAAAACAATTGCTTGCTTGAAGACGGGGCGAATATTAAATACTGTAGCTTTGTTTGTAAAGGCTTTATTTCATCTTTTTAATAAAAACATTATGTTTAAGCTACATTAATAGTTTCTGTTGATAATTCGTACTTAATCACAACGTTTTTGAACATAATAAAAAGTGTAAAGTAATAAAAATAAAATGCCTCTATTTATATAAAATGGCATCAACGCTACCCTTTGCAAGACCATGATAACCAGGACGTGCTATAGAGTACACTTCCAAAGCCCATGAAAGGCCACTGTCTGATTCAGACAGTTGTTTATAAAGTGGCACTATTAACTTCCTTCGTCCAATACTAATTAAATAGTTTTTAAGCTGTGGCAAAACAACATCATAATTTGATTTTAACGCTAATAAATACCAAGCATGGGCAACTTCAGCATTTTTGCTGGTTGTTAATTGATATTTATTATCTAAAAGAATCATTTTAGATAATGATAAATCAATAGGTAAATTATTAATAAAATGCAGCCATTCATGTACAGTCCACTTGTTCGTAGCTAATTTATCTAATACTAGCTCATTAACTAACCATTGATTAATTTGCTCGTCAATTAAAGTAAAGGCTTGTGAGGTAGGTTTAGGTACAAAAGGCGGCAAACCTTGTTCATAAATCCATTCTTTCACCTCTTTGCCACTGACAATACCTGGATATTTATTGATGAGTTCCTTATTTAAATATTGAACAAACTCAGAAGTTGTTAAACTTCTAAAAGCATGTTGATCAAAATAATTACGAACAAACGGGTCAAACTTATCTCTACCAAATTTATTTTCTAAATAGATTAAAAATAACTGCCCTTTTGTATAGGGAATACCCGAAAAAGCATGGTCTGGATCACGTCCATGTAAATCGATGAATAACTGAGTATCACCTGGTTCCATTTCTGCAATTTCATAATTTAAGTTTTGTGCATCTAGCGCTTGTTCCATAGTGGCTCGTTCAGCACCAAAAACCTTCTCCATTATGCGATTTTCAACATAACTGGTAAATCCTTCATTTAGCCATAAATCCCGCCAAGTAGCATTTGTGACTAAGTTACCTGACCAAGAGTGCGCAAGTTCGTGAGCAATTAAATTAACTAAGCTTTTATCTCCAGAAATCACTGTAGGTGTTATAAATGACAAACGAGGGTTTTCCATTCCGCCAAACGGAAAACTAGGGGGTAGTATCAGTAAATCATACCGACCCCAGCGATAGTCCCCATAGAGCTTTTCAGTGACATCGATCATTGCTTGGGTATCATCAAACTCTGCTATTGCGGCATTTAAAATACCTGCCTCTGCATAAACACCTGTTTGTTTACTCATTGCTTTAAACTTTAAGTCCCCAACTCCAATAGCAATTAAATAGGCAGGAATTGCTTGTGGCATAGAAAAAACATAATCACCATCGAGTTTAGTATCAGGTGTATTATTTGCACTCATTACCGCAAGTAAATCTTTATCTGTTCTGATTCTCGCATTATAGGTAACTCTTACACTGGGTGTGTCTTGAATGGGTATCCATGAACGTGCATGAATAGCTTGATTCTGGCTAAACATAAATGGCTGTTTTTTACCTAAGGTTTGTTCTTTACTTAACCATTGTAAACCCGATGCTTTTTCTGTTGAGTTATAATATATTCTTACTTTCTTAGCTTTAAATAGTGTCTTGATTGTTAATTTAGACCCTAATACTGCATCCCTATTCGCTAATGAAAATTTAACTTTTTGCCAATTTCCCAAAGTATTTTGTACAAATACTTGATGAACATCTAAATCACGAGTGTCTAATATTACTGGTTGTACTGAATCACTAATCCAATTCAACGTTAACTCTGCAAAGCCACTTAATGATTTAGATGGAAAATCAACATTCAAGTCTAAATAAAGGTGTGTAACTTTTACTTGGTGATAATTTGAATAGGTATATGCATCAATTTGGTGGCTAGAGTTATTATTTGCCCATAACAAATTTGATGATAAAGAGAGTAATAATATAAGGAACATTACTAGTTGAGTAATGATTTTCATAAATGAATATCCAATAAAAAAATAGGCCATTAGATTACTTCTAATCTAGCGGCCTATTCAATACTTAATTTACGAAAGAATGTTTTTTACTGTACGGTTTAAATTACGGTTTTTCCATTTGAATAACAACTCTTCGGTTTTTTGCTCTACCTAAAGCGGTATCATTAGATGCAATGTGACGTTTTTCTCCATAGCCTTTAGACTCAATACGAGCAACATCAACGCCACTTTTAATAAAGTAATCCTTTATCTTTTTTGCTCTTTTTTCTGATTCTTTTTGGTTAATCGAGCGCCCGCCCCAACTATCTGTATAGGCGTCTATTAGCACTAGCTCTAAATCAGGGTCTAAACTTAAATATTCTGAGATCATCGCCATCCGTTTTTCAGAAGTTTTCGTAAACTGATCACTGCCGAACTTAAAATTTAACACCGTATAAGCTATATCATCAAGACTATAGTTTAAAAGATTACCAACACAGCTAACAAATTGTTTATAAGCACGTTTAAATTTTGCGGTTGATAAACCTACTGAAATTTTATCTTGATCACTATACCAATCGTTGTAATAAAAAGTGGGGTTCATCCCTTGTTCCAATTCACTTAACATTGTCCAGGCAACTTTTTTTGGAAGTCCAGGTGAAAATTGTTTATGCAGTTTCATATTTGCTAGCGTACGCCCCCCTACTCCAGGACGCCACTTTGGTGCAACAGAGCGAACTTCGGCTAAAGAGTAGTTATCAGGCAAAAGTAACATATCAAGCTCAAACTCCATATTTAACTTGCGGTTCGCTTTACTGTAAAAGCGAGCTTGACCATAGTTTGGGATTTGATGGGCAAGTGTACATTCAAGTCTAGAGTCAGTAGATAATTGCCATTGAGAGCTCTTTAAGTCTGCGCTATATTGACGAATTCCAGCATGACTTTGTCCAACAAGGAAAAAAAGAAAAATTGCGGCATATGTTTTTTTCATAATAAGTTCAAATTAGCATTTTAGTTAGTGTCATAAACAATATCGGCAGTACTCTCATTAACTTTAGATGTTTTATAGGAAAAAACAAAGTACTAAATATACTATTCTCATTGGTATAAAAATGCTTTTCTGCGATAATTTACAGCCTACGACAATTTAATAAAGTATTAAAGCACTATGACAGTCAACTCGACACAAACAAGTTCTCCACAACAAGTAACAGAACAAAAAGATTTGAAACCATTATTCTCTAAACGATTTAGAGGTTACTTCCCTGTTGTCATAGATGTAGAAACTGCTGGTTTTAATGCTCAAACAGATGCTCTGCTAGAGTTAGCCGCTTCTGTGTTAACCCTCGATGAAACGAGCGGTAAATTATCTATAGATGAAACCATACAATTTAATATTGAGCCATTTGAAGGTGCAAACTTAGAGCCAGCTGCATTAGAATTTACAGGCATTGACCCCGAAAACCCTCTAAGGGGAGCTGTTGATGAAAAAGAGGCTTTAACCACTTTGTTTAAGTTGGTAAGAAAAAAAATGAAAGCGGCTGGTTGTCAACGAGCAATTATTGTTGCTCACAATGCTGCTTTTGATTTAGGCTTTTTAAATGCGGCAACAAATCGTTGTTCGATAAAACGTAGCCCATTTCACGCCTTTGTTAGCTTTGATACCACCACTCTTTCAGGGCTAGCGTTAGGGCAAACTGTTTTAGCTAAGGCGTGTATAGCAGCTAACATTGATTTTAATAATAGTGAAGCGCATTCAGCTTTATACGATACTGAAAAAACAGCTGAGTTATTTTGTTTTATTGTTAATAGATGGCAAGACATGGGTGGTTGGCCATTGAGCATTGATAGCAATGAAGAACTGGAAAAAGCGAATAAATAATACGGTCAACCCCTGATGTTAATTCCATTGGTAATAACTGTTCAAAGTGCCTTAGAAACTCAACATATAAAAAAACCTTACTAAAGAGTAAGGTTTTTAATCAATTAAGATTTAAACTCTTAATTTATAATTTATCAGCATTGTCAGCTAAGTATGAAGCCACGCCTTCTGGAGATGCAGTCATACCTTTATCACCTTTGTTCCAGCCAGCCGGACAAACTTCACCATGTTCTTGGTGAAATTGTAATGCATCAACCATACGTAACATTTCATCAACATCACGACCTAGTGGTAAATCATTAATCACTTGGTGACGAACATTACCTTCCTCATCAATTAAGAATGAACCACGAAATGCAACACCAGCTTCAGGATGCTCAACATCGTATGCCTGACAGATATCATGTTTAACATCAGCTACTAAAGTGTATTGAACTGGACCAATACCACCTTCGTTAACTGGTGTATTACGCCATGCGTTATGTGAAAATTGAGAATCGATAGATACACCAATTACTTCAACACCACGGCTTTTAAATTCTTCCATACGGTGATCAAAAGCTAATAGCTCAGATGGACATACAAAAGTAAAATCTAGTGGGTAGAAAAAAACTACGGCTTTTTTACCTTTTATAGCTTCGCTTAATGTAAAGCTATCAACAATTTCACCACTACCTAATACTGCTGCTGCAGTAAAATCTGGTGCTGGACGACCAACTAATACGCTCATTCTATGCTCCGTTTATTTGTTGTTTATAAATTTTTATAAAACACATTAATATACCTAACCACTAGTATTGTGGCAGATCATGAAAATTCAATTATTCAGTAGAACTTTTTTCAGATTTTTCTGCTGACTCTTTGACTAAAGTTTGCAATTCACCTTGTTGAAACATTTCTAAAATGATGTCACAACCACCTACTAGCTCACCATCAACCCAAAGTTGTGGGAATGTTGGCCAATCTGCGTATTTTGGTAATTCAGAGCGAATATCAGGATTAAGCAAGATATCTACATAGGCAAATTTTTCACCACATGACATTAACGCTTGTGATGCCTGAGATGAAAAACCACAATTTGGTAATTTTGGTGAGCCTTTCATATATAATAATATTGAATTTTCACTGATCTGTTCTTTAATTCGTTCAATTGTATCCATGGGAACCTCTAAATTTAATGGTTATTGAATTACATAAACTGTACATTGGGCCTATTTTAAATAATTCAATAAATACTAACAATAAGTTAAAAAGTATAAGTTAAAACTAACTAACCTTGAAAAAAACAATACTAAACCCTATATTTTTGGGTAGACTAGGCAAAGTAAATAATACTTGAGTATTTTACTGGGTTTTTAGAAAAAACAAACCCTTTCTTTGCTTTTTAGTCAATAATAAGTTCAACAAACACCTAGGAGAATAAAATGGCGATTGAATTACCTGCCCTACCATACGAAAAAGATGCTTTAGCACCACATATTTCAGCTGAAACATTAGAATTTCATTATGGCAAACATCACAATACTTATGTTGTAAAACTTAACGGTTTAATTGAAGGTACTGAATTTGAAGGTAAATCATTAGAAGATATTGTTAAAACATCTTCAGCGGGTGTTTTTAATAATGCAGCTCAAATATGGAATCATACTTTTTACTGGAACAGCTTAAGCCCTAACGGAGGTGGTGCACCTACTGGCGCATTAGCAGATGCCATCAACGAAAACTTTGGTTCATTTGCAGAATTTCAAGCTAAATTTGTTGACAGCGCGGTTAACAATTTTGGTTCAAGCTGGACTTGGTTAGTTAAAAAATCTGATGGCAGCTTAGCAATTGTTAATACTTCAAATGCAGCTACGCCGTTAACAGACGAGAGTGTTACTGCTCTTATTACTGTTGATTTATGGGAGCATGCTTATTACATTGATTATCGTAACTTGCGCCCTAAATACATGGAAGCATTCTGGGCATTAGCTAATTGGGATTTTGCTAGCAAAAACTTTGCTTAAATTCTACTAGCTTCCATTCAAAATAAAAAACGAGCTAAATGCTCGTTTTTTTTATCGATTTAACTATTCCATCATTAAAATGTTTTTAATACTTTTACGGTATCGTCAACATTTACCGAATCGATGTAAGCAATAACATTAGAGTCTGAGGCAACTAAAGCAATAACATCTTTATCAGAAACTAACTCAGGAGGAGGTTTTCCTTTACCTGAAAATACTAGCTTTGACCAATAAGCTTTAATTTGGCTTGAGCTTTTATTCAATACTTTTTGTTCAAATTCATTACGAGTTTCACTACCGAACTTTAAATTAACTGCAACCGCTTTATCTCCATTTGAGAAGCTTTTCATTTTCCCTAGAAATATACGGCTGATATCTTTATCTGATAATGAGGCTGTATTGCTTGGATTAACAATAATGACGACTTCAGCATAAGCCATCAAAGATGTCGTAAATGTTAATAAAATAGAGACTAACATACGATTAACCGTTTTAATATTCATGTGATTAACTCCTTATGTAATATTTAAAAAACGGTAACAATGGCAGTGCGAAATAAACCTGCATCATTATTACTGTTTAAATCGTCGCCATAGCTTGTAAATTCAAACTTTAATGCTGCTGAGTCATGAAAATCCCAACGTAAACCAAGAGTAATGTAATCTGCTTCTAAGGTTTCGCCATCAGTAATTCCATTAGTAACAGCAATCAAACCATCTAGTGCAGGTGCAACCCCTGTGGGTACACCGCCAGTAATTCTATCTTTCGAGTTATCTTCTATACCATACGTAATATGGGCTAGCATATTACTGAAACGATAACCTGCCATAACATATAAAGAATCTTGATCACCTAACGTTGTCCCATCTAGCGTTAATTGTGTATATTCACCAATAACAATGAATTTTTCAAAGTCCAGTTGAAAACCAACCTCCATGAAAGACCCCGTGTCTTCTGATACTAAGATATTGTTTGCGACATCTTCGAAACCTGCTAGCTTCCACCCTGTAGCCAATGGCTGTGTTGCTTGCACATCAATATTCATTTCTGTTTGTACATAAGCGGCCCTAAGAGTCAACCATTCCCGATTAACCGTGAATGATGCACCAACTAAATCGTTAAAATCAGGTGTTACATCTTCTCCAGCTACTGTTATTTCACTGTTATTTCCACCGTAAATAACATGCAATGTGGTATCAAACTCCCCAATACTGCCATTATACAATGCACCTAAACCATCAAAAGTATCAAACGCTACGCTGTAAACCCCCGCAGGAGGTGAGATCCAAGCATAAGCATAAGAGACATCAAGAAAATCTGAAAACATATAAAAGGGTACACGCTGGCGGCCAGCTAATATTCTGAGATTGTCGTTTACATCGTAAGCAACATAAGCCCACTCAAAATTCGTACTCCAATCATCTTCTCCGCGAGCTAAGATCTGTGCAGTAACACTCAATCCTTCCCCAAGATCACTTGATGCTTGAATAGCAAATAAGGAGCCGTTACTAAAATCAATAGAATCATCATATCCGTATAAAGTTTCATCACTAGAAGTTGTAACTCCTGCTACAACTGATGCAAAGCCATTAAATACAATATCGGCTTTTGCTGTTCCCAAGAATAAAACACTTGATAAAACAAGTAACCTACATACATTTTTCATGATATTCCCACCATTTCATTTAAGAAAAACAATATTTTTTTATACTTTGAATTGTCTCGCTACAGACTCAAGTTCAGAAGCTAAACGTGACAGTTGCTCACTAACCTCTGCTATTTCATTAGAAGCTGTAGATGCTTCATCCGCACAAGCCTGTATATCTTCAACATGTCCAACCATCAACCCAGACACTTGATGCTGTTCTTCTGTGGCTACAGCAATAGCACCGTTCATATCCGCAATGGTGTTTACAGTTTCAGTAATGACAACCAGGCTATCTCCTGCATCATTAGCACTTTTTACACCTTGTTCAACACTTGCTTGTGAACTTTCCATCATAGTTACAGCTTTACTCGCTGCACTTTGTAACTGCTCTAACATATTATTGATTTCTTGTGTTGATTCTTGTGTTCTGGAAGCAAGATTTCTGACTTCATCTGCAACGACTGCGAATCCCCTTCCTTGCTCTCCAGCTCGAGCAGCCTCAATAGCGGCATTTAAAGCTAATAAATTCGTTTGTTCGGCAATGCCTCTAATAACTTCTAAAACAACATTAACTCGATTTGTATCTTCTTGAAGTTGATTAATGGTTTCTGATGCTTGAGTAACATTATCAGCCAACTCTCTAATGCCATTAACGGTTTGCTCAACAACGGCTTTCCCTTTTTCAGCTTCACTGTTTGCATTTTTAGCTGCATCGGCTGCATCGGCTGCGTTAGTGGTAATTTCAGCAACACTGTGGCTCATTTCTTCTACGGATTGACGAGATTGAATAACGCTATCAGACTGACGTTTAAATGAATCTATTGTATTTGAAGACAATCTTGATATTGTATTAGCGGTATCTGCCAGGGGCAGTGCCGTATCAACAACATTTTTAATAACCCCTTGTAATTTTTCAATAAAACTATTAAACCAAAAAACCAAATCACCAATTTCATCTTTACTCTCTGTTGTTAGTCTTACAGTTAAGTCGCCATTTTCTTGGGCAATATCTTGCATAGAATCGATAATATCTTTCAAACTTGAGCGTATGGTTCTTGCTATAGGTACGGCAACTGCAAAAAGCAAAACGATTGTTATAACACCAACGATCACTCCAAGGGTTGAAGTTGATTCTGCTTTTTCTGAAACTGACTCAAAAGAGTGGGTAAAAGATGCATAACGCTCATTTTGAAAGGTATTTAATTCTTTCTGTAAGGCCGTTAATTTAGACGACATTTCTTTACTGCGTTGTCCCATGGTTGCAAAATCTGCAGTACCATCAATCATTTCTTTAGATAAGTTAAATGCCTCGGAATAGTAATTATCAAAGTCAACAAGAAGAGAACGAAGAAATGGTGTGTTTTCTTTATCACCAGTCATAGTTTGTTTAATTTTATCACGTATCTCATTAGCGTATTTATTAGCAGTATCTAATAAATCTTGCTCGCCTAGTGTTGCTGCATTCCCAAGAGTTTCTTTAATTTTATCAAGCCTCACTAAACCGAACTCAGAAGTTTGTAGTAATTTATATTCAACTTTATACGCCTGATCCAGTTTCTCAACAATTTCAGACATAGCCATTAAACTAATAACTAAATAAATACAAAAACCAAGGGCACCAACAATAGGGATTAGCAATATTTTAAATTGCACCGAAAGTGATTTAAATGAATTCATAAATCTGCATCTCTTTTGATTATCAAAATTTTTATAGTTAACTTATAAGGCTAACTACTTAAAAAAGAGTGTAGGCAAAGAAATTGTAATCCTCCACTTTTCACCTAAATGAATAAAATTTATGCGCTTATTACAACTTAATAACAAAATTTATTAGCAAGTTTAGTTAAAACAACTAACCTTAAAATAGGAAGCCGTTTACTCCGGTCTTATGGAACAAGTAGTTATTAATGATTTTGGGGGCAGTTATGAGTATTTTTCAACATTATCAATCACGTTACGAACAAGCACAGCAAGAGGAATTTTCCTTACAAGAATTTCTAGCTATATGTAAAACCGATAAATTTGCCTATGCAAGTGCAGCTGAACGTTTATTAAAAGCAATTGGTGAGCCTGAAATGATTGATACCTCGACTGAACCTACTTTAAGTCGAATATTCTCAAATAGAGTATTAGCCAGATACCCCGCTTTTAAAGATTTTTATGGGATGGAAGATGCTATCGAACAAATTGTTGCCTACCTTACCCATGCATCACAAGGGTTAGAAGAGCAAAAACAAATTCTTTACTTGCTTGGCCCTGTCGGTGGTGGGAAATCATCTTTGGCTGAAAAAATAAAAGCACTAATGCAACAAGAACCAATTTATATATTAAGTGCAAATGGTGAGAGAAGTCCGGTAAATGATCATCCTTTTTGTTTGTTTGACAGTGCTGAAGACGGAAAGATATTAGAAAAAGAATATAAAATACCTTTACGTTACCTTAATAATATAATTTCACCTTGGGCAGCTAAACGTTTACACGAATTTAAAGGCGATATCTCTCAATTTAAGGTAATAAAAACTTATCCTTCTATTCTTGATCAAATAGCTATCGCTAAAACTGAACCCGGTGATGATAATAATCAAGATATCTCAGCTCTTGTGGGTAAAGTAGATATCAGGCAGCTAGAGCACTATGCTCAAAATGATCCAGATGCTTACAGCTATTCAGGAGCCCTTTGTCGTGCCAATCAAGGAGTCATGGAATTTGTAGAAATGTTTAAAGCGCCAATAAAAGTACTACACCCATTATTAACTGCAACTCAAGAAGGTAATTATAATCCAACAGAAGGGCTTTCTGCCCTGCCCTTTAATGGTATTTTATTAGCCCATTCAAACGAGTCTGAGTGGCAAACCTTTAGAAATAACAAAAACAATGAAGCATTTTTAGATCGTGTCTATATTGTTAAAGTTCCTTATTGTATGCGTGTTTGTGAAGAAGTTAGAATATACCAAAAATTATTAGAAAATAGTGAATTACATAACGCTCATTGTGCACCTGATACTTTAGAGATTTTGGCTCAATTTACCGTATTATCTAGAATAACAAATCCCGAAAACTCCAGCATATACTCAAAAATGCGCGTATACGATGGTGAAAGCCTAAAAGATACCGACCCTAAAGCGAAATCTTATCAAGAATATCGAGATTATGCAGGTGTAGATGAAGGGATGTCAGGATTATCAACGCGGTTTGCATTTAAAATATTATCAAGAGTTTTTAATTTTGATCACCTTGAAGTTGCAGCGAACCCTGTTCATTTATTTTATATTTTAGAACAGCAGATAGAAAGAGAACAACTGCCTAAAGAAACCGCCGAACGCTACCTTGAATTTATTAAGGGGTACTTAACTCCACAGTATATTGAGTTCATTGGTAAAGAAATCCAAACCGCTTATCTAGAGTCTTATTCAGAATACGGACAAAACATATTTGATCGCTATGTAACCTATGCCGATTTTTGGATTCAAGATCAAGAATATCGAGATGTTGAAACAGGACAGCTTTTTGATAGAGAGGCTTTAAACAATGAATTGGAAAAAATTGAAAAACCAGCAGGGATAAGTAACCCAAAAGACTTTCGAAATGAAATTGTCAATTTTGTATTAAGAGCAAAAGCACACAATAATGGAAAAAACCCCACTTGGACAAGTTATGAAAAACTCCGTACGGTAATTGAGAAAAAAATGTTTTCAAATACTGAAGACTTATTACCAGTGATCTCATTTAACGGTAAGACATCTTCTGATGATCAACAAAAACATGATGATTTTGTTGATAGAATGATGACCAAAGGCTATACCCAAAAACAAGTAAGGTTACTATCTGAGTGGTACTTACGCGTAAGAAAATCCTCTTAAACGGTTAACTTTTAAAGTGAGGTGATTCTATGGCAAACTTTATTGATAGGCGACTTAATAGCAAAAATAAAAGCACGGTTAACAGACAACGTTTTATTCGACGCTATAAAAGTCAAATCAAAAAATCAGTATCAGAAGCCATCAACAAACGTGGAGTAACCGATGTTGATAAAGGCGAAGACATCGTTATCCCGAGAAAAGATCTTAGTGAGCCTATTTTTCATCAAGGTAAAGGGGGGATTAAAGATCAAGTGCACCCTGGTAATGACCAATTTAGTGAAGGAGATCGTATTAAGAAACCAGTGGGTCAACAGGGGAAAGGTACTGGTGAAGGAGATGCAAGTGATTCAGGTGAAGGTAGTGATGACTTTGCTTTTTCTATATCGAAAGAAGAATACTTGAACTTATTATTTGAAGATTTAGAGTTACCTAATCTTGAAAAAAACCAATTAGATAAGTTAGTTGAATATAAAACTGTCCGTTCAGGCTTCTGCGCTGAAGGTGTTCCAGCAAACATTGATATTGTTAAATCTTTACAGGGTTCTATTGCACGTAGGATTGCAATGACATCAACTAAAAGAAAACAGTTAAAACAAGCTGAGCAAGCCTTAGAGGAACTTCGAAAGGATAAACATGATCATATAAAAGAAGAACGAGAACTTATTGCCAAAATTACAGTACTCAAAGAAAAAATAGCAAAAGTACCCTTTATAGATACCTTTGATATGAAGTTTAGAAACTTCTCTAGACAAGCAGTGCCGAGCTCTCGTGCTGTAATGTTTTGCTTAATGGATGTTTCTGGCTCTATGGACCAAGCAACTAAAGATATTGCAAAAAGATTTTATATCTTATTGTATTTATTTTTAACCAGAACATACAAAACTATTGATGTTGTCTACATCAGGCATCATACCCAAGCGAAAGAAGTGGATGAACAAGAGTTCTTCTATTCACAAGAAACAGGAGGAACTATTGCATCAAGTGCTTTAGAGCTAATGGTTAAAATCGTTAATGAACGCTATAGCAATAATTGGAATATTTATGGTGCCCAAGCATCTGACGGCGATAATTGGGCTGATGACTCGCCCTACTGTCATAAACTGCTTTTAGAGAAGATTTTACCCAAAGCTCGATATTTTAGTTATATAGAAATCACTCAACGAGCTCATCAAACCTTATGGCAACAATATCAGCAAGTCGCGGATACACAACCACACTTTGCCATGCGTCATATTAAATCTGTTGACGACATCTACCCTGTCTTTAGGGATTTATTCCAAAAAAGCACAGTGCAAGCCGCATAAGCAACAACGGAGGATGTATTATGGCTGAATGTAAACCTCTTGATGACAATTCGGAATGGACTTTCGAAAAATTAACAATCTATCAAACAGAAATAGCAAGAGTAGCTGAGCATTACCGCTTAGATACTTATACTAACCAAATCGAAGTAATTACCACTGAACAAATGATGGATGCCTATGCCAGTATAGGAATGCCTATTGGTTATAATCATTGGACTTTTGGGAAAAAATTTATTCAGACAGAGCAAACTTATAAGCGTGGACATATGGGGTTAGCTTATGAAATTGTAATTAACTCTAACCCTTGTATTTCTTATCTCATGGAAGAAAACACCATGACTATGCAAGCATTGGTAATGGCACATGCATGTTATGGACATAACTCATTTTTTAAAGGTAACTATCTATTTAAAACCTGGACTGATGCTGACTCTATTATTGATTACCAACTTTTTGCAAAAAACTATATTTCAAAATGTGAACATAAGTTCGGAATAAGTGAAGTTGAAGCAACATTAGATGCATGCCATGCTTTAATGAATCACGGAGTTGACAGATATAAAAGGCCCCAAAAAATTTCTTTAGATGAAGAGTTAAAACGCCAAGAAGAAAGAGAAACTTATCTACAGTCTCAAGTGAATACCATTTGGCGAACAATGCCTGACAGTAATACTAAACAGACAAGCACACCTGTTTCATTTCCTAGCGAGCCACAAGAAAATATTCTATATTTCATTGAAAAAAATGCACCTTTACTCAAGCCGTGGCAGAGAGAAATCGTCAGAATTGTTCGAAAGACATCACAATACTTTTACCCTCAAAAACAGACACAAGTAATGAATGAAGGATGGGCATGCTTTTGGCATTACACAATTATTAATCATTTGTTTGACGAGGGATTAGTCACTGAAAAGTTTATGCTTGAATTTCTGCATAGCCATACCAGTGTAGTTGCACAGCAGGACTATAATAGTCCTTATTATTCGGGTATAAACCCTTATGCTTTGGGCTTTAATATGTTTATAGATATAAGAAGGATCTGCGAACATCCAACTGACGAAGATAAACTTTGGTTCCCAGAAATTGCAGGCAGTATTTGGCTAGATACTCTACATTTTGCTATGGAAAATTTTAAGGATGAAAGCTTTATAAGCCAATACCTTTCACCCAAGTTAATAAGAGATTTAAAACTTTTTCATATTCATGACGATGATCACAATGACTATGTTGAAATAGCAGCTATTCATAATGAAAAAGGTTATAAAAAAATAAGAGAAAACCTTTCAAACCAATACAATTTAAGTAATTTAGAAGTAAATATTCAAGTAGTAGATGCCAATATTACGGGTGATAGATCCCTAACCTTAAGGCACACTCCACACCAAGGAGTTCCATTAGGTGATTCAACAGATGAGGTATTAAAACATTTACATTATCTTTGGCAATTTGATATTAAGTTAGTACAACCAGATAACAAAGGGGTGGATGAAATTATTGCCAGCTGTCCAAAAGCTGACGCGAAGAAAACTGAAAAAACTTAAAGGTATTATACCGCAGCTATAAAAAAGAAAAATCTACACAGATACACTTATTCCTTAATGGTTTAACTTCGACAGTGGGTGCTCTTCTTTATTTATCATTAACGTCCAAATATAAAATTAGACAAACTAAAATTCTTCAGATAACCTTACTGGTCTAACCACTTAAATTATAAAGCCAACATGCCTACTCCTGATAATAAATCATTAGTTGAATTAAACATTGATAATAATATTGCTTATGTTCGTTTAAATCGTGTAAAAAAGCATAATGCATTAAACCTAGCAATGTTTCATCAAATAAGAAGCACCATTAAAAGACTTAAAAGCAACAGTAATATCCGGGCGGTTATAGTGTCAGGTAATGGTGACGATTTTTGCACGGGTTTAGATGTTAAATCGGTTATGAAATCGGTTATTACCCCCATCAAATTATTATTTAAATGGCACCCGTGGCAATCAAATCTTGCTCAAATTGTTTCTACCGGATGGCAGAAAATTCCAGTTCCTGTAATCATGGTAATTGAAGGACGATGTTGGGGGGGCGGGCTACAAATTGCGCTTGGTGGTGATTTTAGAGTTGCAGCACCCAATGCTTCTATATCAATTATGGAAGCACGATGGGGACTTATTCCTGATATGGGCGGAACACTCGCTTTAAGGCAGTTAATTAGACAAGATATAGCTAAAGAGCTCGCAATGACGGGTGAAGTTATTGATGGTAATAAGGGGTTAGAGATTGGTTTAGTCAGTCATATTGTTGAACAACCTATGGAAAAAGCGATTGAATTGGCTAAAGTACTTTGCCTGCAATCTCCAGATAGCGTTGCCGCGACTAAAAAGCTTTATAATAAAAGCTGGATAGGTAGTGCTGGTTTTGCTTTGGCTCGAGAGTCTTATTATCAATTAAAAATACTGTTAGGAAAAAATAGTAAAATTAAATCATATAATCAAACCCATGAAAAACATCAAGCTAAAGAGTTTGTTGATCGACAAAACTGGTAATTTTTAAATCCCTAACTAATAGAGTTAGGGATTTCTAATGCTATTTTGTTACTTTAGTAGAGGGTGCCCTTCTGGTAACTGTTTAGCAATCCAAAGTGCAAGTTTATGCTTCATGTTAGGTTGATCTTCAGAATCAACTGCTAGGGGTTGAATCAACTTATCATTTACTAACAATCGATATAAGCTCTCAACTTTATCTTTAGCAGCATTAGTTGATGAAAAACTGTTATACCCTCTATTTATTGCATATTTCTCGCCGATCATGATTGCTTTTTTTAATAGTTCAGCTTCATTTTTTAACTTTTTCATAATACTCCTACAGCTTAATTTGATTCTTTTACATTTAGCATTTTGTGCATTTCAACTACCGTTTTCCAGTTTCTAGTGGTAGATGTCACCTTTAATTTATTTTCAATGAAGTTATTAGACAGTTTACTTTTTCCATAACCATTTGGGCAGTACAAATAAGCAAAGCTATCATCAATTATAAGTTTTTCTGGTGCAATAACATAGGATAACAGCTTATTTATCGCATCTTTTTCTGGCTTGTTAGATAAAAAGCTTATATAAACTTTAGTACCACTTTCGTTAATATCATCAACATTAAACTTAGCCAAAGGAATATTATCGTGGACAGTACAAAATTCATTTTTGTTTAACACTGTCACCGGTACATCGAAGCCATATTGTTTTTTTATCGATGTTTTAATGTGATTTTCTAACAAATATTGGTCATCTTGCTGCGTAAAAAAAACAACGTTACCACTTTGAATATAAGTTTGTATTTCATTAAAGCCTAAATCTTCAAATAACACCTTCAAATCAGCCATTTTAATTTTCTTTTGTCCACTGACATTAATACCACGCAATAACGCTATATATGCCTGCATAATACTCCCTTAAATATATGAATTGGTCACAACTCCTTTAATTTCGAACATAAAAAAAGCTCCTCTAAGAAGCTTTGCAAGTTGAAATCGTGGATTAACTTGAAGGCATTTCCATATGGAATGCATTAAGTTTATTCCCATCAAGATCTCGAAAATAACCAGCATAAAAACCTGACATTTCACCTCTAGGACCTGGCGCCCCTTCATCGGTTGCACCTAGCTCGATAGCTTTTTGATAAAAGGCATCAACTTTTTCTGTTGAGTCAAGCATAATAGCAACCATCACACCATTGCCTACTGTTGCGGCTTGGCCATCAAAAGGCTTAGTGATAGAGAACCCAGGTTGATCCATACCTGTAGCCCATGCAATAAACTGATCATTTTCCATAAAACGTCCCGCACTAATAGTGGCAAATAAAGCATCATAAAAAGCTGCTGATTTGTCGATATCATTTGTGCCTACTGTTACATAACCTATCATTGTGACTTCCTTTTTGTTGAATGTTCTTAAGTTAAATTGATAAATTTAATATGATGCTAGCAAACTCTCATCAAATTGCGACAATGTTAGCGTTAAATTCAAGGTATTAGCTACTTCATTTAATTGTCTAATGTCTTTATCAAGCTCTGGTATCGTTAATGTATTATCGTCCAGTAAATACACTTGCTTGCGGCTATGATAATAAAAATTCATGATTGTCAGTGCATCAACATCTTCATTTTTGGCCGCTAATTTAATTTTCTTAAATTTACGATAAATTTTATTATGCAGCTGTTTTAAACACCAAACATAATATATCTCTTTAAAAAAATGGCTGTTTTTAATTTGATGTAATATCGCAGCACAAGCTAGGGTGGCTAAAATTACACCTAAGATATTATAGCGAAAGTTATTCACTTCCATTTCGCCAGCAGCATTTTCAATAATTAGATCACCAAAAAAGTTAATAATTACGCTACTCAAACCTAAGGACAGAAATAATAATGCAGTGATAAAACAGACAATTACAATATTTAATCTTTTTCGATATAGGACTTTGTTTATTTCTATTAACTGCATCTTTAACTCTAATTAATTCTACAAATTTTATAACGTTACAAAGTATTGTTATTGGGGAACATTAATTGATTTTCAACCCTGAAAAACGTTTTACTTGCCCTTCAACACCTTGTTGCCATACACCATAAGTAGATGCAATGCTTAAATGTGATTTAGCTCTCGTTATAGCAGTATATAAAAGCTCTCTAGATAATAATTTATTATTACTTTGTTTTGGTAATATCATCGTCACATGTTCAAATTCACTACCTTGAGTTTTATGAATGGTCATTGCATAAACTGTAGTAAATGCTGGCAACCTTGACGGCATAATCCATTTAAGCTCGTCGGTACTGGTTTCAAATACAGCCATTAAATGTCCTGAACCATTTCGCCATAAAATGCCAACATCACCATTATAAAGACCAAGTCGATAGTCATTTTCACTGATCATAATCGGTTGAGCTTGATAAAGCGTATCAATACCTTGAATTTTACCTTTTGCCTGTAATAATAATTTCACTTTCTCATTTAACTTTTCCACTCCGAGCTCACCTTGTCGGGTAGCGCATAACAATCTGAATTTAGCTAGGAGTGAAAATGCTTCATCAACATTATTACAGCTAAACATCGGCTCGAAATATTGCTTTACTAAAGTTGGTAGCCAATTATCTACATCGTTGGTAAGTAGCGTTAGCTCTGAGTTATTATTTTCATCACATTGTTGAGCAACAGCCGTCAGCAACTTCCAACTGAGCTCACTTTGCCCAGCTATTACACTTTTAGCTAATAGACCTATGCCTCCTTCCCCATCAAAGCGCCTACTCTTCGTTAAAAATACTAATTGGTCAGCAAAGCGTTTTGACGTTTGAGTTTTTCTAGAAACTGATTTAAACAGTGCTTTATATTCACTTTTCTTAACAAAATCATCATTTGTTACTTCAATCAAATAACTAAGATTGTCGGGGCTATAACCCAAATGAGGTCTTGGCGCTATATCTGCTAATACACTTCCCACAGAAACTGATGGCAATTGATCAGCGTCACCTAACATAATAACTTTGGTATGCTTTGGTAGCGCTCTAAATACACGAGTCATTAATGCTAAATCTACCATTGATACTTCATCAATCAGTAAAACATCAATAGGCAGTAAATTATCTTGGTTATGTTTAAAATTAGGGCTATTGGGAATAACACCTAACAATCTATGAAGTGTTTGAGCATCACTGGGAATATCAAGCAATATATCACTCGCTATTTGCCCTTTAAAGCCTGCTATAGCTTTTACGATAGATTCAGATAAACGTTGTGCGGCTTTTCCTGTCGGGGCAACTAAGGCTATTCGCAATGACGTCCCTGATATTTGGGGGATACTTTCAATTGTCTTCTCTTCAGAAAAGTCACTATCACAAACTTTACTTTCTAACATTAGTAGTGCCGCGAGTAATTTAATTACGGTATAGGTTTTACCTGTACCCGGGCCACCAGCAATAATACTAAAATTCTTATTGATCGAATTAGCAACCGCTATTTTTTGCCAATCAATGTCATGATCATCTTGTTCTGGAAATAGCGTTTGCAGGCACTCTTTAACTTTTTGTTGTTGAGAAGAGCTTAATTCATTATTTACTAGTTTTTCTTCGATATATGTAGATAACTCACTCTCAAACTCATAGTAACGACGTAAATACAAATGTCCTTGTTGATAAACGATTAAGTTTTTATCATCTTGGGTAATAGGTAATTTGGCTAAATAGGTAAAAATAAGATCAATAACAGGAATATTAAAACCGTGATGCGTTACTAAGCCCAATTCATCACTGTGAAAGCCAACGCGTTGCCCCGCAATGCTATTTAATGACAGACAACTATTACCATTTCTCACGCTTTGGCTTAAACAAAGTAATATATGAAAAATAACATCTACTTCTTCAGAGTCGGGTATTGTATGACTTTGAAAAATAGCATCACAAACTTCTTTAGCAAAAAAGTAATCAATGGGAGTAATCTCTGCGATATTTTTTTGAGCTTGTGCAAAGCTAGCATAAATGCCCTCGCCTGCATGTTGATGGCTTAGAGTTTGATTACTCATAGCTTTTCTCCTTTGCTTGGCTTAAAGCACTTGCGTTCTCACCCATAAATATTGCGTCGAGCTGTTCTAGTTCTTTAACGGTAATTTTTCGATAATATACCCCTTTACTTTGATGAGAGTCATCGTCGGTCATGCCTCGTAAATAGAAATAATAGATACCGCCAAAGTGAAGTTCAGGATCATAATCTTTTAATGCATGCTGTAAATGGCGATGCAAAGCTAAACAATAGATAAGGTACTGTAGGTCATAATAATTACCTTCAATATTTTCTTGCAAATTGATCTCATTATATTGCTCAAAATGATCGCCTAAATGACTCGACTTATAATCACATACAAAAAACTTTCCTTGATGTTCAAAAATCAAATCTATAAATCCATGCATCATGCCTTTAAGTGATTGGTAACTTGGCAGTCGTACAGGTTGTGTAACCTTTGATGATAAAGCGCCATCACGTCGATGTTCGGTTAACATATCACCAAGCTGTGTACTGCTTGCTGATTCCATAGGAAAATAAAATTCACTTTCTCTTAATGTATTATCATGGCTTAAATCGGCTAGCATACAATCAGCTTCTTTAAGAGGAGAGTGTAGTACTTGGTTTAACCAAATTTGTAAATCTTCTTCGGTAAAACCAGCAGTAAGCTCTCCATACTTTACTAGAGGTACTTTCATACTGCTTTGCCAATCAGGCTGCAAAAAATTGGTATGCTCTAAAATATCATGTAGTAAATTACCTGTATGGGCACCTTTGGCAAGAGTAAAGCGTAAAAGGTTACTGGCTAATGCCTGCTCTTGTTCTATTTTTGAGATTTCATTATCGCGATCAGGTGTCGAAACGCCGCCATGGCGTAAATTTCGGCTTAAGGCTGAAAAAGAACTTAACCACCAATCACGCTCAATATGTCCATGAAATTTAGCGACTTGTGGGCTAATGGGCGCTATTGCAGCCGTTGTGGCTATTACCTCAAACGGATCAATTACCATGTCGTCATAATTAATATTCAATACACCGATAGATTCAGGGTTATCAGCACTTAGCATATGTAACTGGCTAAGAATGTCGAGATCCTTTTTCCATTTAAGTGTTAACCCTAATGGCGATTGATGAGCGTTATCAAAGTCAGTTGTTAATAAATAACAACGATTTTCAGCACGAGTTACCGCAACATACAGTAACCTAATGCTTTCAGCATATGCCTCATCAGCCATTGCTTGTTTCGCCTTCTTAGAGCCATCAAGACTCAATACTAACTCCCTGCTTGGACTTCCAGTCTCACTTAATACTTCACGATGATATTTAATAAAGTTAATGGCTCGGTTACCAAAGCGAAGTGGATCTTTATGGCGAGTAACAAATGGTACAAATACTATCGGGTACTCTAGACCTTTAGCGCCATGCTGCGTAACAATTCTAATTAAATCATCATCACTTTCTAAGCGTAATTCAGCTTCAGTTTCTGGGGTTTCAACGATTGTTTGTTGTTCAAACCAATACAAAAGCTCTTGAGGTTGGCGATGACGGCTACTGGCTGATTGAAGCAACTCAAATAAATGCAATAAGTTAGTTAATACTCTGTCTTGATCTTTTTCACCAATATGAAAATGTTGATGCATCAGCTTTAAGGCCATCGAAATGAAACCTTTATTTAGCCATTCATCTCTAAAGGCGATAAAACTAAACTTTAAGTTTTGCCACTCAAGTTCATTACATTGTAATTGATAAAGTTTTGTCGGGGTAAATCCTAATAAACCACAAGCAAGCGCTGCTGTGTACCATCGCTCGTTCTCGACAAATAAAATACCCTTGAGTAACGCTAATAATTGTTTGGTTTCATTACTGTGTAGCAAATTAGCTCTATTGCTCAAAAAGACTGATGCAAGGCTGTGTTGATGTAACGCTTCTTTAATCGCTTTAGCTTCACCGCCATCTCGTACGAGTATGGCAATATCTTGTGCTTTAAGGTTTGGATCTGAATTAAAAAGACGAACAATTTCATCGGCGCACCAGTTTGCCATCACACTTCTAAAGGTTTGTTTCACTTTACCTTTAGCTGACTCGCTAATGTCATTAAAATGAACAAACTGAAGTGCTTTATTTGACTCATTAGTACCCTCAACTAGGTTAGTGTCATCTGAATTATCTTGCTTACCGGCTTTTACTGGTAGGTAGGGAATGTTATAACCAAATACATCCTTGGTATCTTCGGTTAAACTATTACCGTAAAACAATCGGTTATAGCCAGTAACCATTGAAGGTGTAGAGCGCCAATTAGTATCCATTAACCATTGATAGTCGCAGTTATTTCTTGCCGCTAAATAAGCAAAAACATCACCACCACGGAAACCATAAATAGCTTGTTTAGGATCTCCTATCATATAAAGGGTTGGCTTTACTTTAACCCTTGGTTGATCTTGAAAGTAAATCGATTTTAAAATTGAGAACTGCTGTGGGTCGGTATCTTGAAATTCATCCACTAAAGCTACTGGGTATTGCTCAAGTAATGTTGATGCTAGTTCAGATTGTTGCTCATTACCATTTTCACTATTTTCATCTGTAAATTCATCAGCAGTGGGCGATAATAGGCAGTTAGCTAATGTGCTGATTAAATCATCAAAGGTTAGCATGTTAAGCCTTTGTTTTTTTATATTAACCCCATCACGTATTTGATAAATCCCAGCCCTAACTAAACAAAGCGCATTGGCTTTACTAATTTGTTTGCCAATTGTTTTTACTTGTTCTTTAACTTGATTAGCCGTAGAAAATATTTCGCCAATCTCAATTTTAAATTTTGAACGACCATAACGCCTGCCATCAATAAACGAGTCAGGCATTGGCACTAACTTGTTTGGCTTAAACTCATCAATATTGCTTGATGTAATATTTTTTAACCAAGTGGTTAGGGCTAATAATTCTGTAACCCTGACCTCTCGATCGCCACCTTTTTTTACATCAATTAAATACTCGGTCAGCACTTGTTCATTATTGATTAAATCGTTATATGCTCGGTTCACTAATTGCTGGAACTCTTCAGTAATATCTTGTGCTGATAACAACTCAAGTGTTTGTTGGCTAGCAATAGCTTGAGAAAAGTGAGATAAAAAGCTATTAGGATCAGCCCAAAACTCTGCAAGTAATAAAAAGCTCTCTGGTGACTGGGCCGCCAGCACGCGGTAATAATCTTGGCACGACTCCACAACTAATTCTTGGCTGTCTACTTCCATTTGTGCATTAAAAGGTAGTCCGCTGGTAAATGCATGCTGAGACAATACTCTTTTACAAAATCCATGTATGGTATAAATTGCCGCCTCATCAAGAAATAACAAAGCAGTTTTCAATAAATTTATCGCTTGATGAGTATCTACTTTTTTAGCAATTTCACTAAAAAAATCATCATCAACAATCAATGTTGACCAATCTTTGATTGCTTCACGAATAAAGCTCTCTATACGCCCTCTAAGCTCTTCAGTGGCATCTTTGGTAAAAGTCATTACTAATATTTTTTCAACGGGTAAACGGCGCTCTAACAGCAACCTTAAATAGAGCCGTGTTATGTTATAGGTTTTTCCTGTACCAGCACTTGCTTCAATCAAATGTTTACCGGTTAAAGGAATTATTTTAGCGTCTAAGTTTTTCATCAACATTAGTTAACCCCTTTTACAGTTTTAACAGGCTTTACGGCTTTAATCTTAATAAGCGATTGATACAATGGCAGGTATATTTCACCAAGTTGCTTTTCAATGTCAGTAAACGCCGGGCACTGAGGCCAAAAATACTCCATATAAGCATCGTCACCTAGAGCAAACATAGCATTAGGGTCTTGCCATAATTTTTCAAAATCACTTTGAGTAAACGCTTTTACCGCCTTTTTAGCGCCTACTAGGTTCTTAAAGGCCTTATCGCCAATATCACCATTAAGTAATAAAGCTTTCTGCTGACCTAAGTAGAAGGTATTCACTAGCTTGGTAAGCTGAGCTTTGGCATCAGGAATAGGCTCAAAGGCATATTCAGTTACCTTTTGACTTTTAGTATCAAAATATAAACCACGGGTGGTATTAACGATGGATATCTCTGCGAGTATTGTACTTTCTAATAACTGCTGCTCTTGGCTAACTTGTAATATTAACTGGTGAATATACATAGTGAATAAATCTTTTGCCTTAGCACTACTGCTTCGGTAAAAAACTAACTTGTCGTCTTTAATAGGTAATTTGGCGCTAAGGTGGCATTGCCCAATACTATTTTGAGGATCGGTTATATCAATTGCTACATACACATCAATAATTACAGGGTTGTTTGCATTTTGCTCAATAATGGATTGGCTAAATTCAATGCTGTCGTTTTGCCAATTTTCAAATACTTTTTCAGTATTAGGTAAGTCAGGAAATTTTCCATCAAGTAATGCGACTTGCCACACTTTAGCCATTTTTTGCTTTGCCTGTTCTTCATCACTATGCTCGGTTAAGCATTCGTTCAACATTTCTTGTCGTAATAAATAACTCTGCAGACGATCAATATCAAAAGGCTCGGCGTCGTCTAAGGTTATTGTCTTTTGATCTAAAAATAAGTTCAGCTGTTGTTGAGCAAAATATTTTACTGGGTGCTGATAGAAAGCAATTAATTGCTGTGTACTAATGATTTTTGGTGTTAACGTCACCTCAGTAGTTTCTTGGTTTATAACTAGTTCGTCCAATTGAGCTTGGTTATTTGCATCCCCTTCTTGAAGATCAATTGGATTTTTTAGTTTCAACCACTTTTCATCAAATCCGTTGTATTTTCCTTGATAATTCTTATCACTAAATGCCTGCATTGGTAGCTGGCGAAGTTGGCTAGACTCACCTTCAAATAGCCAATTAAAACCTTGAGTTAAATAATCCATCAACTCCTTTAAAACCAATGAAGCTTCTTTAGGACTATTTGTTTTAATATTTCGCCCTTGGTAACTTAAATAAAGGGATTGGCGAGCAGAGATTAATGCTTCTAGAAATAGATAACGATCATCCCCTCTTCGTGATCTGTCACCTAATTTAGCTGGTGTACTTTCCATTAAATCAAAACCTAATGGTTGGCGTTGCCTTGGGAATTCGCCATCATTGAGCCCTAATACAGCGATTACTTTAAAAGGAATACTACGCATTGGTAACATTGAACAGAATGTGACCTGTCCAACCATAAATTGTTTTCCTGGATCAGGCTGGCTAAAATGGTTATCCAAGAAGTCTCGAATCACTAACAGCTCAATCTCATCGACAAAACCCGCATGACTACAGTACTCAACTAACGAAGATATTGCGTCATCAATTAGCTGAAAACTTGCCTCAGTTTCAATATCAAATAAGTCATCAATAATTGATAATAAGTAACTTTGCCACTTAATTGCCGTGCGCGCTTTTGTTAAGTTTTGTGCGGAAAATTGCAATTGCTCAATAATTAATAACAGTTTGCCCAATAACAAAGCTTCATCACCTTCTATTGAAGGTATTAATAGTTGTTGCTGATAAATTACACTGCCTTGACCTAAATTATCACCAAAGGCAAAACCTCTCAGAAGCCTTGATAAGCCCTGTTGCCAAGTAAAACTATTATTAGCTTGATCAGACTTTAATATTTGCTGTTTATGCTGAAGATCTAATCCCCAATGAATAGCAGCTTGCTGTAACCACAAGGTAATTTTTGCCAATTCATCAAGGCTAATGTCAAACTTTATCTGCATAGCAGGTAATCGTAATAAACCAATAAGTTGGGATACTGCAAACCGACTATCGGGTAAATTAAGAATGTCCGTAAAAGCCGCTATAATCGGCTCTGCATCCTTACTACTCCTATCAGCCAACGAGCATGGTAGTGGCGGTATTTTATCGCCAATAGCTTGCCATCCCCTCGCGAAAACAGCATTAACAAAAGGAGCGTAACTCTCAATTTGTGGACACATAACCAAAACATCTTTTGGCGTTAATGACTCGTCTTGGTTAAATTGGTGTAATAACCAATCATGTAATCCTTGAACTTCTCGTAGCGCGCTATGACAGCTGGTAATAGTAATAGAGTCATCTTGCTGGCTCGCAGGCTCAAGTCGTCTATCTGATAGGCTGAGAATGTCTTGCTGAAGAAGTGCTAATACGGTACTACTTTTGCTATTATCGTTTTGATCAATCTGCTCAAATAATTCAATATTAACACTACTGTAGTTTTGCAATAGGGCCATAAACTCACGCCCTTGTTGACCCAAATTTGCTAACAGAGGGTTACCAACATCTTGATTACTGCCAAGCTGGTTACTTTCTGCTACGCCATCAACCCAATTACTGATCGCTTTTGCCGCTTGCTTTTCTGAAATTATATCGCCCCAATAGGCATAACAGGGATTAAGATGAAAAAAGTGAATATCAATGTGTTCACTTAATGAATGAATAAATTCCAGCCACATTGGCGCCATGGCATTAATTCCAAAAAATGAAATTCGTTTGGGCAAAGTTGATTTTTTATGCGCTAAATTTTCGATAGCCTCTTGCATTAATGATAAAGGATTATATGCTTGTTCTTTGATCAGTAATTGCCATAATTTACTTTGCCATAACGTTAATTGTTTTATTTCATCATTGTTGGAAATACTATTTAACTCAGCAGTTTTTGAGTTGATAGAATCAAGATTTGTATCACCACTATGCCAAGCATCAATCCACTCTGGTCGGAAGATCAAATACTGCTCATATAAGTCAGCCAATTGCCCCGCTAACTGGTAACGTTTCAAAGACGATTTATCATCACTGTTTACTTGTACATCAGTATCACATTCATCCCTTACTGGCTCATCCCAGTAGGCAGTTGCTTGATTAAAACCTACGTCATTTACAACATTTTCACTGCCTAATAACGCATAAATACGCCAGGTTAGTACTTCTCTTGAATAAGGAGATTGTTCGGGCACATTTTCATCACTTGCAAGGCCACGCATCAGTTTCCACAGGAATTGAGCAGGTAACGCGTAACGAACATTCATACTGATACCACGCTGTTTAGCTAAAGATAAATTTAGCCAGTGCTGCATGCCTGCATTTTGAACAACAATAATTTCTTGTGAGAAAACAGGTAAAGGGGAAACGTTTTGGATTTTGTCTAACAACACTAATAAATTTTCCATTTTATTAGCAGGATAAAGGTAGATCAAATCATGGCCTTAAGAAACAAATAAATCTAGGCAAATTTAAGCACATAGCATCGGTGAAGACTAGGGTTTTTAAAGAAGATTTTATGAAAACAACATCAATTAAAGACAATGAAGATCTTTAATTGATAGAAGAAATAAGAAGTGTTTATTTAATGATCAGTAAAATTAGTTAATGTAAGTAGAAAGCTCTAACGAATAAAGTCTAGGTGTTGTTGATAACGTTTACCTAAAAATGGGACTGGAATTTCCTCCCCTTTAATCGCGTAATAAAGGCCATGCATCCATGCCGCAAAAACAACTAAATTTAACGTCCAACCGATTAATGGTATAAAAGATAACAAGCACCCAGTAATAATTAACCCGAGTGATTGCCTTAAATGAAAACTTGATAAGCGTGATTTATGATGGCCATAAATCACTATAGCAATTAACCAACCAATAAGTGTTAGGTAACTGACAACAGCAACTACTTTAGCCATGTCATAGTTTGTTTCATTATCCGATTGAGCTCTGGTATTTGTGCTGTGATGATAATGCATATTTTCACCTCTCCCTTTGCAACCTATTGCATAAACTCTTAATTAAAACTTACACCTAAATTAACGATTCAACAAGGTAGAATTATTGAATGTTTTGTATTTGTACCATTCGTTTTATTTTCAATTATTTGAGTTTATTAAGTAAAAGCATTAAAAACACCAAAATTTTATATTATAGATTTTTTTATATTTCATCATTAATACAAGATTATTTCATCTATATTTACCCGGGCCAAATAAAAGCGGCGGCTTAACTTAGGATCAAAACAAACAAACCATTAAATGTATATAAATAAAACAACAACATAATCTACCACAAGTTTCCATCATTTTTGCTAAGTTGGTTTTAACCCCGTTTTATTGCTTAATGAAGGGACATTGAAAGCACCATGTTTATTACTTAATTAATTACTATTACAACGTAATTTAGGTATTAATCATATTTAATATACATGGTGACTTTAATGGAATTTGTGTCCCACACAGTGGTTAACGTTAAGATCATTTAACATTAGCAATTTAAGTGTTTTTGACCGCTCTATTGAGCGGTTTTTTTTAACCTGATAATTTTAAATATTGTGATAAGTCTAGAGTTTAATAATTCAAAGCTGTTATATTATTGAATAAATCCGCAGTTAATGATTAGTACATCTCATCTCACTGCACACAATTAATTATAGCCATTGATAAAATACCCGTAGGGAAATACTTAAAACTTAAGGAGCAACAAAATAGCGAATTTAGTCGCATAATTATGATAAAAATATGCACAATCTGAATGTGCGAGAAATAACATATGAATCAAATCACACCACATTTATTTCAAGTTGGCGATTGGCGAGCTGATGCAAACCAAAACCTATTGTGGCAGGGAGAGCAAGAAGTTCATCTTGAGCCTAAAGCGATGGCCATTTTACAATACTTAGTATTGCATGCTAATGAGGTTATCAGCCGAGAAACTTTATTTTCAGAGTTTTGGACTAACCAAGTTGTTACTGAAGATGCGTTAAACCGTGCAATGTGGAATATCAGAAAAACGTTAGGGGATACCCCTAATTGCCCTCAATATATAGCCACACTAAGAAACCAAGGGTATAAACTTGTTGCTCCAGTTACCTTTTTAAAAGATCCCCGCATAAAGCAACACCAAGAATTGTTAAAAACTTCTCAAGAAAATCATAATCAAAGTATCACAATACAAAATGAAGGGTTAAGTTCACCAACAAAACAAAATATTATTGATAAAAAATGGTATAAATCAACTATTAACCTATCGCTAATATTGCTTATTGTACTTTTAATAGTTTGGCAAACTTTCAAAATTAAACAAACGGACAATATCCCTGTTGATTTAAAACGACATACTTATGATTTAGCACAAAATATCATGCCCAGTTACTCCCCAAACGGCAAAGATCTTGTTTATATTGCAAAATCAAATGAAAAAAGTAAGTTAATGTATAGAGAGTCGAGCAAAACTTATGCTTACTCCTTAGGTAATAAAGGAAGCAGTTATAGTGACCCTACTTTTGGCCATGACAATAAATTATTGGCTGTAATTGAAGAGAACAAAGACGACATAAACCTTAGCGTTATCGATCTTACCACTAAAAATCTAAATAAATTATTAACATTGTCTCAAAGCAGTTATGGCTTGTCTTGGCATCCGGAACAAAACCTTTTAGCATACAGCCAGCCACATCCTTTAACACATAAACATGTAATTTATACGGTGCACACTCAATTAAAATTACCAAAAGTATTAACTGATACCGGCTCTGGCATTAAGGACTCATTCCCTCAATATTCTCCTTCAGGTAACAACATCGCATTTATTCGTCAGCTCTCTCACCTAGAGCACGCTATATTCATTGTCGACTTAAAAGGTAAGAATCGCAAGATTGGTATGAACCATAATAAAATTATTAGCTTTTCTTGGTTTGATAACGAAACACTCATTTTGTCATTAAAAGACGGACTTTATACCCTTGCACTATCTGGTGAGCTTAAACAATTCTACATTCAGAAAAGCGCGTTAACTATATCTCACCTAAACTACAATCAACAATCAATGCAATTAATATTTTCTCAAGGTCAACACAGTGCTCAGATAGTCAACTACCCATTAAACAAAAACAAAAATGATCAATTACTCACTAAATCACAAGCTATTGATATTGAAGGCGTAGTCAGTGAGAATGGTAGGAATTTAGCCTTTGTCACGGATCGAAGTGGTCAACTTAATATTTGGCTAAGACAAGGCAACGTACTAACTCCTGTAGATAAAAGTAATGCTGATTCAATTTACGATCTGCGCTGGTCAGGTGATAATAAAAAATTAGCCGCGATCGCTAAAACTAGAGATGAATATATGCTAATGGTCTATCATCTTGACACGAAAATTTTGACAAAAACGTCTCTAGGAAAGTATGCGATTAATTTAGTAGATTGGCAGACAAATACTCAATTACTCTTCAATCAATCAATAGAAGATAATTGGCTTTTATATCAATACGATACAAGTTCAAAACAAAAAACAGTTTACGATCAAGTCAATAGTATGCAAGCCAGGTTAACCCCAGATAAACGTCAATTAATTTTCACTAAGCAGCTAAATTCAGCAGTATGGGGATGGAACTTTAATGATGCACCATATTTGATAAAAAATACTGAACAATTATCCCTGTATAGAAATTGGTTTATCGATAACAAGTATCTGTATTATTTTACAAGTAATTATAAAAAACACAGTCAGTTATGGCGATTAACATTAGCAAATGGTGAAAAGCAACAAATTGGTGTTTATCCTGAGTTTGACAACAATTACCGCTCTCAGAAGTTAATTTATACCTTTGCAGCGACCCACCATCAAATTATTTCTGGAGATATTTGGACACTCAACTTAGATGAGCATCCAATAACACTAAACTAATGAAGTACCTGACGCTTGCCATTGAATAATCCCCGTGTCAGGTTATTATTTTCAATAAACAATAACTCGCCAGACTCACCGTTTTTAATGCCACTATCAACGGCAACTATTTTATTATCAAATAGCCCAAGCACTTGAGTTTGGGTAGTATGGCCAACCACAAAACGACTAACACCAAAATATTTCAGCAACTGACTGAGGCTTTTCTCACTGTAATCATTATTAAAAAAACCTCTATACCAAGTAGGTCCATTACTACGGAGTAAGAACTGTAGAACGTCATTTTTTTTAATTTCATCATTATCATCATCGATATGAGCTCTTAATAATTGATTTGCCTTTGTTATGTTAAGTTTATGTTCTAACCAGTCAGTGCTTATTCCGCCATGAAGGAATAGAGTATTATTTAATTTTACAATGGTATTTTTACTTCTAAGCCATTGTCCTATCACCGTTTGTTGATTATAGAGTTGATCATAACTACGGTTAAGTAGTTTCTCAGCCAAATTGTACTTATCATGAACGTAACGTAAGTCACCTCGTAACACCATTTGTTCATGATTACCCATTAACAGGTGTAATCTCCCCCCTGCTAGCAACGCTTGCTTTTCCAGCTTATACAGCAGCCACAAAACTTCATTTACCTGCTCCCCACGGTCAAATACATCACCAGTTATCACCATATGACCTGTGCCAAATTGCCAGTTGCTATATTCATCAATTATCTTGTGGTTTTTTAACAGTTTTTTGAATACATCAAATCTGCCATGAATATCACTTAAAGCCACAATATTTTCGACATTCTGATACTCATCTTTACTAACACTAATGACACTTGTAGTAACCGTTGATGTTGATAGTGACTGACAAAGAGCAGGTTTTTCAAATGTTATATCGGTTGTCGATTTATTTATTGAAATTTCGTTAGTTAATCTACCTTTGTCAATCTCCTTCAGATTACTATTTTGAGTCACTAGCTGGTTTTTGCATATCCAATGCGCTTGATTTCCTTTAATAGAGTGTTCAAAAATATAGGGCCCATCATCAATTTGAGATGCTTGTACTGTTGTATTTTCACTTGCTATGAGCTGACCACCAGCCATTAATAATATGATTATCAGTGCATTAAGTAGATTAAAGCTAGGTTTGTAATTCATTTCTTCCCTTATAAAACCATTGTAAATAGTTTTACTAAATAATTTTTAAATGTTTTATTTAAACGTGACAGTACTAATTATTGATTTGAAAGCTCTAAATCAGAGCCTTGCCAATTAGCAACAAGTTGAACATCGGCAAAAGATTGGTAAGCATATAAAGCAATATAATACGTACCAGCTTTTGGTGTTTGATAATTAATACTTTCTTTATTACCAGGTATGAATGGACGATAATCCCAATCCGCTAGAGTTGGCTCTTCGCCATATTTTACATAAATATCCGTATCACCACTGCCGCCTAATGTAGAAATATCAAGAGTGGTGATGCCTTCACCTAAAACTACACTATATTGTTGAGAAAACTGCTTATTTTTAACTTTAGGGACGAGTATCGTTTGACCAGAAACAAGCTGGATTTGACCATTCTTACCTAACCTTGACTTATGTTGTGTTAAATCAGTACGAGCAGTATTTCTAACGGTATGGCGATAAACAAGTGCTAAATCAAAACTGATATCTGAGCTGGTTTTAGATATTTGGTGTACCTCCACGGCAACTAAATTTTTTCCTTCTCGCAACAATGATTTTGGAGTAGATTTTTCTAGCCAAACACTATCAATTAAAGAATCGTTAGCTAGTGTTTCATGTGTTTGATTTTTTGGTATATTAATACGGAAAGCTTCAACACCGTTTATATATACCACAGCGCCATCATCGGCTAACAACCTTAACTTGAGCTCATCAATCGTAGATAAGCTGGTAATATTGAATGATTTAATGAAATACTGCGTGATTGGTTTATGACCTGATTCAGTACCAAATGAAGTAACTGTAGCTTCATCTCCGTCACCATAGCCTAGTTGTGCAAAACCTTTTGACCACAAGCTATGATCAAAATCAGTTTGAAACCAATTAATAGCGGGGGATTCAATTTTATCGTAGTATTGCCACTGACTTGAGGGAGAAATGAGTTCTGCACTTTGTGCATGGGTCATAGCCAATCCAACAAATATAGCGGCAGTTATATGCGATTTGCGCATAAATTGCTCCTAGTTATTTTTATTTGATTATCGGTGTGTCCCAAGACTACGTATTTATATACGCTTATAAAGTGCTAATATATTTTAGCTAGTTATAGATTATTTTTTTTAAACAAATTAGTCAAGCACTTTAGTTATACTGTATACAGACCATTTACAAATAAATTATTAAGCTTCAGCCTTAATTTGCTGTTTTATCAATAAAAAACTCGACTCCATTTTAACTAAATAATTTTGTTGTTCTCTTTCTGAGAGATTTTGATAGTTAAGTTGAATAAAACATTGTGTAAAAACTGTAAAATTCAGGGTGATAACAGGGATTTCTTGAGAAACGATACCAACATAATCAGAAGCTGACATTGCAATAGGTTTATTAATCCCCTGCCTGCTCAATAATGTTAACGCTTGTTGGTATAAACAAAGCCATGGTGAAGTATTTTTAACTTTAGTTTTTCGTTTACTTAGCTTTTTAAGCAATAATATCAGGATAACCATTGTCATAAAACTTAAACCAATAATAACGGCAGTTTTCCAAGATTTCATTTGCCCAAACCATTGCGACAACAAACTATATTGCTGGTTAGAAGAATAACCAATTACCCAACGAGTCCATTGATAATCTATCGCTTCAAACTGTAATCGAATCGCCTTACCTAAAACAGAGTTTCGGTAACCCGAGAAATTTAAAAAACCCTGATTAAAGCTAGCTTGTTCTTGTAGTAACTCTGTCGACAGCCCTCTTTCAACTCTAGCAGGGTCTACTGCAGCAGTAGGATCTACTCGGTACCAACCTATATCTTTAAGCCATATTTCACTCCATGCGTGAGCCTCATATTGGTAAATAGAATAATAATTGCCATTAGGATTATGTTCCCCTCCCATATAACCGGTAACCATTCTTGCGGGAATTCCTGCTGCGCGCATAAGGTAAGTAAAAGCACTCGCATAATGCGCACAAAACCCCTGTTTAGTATCAAAATAGAATTGATCTAAAGGGTTCTTCAATAAAACTGGCGGCTTTAACGTATAATAAAACTCTTGCTCTGAAAAGTTATCAAGTACCGCTTGTGCAAGCTTTAAATCGTCGTTATATTCTCCTCTAAGGCGGCTTGCTTCACTAGTCAATCTAGGATTTGAATTTTTTGGGTAACTAAGGTTTTGCTGCTTCACAACAGAACTCAGAAATAAGTCGAGAGGTGCTGTTAAATAGCTGTTTACGTTATAACTAAATACTTGGCTTAAAGGCTCCTGTGCCTGCAAAGTGTAATCTGATAGCTCTACAATAGTTGAACTGTTTTGCTCTTTATTGTTAACTTGAGCTACATCTAATGCAAATAACCAATGCTGAAAACTTGGTTGAGCGATTACTTGATAACTGACTGCAGATGCCAGAGTTAAATCTTTTGTTTTCTCAGCCTTAATTGTAGCTTGCTGTGAGAGTGCACGCCTTGCTTTGTTTTTGCTAAGCGCTGATTTTCGCCAGCTTTTACCGTCAAAACTATCTAATACCAAAGCTCTCCAGTAAAGTTTTGAATAATTAGGTATTTCGCCGTCAAAAGTTACTCTAAAAGCCAGTTCATTAGAACGAGCTAAATTGGCGATATCACCTGGACTAACCATGTCAGATAAACCAGTAACGGCTGATTTTGCCAAAGGAACTTTCCAAAAAGGAGCGAGGCGTGGAAATACTACAAATAAAACCGCAGCCAACGGCAGCGATTGCAAAATTAACTTTCCACTAGTTAGTAAGTTTTTCTTCAGTTTCTGCGATGGCGAAAAATGCTGTAACAATACAGTTAAATTAATCGCGAGAATAAGAATCACAAGAGTAGAAAAAATTAAAGACTGGTTAAATATAAGAGATGTAGCCAGTAAGAATAAACCTAAAAGGATGATTTGATAAAAGTCTTTTTTAGTTTTTAATTCTAAGGCTTTTATAGCATAAGCAAAGGAAAGAAGGTGTAACATTGCCCCTAGTAACCCTAAGCTTTTTGCTGTCAAAGCAATCGCAATACAGCCGCCAATTGCAAAAAAAGTTAAAGTCCATCGGTTAGTTATCATTAAAGCGTTTTTATTTTTAATGATAATCAATAATCGCCACAATAATGATAGGGCAATAAGGCCTATCATCCAAAGAGTTAGCTCAGAACCAATAACACTCAAATTTAGAAATTGACACAACAATAGTAAACCTACTGTACCAGTATTCAATACAATAGTAGATTGAGTTGAGTTTTTAGGTTTGCTTAGACTTTTAGTCTTAGTTTTTTTAAACATAATAGTTAATGATGTAGTGCTAATGCCGATAAGCATTCATGTTGATGTTGTCGGCCTTGAGCTGGAAAGATTTTTTTAACTCCTAAGTCAACACCGTATTCAATGCCCGACTTATCGTACTCCAAAACCAAAAAACACATCATTTCTAATTTTAATTCAATAATATTTGTGGGCATATTGTCTAAGGTAAGCCAACAAGCTTGCTGTTGACTTTTCTGATAGTGTTTAGTTAGTTTACCCTGTCCCTTTGCTAGTTGTTTCCATGCAATACGCGATACTGCTTCGCCTTGAACATAGTTTTTAAATTCATAAAATTCGTCACTCCCCTTCTCAGCTAGAGAATTATTAATCACAGACTCTTTTTTTGATTCATCATTTTCTTGAGCGGATAATAAAGAAGGATGGCTACTGTTTATCTCTTTCGGCTTTGGAAAAGCAATACCTTGAAAGTCAAAATCTAAATGTGTCCAAGTTTTAAAAAGACCAAAACAATATTCACTCGAAATTTTTAAACGACCAGGAAATAATCTGCCTCTTGTTTTGGCTAAACAAGGTACATCTACTTGAATGTCTTTATTTTCCAGTAAAGGTATGCAAATCGGCGTTGTACCAATTAGGGGTTCAAAAGAGTCAAAAGTGAAAGTTAAAGAATGTCGAGACATAGCATTAACATGATTTGAACTTGAAGAGATCTTTACAGAAAAATAAACGAGTTGCTGGGCAAAACCTTCACTTGCCTTTGATGTGACCGAATTAACTTTCAGGCCCGACAAGTTAAAAAAGCTCGTCATCATCACACTAATAAATATGCTCGCTAATAAATAACTTAACAGCATAATAATGTTGTTTTGATAGTTTGTTGCTAATAAAAACAAAACAAAAACAAAAAACAAATAACTAAAACCAAAACGAGTAGGAAAAATAAAAATATTTTTATTACTCAAAGTATGCTGTTTAGCGGCGGGTATACGCTTTTTTAACCAAGTATTAAAGCGACTTTGAATAAGCGTTCTTGCGGCTTCAATCACTGAATAACTCATTTATGATATTCCAGTAAGTGAATAATAAATATTATAAAGGGTTAACAGCATCAACTTGCTGTAAAATTTGGCCTGCAATAGTGCGGTTACTCCCTTCTTGTTGCTGATTAAAGTTTTCGTCACCAAGCTCTATACGATGTAGGCAAACCGCTGAAAAAACTTTTTGTACATCATCTGGAATAACAAAGTCTCTATTTTCAATAAATGCCCATGCCCTAGCGGCATTTAATAATGCCTTTCCAGCACGAGGCGAAAGTGCTTTAGCATTAATATCGCTTCTCCTGCTTTGATGACATAAAGCAATAACATACTCAAGAATGCTATTGGATACGGTTATTTGTGATACAGCTACCTGCATTGCTAACAACTGCGAAGGATTAATACTTGCTTCTATATTGGTGTATTGATTGTGGCTGCCATCACTGAGTAATATTTTCTTTTCAGCTTCAATATCCGGAAACCCTAATGAAATTCGCATCATAAATCGGTCAAGTTGTGATTCTGGTAAGGGATAAGTTCCAGCATGAAATAAGGGATTTTGTGTTGCAATAACAAAAAAGGGTTGCGGTAATGGGTGAGTCTCACCATCAATGCTAACTTGTTGCTCTTCCATGGCCTCTAACAAAGCACTTTGGGTCTTTGGACTTGCCCGGTTTATCTCATCCGCGAGAACAACTTGATTAAAAATTGCGCCTTTATGTAACTCAAAGCACTTAGCTTCAGTGTTATAAATTGAAACGCCAATAATATCTGCAGGTAATAAATCACTGGTAAATTGACTTCGTTGATAACTAAGCCCTAAGGTTTTAGCTAAAACTTGCGCTAAAGTAGTTTTACCCATACCGGGTAAGTCTTCAATAAGAAGGTGCCCTTTAGCCAAAACACACGCTAGAGATAATTTAATTTCTTGTGGTTTACCTAAGACAACCGAGCCAACTTGAGCCAAAACGTTAGCAACCAAATTCTGCATACCATTCCTGAAATTAAGACTTTAACAATTTCAAGAGTATACGCAATTAGCTTCTTTTTAGCTCTTTTTTCACTTTATTTATTGTCTGTTTTTGTAAGTTCTTGTGTTATACCAATCGAATTAGTTATCTCGGTAAGTAAATCACCATAGCGATGCAAAATATTGTAATAAGAATAAATGCCTTCACAAAAAAATTAAGTTTGTCTGTTTTATTGTTCGGGTGTTTTTTAGCTAGTGGCATACCACAATTAGTACAATTGAGTTGTTGGCTTTCATTTTCAGTTTGGCAATACAAACAAGGAATCAATTCTTTTGTCATAGCTAAGCTCTTCCTTATTGAGAAGTCAGTTGATGGTAAAGTTGAGGCAAACGCTTTGGCAATTGTGTCGGCTTTAAAATAACGGTGTAACCATCACTACCAAAAATATAAGGTAAATAATCTTGGGCTTCTTGATCAATGGTAATACAAAAAGGCTTAATGCCTAATTTGTGCGCTTCTGCTATAGCTTGATGTGTATCTTCAATGCCAAACCTACCTTCGTAATGATCAATATCATTAGGTTTACCATCGGTTAAAATTAATAACAATTTTTGACTGGATTTTTGATCAATTAATACTTGAGTCGCCTGACGAATTGCAGCCCCCATTCGGGTATAGAATCCAGGTCTTATTGCCTGAATTCGTCCTCTAACGTGATCGTCGTAACGTTCATTAAAGTTTTTGAGCATGGTAAATCGTACATTTGAACGCTTAACAGAGGAAAAGCCATACATAGCAAAATTATCACCAACCGTGTTCAACGCTTCGCCAAACAACAACATACTGTCTCTTACAACATCAATAACTCGCATATGGTCATCTAAATGTGCGTCAGTCGACATGGAGAGATCAGCCAATAGCAAACATGATAAATCACGATTGTTACCACGATAGGATTGATATAGACCCTTTTGAGCCGTTGAACTCACTCGGCTTTCAATATGAAAATCTAACCAAGCGTTTAAATCTAATTCTTCTCCTTGAGGTTGAGCTTTCAACCAATATTTTACACTACGTAATTGCTCAAACTGTGCTTGAATTGACTTTGCTGTTTTCTGCAAATTTAGTGGCAGCGATTTAGGTACAGCATCTTTTGGGATCATTGCTTGTAATAAACAGCGATCTTTTTCTAATTGTTGATTTTTATAATTCCACTCCGGTAACTTTATGCCTAAGCCAAGGGGAATGTCATCTTCCGCACTAGAAGGTAAATCGAGGTCAACTTTAATACTGGCACTTTTTTGCTCTTGTTGCTTTGCAAGGGTAATTTTATCTAAATCTTCAATAGTGCGTTGGTTATCGTCATCATCCTCATCACTGTCATCACTGCCCCTGTCCATCTTGGCAAATTCACTCCATGAAAAAAGACTTTCTAGGCGAAAGATCATCATACCTTCACGATCATTAGGGCTATCGACTCTTTCAGCTTTTTTTCTACTCGACTCTATTTGCTCTTTCTTTTTACTGTTTTGCTGTTCACTTTCCCCTTCTTCTTGATCAATGTATTCAGGTATTAATAAAGGATCAACATGAGCGGAGGGGTAGAGCCAAAGATAAACCGCTTTAGGGGCATAGTTAACCGTAGGAAATTCACTAACGGAGCCAGGTTTAAAAATAGCTTGAGTAATCGCCTTTTCCATGGATTGTTCATCGGCTGGTAGTTTAGATATGTCAGGACGAGAATTAATAAATGCTTGAGCTAAACGATTATAACGAGCTTTTAGACCTGGATATAAAGCTAAAACTTCCACGACCATAGCTTGGTTATCATTCGCCCAATGTTTGAAACGACCAGTATGTTGAGCGGCTAAAACAGCTAACCAAATGTATAAGTCTCTATTGAGAGAGTGATCAGGAAAAACAGCTAAACTTTCAGGCAAACGAAGGCTTTCTTCATCTTGCCATGCCAGACTTATTTGTTGGTTTTCACCAGATATTTTTTGCAAAAAACTTCGTCTAACAAGATATTCACGGCTTGTCGCTGCTTCAACTCGTTTCACAAGATCGCCACCTAAAGCACGAAATACGACACCAACTGATTTACTTACTTCAGTAAAGTTAACCATAGCATCAGGGTAGTCTGTACTTGCTTTACGGGTAATGTATTTATGCCAAAGACCGCCAACCCACTCTTCCATAGAATCTTGCTCATAGCTATCAAATATTTATGGTCAAATTTTAACAACATCAAAAAGTAAAGTTGTGATTTGCATCAAGACTTAGGTATTTACCTAACTAAAGGCGACTATTTAATCTACAACTTTCCATAAACCCGAGTCGTCACGACACATTAATTCATTTAACACTTCATTTTCATCTTCAAAGTAATTTGAAAAGGTAAGCTTATGGCAAACTTTGTTACTTTTTGAAGTTTGGCTGCCTTTCGTAATTGTCCCACGATTGCCACTTTCAGTATTTTGCCACACCGTTTTTATTTGATTAGTGTCATTAAGTAAAGAGACTGTTTTTTCTTGCATTAAACTAACATCCAAAGCCGTTAAGTATTTAGCTGATCGGGAATCTTTATCAACTATCCCAGTTAAACCTGAGATAACATCAAAAGGCAGGGTTAAAGCTCCTTTTAATATACCAACAAAAAGGCCACTACTTGCCTCTTTACCAATGGTTTTTGCATCGATAACAATATTTTCAGCTCTTGTTAAGTAAAAGGGAATATCTTCACGAGAATTTTTTATCTGCTCGATATACTCTTTTGAGTGAGGTCGCCATCTGGCGAGCTCTGCAGTAGTTTCATTTGTCATTTTAACCACGTCATCAACTCGTTTCAAAACAAACGGCAATTGTTGCTGTACGTTAGTTATTTGGCTTTCTAATGCCGATAGGTGATTCAGTAAGTTAGGAATGTTTTGAGAATATTGCTGGCTTTCAATAATAACACCATTAACAACAGGACGTACCAACTCTAGCTCTTGTAGCAATGACGGTAACTGTTGTTCAACCAATTGTCTTACTGAAATGGGTTTTCCTGAACAAATATTGACTGTACCCACGTCATCTCGACGCATTGCTAGATGAACTATTTGACGTGCTACTTCCTGAACAGGCATAAAGTCACGTAATTGTTCGCCGCCGGACATATTAAATACTGACTCTCCATTCAAAACAGCTTCTTTTAACTTTGGGTAA
>ENA-ORXI01000304-ORXI01000304.1-sediment-metagenome-genome-assembly--contig:-NODE-304-length-39788-cov-10.413236_pt1 | contig 39788 bp, 40 predicted proteins | sample MGYA00237861_ERZ511468 | MGnify/ENA primary metagenome ERZ511468 (study PRJEB26299, sample SAMN06266213) | sediment metagenome | isolation source: Hudson Canyon methane seep mesocosm | place... | reverse complement strand
TCTCGCCAATTTAGCAACCGATGTTGTTTTACCCGCACCTTGCAAACCCGCCATTAGAACAACTGCCGGAGGCTGAGCATTCAAGGCCAGACCTTCGGACTCAGCCCCCATCATTTCAACTAACTCAGTGTTAACAATTTTTACAAAAGCCTGCCCAGGAGAAAGACTTCTCTTGACCTCATAACCAATCGCGCGCTTTTTTACTTGCGCTATAAAATGTTTTACGACAGGTAACGCAACATCAGCCTCTAACAAAGCCATTCGCACCTCTCGTAGCGTCCCCTTGATATTGTCTTCAGTAAGCTTCGCTCGCCCAGTTACTTTATTAAGGCTCGCGGTCAAGCGATCAGTTAGATTTTCAAACATGTTTAATCTCTATAATATTGCTAAGTAGTTGCAAACCGAGCATTATAACCATTTCAAAGCCATAAGTTGAACCACAAGCTAAATAATGAATATTTTAATGCTTAGCCTATTATCTATTGGCCTATTTTCCGCAGGGACAATCTACCAAGTATTAGTATATATAAAAAGGATTGAAGCTAAACACTTCTATTCTTTATTGATAGGTACAATTGCTGTCACATCACAATTAATAGTGACACTAAACTATATCTTTGTTGATAACCATTTCAGCCTAAATTTTTTCAACTCAGCATCCATCATCACCAGCCTTATCGTCATATGCCTATTAATTTTTTCAAGTAAAAAACCCTTACATACTCTTTTTCTGGTCGCCTACCCTTTCTCAGCATTATCCATGGCTGGCGTTTTGGCGTTCCAAGACAACACTCAACCATTCAACCCAGAAAACAGCGGTATATTTATCCATATAATATTATCAATGATTGCATACAGCGTCCTCTCTATAGCCGCTGTTCAAGCAATTTTAGTTCAGCTCCAGAATAACAACCTAAAAAAAAGAAATCACACCATACTAAATAGAAACCTTCCCCCACTATTAACGATGGAAAACTTGTTATTTGAAATGCTATGGAGCGGGACCATCCTTCTTGCATGCGCAATACTTGCCGGCGCGGTATTTATCGATGATCTTTTTGCGCAACACCTAGCACATAAGACGATATTATCCTTACTAGCACTCTGCGTCTTTTCCCTTTTATTGGCCGGCAGAAAACGCTATGGCTGGAGAGGTATAACAGCCAGCAAATGGACCCTTTGGGGTACAGGACTATTAATGTTGGGCTTTTTTGGCAGCAAACTAGCACTTGAGCGACTCATAAGCTGAGACCCTTTCACGGCGTGACAAGCGCAGCTAAAGATCTGAAGCTACTACATCATTAACCTAGGCATTTAAACTTGAACGACCCTTCCATACTATCTTTATCACTTTTTTTACTTGTATTGATTATTTTATCTGGTTTTTTTTTGCTCAAAATTAAGGAGGCGGTCAACTTGATATTTGACCTGGCAGAGATTCAAGTTAGCTGTTCCTTGGTATTGAATTTCTTAATTCATTGGTTAATTGATTCCTTTACGGGAGATCAATATTGCAAGTTGTATTGTTTAGGGGCTCTCAATATTAAGAACTAAATAGGGTATACCAAATACCTTGTAATACTTATGGTTTAAAATTCAATGCCTTAGTAGTTTGGCATCTAAATTGCTTTGATGGATTTCAGTTGGCTTATTTGTAAATCAGCAATGAATTGGCTTTAACTGTATTCAATTTTATTTAATACAACAAAAATAATAACTACTACTTATGAAAAAACTAATCAACTTTACTAATTTATTACTATGTTTGGTTTTAGCTTCTTACAATATATCTGCACAGGCGAGTACTCTTGATATCACTATCACTACTCATTACAACTCAAGTCTTAATTTTTTTAATAACAACCTGAATTTTAATTTTCATTTTGAACACGATAATGTCAACTCTGTGAGTGATTCATTCTTTACTAATGACTCATCGGTAATCGTGACTTCATCTTTAACTAACCCGAATACTGGCGATTTACTCGGTTCATCGCTTCAAACATATGGAACGGATTCATGGGATTATGGAGCAATTTATATCAGTGATAGCGAATTTGGGTTTGAAACAGTAAATCTCCCAAGCCTTACAAGTATTTCAGGTAACGAATTATTTTTTAGTAATGTATTGCAGGGATTTAATGCTGTAACAAATGATTTAAATCAACTTCTTTATCGAAATGTAATACCTGAAGATACATTGTTCAATAACACCAATACTGTTGTTTCTGTAGCATTTAACAATACACCCGCTGTTATTCCTGTACCTGCAGCCATTTGGTTTATGGCTTCAGGACTTTTAGGTTTAGTGGGTTTTTCTCGAAAGACTAAACCAGAGGCTGTTACTGCGTAAACTTATTTAATTCTGCAGTACACCATGCCAGCTAATATGTTTAAAGTATTTACTCAGACATAAAGAAATAAAGAGTCAGGTCTTTGATTTATGATAGGCTGAAGGATAATGTTGCATTGAAATAATCAGTAGAGAATAGAATGGCTCATTTTCCAATGGAGAAGAGAGGGTATAGTAAGTTGTTATCATAAATCAAAGACCTGCCCCCCATGCCGCGATTAGTTTTTATCTACTCATAATCAAGGGAATATCCTTGTTTGTCATTTAAATTCAATCAGACTATTAAAAAAACCATGTTTTTACAATATATAACCCATAAGCGATTGATCCAACCAATAATACAATTATAGTCTCTACAATATAATAACCAATAATCATGCCTCCAATAGCATAAAAAATGACCTTTATATCTAAGCCTATGTCATAAAAACCATACAAAAGGCCTAAAATAGAAAAAAGCATGGCTCCTTTAGAGCCCGCATTTTCAATCCAGTCAGGTCTAGGTGCACTAGATGCAGAAGAATCTTCGTAATTCTTGGAGGATTTGCCCATTTCCCCCACCATTTTGAAAGTTTTAATTTGGTTTCGACATTCTTCTAAGCTTTTTACATTATTTTCTGACATTTTTCGAGCTTGATCTTCTTCAAATGAATTTAAACCCATAAAGGTTCTCCTTTTTTTAGAAAGAATTGTTTCTTCAATACACTATAATTGGTGCATTATGATCGTAATATAGTTATTTTATTGTCCTATTATTGATGCCTATTCAGCCTACTAATTTTTATTAATTAATTAACGTATAGGCATATATGAATCAAAAATGACAGAACAAAAAACTAAAAAGCTATTATCTCAGTGTAGTTATTATATATTCTAACTTACGACATCTGTCAATATAAAGTCTGGTAGACACTAAAACTAAATCAATTAGATACAAGAAAAACAGATACGAATTGCAAAATTGGGGGCAGGTCCCGAATAAAGAGCTATCTAAAGATTAACCTGAGTCATTGAGTCGTGCATCTAATCTTGAGAATGCATTGACTGACACCTTTTTTAAATTCGTGATTCGGGACCCCACTGTCCACGTTAAGTTGGTTGCTTCCTTGAACCTTGAGTTATAAACCTTACTCTTTTGCTCTACCTCTACATCTATCACGTGGCCCGTCACAGGTAAGACACGGACTTTTCCCTTTTAGTGTTATCTCTTCTGCAGCTTTATCTCCTCCTAGTAAGCATTCAGGAGAGATATAACCCAGTTCCTTTAAGATACGAAGCTTATCATCATCTTCATCTGCTTTTGACTGATCAAAGTAATTTGCTTTCATGACTTCTATCCTTTGAATCTGTAATAATTTAGGATGATATTATTACGTATGTGGTAACTAAACAATAGTGTTGTGTTGATGTCTGCTAATTACTGGTTTTGTTAGGTAGGGCGCCTGTTAAATTCCTAAAATGGAAACTGAACCGAATAAAAATTATCAGGCATACTTTTGGGCATAAAAGTTAAAAAAAAAGCTGTATTTTAGCGTAAATTAGCTGTTTTTTAGGGTGTTTTAGTATAAATGTTGGTCAATTTTGGCCTTGTACGGGTTCAATTCCCGCCGCCTCCACCAATATATCCCTTTAAAGCCGCGAATTACGCGGCTTTTTAGTTTCCAATACTGCCTTTTATTGTCATTAAACAGCAATATTGTTTCAAATAAAGATAACTTTCCTCCTGTTTTATCAAATAAACCAACTGATTTTATTACTAACTTCCATTTTAGATTTGAGTGGTAATGTTTGGGAATGGGGGGCAGGATTGGTATGATGAAAGCTATTATAGTAACAGTTCAACAAATAACCCAAAGGGCCTTAATGGTGGCTCAGACCGCGTCCTGCGTGGCAGCTATAGCCCAGGCTCATTTTTCTTTAGATACCAGAATTAGAACGGTGAATATTAAATTATTACTGAATGAGTCGCTTGCAGTCAGTATTACTGCCGCCCCTGTGCGGAGCGACTAACGTTGGTAATTGTAAAAAAAAGACTATATCGGTTTTTATTATTTGAAGTATGTTTGCTGTTTTTTATAAATTATTTAATCTTGACAGTTTTTATGTGGATAAAATAATATACGTTGTATGGCATATAAAAATAAACAGATTCGGTTTTCAGTAGAGAAAAATACTTTTTTAAAAGCAGAAAGAGGGGTTGGGTTTGAGGATGTGATTTTGGCTATTGAGATGGGGCAAGTATTGGATGATTTGGAACATCCTAATAAAGAAAAGTATCCTAACCAGTCTGTCTTTATTATCTTTATCACGATTAAGAATTATGTTTATTTAGTGCCTTATGTTGAAGATGAGACAACATTGTTTTTAAAAACAATTATTCCTTCTAGAAAGATGAATAAGCACTACAACAAGGCGGTAAATAATGAAAAATAATAATTTAGACGATTTTGAGCAAGATATTCTTGAAAGTGTTGAAAATGATGAATGGCAGAGCAAAGGCGATATTAAGACGCGTTTAACGGAGCTACAAGGCTTTTTGAAACATGAAAAGAAAAAGGCTGTTTCAATCAGGCTTTCTGAAAATGATCTTTATGAGTTAAAAAGAAAGAGTTTAGAAAATGGTGTTCCGTATCAAAATATTATCCAAATATTAGTGCATCAATACACCTCTAATAAAATCCATCTTGATGTTTCTTAAAATATCGAAGATGAAATTGTCTTAATGTTAAAAAGTTGAGAATGGGTTTGAATTTTTAATCATACTTTGAAATTCCCATAGCTGAGGCGCGTAGTAAATGAAATAAACCTATTTAATGTATCATCAAGAACAAGTTACGATAGGTATTATTTCAGCAAGACTGGCTCATTACCGGTATTTCCAATTTTATGAACCATGTTGACGATGCTCTTGTCTTAATAAAGGTCTGATTGTCAGATAAATAATTATTCTTGGGGGGGATCATGAATAAAATAATAATAGCAGCCTGTTTGTTTATACTTTCTGGATTAGGGATTAATAGTTTTGCTAAAGACATGCCTAAAATGCAACATTCTATGCAGGGAATGCAAGGGCAAGGGAAAATGCAAATGAGCGAAGAACAAAAGGAAATGCATATGCGTTCAATGCAGGCTCATATGTTAATGATGCATGATTACGCAAATAATATTCTTAGCGAAAAAGACCTTAAGAAAAAACAAGCTTTAAAAGATGAACAATTAGAACTTATGAAGGCTCATCACATGCAAATGAAGGCTCATCGTGAAAAAATGATGAAAATGCATCAAAACATGATGAAATAATTTTTCTTAGTTTATACCACCTAGTATTTTAGTAAGAAAATCTACTTCTTTACTAGGTGATTATCACAATTAAAAAAATCTGTATTTAGCCATCATTTTCGTTAACTAAATTGTTTGATGTATTAAACAGGAATTTATGATTTTAATGAAAATACTAAAAAACTATTCTCTTCTTATCATCTCTATATTGATTATTTTAATTTTGATTTACGTTGTTAAAGCAGATAGACCCTTCTACTTAATAAGTAAATTCCATTTTAATTTGGTAGAAAAGTCAAAGGATGTAGACTCAAGCCCTAAGGTCAATGAGTTTTTAAAATCGATTAGTCAGTCTGCCACTAAAAAATAGTCATCAATACCATACATAGCAATTTACAAACCACAGGTTAATTGCTAAAAGGCATAAAATTGAAGCTTTTAACTTCAATCATAATGCATGCTTTCTAGCTTTCAAGATATATGAAAAATTAAATAGTCGGTCAACTAGATATTTGACCTGACATAACTCATTGAGGTTGTTTTAAAATTCAAATTGTCTTGCCTCCCTTGAACCTTCCCTCCGCCCAAAGTTAAGATTTATAAGATACAATTAAAATTCCAAGCACCAGATTAACTCTGTCTGAGCAAATAGTTTTTGTTATAGATTTCTAAACAATTATAGGGTGCTAGTTAAAATATTTAAAGCGGCTGAGCCTGATGGAAAGTGCAACCAAACAAATCCCACAATATTTATCAAAACAGTCATCCAGAAAACAAAGCGGAAAGATTGTTTTTTAGATTTGTGACGAAATAATTGTTGTGCCATTAAAGCGCCAGGCCAACCACCAGCTAATGATAGAAAATGTAATGTACTTTCTTGAGTTCGCCAGCGGTCTTTTAGAGCAGCTGATTTATCCATTGCATAGACAATAAACGTAATAAGGCTGATAACTATATAGAAAGGGACCATGAGCAATGGCGTTTTAGACATATAAGCAGAAACGCATATAATACTGAAAAATACTGTAATGACGAAAATGGGCAAGGATATCTTTTGATTTCTGTTTTTTTGGGGGAGCCGTTTTCCAACATAAATAGCCATTTTTGCACATGGTCTACCTCGTTTATCAGTGGATAAAGTGTAACTAACAGATTGATTAACTGCGGGCTGTAGAGTTCTGTTTTTAAATGCACTGATATGAATGAAGACTTGCTTGCCACCCGTATTAGGGGTAATAAAACCAAATCCCTTGGCATCATTCCAAGTGCTTATTTTTCCTTTAGATTGCATTGTTTATCCTGTGTAGGTATCGTTATTTGTTATTTATTTAGTAGATGATGACATTGATAATGCTCTACATCACTCATAGAGTTAGATAAGATTATGGGGCTATATTTACAATACCCCTGCATTTTGGGAAGCTTGAACATCCCCAAAATTTCTTACCTACATTGTCACCTTTTTTAGTTGTTCTTAATATCATGGAGCTGCCACATTTTGGACAGGGTTTGCTGTTTTCTTTTTTTGCGACAATATTTTTAACGTGTGCAACATGCTCTCTATTTGTTTTAAAAGATGCCGTTAGTCTTCCAGATTGTATTTTATTGGTTATTTCTTTTACTTCGGCCGCAGATAAAACTGGCTGTAATTTCGATTTGATGAGCCGGATGTATCCACGTCCATAGGTTACATTCTCAGGCATTTTAGTTTTAAAAGTGCTGTCACCAACAAAGACAATCATAGAATGTATCTGCTGCTCATTTAACCCTAGCAAAGACTCTAAGGTTTTTATGTGTTTATAGTTTTGGTGAAGTGGATTCTGAAATTTACTGGAATGCTTATAAATTTTTTGAGTCCAGGTTTTCTGATGAGGGCTACCAAATATCCAGCCTTTCATGTTTTTTGTTTCAATAACAAAAACACCGAATTTAGATACAATAATATGGTCTATCTGGGTGCTCCCATCCTCTGTTGGCAAAGTGACATTTTTAACTAGATGATATATTTCTTTATCCAGAAAAAAATTTGAACTTACATTAACAATAAACTCACCGACAAGGCCTTTAAACCAAGCTGTTTTCACAATAGTCAAAATAATAAAAATGGGAATTAAAAACCATAGTATTCCCATTACCTGATTAGTCATTGGTGTGAAGTCCATTTTAAAGCCTAATTGTGTTTTTTGTTGATGATTGAAGGAGAGTGGGGATATTTAGAAAAACATTACCTGCTTTTAATTCTGCTGTTTAAATATAGCGTATAACTTATTAAAGTCTAGTGTGAGTACTTGGTTGATTGAGTTGGCTTGCAGATAAATGCATCGTCTATTAACTAAACGATTTGATTAAGAAATTCACCTAGAAAATATAATATCAATAGCTTATGCACACACTGATTATGAATACACAAAAAATAGATTATATTAATTCTACAAGCAGTTATTGTGGTTGTTGATAATCATATGTTATTGAAACTTAGTTAGTTTTAATGGGGTGTCTATTTTTTGTACAATTTAGCTAAAGTACTATATCTACGAGGGTTTAGCTAAACTTGCAACGGTTAATCCACAGAGTTATCCACAGTAAATGTGTATAAAAATAAATAGCTAATTATCATAATAACTTAGACGTTAAAGAAAGAGTTTCCTTGTGAAATTAAGCTGATTAATAGGGTTACTTAAAATATGTTTAAACGGCATAGAAGAATATGGCTATGAACCAAATATAGGTTACGTATTGTAGAGCGGACTTTAGTCCGCCATAAAGACTATTCTTGATAAATGAAGCGCGCTCTACAGCATTAGCATTCTATATTTTCATCAGCTAATCAACCTAAGTTTGAGTTATAGCCATTTAGAAGAATCAGCTAAGTTTAGGAGCCTCTGATTAAGTCGATTAGAATTTAGCAAGCTAAAAATAATTGGACTTGATCAGAGGTTCCTTAAGGTTCAATTAGCAAATTGGCCTTATAAGATGCATATTGATCAGCAGTACCTTCTGGGTTATTTTTTAACCATTCTTTATAGTCAGCGTATTCTTCTTTGCCAGTCCATAAAAGGGAGGCTGTTCCAATAATGGGGACAGCAGCAACCAGTCGTTTGCTACGTTCCTTCATTTTTATTTTTGCAATTTTTTTCTTATTTTTTAACTTCAGTTGTGAGATTTCTTTTTTATGCTTTGCTTTCAGAAGGGTAAGTTCTTTTTTATGATTTAATCGACTTGATGCGATAGCTGATACAGAGGCTAGTTTGGACTTGTCCAGAATAGTATTAAAAACAAACCATGATGCGGGAAGCCCAGCAATTAAACACAGAATCAATAATCGTTTAATTATAGCTTTAAAGAATTTCATCTAGTCATCAATACCTGAATTACTGTTATTTTAAATCACGTTCTAATCTTACAATACCCGTAGTGTTAATTAGAAGTTAAATATTGCTTGTAGTTGGTGTGTGCAAGTGAATATTAAAATGAAAAATTTATAGCTATCATTTGTTTTTTGTGCACTAATAAAAATTTAAATCAATGGCTTATGCACATACTGATTATTCATATACAAAAATATACAAAAATTAACGCAATAAGTAGATGTTATCGTCTTTTATTAACGTAAGTTGTTGAAAGTTATTTTATTTCTATTAGATGGGTGTTTTTTGTACAATTTAACTAAAATACACTATCTACGAGGACTTAGCTTAACTTGCAACTGTTAATCCACAGAGTTATCCACAGGAAATGTGTATAAAGATAAATATCCAATTATCATAATAACTTAGCTGTTAAATGAAGAATTTCCTTGTAAAAAGCATGCTAATTTAGCTGGTTTTTTTATAAAAATAGATGTTATCTTTATAATACCTTTAGCCGTTGTATCTATTTTTTATTAGATGTTAAAAAACCATCTAATTACAATGATAATTGTTGGCATTTATGTGGCAACTAAGGTTATCCTGAATCAATCTTTTTTATATAAAATACTTTCAAAAATGAAAATTAGTTTTCTGGCATCTCATGGTGGAACAGCCGTTAGACATATAATAGCGGCCATTGCTAATAATCAATTACAGGCTGAAATTGGTGTTGTTATTACTAATAATTCAGATTCCGCTATTTATAATTGGTGTAATAAAAATGCTGTTGACGCTGTGTGTATTAATGGAAATACCCATTCTGATGAATTGGCGCGTGATAAAGCTATCTATGACTCTTTAGTTAAAGCCGAAACGGATTTAATTATCCTATCTGGTTATATGAAGAAAATTGGCAGGACGACATTAGCAGGCTATTCAAATAGAATTCTTAATATTCATCCTTCACTTCTACCTAAACATGGAGGCAAAGGCCTTTATGGTGATAGGGTTCATCAGTCAGTTATTGATTCTGGGGATAAGCAGTCAGGTGCAACTGTTCAATTTATCAATGAAGAATATGATGAAGGTCCAATTTTTTCTCAACAGATCGTTGAAGTAGAAAAAGGCGAAACGGTTGAAACACTTAAATCAAAAGTTCAAGCGATTGAAGGCGAGCTCTATTTAACTAGTATCAGAAGAATTTTGGACGATGGTTTGCTTCATTTGTAACATATAAGCATTTAGATTGTTTTTTATGATGTTCATTTTTATAAGGCTGAATTAAATAATGGAAAATACAAAAGGAACCTTAGTGCGCTGGTTTGCAAATAAAGGCTTTGGATTTATTAAGCCAGAGCAGGGTGGTGCTGATGTTTTTATACATATAACGGCACTAAAAGGGCAGGGTCGTAAACCCGTTATTGGCGATATTATTCACTATGAAATCAGTTCAGATTCCAATGGTAAAACTCGTGCGGTTAATGCCAGAATTGAAGGAATAGAGTCGGTATTGACTGTAAAGCCAATAAGAAAAAAAACGACTCATTCAAGCAATGTGAACAAAAGAACTAATAAAGGGCCCGCTAAAGCTCCAAAATCAACAAAAAGTTTTAAGTCACTTTTTATTCTGCTTATTGTCATTCTTGGGTTTGCACTCAATTCATTTCAGAAAAGTAATATTGATTTTATTCCTTCTATTGAAACACCCGATTCAAGTGCTGGGACTGCTTTTGAAATACAAGAATCAACTACTGGGAATAATCAAAATCAAGCTCTTAATCATGCTTATGAAAATCAACAAAGTGATGTACAGGTTTCTGGTTCTGGCATTGTCGTCCGTACGCTTTCTGATGATACAAAGGGAAGTCAGCATCAAAGATTTATTTTAAGACTGGCATCAGGGCAAACTTTATTGGTCGCTCATAATATTGATCTTGCACCCAGGATAGATTCCTTACAGGAAGGGGATAGCGTTGAGTTTTATGGTGAATATGAATGGAACTCCAAAGGTGGTGTTTTGCACTGGACACATAATGATCCAAGAGGCCGACATAAGAACGGGTGGCTTAAACATAATGGTTCAACTTATCAGTAAATTTTAAACAGTTGTGCAGATGACTAGCTGAATTCTTTACAGTCATTATCATTGAGCCGATTTATAAATGATCCTAGTTCAATTCCATAAATTGCTCTATCTCCAGCTTTCATGCAGTCTTCTCCCTCTGGAGAAGGTGATTAAGGTATGATAACTTTTGGAACGATTTATACATTAAACTAAAACAACTCTCTACTTATGGCCATTAGCTCAACGATTAATAAAGTCTCTGTAAATATTGCGGATATGGATAGGCATTATTATGAAAGTCATGAATTAACGATCGCACAGCATCCATCCGAAACTGACTTCCGTTTTATGGTGCGTCTAATTGCATTTATGGTCAATGCGAATGAACAACTGAGTTTCACCAAGGGATTAAGTACAGATGATGAACCTGAACTCTGGCAAAAGACACTCACTGATGATATTGAGTTATGGGTTGAGTTAGGGCAAGTTGATGAAAAAAGAATTCGCAAAGCTTGTGGACGAGCCAAGGAAGTCATTATCTACACTTATGATGAACGTAAGGCAAAAGTTTGGTGGGAACAACAGAAAAATAAATTACAGCGTTTTAGTAATCTTAAAGTTTTTCATATGAATGCAGAAGGAGTGGACTGCATGATCAAACGCACGATGCAATTACAATGTAATATTCAGGATGGAGAAATCTATCTAAATGATGATGATTCAAGCTTTACTATTACATTGGATAGGCTTTAGTTATAAGGTAGTACGGGGTTAATGTCTGTCAGAAGGGGGACTTTCTAGCCGCATTTTACTTTGATTTTCTTGTGACTGAAAACGCCTCCTTTCCATGAGTTGTAATCAAATGACAAGCAGCTAAAAGCAACACCTAGAACCTAGACCGTAACAATCATTGTTGCATGCTATATCTTATTCAATTAGGATAATGCCATGACTCTCTTCCGCAACCTCAATTTACGTCGCATACTTAGCATTTTGTTGTTATTTGCTGCGTTATTTTCACAAATACAATTATTGTATGCCTGTGATTCTATGGAAGATAAGCCCAAGCATGTTTGTTGTTGTGGGGAGCATAGTTCCACTGTTTGTCCAATGGCTGCAAATTGTGATATGAATGAACAGCTGGAAAAAACCAGTTGCTGTGAAGTAAGTTATGACATTGTGAATGATGCAGGCATGATGAATGCAGCCTCAACAGTCGATTATCTGACACTGTTACTCAACAGCTCACAGCCACCCCCCGATATATCAGCTGAACTCGTTACATTTAAACCCTTTCCATTATTATCTCAGCTCTCACCAGTCGTTGATGAGTCTGTGTTATTTAATGCAGACAAACAAACCTATTTTCTCACCCGTCGCCTGCGTCTTTAGGCCGAATCTGTTGTTGTAAATCATTACCCTATAGTGAAAGTACTTTGATGCGTATCACTATTGTTGGGTCTATTTTTCTACATTCTTTATCGAGGAATGTATGAATAAGCCTGTTAAATGAGTCGCTCAAATATTTTGAATGTACTGGTTTTATGGGGTGAATAACTGACAGAGATTTAAATGAAAACGTTTTATTACTCAGTACCACTGAGTCTACTGTTGCTTGCGTTACTTCAGTCTGGCAACTTATTGGCTAATGAGGTCAAAATAGAGGGTACGCTCTCCGCAACACAACTGGTGTCTGCAGTACTGGAAGCCAACCCTAGACTAGAAATGGCTCAAGCAGCCTGGCAAGCTTCAATTGCTAGGATTGATCAACAGTCCACATTAGATGATCCTCAGTTTCAATATAGCTTTGTACCTTTAACAGTTGATAGCCAGGAATCTAATGGTCGGAAAACTGAATTTGGACAACGGTTTGAAATTTCACAAAAATTACCGTTCCCGGGTAAATTACATTTGCGAGCAAAAGCGGCAGAATATAAAGCTGAAACCAGGCAACAAGATATTGCGGGGATACAAATATTACTGGCAAGCTCCGCAAAGTCTTTATTTGCAGATTGGTATTTTATTCATCAGGCGATTGCCATTGATAAGCTAAGGCATGGCTTATTAAAAGAGTTTCGTGATATTGCCATAACTCAATACAGTACGGGTAGAGTTGGTAAACAGGATGTTTTGCATGCTGAGATGCAGTTAGTACAACTCAAACATCAATCTGTTGTTTTACAGAGGCGTAGAAAAACACGACTGGCACAGTTGAATACATTACTAAACCGTCCCGTCGATACGCCTTTAGCCATTCCTCAGCAACTGAGTGATATCAATGCATTACCAGAGCTTGGGCAATTACAACTCAAAGCAATGAATGCTCGCCCAGAGCTTAAAGCTATTGCCGCTAATATTAAGGGGCATCAATCGGAAGCTAATCTGGCCGCATTAGCCTACTATCCAGACCTTAAGCTCTCAGCAGGGTACAACAGCCTTTGGGATAATGAGGACAAACGATTTAATATTGGTGTTGGCATCAATATACCTTTGGATCAAAGCAAGCGAAGAGCGGCTGAACAAGAAGCTAAAGCCAATAGCCAGCAAGCAAATTGGCAGCAGATGGATTTGCAAGCCCAGATTAAACAGGAATTGACAATTGCTTATGCACTTGCAGAAGAAAGTTTGCATGTTTTACGCTTGTATCGTCAGCAGTTATCTCCATTAGCTGATGAAAAGGTAGCGGCAGCAAAGGCAGACTATCAATCTGGCAAAGGTGATTTTTTAAGCTTAATCAATAGTAAGAAAGATCGATTGCAAACAACGCTGGAAACAGAACAGGCTTTAGCGAATGTACATCGACGCTTTGCAGAGCTTGAACAGGCGGTGGGAACTATAGCCTCCTTGTCGATACTGCAACAAAAAGGAAGCATCGCACAATGAAAACAGTCAACAAAATAAGCCTGGTACTCGTTGCATTCTTATTAATAGCCGTCGCGATAGTTTTAGTTAATCAATCGACAGAAACCACCGTTAAATTACAAGAGATAGGGCCGACTCATCTGTTAGGTAATTACCAAGTGCAGATAAAACTTAATCCAGAAAAGCCAAAAATTGGTAATAACCAATTAACCTTGGCGATTAGAGATAATAACGACCAGCCAGTCAAAAATGTAAAGCTGGATATCTATGCTGAAATGCCAGCGATGGGCTCAATGCAAGCCATGCGTGAGCAAGTCAGCATAGAAAATATACAGACAGGGCTTTATCAAGGTGATTATTCATTACCTATGAATGGTAGCTGGCCGCTATATATTACGCTTGAATCAGCAAAACAGGGAAAAGCTGAAGCCTTGTTTGATATGAACACTAGCCGTAGTGGAGTGAAACTTGAGCAGGCAACACCCAGTAAACTCAGGCAACAAACCAAAGAACTCTCTGTTTCAGCACAAAAACCAGCAACATTTAAAGTTGATCACTATCGTAGGCAGCTGATTGGTGTAACGACTACTGAAGTAGTCTGCCAACCCTTAATAAAAACTATCTATGCAGGTGCCAGAATCACTTATGACCAGTCAAAAATGATTGATATTTCATTGAAATATGATGCCTGGATAGGTAAATTAAATGCTGATTATTTAGGTAAACAGATACATCAGGGCGACACTTTATTTACCGTCTATAGTCCCGAACTGGTTTCAGCTCAAGATGAGTATCTGGATACATTAAAACATAGCCATTCGCATGGTTTGCGTAAAGCGGCACAGAAAAGATTAAGGCGTTGGGGGATTCATCCAGCTCAAATTAAAACCATACAGCAACGAGGACGGACTATAGATTATTTGCCGATCATGTCGCCTGTTAATGGCACAATTATCGAAAAAAATATTGTAGCTGGTTCTGCTGCTAAAGTAGGGGCAAGGTTACTACGTTTGGCTGATTTATCCACGGTTTGGGTAGACGGTGAAGTGTATGAGTCTGATTTGCCCTGGCTTAAAGTGGGTATGGAAGCAATAATCACCCTGCCAGAATTACCTGATAATTCATATACGGCAACTGTGACTTATATTGACTCAGTATTAAACCCACTTTCTCATAGTGCTGCTGTAAGAGTGCAACTTAATAATACTGACGGACTTTTACGGCCCAATATGTATGCCAATATGGATTTACAAGTTGATCTGGGAGAACGAATGATCGTACCAGAACAAGCTGTTATTTATTCAGGAGATCAACGCATAGTCTTTATTGATAAAGGTGAAGGTCGTTTATTACCCAGAAAAATTAAAACAGGGTTGCGTAATAATGACATGATTGAGGTACTTGTTGGACTGGAGCATGGTGAAACAGTGGTGACATCTGGAAACTTTTTAATTGCAGCAGAAAGCAAACTGAAAGCAGGCTTGGCGCAATGGTAAATCAGCAAAAACCAATGGGTGTTATTGCCTCTATTATTGGCTACTGTGCGCAGCATGCCGTCTTAACCGTTATTATTACCTTGCTTCTGGCTGGCTGGGGCTATCGATCATTACTAAATACACCGTTAGATGCTATTCCAGATTTATCTGATGTACAGGTGATTATTTACACTGAATGGGCAGGCCGTAGCCCTGATCTGATTGAGGACCAAATCACTTATCCGCTGACAACCGCATTACTTTCAGCTCCCAATGTTAAGTTTGTACGCGGGCAAAGTTTTATGGGCTTAAGCTTTGTTTATGTGATTTTTAAAGATGACACCGATATTTACTGGGCAAGATCCAGAGTGATGGAATACCTTAATACTGCGGTATCGGATTTACCTGATGGGGTACAGCCAAGTCTTGGTCCTGATGCCACAGGGGTTGGCTGGGTCTATCAATATGCCTTGGTGGATAAGTCGGGAAAACTGAATCTTGCAGATTTACGTAGTTTACAAGATTATAAATTACGCTATTGGCTGGAGTCGGTCGAAGGGGTTGCAGAAGTCGCTGCGATTGGTGGGTTTGAGAAAGAATATCAAATTACAGTTGATCCTAATAAATTAAGCAATTATGGATTAAGCCTGAATCAGGTCGCAAAAGCGATTCGTCGATCCAATAATGATGTGGGTGGCAGGGTACTGGAAATTGCAGGGCATGAACATTTTATTCGAGGCCGAGGGTATATTAAATCTATTGCAGATATAGAAGCCATTGCTTTATCTGTTAGTCAGACGGGGATACCCATTAATGTACGGGATATTGCTAAAGTTTCTATGGGACCCGCAATGCGTAGAGGTTTGGCAGAGTTGGATGGTGAAGGTGAAACGGTCGGTGGCATCGTTATTATGCGTTATGGTGAAGATGCATTAGATGTGATTAAGCGGATTAAGCAACGTTTAAGTGAGATTAAAAGCAGTCTGCCTGAAGGGGTAGAAATCATCACAACCTATGACCGTTCCGGATTGATTGACGAGGCGATTAATACCCTTAAATTGACCTTACTTGAAGAGATACTGATTGTTTCAATCGTTATCATGCTTTTTTTAATGCATTTTCGATCTTCATTGATTGTTATATTGAGTCTGCCTATTGCCATACTGTTAGCATTTATCCCTTTATCTACACAACAGTTAACTGCCAATATTATGTCTCTGGGGGGGATTGCCGTTGCTATAGGTGCCATGGTCGATGCAGCAATTGTTATGATCGACAATATCCATAAACAACTGGAAAGTAATCCCTCTGAAAAAAATCGCCAGACCGTGATTATTTCAGGGATGCAGCAAGTTGGTCCCAGTATTTTCTTTTCGCTACTGATTATTACTTTGGCTTTTGTTCCTGTGTTTGCACTGGAGGGAACAGAAGGGCGATTATTTGCACCGCTGGCTTATACCAAAACCTATTCAATGGGATTTGCAGCCATACTGGCAATCACCTTAACCCCAGCCTTATCTATTTTATTGATTCGAGGAAAGATACGCGGTGGTCAAAGCACTTTAAATCTATTTTTGATTGCCTTATATCAACCTATTGTGAGATTTGCTTTGCGTTGGCGTGTGGCAGTCATCGCTACAGCAATACTAGGATTGCTGTCTACAATTCCTGCTTATTTAAAATTGGGAAGTGAATTTATGCCACCGTTAAATGAGGGCAGTATTTTATATATGCCAACCTCATTACCCGGCATGTCCATCACAGAAGCAGGGAAAGTGTTGCAAACAATGGACCGACAATTAAAACAATTCCCTGAAGTTGAAAGCGTATTTGGAAAAATTGGCCGATCAACCAGTGCAACTGACCCTGCGCCTCTTTCAATGGTGGAAACAGTTATCACTTTAAAACCAAAAGATCAGTGGCGAGAAGGGATGGACTGGGACAAATTAATCTCAGAAATGGATGAGCAACTGCAATATCCGGGCATGCCAAATATCTGGTGGATGCCCATTCAAACGCGCACAGAAATGTTAGCGACGGGTATTCGATCCAGCCTGGGTATTAAAGTTTTTGGTGATGACCTGGCAACGATAGAAAAGACAGCCATTAATATAGAACATGCCTTGCAGCAAGATAAGCGTACTCAACCTTATACTCGTAGTATCTACGCAGAGCGACTGACGGGAGGGTACTTTTTAGATTTTAATATTGATCGCAATAAAATTGCCCGCTATGGATTGACTATCGATGATGTTGAAGAAGTATTGATGACAGCTGTCGGTGGATTAACCGTTTCTAAAGTATTTGAAGGTCGCGAACGCTATGCTATTAATCTACGCTATGCACGTGAATTTCGTGATAACCCTGATGCTTTACACCGTATACGGGTACCCACAGCGAGTGGCGCTCAAATTCCCATTACACAACTGGCGGAGTTAAAGTTTGAAACAGGCCCGCCCATGTTACGTAATGAAGATGGTCAGCTGGTGACTTTTGTTTTTGTCGATGTTAAAAATAAGGGGATTGTTGACTATGTCACCGCTGCCAAACAGGTTATTAGTGAAAAGGCTAATATTCCACAAGGCGTGCGAGTGGCATGGGCAGGTCAATTCAAGTATTTTGAACGGGCAAAATCAAAATTAATGCTATTGGTACCATTAACCCTATTGATTATTTTTATCTTGTTATATATCAATCATGGTTCAATGGCTGAAGCCGTTATTATCTTATTAGCCATACCCTTTTCATTAACTGGTGCCGTGTGGTTATTGTATCTGTTGGATTACAATATGAGTATTGCAGTATGGGTCGGCATGATTGCACTGGCAGGGTTAGCGGCTGAAATGGGGGTGTTGATGATGCTTTATCTGGATTTAAGTTATCAGCAACATAAAAAAGACAATCAATTGCAAACAAAAGCTGATCTTTCTAAAGCGATTGTTGCAGGTGCAAGCCAGCGTATAAGACCTATGCTAATGACCAGTCTGGCTTCGTTTATTGGTTTATTACCTATTTTATGGAGTACCGGAGCGGGTTCTGATGTGATGAAACGCATTGCAGCACCGATGGTTGGTGGAATAGTGTCTTCGCTATTTATAGTCTTGCTGGTTTTTCCTGTTGTTTATTCTTATTGGAAGGGATGTGCGACAAAACCTGAGATATAAAAAAGGTATTGTTATGAGAGGCATCATGATTGTTTTTACTTTATTTATTTTGAACCCAGGAAGTATCCAGGCACAGTCTTTAGAGTTAAAAGACACAATTTCAGAAATGATATTGCTAATTGACCAAGGAGAAGTTAAACAACTATTCACTGAACATACAGATTTATTAGACTTAAAAAAACTAGATGAAAATATATCTAAAGTTCAACACATCTTAGCTATGTATCCCGGTTTCTTTGAAAAAAAGCCTATTGAAAATAAGGTTTATAAAGTTAATTTACAGAAAATAAAGACTTATTTTCTAATTATCAAACAAGGCACACCAAAGCTTTTCGAAAATAACACATTGGTTGTTTATAGAGCCTCTGAAATAAATCCTACATTAAAGTTTACTAAGGTGGAAAACAACTGGTTACTGATGATTGATGATCGATTGTTAGAGCTAGCAACTATTTTGATAGGGAAGTCGTTATTGTTAGAGCTTGAGATGGCAAGAGTAGGGTCGTGACCTTTTTATGGTTTATGATATTAGTAAAAAAAGAATATTGCCAATTCAAAATTGGCGGATGCTGATGAGTCATCAGCACTTTAAATCAGAGCCCGCGCCCAGTTACAAGTAACTAGAAAAACCAAGGTGCTCGTCATGCTGGCAGGGAACGCCAGTATCCAGAGCACAGGGATGTGTCTGATTCACTTATCGATGATCATTGTTAACATCCTTGTCACTGGATCTCGGCATCCCTGCCAAGATGACGTTTTGAGTGAAGCTTGCGATAACAATAAGAGAATTTACCTTTGTTACTTAAAAAGTAAATTTATGATCGATTTAAAACACAATTTAAATGAGAGTCTGATATTGATTCCAGCTCTGCGCTGATGATTTTATTTTCAATGTTTTCAGTATTAGATACTTTACAGGCAACTCTTAAGTAGTTGGGGGTATAACCAAAAACCAGGTGTTGATTATCCCCGGTCTCTTGTTTATGTCCTTCCCACAGTATTTCAAACTGGTGATTTAAATTTTCTGTAGCAAATTGCTGTTTCATCGATTCGGCTAAAACATGTAATTGTTTACTACGTTGTTTTTTTATTTCGTTAGTCAGTTGGTCGGGCAGGGTGGCTGCTTTGGTACCTTCACGACTGGAATAGGTGAAAATATGAATATGTCCAAAACCTGTTTCTTTAATGAAGTTAAAGCTGTCTTGCCATTCTTGTTCGGTTTCTCCAGGAAAACCCACAATAATATCGGTGGTGATATTAAAGTTTTTAACTTGTTGGCGAGCTTGCTGAATCATTGCAGAAAACTCTTCCGTTTTACAGCGCCTGGCCATTCTACGTAATACGCTGTCAGATCCACTTTGTAAGGGGAGGTGCAAGTGAGGCATTAAACGAGGGTTTTCAAATAGACTGAAAAAACCTTCAGGTAATTCCCAGGGTTCCAGAGACCCTAATCTAAGGCGTGGAATATCAGTTTTTTGCAGGATTTCTTTAATTAAGTCAGTTAAATTACTTTCAATATCATTTCCATATCCACCAAGGTGGACACCTGTCAGTATGAATTCATTGATACCTTGTTGGTGTAAAGAATTAATTTCATCAATAATGGTTTCAACAGGGCGACTGACTTCTTCCCCTCTGGCAACAGTTACAATACAGAAGGTGCATCGATAACGACAACCATCTTGTACTTTTACAAAAGCACGTTGTCGGCCGCGACTAAACAAAGAGGTTTCACCCGGTTCAGTCGACATGGCAGGCATACTGTCCAAATTGAGTGCTGACAGCGTTTGCTCAACTAATTGATCTTTGTTTTTATTGCTGACGACTAAGTCCACCCCCATTAACTGGGCTGCTTCATCTTCATTTAAGGTGGCATAGCACCCGCTAACAACCAATTTTGCCGTTGGGTTATCTCTATGGGTGCGGCGGATAAGTTGCCGTGATTTTCGTGCTGCATCAGCTGTTACCGCGCAAGAATTAATAATGACAACATGCGCCTGATTAACTTCACGTGTAATTTGATGGCCAGCTTTTTGAAAAGCCTGAGCCCATGTTTCTAATTCTGCCTCATTTAGACGACAACCAAGTGTTTTGAGATATACCAACATTAACCGAAAAACCAATAAGCGATAAAAATTGCGGCAATTATGCCTGCAAAATCAGCAATTATCCCACATGCTGCGGCATGACGAATGTTTTTGATACCAACAGAGCCAAAATAAACGGCGAGTACATAAAAAGTGGTTTCTGTGCTGCCTTGTACAATGGAGGATAAGCGGCCAGCAAAAGAGTCGGCGCCATGTAATTGCATGGTATCTACCATCATTGCACGTGCTCCACTGCCACTAAAAGGTTTCATTAATGCCGTTGGTAATGCGTCAATAAAGCGAGCATCCAGTCCAAAATAATGCACGCAATATCGAATTAACTCAATAATTAACTCTAATGCACCGCTGGCTCTAAACACGCCAATTGCTACTAACATGGCAGCAAGGTAAGGGATAATGGTAATCGCTGTCTGAAAGCCTTCTTTAGCCCCTTCAATAAAGGCATCGTAAGCATTGATGCGTTTGTATACTGCGCCACTAATAAAGCCAATAACTAAGGTAAACAATATGATATTGCTGATTAATGCTGACTGGGCAAGCATTTCTGCCTGACTCAATTGAGCAAAATAAGACAGAATTGCCACAACAAATAAAGTAAAGCCAGCTAAATAGGAAAAAATTATTTTGTCTAATAAATTGATTTTCTGTACAGAGGCAACGGCAAGTAAGCCAAATATTGTCGACATGTAGGTCGCAATTAAAATGGGTATAAAAACATCAGTAGGATTGGCAGCACCCAGTTGAGCTCGATAAGTAAAAATTGTGACTGGAAATAAAGTGACTGCCGAGGTATTGATGACCAGAAATAATATTTGAGCATTACTGGCTGTGTTGGGTGTAGGGTTTAAAGTTTGCAATTCTTTCATTGCTTTAATGCCTAAGGGTGTTGCCGCATTATCAAGACCTAAGGCATTGGCTGAGATGTTCATTACCATAGCTGCCAAGGCTGGGTGGTTAGGAGGAACATCAGGCATTAATCGGCTAAAAAGAGGTGTGAGAGCTTGAGTGAGCAGTTGCATAAAGCCACTACGTTCCCCTATGCGCATAATCCCTAACCAAAGGGCTAATACACCAGTTAAACCTAATGAAATTTCAAAAGCGGTTTTTGACAAACTAAACATTGCTGTCACTATTTGTGAAAAAACCTGTTGGTCGCCTAAGAAGATTAGTTTGAATAAGGCAGTGATGAATGCAGCAAAGAAAAATATAACCCAGATTAAATTAAGCACTGAAATAGATACCTTAGTAGGAGGGAGTATGTATTTTAGATGAAATGAGTGTGTTTTATACAAAAAAAGGCTGTGTCTGAAGAGTAGACACAGCCTTATTGAAAGACTGTTAGTGTGCGATTGAGGGAAAAAGCGACTTAGCTAACAGCCTTGGGTGGCATTATTACAAAAATAAAAAAAAATAAAAGTTATGTTCATCACAAAACAGAGTTAAAAATCAACTGCTCATGTACTTTTTTTATTTTCCGGCGTTTTTCGTCAGTTATCATTAGTGAATATGTAATTCACGTGATTTATTTTTATCACTTCTGACTAAAGCGTATTGGTCTTGGTCGCCAAGCATTCGGGTTTCATCAGAGTTTAGTACGATCAGTGTTCCTTCATCTTTAATATGAAGTTTTCGTTTGCTTGAATCTTTACGCGAAATTAAAGTAACGATGCGAGATTTTTCATCCCAGACATATTTACCTTTCTCATAAAATTCCCTATTAGATGATTGTGCGTACTGGGTGACTAATAGATAATTCTTTTTATTTTTTAAAGATAAGGTCATTTTAATACCTGCACAGTGCTTACAGGGAAGGTAACCATAGTACACACCACGAAATCTTTGGCTTTTTTCAACAGGCTTTGAATGTTTTGAATGATCAAAATTTTGTCGACTCAATTCTCGTGCTCTTTGAACATCACCCATGGCAGTCTTGTCCGTGTTTGCCATTGCCGAATTAAAAGAAACGATAAGTACACTGAGTAATATTAAAGTCAGCTTTTGTTTTAAAGGTATTATTGATGCTTTCATCATATTATCACTTGGTAAGGGTGCAAGTTATTGAAGGTGTTTAAACGGGATCTAGCAAAGCCTTCAAAAGAAATTTCAACATCATTGTAAATCAAATGAGTGCATCATATCTAATGCTTAATAACATGCTGAGAAGTGTGGTTAAATGCTAGAGAAAGACATTAAGGTTGCTTAAAATGATAAGTAATAGTCAGCAAAAAAAAATTTGATAGCATGGTTATTAATAAAACACATGTCAAACAGTCATATATCACCGACTTCATAGCAGCATTTGAAAATTTATTGATAAAAGTAGGAGGGGCCTATTGGCCGCGACAGCTCTTGATCTTGTTCCGGTCGCGGCCAATAGGTCTCTCTTACCGATAAGGATAACTTAGCAGTTTACTCAATTTCATTGGCTAGTTTCTCAGCATAACCAGTGTAGCCACGAGGAGTCAGTGCATGCAATGACTCTTTTGCTTCTGCTGGAATATCAAGTTTTTCGATAAATAGCTTAAGATCATCAGGAGTGATGCGGTTACCTCGGGTTAACTCTTTAAGTTTTTCATAAGGTTTTTCAATTCCGTAACGACGCATAACTGTCTGAATTGGCTCTGCTAGCACTTCCCAGTTATTATCTAAATCTGCTTCAATGGTTTCAGCATTAATTTGTAATTTAGAAATACCCTTTAAAGAAGACTGGATGGCAATACTGGTATGCGCAATGCCTACACCAATATTACGTAAAACAGTTGAATCAGTTAAATCACGTTGCCAGCGAGAGACCGGTAATTTTTCACTAAGGAAAGAAAAAATTGCGTTTGCCAGGCCTAAATTACCCTCAGAGTTTTCAAAATCAATTGGATTGACTTTATGTGGCATTGTTGAAGAACCCACTTCACCTGCAATGGTTTTTTGTTTGAAATAGCCTAGAGAGATGTATCCCCAAATATCACGATTAAAATCCAGTAAAATGGTGTTAAAGCGGGATAAAGCATGGAAATACTCTGCAATATAGTCATGTGGTTCAATTTGAATAGTATAAGCATTCAAAAATAAACCTAATGATTCAACAAAATCTTTAGAAAACTTTTCCCAGTCTACTTCTGGATAGGCAACGCTGTGGGCATTGTAGTTGCCTACGGCACCATTAATTTTACCCAATAAATCAACTGACTCAAATTGCTCTTTTTGACGCAACAGTCTGGCAACAACATTAGCAAATTCCTTACCTGTTGTCGTCGGGCTTGCAGTTTGTCCATGAGTACGAGACATCATGGGTTGCCCCGCAGTTTCAACGGCTACTTTTTTAATGGCGGCAATGCATTCAGTGATTTGTGGCAGCAGTGTTTCACGTCCCTCTTTTAGCATTAAGGCGTAAGACAGATTGTTAATGTCTTCAGAAGTGCAAGCAAAATGAATGAATTCATTTATTTTATTGAGCTCAGCATTATCAGCAATTTTTTGTTTAAGAAAATATTCAACCGCTTTAACATCATGGTTAGTGGTTTTTTCAATATCTTTAATACCTTGGGCATCAGCTTCTGAAAACTGGCTGACCAAATTGTTCAGCAATTGGTTGGCTGTATCACTTAGTTCAGGAACTTCGGTGATTTGAGGGTGTTTAGCCAAAGCCTGTAACCAGCGCACTTCAACCTCTACACGATAACGAATTAGACCAAATTCGCTAAAAATAGGGCGAAAAGCTTCAACTTTACTACCGTAGCGTCCGTCAATGGGTGAGATTGCAGTGAGGGAGAAATTAGTCATTAAGGTGTTTATCCTGTTGTTGAGTGCGATGTAAGGTGTGTATTTGATACAGTATATTATTCATTATATTTAGATTCAATAATTGCACCACCTAAACAAATATCGCCATCATAAAAAACCACAGATTGACCCGGTGTAATGGCTCTTTGTGAGAACTCAAAACTGACTTTATATCGGCCATTTTCAAGTGGTTCTAATCGACAGGCCTGGTCACTTTGGCGGTAACGTGTTTTGGCTTTGCAATAAATAGTTTCTGTTAATGGTTTATCATTACACCAGTCAAGTTGACTGGCTTCTAGCGTATTGTGATGCATTAAGGGGTGGTCATGGCCTTGTCCAACAATTAAAATATTGTTCTCTAAGTCTTTATCTAAAACGTACCACGGTTCATCTGGCGCGTTTTTAACGCCTCCAATACCGAGCCCTTGTCTTTGTCCAAAGGTGTAATACATCAGACCTTGATGCTTTCCAATATATTGACCTTCAGGAGTGCGCATTTCACCCGGTTGAGTAGGTAAATAGCGTTGTAGAAATTCTGTAAATTTACGTTCACCAATAAAACAAATACCTGTGCTGTCTTTCTTTTTATGATTTTCAAAGCCTGCTTTTTTAGCCATAGCCCTTAATTCAGGTTTGTGTAGATCGCCAATTGGAAATAAGGTTTTTGATAAAGCTTTTTGGCCCAGGGTATACAGAAAATAACTTTGTTCTTTATTGGGATCTAAGCCTTTTAATAACTGGTATGTGCCGTTATGTTCCTGGACACGAGCATAGTGCCCTGTTGCAATATAGTCAGCTTTTAGGTCCTCAATGGCATAGTTTAAAAATGCTTTGAACTTTACATGCTTATTACACAATATATCGGGGTTAGGTGTGCGGCCAGCTTTAAACTCTGATAAGAAGACTTCAAATACTTCATCCCAGTATTCAGAGGCAAAGTTAACTGTTTTTAATTCGATGCCTAATTTGTCACTGACTTGTTGAGCATCAGCCAGGTCTTCCATTGCAGTGCAATAGTCTGTGCCGTCATCCTCTTCCCAGTTTTTCATAAATAAACCAGTAACCTGATGGCCTTGTTCTAATAGTTTTAATGCAGTGACGGATGAATCAACACCGCCAGACATACCAACAATAATATTTTTACTCATGTGCTAAATCTATATAAGATTTTAATAGTGATAGGGGGTAGTGCTCACCACTTAGGTATGCATCCACGGAATTTAAAACTAAAGGGCTACGTAATTGCGATTTTTTTTCGGCAATTTCATCTCGTGTAAGCCAATGCGTGGTAATTATTCCATCATCAAGTTTTTGTTCTGCTTGATGTGAGTGAACTTTTCCTGCAAAGCAAACTCTTAAAAAACTAGAGAATTCAGGATTTTTACGCCACAATTGAATTGCAATTATATAGTCAGGTATAAACTGCCAGGCTGTTTCTTCATCCACTTCACGGATAATTGCTGTAATGATTGGTTCTCCATTTTCTAGATGACCAGCAGGTTGATTGAATGCAATGCCATTAGCGGTTTCTTCTTCAACCAGTAAAAATTTATTATTTTTTTCAATAATAGCAGCAACAGTAACGTGAGGCTTCCAAACCATGATCTTTCTTTCGTTTTTTGTAAAGAACTATATTTTACAATATTTACTGTCTAAAGATTGAAATTTACAACTTTAGATACTATGTTAGACTTTAAGATAATTAAATAAACTAGTTTGAAGTATGTCTGATATTGATCCAAATCAAGATGATGAAAGTGGAATTGCTGTACAGGAAGCAAAGCCAAAATTAAAGCGACCGCCCTTATATAAAGTAGTCCTGTTAAATGATGACTTTACGCCAATGGATTTCGTTGTCGAAATATTAACTGATCATTTTAATATGAATGAAGATAAAGCAACCCAGGTCATGTTGCAGGTTCATACTCAAGGTGTCGGTGTTTGTGGGGTGTTTACAAAAGATGTTGCAGAAACAAAGGTACATGTCGTGAATGAATACTCCCGTGAAAATCATCATCCACTGATGTGCGCAATGGAAGAAGCGTAAAAATATAAAGAGAATATTATGCTAAGTAAAGAACTGGAAATCACATTAAATCAAGCATTTACCAATGCGCATAGCAAGCGACACGAATTTATTACGGTGGAGCATTTACTGTTGGCGTTGTTGGATAATGAAACGGTCAAACCTATATTGCGAGCATGTGGATGCGATTGTAAAGCTTTGCAGGGCGAGTTAACACAGTTCATTGATGAAACTGTTTCACTTATCGCTGAAAATATTCAGCGAGAAACCCAGCCGACTTTAGGTTTTCAACGAGTATTACAACGTGCTGTTTTTCATGTGCAGGCTTCAGATAAAAAAGAGGTAACCGGTGCTAATTTGTTTGTGGCATTGTTTAGTGAGCAAGATTCGCATGCTGTTTATATATTAAGTAAGTATGAAATTAGTCGTTTAGATGTTGTTAATTACCTTGCTCATGGCATTACTAAAATAGAACAAAACGAAGATGAGGAAGAGCAAGAACAATTTAGTGCTGAGCAAGTTGGAGCAGAACCTGTTGAATCGTCGCCGCTAGAAAAATATGCAACAAATCTTAATGAAGAGGCTCGGCTTGGAAAAATAGACCCTTTAATAGGTCGTGAATTAGAAGTTGAGCGAACTATTCAGGTACTTTGTCGAAGACGAAAAAATAACCCATTGCTGGTAGGTGAGTCAGGGGTTGGTAAAACAGCTATCGCAGAAGGGCTCGCCAAGCGTATCGTTGAAGAAGATGTGCCTGATGTATTATTAGATAATGTTATTTATTCTTTAGATTTGGGTTCATTGGTTGCCGGTACTAAATATCGTGGTGATTTTGAAAAACGATTAAAGGCTTTAGTTAACCAGCTTAAAAAGCAGCCAGAGTCTATTTTGTTTATTGATGAAATACATACTATTATTGGTGCTGGATCGGCTTCTGGTGGGGTGATGGATGCATCTAATTTGATTAAACCAGTATTGGCATCAGGGCAGTTACGGTGTATTGGATCTACTACATATCAGGAGTATCGTGGAATTTTTGAAAAAGATCATGCCTTAGCCAGACGCTTTCAGAAGATTGATATTGTTGAGCCATCAGTTGAAGATACCATTAAAATTTTAACAGGCCTTAGATCTCGTTTTGAAGAGCATCATGAATTGAAATATACAAAAGAAGCTATTCGATTGGCTGCAGAATTATCTGACCGTTTTATTACGGATCGATTTTTGCCAGATAAGGCGATTGATGTCATTGATGAAGCGGGTGCCAGACAGCGGCTTTTTAAGGAAGAGGATCGTAAATTAGTCATTGATATAGCTGAGATTGAAGAAATAATTTCTAAAATTGCCAGAATTCCTGAAAAATCGGTCTCCAATAGCGACAAAGATAAGCTGGAAATGCTGGAAAAGAACCTGAAAATGTTGGTGTTTGGTCAGGATGAAGCAATAGCAGAATTATCTTCTGCTATCAAATTATCTCGTTCAGGTTTAAGAGATACCTCTAAAACGATTGGTTCTTTTTTGTTTTCTGGCCCTACTGGGGTGGGTAAAACTGAAGTGACCAAGCAGTTAGCTAAAGTAATGGGTGTTGAGTTAATTCGTTTTGATATGTCCGAATATATGGAGCGTCATACCGTCTCTCGACTCATTGGAGCGCCTCCTGGCTATGTAGGATATGACCAAGGTGGCTTGTTGACTGAGGCAGTCAATAAGCATCCCCATGCTGTTTTACTATTAGATGAGCTGGAAAAAGCTCATCCAGATGTATTTAACTTATTGTTGCAGGTAATGGATCATGGTTCGTTAACTGATAATAATGGGCGTAAAGCTGATTTTAGAAATATTATTCTGGTCATGACAACAAATGCTGGGGCAGAAGAGGGGAGTCGTGCTTCGATTGGCTTTACTCAACAAGATCATAGCTCAGATAGTCTAAAAGTGATTGAACGAAACTTTTCACCAGAGTTTAGAAACCGTTTAGATGCGATCGTACAATTTAAACCGCTGGATATTTCAATTGTAGGTAGTGTGGTTGATAAGTTTATTTTTGAGTTAGAGCATGTTCTAACAGAAAAAAATGTCACTTTATCTTTAGAGCCAGAAGCTCGATTATGGCTTGCTGAACATGGCTGTGACCCAAAAATGGGCGCTCGACCAATGGCTAGACTTATCCAGGATAAAATCAAAAAGCCTTTGGCAAATGATTTATTGTTCGGTAAGTTAGCAAAAGGGGGGCATGTGAGAATCTATGTCGAAGCTAAGGAGCTTGCATTTACCATAGAAAGTAAAGAGTTAACTGTAGCGGAAAATATTTAAGACTTTGCTTTTCCCGCTGTCCTTGCTTTAAAGATAGAGCGTAGGTCAGTGGGATTTTTATTAGAAGCAGAAGTGTGGTTTTAACGCATGCGGAATGTAATACGACCTTTAGTTAAATCATAAGGTGTCATTTCAACTTTTACTTTATCGCCTGTTAATATGCGAATGTAATGTTTGCGCATTTTTCCTGAAATATGAGCAGTTACAATATGACCGTTTTCTAATTCTACGCGGAACATAGTATTAGGAAGCGTATCAATTACTTTCCCGTCCATTTCAATCTGATCTTCTTTTGCCATCTTTGTTATAGTCTAGTGTGTAAAGCAGAATATAATAACATAGCTTTTAAATAAGCAGTAGAGCACTTTTAAATTTTTAGCTTAATTAAGTGTTTTTTAGATGTAAATAATGCTTAAATGGCTAAGACTAAGTCATGTCTGGGTATGAATAGTGCCTTAGTTAAGACAATATCTACAGGATGTGCTGACGAGAGGAAGCGCATCAACCATAAAAGATGCGCTTTTTCCTTAGCTGAAAAACTAATTTATAAATGATGTTGGGGTAGAGTCTAAAGCTGACTGCCAACAAAAAAACGATATTGAGTTTTTTTTAAAAATTGCAGTTTAGAATAGACCTAATTGTACTTGAGCAACTTCAGACATCATCTCTCTGCCCCAGGGTGGGTCTAAAACCACTTCTACATTAACTGAGCTAACACCTGGAAGGGCGCGGACACTTTTCTCTACATCCCCTTGAATGACAGGTCCCATACCACAACCAGGCGCAGTTAAAGTCATTTGTATATGGACGCTATTGCCTTCTTCAGTCGGTTCTACCTTACATAAATAAACTAAACCTAAATCAACAATGTTGACGGGTATTTCAGGGTCATAAACAGTTTTCATGACTTCCCAACAATTTTTTTCAACAGCTACAGGGTCTGTTTCTGAAACCAGAGTGTGTAAGGTATGGGGTTCTTTGCCAAGGGCATCTGCATCTGTGCCAGAAATACGAACCATATGACCATGATCGGTCACCACTGTGTAATTATCACCCAAAGATTGGTGGATAGTCACTTCTTTACCCTTGCTTAAAGTGCCATGATTACCATCAGGAATCATAACAATATTAACATCTCGGGTTAAAATAATAGTTTCTCTTTCAGACATTGTGCTAATTATTGGTTAAATGTTTGTGCATTAATGGTTTGGCCTGTTACACCAATGCTTTCAGGGCTGAATAAATAAGTGTATATATCATTTAAACTATCCATTTCTGGTAGTTTGCTTTTATCTTCTGCCGGAAATAACTTTTTACGTAAAGGCGAGTTTACAGCGCCAGGAATCAAGGTGTTAACGCGTACTATTTCTTTTGCTTCAAGTTCTTCTGCTAAAATTTTAGCAAAACCTTCAAGCGCAATTTTTGATACGCCATAAGCACCACTATAAGCTTTGGGTATTCTTGCCATAGAGTCACTGGTGAAAACAATGGACGCATGCTGGCTCTTTTGTAATATAGGCAGTAGAACTCGGCTTAATAGAAAAGGAGCGTTTAAATTGACATTTAAAGTGTGTCCCCAATCTTTGGTTTCATGGATTTCTATTGGAGTATAGGCGCTTAATTCAACAGCAGAATGCAGTAGTCCTTGAAGTGAACCATAAGTTTTATTAATCGTTACTGCTAATTCCTCATACTGTACTTCTGATGCGCCAGCAAGATCAAAAGGATAAATGGTGGGGATTGGTGCACCAGCATCAACAATGGCATCATAAATATTTTCTAACTTAGGAATGCTTTTATCCAGCAGAATAATATGAGCACCTTGTTTAGCAAGGGCAAGGGCCGCGGTACTTCCTAATCCTCCAGCAGCCCCGGTAATTAATATAACTTGGTCTTTTAATGACATGTTGCGGTAATCCATGAGGTCAATTGTTCGGGGGATTCAATCAATGCATCTGCTCCCCAGTTAGTTGGGATGTCGTCAGGTTTAAGGTATCCGTACACGGCGGCCAAAGTCTTCATGTTGGCGCTTTTACCCGCAGTAATATCATGCAAAGCATCACCAATATAAACACATTCTTCGGGTTTTACATTGGCCTGCACACAAGCACTCAGCATGGGTTCAGGGTGTGGTTTGCTGTTTGCAGTGGTGTCACCACTTATAATGCAGGCAGCTCGATCCTTTAGATTGAAGGCATTCACTAAAGGATTAGTGAAACGCTCTCTTTTATTGGTGACGATCCCCCACTTTAGTCCTAAAGACTCGATGGTTTTTAGTGTCTCAGCAATACCAGAAAAGAACTGGCTGTGTTCGGCAATATTATCCTGATAAAGTGCCAGCATGGTTTCTAGTATTTTATTTTGAGTGACCTGGTCAGTATGACTCACGCTTTTATTTATCATAGCGGCTGCACCGTAAGATATAAAAGGCTTAATACTATCGCTTTCAATCGAATCAAAACCATGAGCATTTAATGCTTTATTTAAACAGGCAATTAAATCTGGTGCGGTATCAACCAAGGTACCATCAAGATCAAATAACACGCAGGATAAGTTAAACTCTGAAGTCATACTGATTATTCAGGACGTTTAAATGCTGCAATGTAATTAACATCAATATCTTTACCCAGTCTAAACTGTTTACTGAAAGGGCTGTATTCAATGCCTACCATGCCTTGTAGTTCTAACCCTGTTTGTCTTGCAGTTTGACAAAGCTCTGAAGGTTTAATAAATGTTTTGTACTCATGAGTGCCTTTAGGTACCATTTTTAAAACATGTTCAGCAGCAACAATAGCTAATAAATAGGCTTTTGGAACACGGTTTAAGGTAGAAAAGAACACCATGCCACCTGGTTTAACCATTTTTGCACAAGAGGCGATAATCGATGCAGGGTCAGGTACGTGTTCTAGCATTTCCATACAAGTCACATGGTCAAACCCTTCAGGTTCTTGCTCGGCTAATGCTTCGGCACTTATTTTTTGATAGTTAGCATTGACACCTGATTCCAGGCCATGTAAATCAGCAATATCAATCAGGTCTTCACTTAAGTCAATCCCCAGAGCATCAGCACCTTGTTTTGCAAGGCCTTCCGTTAAAATGCCACCACCACACCCCACATCAACAATACGTTTGCCTTGCAAATCAGCAAAATCTTGAATAAAGCGAACTCTTAATGGGTTAACATCATGCAAGGTTTTAAACTCACCTTGAGGGTCCCACCAGCGTTCAGCTTGCGATCCAAATTTTTCAATTTCATGTTGATGTACGTTTTCTGCTGCTGTCATAGTGTCTGGCTCTCAAATATTTGTATAGTTTACTATATTACTAGGTTATTCGCTATTTGTTGCTGTTAGCGAAAGATTTGTCTATTTTACCCTACAAATATGCTGGTTTGTTTAATCATCATTATATTTAGCTTTTGTCATTTGAAATTAGTGGGTAACTATTCAGCTAATCTAATTTACAACGGCTCTTTAAGCCCTCTATTGTCGGAGAGGAGGAATTAAAAAATTTCCCTTTTCAAAATTCTTTTATTTTAATCATCTGAATTCAGGGTATAAGAATAAGGCTATGTCATCGTTAAGTGTTGAAAACGCTCTTAAAAGGCCTCTCCTGCTGGAGAGGGAGGGGTGAGGAGAAATAAAACAAGTCTCTTCTTCTTTAATATCCTCTTATAAATCAAGAGATAAAAAGAAATTTTGAATTACATACTATTTTTTTCTCGTCTCGGCAAGTGCTCCTGTACTGTTCTATTTACCGACACCCTTGTAGAGATCACCCAACTCAGAGCTTAAAAGCTATAGCAAATAAGCTGAATAGATACTTTAATTGCTAATAAATGGCAATGTTGTTGAAGCAGTATTCTTTGGCAAAGTTAGGCATGACAGGAAATGAGGCTTTAGCCTCGCCTGGGCTAAAGCCTCATTTCCCAAGTCAACAGCATTGTAGGTACAGGGGGTTATTGTGTGGATAGTTTGTAGGTAAAAAAATAAACAATGCAAAGTGTAAAACTTGTAGAATCAATAATTAGCTACTAGTATAAGTTGCTAATAAAGGAACATGATTTTTTAAATAAATAGAAATGGAACAACTCACTGATTTAAAAGCGATATTGCACTCAAAGCGAGCCAATATCTATTATCTGGATAAATGCCGTGTAATGCAAAAGGATGGCAGAGTCCTCTATCTAACAGAAGCAGATACAGAGAAACAATACTGGAATATCCCTATCGCCAACACCACCTGTATACTCTTAGGGACAGGGACATCCATCACTCAGGCCGCAGTAAGAATGTTAGCATCGGCAGGCGTACTAATTGGTTTTAGCGGAAGCGGTGGCACACCATTGATTGCTGCCAATGAAATTGAATGGTTATCCCCCCAAAGTGAATACCGCCCCACAGAGTATGTGCAAGGCTGGATGGCCTTCTGGTTCGAGCAAGAAAAACGCTTACAAGTAGCCAAACAATTCCAGCAACACCGCATAAAGTATATGCAAAAAGTCTGGAGTAAAGACCGGGATTTAAAAAATGAAGGCTTTACTCTGGATGATCCCTTAATAACACAAGCGCTTGATAGCTTTTTAGCAAAAATAGAGCACTGTAAAGATGTTACCAACCTATTATTAACCGAAGCCCAATTCACAAAAACACTGTATAAAATAGCAGCCAAGCACACCAAACAAAAAGACTTTACCCGCCAGCATGACAGCATAGACGATGCTAATGCCTTTCTAAATCACGGTAATTACCTGGCCTATGGATTAGCCGCAACAACACTTTGGGTATTAGGTATTCCGCATGGTTTTGCAGTGATGCATGGAAAAACCAGACGTGGCGCGCTAGTATTTGATGTGGCCGATTTAATTAAAGATACTCTGATATTACCCTGGGCATTTATCTGCGCCAAAGAACAAGCAACCGAGCAAGAATTTAGACAGCAATGTCTGCAAAACTTCACTCAGCACAAGGCATTGGATTTTATGTTTGATGTGGTAAAAGACGTCGCTTTAAAAAGCGGAGAATGATGAATAATCAAGTATTTCAAACTCACCAAGATCTCGTTCCCGCGCTCCCGCGTGGGAATGCATACCCATCCCTAGTAATTTCAAATCTAAATTTTCAGCGAAAAAAGTGGAAAAGAGAGGTGCAAGCATGATGGTCACCTTCGTTTCACAATGCGAGCACAAAGCACTCAACAGAACCCGACGAGTGTTAGATGCCTTTGCCAACCGTATCGGCAGTCGAACTTGGCAAACCGTGATTACGGAAGAAGGGCTACAAGCAGTTAAGAAGCTGTTGCGTAAATCAGCCACTAAAAATACCGCGGTGTCTTGCCATTGGATTAGGAGTCGTAGTCGGAGTGAATTTTTATGGGTGGTGGGCAGTAAAGAGGAGTTCAACGCTCAGGGTATTGTGCCTGTTAATTACACCAATCAATTAGATGTATTAAAAATGGATGAAATAAACGTGAATATCGAAAATTATTATGCCAATACTAAAAAGCAAGCATTAGACCAGCATTTATTTGCTGTGGGATATGTGGCCCAATTATTAGCTAAACAACTGACGCATGACGACAAACTTTCTAAATCTATATTTGTTGCAGGGTGCTGGCATGATATGGGTAAGGTTGATATTGGTTTTCAAGACTGGTTAGCAAAAGAATTAAAAAAGAAAGGTGTTTTAGATATTGCTGTACCAGAAAGTGGCCAGCATGATGATAAAAAATCTAAAAACTACCCAAGACATAATGAAATTTCACTACTACTTTTTCATTTGTTAAATAAGCAGAAATTTCCCAATCCAAATACTAAAAAATATGCTGAACATGCTATTTATTGGCATCATGATAAATGGTTTCGTGGTGTTGAAAAAAACGGTAGTTTTTCAAGTTACAGCCTTGATATGGTTTACAACAAGCTATTACAAAAAGTTGGACTTGAGAATATAAAAAAAATGCTTGAGGTAACAAGAGCTTTAACACGTCAAATTAACACCATTTCAGAAAGCTATACAGATGATGAAAGCCTACTCATTGATAAAGCTTACTCAAATTTAGATGAAGAAAAACTCAGTGAGATTGAAGATACAAAATTACCAAGTTATAAAAAATATTCAGAGAAACTGAGTGTTAATGCTTACCAATTAAATATTAAAGAAAATGCGAAAAACAATATTGCCAGAGCAGCTGTTATTTCCGCTGATAGACTAGTTTCCTCTTTAAGTGCTGAAGCATTAAGTTCTCACATTGAAGAGGGAACATTAAAACAGTTGCTTGAAGAATCGTTGTTACATGATAGAGGATTAAAATCTGATATTAAAAGCTGTTTGGATGGATTTGAAAGTGAATACCCTAATAGTGACAGAAACAAAAAACAAACAAAAGCAGCTCAAGAATTATCAGATGAGGACATTGGCATTGGTGTATTAAATGGCCCCGCAGGCTGTGGAAAAACCAAAGTCGCTTTGGAATGGGCTGCCATTACCCATGCTAAGAAAATAATCTGGATTTGCCCAAGAGTACAAGTATGCCAGGGTTTAGTTAAAGACCTAACAAGTCATGAATATTTACCCAAAACAAAAATTGAGATTTGCACAGGTGAATTTAAAACGCTTTATCAACATGGCGATGAAACACCAACTCCAGAGGGGAAAGAGTTTTCAGGTGATATTGTATTAACCACCATTGATCAAGTGATTAATACAATTACTACACACTCAAAGGTAACAGGATTGGTTCAGTATATGAATGCGCATGTGGTCTTTGATGAATATCATGAGTACGTCACTATGCCTGCATTTAACTTGCTATTTGCCGAGTTAGTCGCCTGTAAAAAACTACAAGGTGAAAAGGCAAATGCTTTGCTGGTCTCGGCCACACCTAATCCCTATTTCGTGGAAGAGTTATTGGAGCTAAATAGCAACGATATTATTGGTATTGATAGCTTTAATCAAAGCCAATATGAAATTAAATTCACTTCTTTTGAAGAAGGCTGTGAAGAAAATAATCCGCTTTATCAAGCTCAGCCCAAAAATACAATTGTTATCAGTAACACAGCGATCACTGCACAAAGAAGTTTTATAAAAAACCAAGTGGCTGAAACAGCAATGCTATTTCACTCTAAATATAAAAAGTCGGACAAACAAGCCTTGTTTGAGAAAGTTTTTAATACCTTTAAAAAAGAAGGGACAAGAGAAGTCGATATTTTACGATCAGGCCCTATTGTACAAGCCTCGTTAAATATCACCTGTGACAAAATGATCAGTGAATTTACAGTAGCTGAAAACTGGCTACAAAGGATGGGGCGATTAGACAGGTTTGGCGAAAATTCACAGACTAATATCTATATTACAGCCATACCTGAAACATTAGCCAATGGTAAGCAAAGTGGAGCTTGTGCGAGGTTTTTAAATCAATCAAATAGTTTGCAAAGTGCAAAGGCGTGGTATGTGTTCTTGCAAGATAAATTAGCTGATAAATCAATACTAACCATTGCCGAACTCTATCAAATTTACCAAGACTTTAATGAGGATAAAACCAGTCGAAATGCGATTGAGCAAGACTTGGTGAATGCTTTAAAAAAGAGTGTTGATATGATTAATGCCAAAGTCATGGACCCTGTTGCATTTCCAAATAAAAACAAAGCAAAAGATGATAAGCCTAAAATCAAAAAGCACTCATTACGGGGTGATAATCGTTTTGTGCAAATGGCTGTGATGAATCTAGGAAATGGTCAAGAACAATTCCCTGATGAGTATGCTTATGATGAAAAAGATGATGAAGGCAACTTAACAATGGCGGTAGAAACGATTTGTGGCTACGGAGATAGTGAAAAGAACTTATTAGCCTTTATGGCAAAAAAACATCACAACATTAAAGATGAAGCAAAAAAAGCTTATAAAGACAGTGTGTTATTAGGTGAGGCAAGAAGCCCAGAAGCACCTATTTATTTAAGTTATACACCAGAAGATTTAAAACAAGTAGAAGCACAAGCAAATACCTATGCAATTTATTATGCACTAGGGACAAGCCAGCCTATTGGGGCTATTTCAGCACATCAATTAAATACTCAAGGAGAGTAATTATGCAAAAAGTAACAGGTATAAAAAGTGTCGATTTTAAAATCACCGCATTAGGTCATGGCGTGGTGAATTGGAACGGGCCGACAACTTTAACGGGTGATGGTGGTAAAACTGTAGACAATCATACTTTACCAAAATTACGTGGTTACACGAATTTGACGGGAAAAATAAAAGACGATACGGGCTATAAATATAAAAAAGAAGCGACTGATATTGATTTCATGAAAACACCTTTATATATCAGTCAGAATTGTATTCGCCATCATTTGTTTAGAGATCAAGCATTCGATATTCATTATGCAGCAGAAAAAAGCTTACAAGGTGTTTTAGCATCAATAACGGGTTTAATTCGTGGTTTTGTTGTGCCATCTAGTCAATGCAAACGTACTAGTCCTTTATTAATGGAGGATTTTGTTGATGAATTAGGCAATGGTAACTTCGAGCAATTTGGTCAGGCAGGTGAGCGTGATAGTTCCTCATTCTTTTCAAAAACAACCTTTGGTGATACAAAATACACGTCTTATGGATCAATTAGTATTGAGCAATTGCAATTTATCTCATTAGATAAGAAGTTTGATCGCTGTGCAATGGTTATTAAAGAAGGGCAAGGTGAGGAGGTTGCTCAAGTCGTACAAGACTTTATTCAAACACTCAACCCTGATTTAAACCCACAAGCTACATTTCATCAAAATTATGTTCGTGGAGGGACTATTTTTGAAGAAGGTGAAAATGGTATTTTACTTAACAATGATGCAATACAAGCGCTGATTGAACATAGCTTACAAATGATAAGTGAACTTTCTATTCGACAGGCAAAATCTTATATGTATGTCGATGAAATATTAGTAGATTACAACGATAGCCATAAGATGATGCGTATAAAACACGATGAGGGTGATATTTCTGAACAAACTGACTCTGATTATGCGGTTTATTTTTATGCCAAGTAAAGGAGTGGTTTATGAAAATTATCATAGATTATGAATCCTCATGGCGTAATTCATTTTTAGACCCAAACACCAGTAACAATGAACCATTACCGAAAAAAGGGCGTAAATTTATTGGTTCTATGACCAATCTAAAGAAGCCTGAAAACTTTATTAAAAGAGAGGTCACATTAGATACTGTAATGGGAGTATTAAATAGAGTCATAGGTGATCAACGTAAACTGTATCAAGCAAGAGGTGAGGATGATTATTTCTTTAAAGATATTGATTATGCAGAAAGTGACAAAGTTATATTTACAGACAGGTCAATTGAAACAAGTGAAATGACCTACATTAGAAATATTATGGGTAGCACTGACCAAAACTCATTTACGGGGGCTATAAAAACCAATGATCCTATATTCTCATCAGATTACTCCACTGAATTTTGGGGTGTTTTAGCACTTGATTTTGAACAGCTTTGTCAATTTATTGTTTCAGATACAACAGTAACTGCAACTATTGGCGCTAATCCAATATCAGTTATAGAAAAATTGGAATTGTTAAATAAAGAAAAAGCTGTAACTAATGAAGGGTTAGTAAAGGAGACGATTCAGTTTTTAACTGAGAAGTTTGATGGCATTGAGTACCTTAATAAAAAAGAGGAGGTTATACCGATTAGCTTGTACTGTTCATCACTTTATTTACAGTTAGAGCGATTGGCAAAACGGTTTGATATGATCTCTGCAAAAACTAAAGCAGGTGGAATCAGTGGAATATCAAAAAGGGGATTCACAACTAAAGACTTTATGAATCGCTTTACCACTGGAGAAAAAAAGAGAATCTGGGGAAATCCCTATATTAGAAAAGAAAGAATCAAAGGTGTTGGCGAAGTAACTTCTTTAATGACAAAAGCCAGTGGACAACTTGAAATTAATCTTGATGTCAGTCGAGATAAAGCTAAACAAATAAAAGCTATGATTGAAAATGCTGGTGTTTCAAGTTTTTATCTGGGTAAAAAAGGATTGGCTTATATTTCTCAAGAAATAGATACTAGGGAGTTAACACAATGAAACATTATGTAGAAATTGTTATAAAGCCAGATGACGAAATGCGAGAAAACATCCTGCTGAATAAGGTGTACACCAAACTACACAAAGCGCTCTTCACCTTAAAGACAACTGAAATAGCGGTTAGCTTTCCTAAATACAAAGTATTGCTAGGTGATGTAATACGCCTACATGGGTCTGAATCAAAACTTTCAGAGGTGAAAAATACAAATTGGTTAGGCGGGTTATCAGCTTATTGTCAGGTTTCGCCGATACAAACAGTACCAGATAATGTTTCTTATAGAACGATTTCTCGAATACAAGCCAATATGACGGAAGCTAAGTTAAGACGACTTATTAAGCGGGATTCTATTTCTGAAACTGAAATCAAACAATATAGAGCTAAAATGTTCGGAATGGGGTTAGATAACCCTTATCTTGAATTACAAAGTGCATCCAATGGCCATAAGCATCGGCGTTATATTCAGTTTGGAGAATTGAGGGAGGAGGCTGTAAAAGGGGCGTTTGATTGTTTTGGGCTTAGTAAAGACGCCACTGTCCCTTGGTTTTAAATTTCAACACCTCGTTCCCCACGCTCCTGCGTGGGAATGCATACGGAGATAAAATATGGGTCGAAGCCGCTATAAAATAGTAGATGATAAATTACCGCATTTTGTAACCTTAACTGTGCTTCATTGGATACCCGTTTTTACCAGGCCAGCGACGGTTAGCATTATTTTGTTATCGCTACAGCACTTAATGGCGCAGGGTTTAAAGGTTTATGCTTTCGTTATTTTGGAAAATCATCTGCATCTTGTCGTACAAAGTGATTGTTTGGGAGATGATTTAGCCCGTTTTAAATCGTATACGGCTAAACAGCTGATCCAGTATTTGGCAGAACATAATGTCAGCCAAATACTGGATCAACTGGCTTTTTATAAAAAAGCGCATAAAGCA